>Ga0210391_10001326_pt1 | contig 22767 bp, 14 predicted proteins | sample IncBWC12OmetaG_FD_160573 | JGI IMG/M metagenome (GOLD analysis project Ga0210391, IMG submission 160573) | Forest soil microbial communities from Barre Woods Harvard Forest LTER site, Petersham, Massachusetts, United States - Inc-BW-C-12-O ...
CTCTGGGTCGTCAAAGGCGTCGTTCGGGAAATCTGTCCGAATCCGAACGGCACGCAGACCCTCGTGCGGCTCGCTACTGCTGGCGATATTCTGGGACTCGCCGACAAGCTCGACGACAAGGGAAATTGGGTCCGTCGCTTCGAGGCATGGACCGCCAGCAAGTGTGTGCTCGCGATTGTGACGCGCCAGCACGTGCGCGATCTGCTCAAGGGCATGAATGCCGATGAGTTGCTGACGCTGGCCGAGCGAATGCATTCGGCATCTTCGGAATGGGTTCAGCACTACGCGACCTTCCTGGGACTTTCGTATCGCGAGCGAATTGAAATTGTGCTCGCCGAGTTAGGGCGCAAGTTTGGCGTCCCCGACGGCGAAGGCCTATTGCTCACCTTCGAGCCCACTCACTCCGATCTGGCCGAGATGATCGGAAGCTCGCGGCCGGTGGTCGGCCGAGTCCTGTCAGAGTTGATCGCAGACGGCGAACTGGGGCGGCGAGATCGCAAATACATTCTGCTGCAGGGCGGCACGATCGAAGCCGCGGTCGCTGACGGCGCTAACACCGCCAAGTCGCAGGTGCCGCCGAACATCCAGCCCGCTGCATCGAGCCGCCGCAACATTCCGCTCCGACGCCAGCACCGATGGGGCCGCCCGTCGTGATTCAGTGAAAACGGTAGTACCCCAGCCGGTGTTAGCAATATAGGGCGCCTGCCCGCCGACGCTCTGACTTGTCTATGCGATCGTGAAGGCGCGCAGGACAAACATCGCTGAGATGAGTCGCTATTAGCTAGCCTTGCATATATACTGAGACTGATTTATGCAGCGTCGGTCCGGCGTGATCGTAAATATCTGACAGTATTCGGCCTGGATTTGGGGAAGTTTGCCAGATCAGAGGGTATCAGCCTGAAAATCGCCACGGTTGGGGGCTGCCGCTGGCGTGCCATCGGGCGATCGAATGAGGCCTCTTATGAATATTCCAAATTCGCCTGCTGGCGAAAATCCGTTCCGAGCGCATCTCCTGTCGTGCAAAGTGCCGCCCGAGCTGGTGCGAGAGATCCTCGACTATCACACCAACCTCAGCTATGCGCCGGGCGCGATGATTTTTCACCAGGATGCGCCGGCCGACATAATTCTGTGGGTCGTCAAAGGCCTGGTTAAGGAGAGCTGTCCGGGTCGCAGCGGCAATAAGATCGTCGTTCGGCTTGCGACGGCTGGAGATGTGATCGGCTGCGCCGACCGGATCGATGAAAAGGGTCAGTGGCTTCGTCGCTTCGAGGCGCAAGCGTTAAGCAAGTGCGTGGTCGCGATGATTACGCGGCAACGTGTCCGCGAGCTGCTGACCAAGCTCGATTCCGCGTCGCTGCTGGAAGTTTCCGAGCGGATGAACGCGGCGTGGTCGGGATGGGTTCACTACTACGCGTCGTTGATGGGAATGTCGTTCCGCGAGCGGTTGGTACTGACTCTGGCAGAGCTGGGACGAAAACTCGGCGCGCCCGACGACGACGGTATCGCGCTGACGTTCGAGCCGGCGCATGGCGATCTGGCCGAGATGATCGGCAGCTCGCGGCCGATGGTAAGCCGGCTCATGGCCGACCTGATTGCGCAGGGCGAAATCGCGCGGCGAGGACGTCTCTACATTTTATTGAAGGGCGGTACGATCGCCTCGATCGCGAGCCGCAATGTCGCTGCAGGCACGCCGCCGCCGACCGATCATCTCGAACAGGAACGTTCCGCCTCGGGCCGACGTCGCCGCGCCGCGTAAGGTTTTCGCGCACGCGATTCTCGTTACCCTCGCCACAAATTCCCAGAATCGATCTGCCTGTTCCAATGGCGCGCCGTCAAAAATGCGGCAGCGCCGAGCCGCCTCAATCACAAGATTCGAGTAGACATTTCCGACGAAATGATAGATCAGTGTGGCAGGCGCTGAGTGGCGTGGAGCTTGCTTGTGAAATTTTCGGTTGCGAGATCCGTCTAATTAACTGATCCCACTACTGGAGAACGTCATATGAGTTTCAGACGTATCTTTGCTTCGCAGATTCCCGAATCGGTGGTCCAGGCCTACGACGGCGTCGAGTCGATTGTCGTTAGCGATCGCGATGCGTCGCTCGAGGAATTGCAAGGTGCGGTTGAGTATCTGCTCGACCGAGTGAAAGCAGCGCGCGAACTGGACGGCCCCGCCGCCGGTACCCGCCTCAATTAGCTATTCGCGCAGCACTTTCGCTTTGAGTTGCGGGAACACCTTCGAGACCTTCTTCAGCAGGTAGTCTCCATAGGTTCCGCTGACTGCGGCCAGGTCTGTGCCGTCCCATCGACGCCCGTTCCGCCGACGGTCAATGGCTGAGCGGTCCGGCGCAAGCGGCGTTATCGGCGCCAACTCTGCGTCGAAGCTCGGATCCAGGAACAGCGGCATCGAGATGCGATCGCGCTTCGACACGTTGCGCACGCGATGCAACGCCGACACGTAACGCCCCGCGGTCAGCCGCTCGAGCATGTCGCCGACATTGCAGACGAACGAGTCGGGCACAGGAGGAGCAGGCAACCAATGATCGCGATGCCAAATTTCGAGGCCGCCGACCTCGTCCTGCTGCAACAGCGTCAGCAGTCCGTAGTCGGTGTGCTCGCCCACGCCTAGTTCGTTCTCATCGGCGGCGACCGTCGCAGGCGGATAATTGAAGATGCGGAGTAGCACGGTCGGGTCGCGCGTGTAGCGCTCTAGAAAGTAATCCGGCCCCAGGCCGAGACCGGCGCCGATTGCGCTCAGCAAAGTCTGACCCACCGCAGTGACTTCATCGATATAGGTCAACAGAGTTTCGCGGAATCCCGGAATCGCAGGATAGAGATTCATGCCATGCAACGGCACTCCCGCCTGAACACGCGCGTCATCCGGGCCCAACTCGGTGCCGAAGTAGATTCCTTCCTTGCGATCGGGCCGCCCCGAAGTTAGCTCACCATCGACCGGAAAGTAGCCGCGCCACGCGCGCCCACCGTGCGCCATCGCAATCGCCAGCTTCTGTTCGACCTGGAGATTGAAGAACTCACGCGCGAAGGTCATCAGCCGCACTGACAGCGCCGGCGCGACTCCATGTCCCGTCACATAGAAAAACCCAAACTCACAGCACGCACGATCAAGCTCCTCACCAACGCGATCAATCTCACGCGATCCATCACGCCTCGCCGCGATATCGATGACAGGAACGCTCACAATCGAAGTCTACCCCGCCCTACTGCGGGATCACATACTCCTTTGATCGCGCTCGCGCCGAATCTGTTCCATGGTTTCCTGAACCATCGAAGCCGCGAGCGTTCGCCGGATTGTAATACCCAGACCCCGCGCTTTTTCCTGAGTTGCGCCGTGCCACGTAGGGGACGCAGAGTGATGCGATCGTCGGAGCTTTCCATCTCCAACTGATCTCCCGCGACAAGCTGCAACTTCTCTCCCATGGGCTTCGGCAGTACGAGCCGGCCGAGTTTATCTACCGTCAGTTTGCTAGTCACGTTGCCATTGTAAGACGCATCTACAATTGGAATATCAGCCACTCAGAGCAATTCGATCTTCGATTGCCGGGCGGCTGAAAACACCGTGAAAACGGGCCAAAAATTCAAACGGCCACCTGTTCAATACGGATATCATCTGTTCTCGTCTCAAAATGACGAGGCAGTTCCGAAGGCATCGGGTTTACATCGATCTCAAAGAGTCCCAATAGAACGTCGGGACACATGATATAAGGCCAAGTGCCAAATTCGCGAATGCCGCTTCTGAAAATAGTCCCACCTCCAGTAACCGTCGATGAAGCCCAGCGAGGTCGGTGGTTCCCAGCGTGATGTATCGAACCCTTACTGTCACCTTGCGGCGGTTGCTCATATAGATGAACACGGTAAGGGTAAGAAGGGAGATGGCTGGAAGATCGGTGAGCACCCAGAGTGGCGGCTGCAGAAAGTCCGCGTCACATTTCTCGACCAGCCGGCTGCACATCACACAACCACCCCCTCCCACACAAGTTAAGTTGTGCCCGATTTAGTCTCCCCTCCTCCTTCGCTTTCTGGGCGCGCTCCATTTCGTCCGCATTCTGAAGCAGCGCTTCCCAAATTTGTCGACCCGTTTCGGGAGCTTCCGGTTCGCGTGGGGATTGTGCCCTCTTCGAGCTTGGGACAACGAATTTGGCAACCAGTTCACGAGGTTTCTTCCGCGCGTCCGTGCGCCGCCCGAGACTCTTAAGCGCGCTAACCTCGGCACTAGCTTCGAGGTTGTTCGTCATGATCTCAGATTGTCTTTCCGCGCTGACTGCCAGTGAATCGAGGTCGATCTGTGATCCGGCGGCGCCCGATTCTCCTGAAAGCGAGCATATCTTGTTGAATCGATTTGCGGCCGCTTCCATGAAGGCGATCCGCTCCGCGAACTGTTTCTCGATTTCCACGAAAAGCGCTTTCTGGCCGTTGAATAGCTGTTCGATCCTTTTGATTAGGACGCGGGTTGCAAGCAGGTTGATCAGTACGGAACTCAAGCTTTCGCGGACCACGCTTCGACTTGCAGAACTCGAGGAACAACCGATCTCCATCCATGGACCTTCTCTAGCACCAACCAGCGCGCCTCACTTCTCCGGGCTAACTCAATCTCGTCTTCGTAAACCACGAAATCGCCACAGGTGAACGGGGCGTTCAGGTTACGCATTCTAACGCCCGCAATTTCGGTGCAACCCTCTCCTCCCCGCGAATCGAGCCAGCGGTTCCAGTGCGCAACGTCAATGCCTGGCGTCCGTTTCAGTTCGCCTGTCACAGTTCTGCCGGTCCAGCTATGGTAATCGTTGATGTCGAAGTAACCTGTCCACCTACATTTCGTTTCGCACCTCTGAAGTCGCTCAGCCGACTTATTGCTTGTTCTAAGTGTCAAGCACTTCGTGCTCGCTCGCTGGCGTACCTATGGCGTTCACGACCAGCAGTGGTTCTAGCGGATGGCTGCCGGGTGGGTTCTGTAGTAGAAATCCGTGAAATCTGAGCAATGCCGCGTATTCGGCGCATTCCAGGAGTCTAGCGTCGATCCAACGGTCGTCGAGCAGCAAGGCAATTCCCAGCGAACGATATGGAAAGGGTCCAAGCTCGACGTAATACCCCCATTTCATCGCATCTGTTTCCAAACGTGCGCGCCGAATTTCCGCCCATTTTGCCTGTCGCTGTTCCGGGTTGGGCGCCGTCCCGGCTGCGGCCGTTTCGATAAAGAATTCGGCGATCCAGAGACAGAGCTTGTCGCAGAAATCTCGCGTCGGGATGAGGTAGTTGTTGAGCGCGGTCCGAACGGTCGCGGCCTGTTCTTCACACAACGGCAGAGGTATCAATGCGAGCGGCTGAAGCAAATCGCTCTCAACTCGTTCAATTCCAACCGACAACGTGATCGCGAGGGAAACCGACTGTTGCAGTTGCCGTTCCGCTGTCTCGTTCACTCCCTCAAACAGAAAGTAGCCGAGGCGGAGATATTGTTCCGCTGCCAACAAACGCTTCTGGCGGTCGGCCGCCTTCTCTCGGAATCTTGATCTCACGAGTGGCGTCAGATCGCGAGAGAAACCGCCGAACGGGTGGCGGGCCTACGGATCCTGAGCGAACCACTTCATGTAGTCCGCGCGAGACCTGAACTTCAAGGTCTCGTCGAGCCAGCGCTGCAGAATCTTATCGGGGGAGAGCGAGGCCTCTAGCTTATCGAGTCGATTATCGAGCCTCATGACCGTTCTCCAAGAGCGCCGAAAGGCTCGGCGCCTTCCGGACGTTCCGGCGGGCGCCGCGGTCCTGTGTTTTGTGCGGCCTCGAGCGCGGCGATGCGCTGTTCAAGAATCTCCATCGCGTACGCTCTTAGCCACAGATTCAACAAGCCGCCAGCGGCATTGGCGATCCTCGGATCGATCTGGCCGTGAAGCACAAGATCAATCATTCGACCTGCGAGATCGATTGCCTGACTGCCGCTACGCAAGGATATCTCCGGCGAATCTGGACCCAGCACCGCGCGTTGCTTATGCTCGCCGCCCCGCCGTCGCGCGGCCGCGCGCTTCTCGGCAAGTGCTTCGCTGTGAGCAAAGCATGCGGTCGAGTCGCTGACGGCGTTAGCGCGGCAGCGGGCGCCCGACTTGGTTAGTTTTTCGCACTGGCGAATTCCGTTTTCTCCCATCTCAATGCTCCTCGGTGTGATGACGACATCAAGAGCCGTTCACGAGAACCACCGCATATGGCGGAGTCATATGGAGAAAAATGAATCGGAGGAAAGATAGGAGCGAATGATCGGCGACAGTCTCACGGACTAACAAACAAATTTGGACGAAGCAATAGATCTCAAAAAAATCCACGTGCGAGCGAACGCGGAAATTTATTTTCGTCTTGTGTCTTGGCACCGCCGCCTAACCATCCAACGCTTTGCCAGCGAGTTTCTCGATCCCGATTCCCCAGGAATCCGCTGTGACTGCCAAACTCACGATAGATAAGGTCGGCCGGATCGTGCTCTCGAAACCGGTGCGGGAAAAGCTATAGCTTGGCCCGGGTGATGAATCGGAGCCGGGGAGCCTTGATGATCGGATCAAACTGCGTCCACTGCGCCGCACCGCGCGGCTAGGAAAAAAGCGCGGCGTCTGGGTTTTCCATTGCTGCGAGCCGCTATGAGCTGCAACGATCGAGAAACCGTCGAGCAGATCCGAGGCGAGCGCGACGAGGCGAGCCTCGGACAAACCTCTTGAGAGCTTTCGTTGACACTCGGTGCTGATCCCGGCCTTGATCGAGGATCACGAGTATCACGAGCGAAGTTTGAAAGCCTTTCTCGATGCCAACAAAACGCGAGATTACTGTGCGGCCCACAGTCTTGCCGAAGTTTACGCCACGATAACCCGGCTGCCTGGACGACACCGCTTGAGTGGCACAGGTGTTGCCCTTTATGGAAAACATTTGTGAGCGTCTTACGCTCGTCGCACTCTTTGGCGCGGAATACCATGCGTCCATTCAGGAGGAGGCCGAGGCGAGCATTGTCGGCGGAACTATCTACGACGCCTTGATCGCCCGTTGCAGCTCTGAAGGCGAGCCGACGCAGTCCACACTTGGAATATCAGGCACTTCGAGCAATTCGATTCTACGATTGCCGGAGCGGCTGAAGACGCCATGACAGCGGGCCAAAAATTCAACCGCCCACCTGTTCAACGTCTGGCTGTCTGGTCTTCGAAATAACGGGCCCGTTCCGAAGGCATAGCGTCAACAACGGCGATGCACTCGGCTCAAACCTTTTCGGCGCTCTGGGTGGGATGCTCGAGTCAATGTAGATGTGGACCGCCATGAGATCGATATGAACATTGGTCGCTCTATTCTACGCGCTGTCATGGATTGTACTTCTGCGACAAACTTCCCGACTCGAAGAGTCTGAGTCACCACCAGAATTTGAGCGCGGCGCGGGGTATGACGCGTTCATCTACCGATCGACTTCGGTGGGGAGACCAAAAACTCGCGCTCGAGCATCATCAGCCGCGCGGATAGAGCCGGCGCGACTCCATGTCCCGTCACATAGAAAAACCCAAACTCACAGCATGCAAGGTCGAGCTCCTCACCAACGCATCCACGTCGCGCGATCCATCACGCCTCGCCGCGATGTCGATGATAGCAACGCTCATCCTTGAAGCCTACCCCGCCCAACGGCGGGATCACATTCTTTGAAGTATCATCTGGCTGTCTCGTCTTCGAAATAACGAGCCAGTTCCGAAGGCATCGCATCAACATCGATCTCAAAGAGTTCCAGTAGAACGTCATCCGGTGCGGGACACATGATATAGCGCCAGGTGCCAAATTCGCGGATGCCGCTTCTGAAAGTGGTGCCCATCTCTAGTAACCGACGATGCAGCCCAGCCAGGTCGGTCGTCCGAATCCCCACGTGATGTATCGATCCTCTGCCGTCATCTCGCGGCGGTTGCGCATATAGATGAATGCGGCCTGTCCCAATCTTCATGAAGACGTTGCGGACGCCGCCGAAATCGCCATCGAAAAATACTTCCGCACCCAAGGTTCGTTCGTACCAGCCGATCGCTGCGTTTAGATCTTGCGAGAAAAGATGCACGTGGTGAAGGTGATTCATCTTGCCCTCGTCATGTTTGATGAGTTCCATGCCTGCAGTTCGTGCGCGCCGGACGTCTGCGGCATCGCCTTTACACTGATCTCCATCGCCGAGATGATATTCAACTGAGTAACGGTTTCGACGATAAAAACGCCTGGTACGATGCTTCCTGCCCTCATTTTCCGTCGTCGCCCACCGCAGTGAAGCTCGGGGTGTCGGTCGGACAGCCGAAACCATGCAAACGCCGCGGAGTGGGTGCTCAGCAGAATATTGGGTGTTTCCTCGCCGGTGATGTCGGCAATCGCGGGCGCGCAGAAAACGCCAGTCGATTTCCTGGGTGTACTGGGGAAGATTCTCCCGTCACCGGAAGCGGTCACCGAGACCGCCGACCGCAGCCGACTTCCATCCCCCGGAGTTGATTCAAGCCCGTTCGAATAGGTCGGAACACCGACGAGCTGGCATCGACTATCTGCGGCGTCGCGCCGCCCAAAAGGTTTCCAAGCGCCGGCGAGCTGGTGAAGCGAATCATCGGCGATGCGCGGACTTAACCCTACGCTAAATGCGTCGGGGGGTCTGTCCTTGAACGATGATGCTGCCATTGGACCAACTTCCGGGTGGGTGGCGGCACCATTTAGAGATCAGCCCATAAAGCGCGAGCGCGGCAGGGCTTTCCCGTCAGCATGCGTCCAAGGCTGTAAAAATCACAGTAGGTGCGAGTCGAGTGATTGCGCGTCATGAGACCGTCCTGTACTGCCTCAGACGCTTTTGGTCTCAGCCTGGCTCATTCGTTAGGCACCAGTTCGACGCGGCGATTCTGCGATCGGCCATCAGCCGTATCGTTAGTCGCCACGAAGTTAGTCTTGCCGTAACCGTGCGGTATCAGCTGGCTCGATGGGATCCCGGACTTCACTAGATAACGCACCACGGCGTCGGCTCGCCGATCGGACAGCTTGAGATTATATTCCTCACTGCCGATAGAGTCGCAGTAGGCGTTGACGCTAACCGCCACGTTCGGGTTGGCCTTAAGAGTTGAAGCGTCTTCGTCCAGAACGGCCACATCACCAGCCCGGATCGCCGACTTGTTGAAGTCGAAATGGATACCGCGGAGCACCACCTTCTGTCTGATTTCCGTCGGCGGCGGTGGAGGCAGCAGCGGAGGTGCCCCATCGACCACTTTGAGAATCATCGGCTTCGACCAATAACTTTGTTCGAGCACCAGATGTGCGGTCCCCGGCGATTCGCGCTGGAAGTAGAACACCTGCGTGCTGGGCTTAAAAGGGGTCCAGTTTCGCGGGCGTCGCGTGTCAGGTCCTGCTATCAGTTTCAGGGGCACGCCGGAATTGAGGGCCACATACCAGTAGTTGTCGTCGTAGTGCCGAAGCGGAAGATTCACGACAAGTTCCTGCCCCACCGCAAGCGCAATCGTTTTACCAGTGTCCTGCAGTGAAACCTTCTTCTTTACCTGGCGTGGCGGGTGCGCAGCAGAAAGAGAAGACGGCGGAGCGAAGAACAATCCAGCAACAATCGCGAAACACGCGAGCAAGTAGGACTGAGGGAGCGATCGTTTGATCATGGTTGCGCAAAACCCCTAGATGGGAACTCGTACCATACGGCTAACCGCGGATAAAGGCGGCCATTCAGGTTAATCTCTTTCAATAGCTTTGTGTCCGATCAACAACATTCGCGGCTGGGATGGTCGCCTCAGACGGGAAAAAACGGGCCATCGCGTGAACCCCGACCTGAGTCAACTAGTGTAAGGGACCAAATAACCGCTCGTAAAATCTCGTTTTATCACAGTGGGGCGCTGGCGACTACAGCAGCGGCGAATCGCGGGGACCACAGGGAACGCCTGATTCTTTCAGATTACTCCTGGTCAGCGAACGGTCCGTTTGTACGGAGCCGAAAAGACCGGCGCGTAAGATTTTGCATTGCAATCGTCTGCGATTTGTATTGTAGTTCGGGGCAGTGTTCACTGGCATAAAGTGCTCCTCTTTCAGCTGGATTCCATCGGTTGCAGGCACGTTTCGCGCGAGCGTCTGCAATGTTGATGCAGTCGCTGTGTAGAGTTGCGCCCCGACGCCATCGGGTCTACCGACTCATTTCGCGCCTCGCCCCAGATCGTCTTGAGATTTACCGCGTCGAAGGAGGGCTCATCTACCTGAACCTGCAGGAGTCGGCAATGATGGTTCAGCGCGCAATGGGAGCCTACGAACCCGCGAAGCATGCGCTTATTCGGCGGCATCTGCGTCCCGGCATGACTTTCGTCGACATCGGGGCAAACAAGGGTGACTTCACGCTGCTGGCGGCGCGGTTGGCTGGCGACTCCGGCAGAGTGATCTCGATCGAGCCCGAGCCCGAGAATCATTCGATTTTGCAAAGGAGCATCGCGCTTAACGACTACACCAACGTCAGCGTCATGGGGATCGCGCTCGGCGACCGCGATGGCGTCGCCGACCTGCAGATTGGTTCGACCAGCGGTTCGCACACTCTTTCTCCGGAGTTCATGGGCTCGCGCACGGTCGAGGTCCCGATTCGAACGCTCGATGGAGTCCTCAGGGAGCAACGGTTGGGATCCGTAGATATGATCAAAATCGACGTGCAAGGATTTGAGCTGGCCGTTCTTCGAGGCGCCGCCGAGACGCTGCGTTCCAATCCTCGAATCATCCTGTTGCTCGATCTGCCCAAGCAGAGCCAAAAGCGGCTTGCTATCGGCGAATACCTGGCGCAGTTCGGTTTCACGTATTATCCGGAAAGCGACGAGGATGCGCCGACGCGCGATCTTCCTGCTCAGTCTTTCGAGATCGCCGCGATGCGGGCGCAATCATGAGAATCGCGCGGAGTTCCAGGGCGACTAGCTCCATCGCAGTCGCGACCTTGCTTGCTCTCGTGGCATTCGCCGTGGCGGCGATTGCGACGCAGGAACCTGCGCCCAATAATTTTCTTGGCCAAGGAAACCTCACCGAGGGATTGCCGAACTTCATCAACCGATTTGGTCTCGACGCTCCCGTTGCGGTCGCTGTCGATCGCAGCGTCATTCCCAATCACGTGTACGTTGCGGACTGGAATAACAATCGGGTGCTGGGGTATCAGAATGCCTCGGGATTCATCAACGGTACAGGCGCTGCGCTGATATTCGGCGAGCCGAATCCGGGTGCGAACAACGCTTACCTGAGCGGGTTCACCAACTCGACGCTCTTTCATCCAAGCGGTGTCGCCGTCGATTCCAGCGGCAATCTGTTCGTTGCGGACTCCGGCGCCAACCGCGTGCTCGAGTACAACGCGCCGTTCAACACCGACACCGTCGCCGACGAAGTCTTCGGCACCTGCGGCGACTTCACTGGCGAGGGTGTCGGCTGTACCGGAGTGAGTGCCGCGACCTTAAGCAACCCTACCGCGGTCACGATCGATCCGAGCAACAACCTTTGGGTCGTCGATGCGGGCAACAATCGGATCGTCGAGTACGCCAATCCGGTCGCGGGCGGAAGCAATATCACGGCGAGCGTCGTGCTCGGTCAGCTGGGCAGCTTCGCGAGCAGCGCCTGCAACCTGGGCGCGGCATCTCCGACCGCCGACAGCCTCTGCTTCGCCGGATTCAACGCGGGACTGACCTTCGATTCGGGTGGCAACCTGTTTGTGTCCGACTCCGGCAACACTCGTGTGCTCGAATATTTCACACCCGCTCAGTCAGGAACCTCTCCCGGCACGCCCGGGTCCGGCGGCGACACGACTGCCGACGAGGTATTCGGCCAGAACGGATCTTTCGTCACCACCAACTACCAGTCTGCGCATGGTGAAAGCGCCAGCTCGCTGGTGTCGCCGGGCGGAATCGTATTCGACGGTTCGGGCGACCTGTTCATCGCTGACGAAGGCAATCAGCGCGTGCTCGAATACCTGTCGACCGCGCTGAGTCCTCCGGGTGATGCCAGCCTGGTGCTTGGCCGATGCGGTTCCTTCGATTCAACCTCGTGCGCGAGTCCGCCGAATATCCAGACCGGGCTGACTGAGACGTTGAACTTCGATCTGCCTCAGGCTGGTCCGTCGGATCTGGCGGGTGGGCTGGCCTTCGACGCGAACGCCAACCTGTACGTCGCGGATCCCGCAAACAATCGAGTCCTCGCGCTTACATCGCAATTGACCTCCTCGACGTCGCAATTCTCCGGCCGAGTGCTCGGTCAGGTGAGCTTCGTTCACAACGGTACCGACCTGATCGACGGTGAGGGCTATTCAACGCCGTGGGGAATCGCGCTGGACAAGAGCACCAGTCCAAACCGCCTCTACGTGGTGGATTCGCAAAATAGCCGCGTGCTCGGATACGCGAATGTCACTACACTCAACTCGCTCAATTCCGCCGACGTGGTCATCGGCCAGCCCGATTTCGTCTCCTACTATCCAAATCTGTTTGATAGCACCGACAGCAACGCCCCGAGCGCCGCTACGCTGGCATTTCCCACTGCGGCCATTACCGACTCGAGCGGAACCCTTTTCGTTGCCGACACTGGCAACAGCCGTGTGCTGATCTTCGCGAATCCCTTTGGCCTGGGCGAAGCCGACGGCTTCGTCGCCAGCATTGTGATTGGACAAAACGGCAGCTTTACCTCCGGTCAGGATGGGGACTTTACATCCGCTGGATGCCCCGCGACTCCGAGCGCAGCTACGCTCTGCGTGCCCAACGGTCTGGCGCTAGACGAATCGGGTAATTTGTACATCGTCGACGCCGGCTACAATCGGGTGCTCGAATTCAGCAGTCCCGCGACCAGTCCCACGCTGGTCAAAGTCTTCGGACAGCCGAACGCTACGACTCTCGATGTGTGCTCGAACGCCGATCCCACGGCGATATGCGCTCCCGAAGGCGGCATCGCATTTGATGCGTCGGGCAAGATGTACCTCGATGGAGCGGGCGCCGGAACTGGTATTGGGATTTACGATGCTCCTGCCAGCGAGAGCAGCCCTGACGTAGTGGTGCCGGGGCGCGCCTTTGGCATCGCAATCACTTCGCTGGGGGGCATGTTTATCAGCCAGGGAAAAACTTTTGCAGATGGCAGCTCATCGATAGTCGAATATCTGCCGCGCTTCAGCAACGCATCGGTTCCATCAGTGATTTTTGGACCGACTTTTACCTCGGACACCGTTCTCGCGATGTCATTTTCTTACGGACTCGGGCTCGACTCCAACCAGATTCTATACATCGCCGACAGCGGGAATAATCGAGCTCTGATTTTTAATAATGCCGTCACGTCGGGCACCCCAACTGCCACCGCGACCGCAACTGCGACGAAGTCGGCGACGCCAACGCGTACCGCCACCGCAACCGCGACCAAGACCGCGACGGCCAGCAAAACTGCGACCGCAACCGCTACTGCCAGGGCAACGGCGACCAGGACGGCGACGGTCACCGCCACGCGCACCGCAACGCCCTCGGCTACTCCAACGCCGGCGCCCGGACACATCTCGGTCAATAAGAAAAAGCTGAACTTCAGCGCGGGCCCCGGGGCGACCGCCTCCGCGAGCATCACGATCGGCAACACCGGCGCGGGAACTCTGACCGCGAATGTCACTTCGCCCCATCATAGTCCGCCCTTCACCACGGTTGGCGCAGGAGTCGGGATTACGATTGGTCCGGGGGAATCGCACGAGGTGACGATCGTGTATTCGCCGACGAAGAAGGGATCGACGAGCGATCAGATCCTCATCACGAGTAATGACCCGAACCAGAAGAAGCCGAAAAAAGTGAAACTCAAGGGAAAATCGAAATAGACCGAAGCCGCGCAGCAGTTCCGGCCGCGCTCAGCGCCGGGGCTCTCAGAAAATTCCAAGGGCCGCTGATACTTCAGCGGCCCTCGTTTTCGATCTCTAATTATGTACAACCCGGCATCCCCGCTTTCGGCTAATCGTAATCTTCATTCAAAGCTCGCAGAAAGGCTTTGAGAGAAGCCTTTCGGCGGGCGTTTTGTATCCAGCAGCGAATCGCGTAGCCGCGGAGGAGTTCAGTGATGGCGGTTGCGCTCCCAGCCGAGCGCAACCGCCCGTCAATCTAATTGCCGGTGCCGGACAACGAAACCTTCTGCGTGGTGAGCGGACTTCCTGTCCCCGCATTGTCGATGATGTTCAGCGTAGCCGACGTCGCCCCCACCCCCGTAGGTGAGAAGTTGACCGCTATCGTGCACGAGGCACCTCCACCCGCCAACGTCGAGCCGCAAGTGGTGCCCACGCCATCGACAGCGAACACGGAGGAGGTCGTAGCGATGCTGCTGAAGGTGATAGTGCCTCCGGGGGTTGCCGGGTTGTTGTTGGTCACCGTGATCAATTTGTCCGGACTGGTCGTGCCATGCGCGACCGTGCCGAAACTGACCGACGTCGGAACGATCGCCAGCGTGGACAGCGTGCCGTTCCCCTGCATCGCAATCGCCACCGGGCTATTCCTGGTGTTGCTGACGACGGTCAGGGACCCCGTGCGAGTGCCTTGAGCAGTCGGACTGAAACTCACTGTGACCATGCAAGAGGTGTTCGCCGGCAGAACGCCGCTGCATCCGTCGGCGACGATTCCAAAGTCTCCCGACGGCGTGACGCTATCAATGGTTAGCGCTACCGAATTGGGGTTAGTCAGCGTGGCGGTTCTGGATGCACTTACAAATCCCACCGACGTATTGGGGAACACCATCGTCGGGGAGACACCGAGGAGTCCCTCGATGCCTGAACCGCTGAGCGTCACGATTTGCGGGCTGTTGGGAGCATCGGAGGGAATGCTCACCGTTCCAGTGTAATCTCCAACACCGGTAGCAGTGAAGGTAACACCCTCAGTGCACGTGGCGCCGGGCGCCAGCGCAGTGTTGGAGCATGGATCGGACGACAACTGGAAATTCGGAGGAGAACCGGGCCCCGAGGTCGTTGCAGTAGAGATCGTGCCGATGTTGAAAGTGGTGGCCGCGGTCGTATTCGTTATCGTGATGAGCCTGGCTGGCGTGGTCGTGCCCGTGTTCCCGAACGTCGAGGCGGTGAACACGATGCCGAACGGCGTCACCTTCAACGGCGCTGTCACGGCCTGCGTGACGATATTCGACGTGCTGGTGATGAAGAGGCAGGCGCCGGGAACGTAGGCCGCGGTGATCAAGTGGTTACCCACCGCGAGCGACGAGGTCGTGAACTGCGCCTGGTCGGAGGTTGGACTGCCCAGCGGAACGCCCGAGGCGATTGGTGTGGCGCCGTCATTAAAGGTGACAGTGCCGCATGTGATCGGGTTTGAGCTGAGGTCTTGCACGGTCGCGGTGAAAGTCACTGCCTCAGGATAGACTGAAGGATTCAGACTCGAAGTCAGCGAAGTCATACTTCCAACCGGAGTAGGCGTCGCGGTTGGAGTATTGGTCGCCGTCGCCGTGTTGGTCGCAGTTGCCGTAGCCGTGTCGGTCGCGGTGGCCGTCGCCGTATCAGTCGCCGTCGCAGTTGCCGTCGGCGTGGCAGTTGCCGTAGCCGTCGCGGTATTGGTCGCCGTCGCGGTTTGCGTGTCGGTCGCGGTGGCCGTCGCAGTCGCCGTAGGCGTCGCAGTCGCGGTCGCTGTGGCGGTTTGAGTATCCGTCGCGGTCGCAGTGGCCGTCGCCGTATCTGTGGCAGTCGCGGTCGCCGTTGCTGTATCCGTCGCGGTTGCGGTGACCGTTGGCGTTGCCGTTGCGGTTGCCGTCGCTGTGTTGGTGGCGGTCGCCGTGTTCGTCGCCGTTGCGGTATTCGTCGCAGTCGCCGTCGGCGTCGCAGTATTCGTCGCGGTTGCGGTGACCGTTGGCGTTGCCGTTGCGGTTGCCGTCGCCGTGTTGGTGGCAGTCGCCGTATTCGTCGCCGTGGCGGTCGCGGTCGCGGTATTCGTCGCAGTCGCCGTCGGCGTCGCAGTATTCGTCGCAGTCGCGGTCGCCGTCGCCGTGTTAGTAGCGGTCGCGGTGTTCGTAGCCGTGGCGGTTGCTGTTGCAGTATTCGTCGCAGTCGCAGTCGCCGTCGCCGTGGCAGTTGCCGTCCTTGTCGCTGTGGCGGTTGCCGTTGCCGTCGGGGTGGCTGTCGCCGTTGCTGTCGGCGTAGGTGTCGGCGCTACATGGCATTGGATGACGATCAGGCCGCCGCCGCCGGTCCCGCCTCCGTCACCAGCGCCGCCGGCGCCGCCGCCGAAGCCGCCGCCGTTTCCGCCAAGAACTCCGGCAGATCCCGATCCGCCGCCGCCGCCGCTGCCGAATCCGCTGCCGATAGCCGGGATTTCGTTGCCGTTTCCGCCGACGCTTCCAAAGGTACCCGCACCGACTCCGCCTGCACCGCCAGAGCCATTATCGCCTGCGCCGCCGCCACCATTGCCGGTGCCGGCCGTTGTCGTCCCTGCGGTTCCATCTACGCCTGCGCCATTAGGCCCGCCAGCGCCGCCGCCGCCCGAAGAAGCGAAGCCGGTGCCGCCACTGGCGCCGCCATCGCCGCCTACGAACGCGAAGCCCGCGCCGCTCCCGCCACCTGCGCCACCGGTCGCACCGCCTGAACCGCCAGCCGATCCGCCCGCGGCACCGCACGATGCGGCCGTAATGCTCGAGCCGTTGAACCAGGTGCCGCCGCCGTTGTTGGTCGCGGTACCGCCGGCTCCGAGAGCGATCGGAATGTTAGCGCCGGTCGTCAGCGAGACGCCGCTGACTGTGCTGTACGCGCCACCGCCGCCGCCGCCAGCTCCGCCACCGGAACCGCCGCCACCGCCCGCGCCGATGCACTGGATGGTGTTGACTGTGCCGTTACAAACGGCCGGAACGGTCCAGGTAGTGCCGGAGGTCAGGAAGATGACTGTGGCCGTCGCAGTTGGCGTCGCCGTGTTGGTGGCAGTCGCCGTATTGGTAGCTGTCGCCGTATTCGTCGCCGTTGCGGTTATCGTCGGGGTAGGCGTGGCCGTCAAGGTTGGCGTTGGCGTCCTCGTCAGAGTTGCGGTCGCCGTCGCCGTTGGCGTTGCGGTCGCCGTTGGCGTCCTGGTCGCAGTCGCCGTAGGCGTCGCGGTCGCCGTGGCAGTTAACGTGGCAGTCGCGGTGACCGTAGCCGTTGCTGTGGCCGTTGCTGTCGCAGTCGCGGTCGCTGTAGGAGTCGGCGTCCTCGTCAGGGTCGCCGTAGCAGTCGCGGTTGCCGTCGCGGTTGCGGTAGCTGTTGCCGTCGCAGTTGCGGTGGCAGTGGGAGTTGACGTCGGCAGGAGCGCATACGCGACGATTCCAGCCGCGACGGTGCTCGGACTGCCGGTGCCGCTGAACGACCACGTCGTGGTCTGAGTCCCCGTCGCAGTCGTCATCTTATACGCGGCCACTGCCCGCGTATTATTGGGATCGGTAAGCTCGGTAAACCCATTACTCGGTGGCGGAGTGAGCGTCTGGGTGAACGTTGCCAGGATGCCGCACATGCCAAATACGAAATCATCGGCGTGCGTCGTGGCTGCCGTCGTTCCACTGGCGCAGGCACTGCTACCCGGGGTGGTGTTCGAAGCCTTCTGGTCCACACCATTGAGCGGCGTAGTCTCTACCGCATAGGCCTGTTGATTACAGCCGGTGCCGGTACCCCCGGTGAAATGGAAGACCACCGTGGTCGCGCCGCCCGTTACGTTGAAACAATGCCCGATGGCACCCGATAGCAATCCGGAAGTGACCGGGCCTTCGTCTATGGCGCAAGTATCGGAGCCTTCAGTGATCGAACTTAGCGTCTGCACGGTGCCATTCCCCGCCGAGCGCGCCCCCACGATTATCGCATCGCCTGCAAGAACGCCGGTCAGCGAAACACTGACCGTCTGGGTGCCGCAAGCAGCGCCCGTGTTGTTGCCCTGGTTGATAAACGCAGGCGTCGGCGTCGCGGTCGGAGTGGCAGTCGCCGTAGCCGTTGCCGTAGGCGTCGCCGTCGCGGTGGCAGTTGCGGTGGGCGTCGCCGTCGCGGTCGCGGTAGCAGTTGCGGTCGGCGTCGCACCGCATCCGGCTCCAAGCCCGCTCACCGCCAGATTGGCGAAGCCAGAGGCGAAGGTGGTGGGACCGGTCGTCTCTCCCTGGACCCAGAAGCTGGTAGTTGTCTGCGGCGTGTTGCACGACGTCTTGAAAGTCACCGTCGGGAGCCCGCTGCTGCAAGAGGGAGAGGTGGTAGTGCTAAGCGCAAAAGTCACCCCCGTCGGCGGCGTGTATGTGCCGCCCGGAGTCGACCCACTACCCGCTGTGCCGACGATACTCCAAGTGACAGTGCCGCCGCTTGACGTACAACTGACCGAATAGGATGCTCCGGTGCTCGCTCCCGTGCCGCCTGCCAGAACCGGATTGGGCGACTGCGAACCCACCGTAACCGTCGAGATGCTGTCCGTGAACCGATCCTGCGCCGTCAGGCCCGAGGTCTGTCCGGTCGCGGTCATTACGAACGTCACACCGCCGTCGGCGTCGCCAATCTCAAAATTGTAGTCGCTGAACGAGCCGGTCGAATCGGCAGTGTCGGTCTCGACGTCGTTCTCTCCGTTTGATCCCGCGATGATCGTGTCGACCTGCTCGCCCGGCGTCCATCCGGTTCCATAAATGATGACCGGCGATCCCGGCGGATAATCCTGCTTGTCGGTGCGGACCGTCGGGTAGCTGAACATCTCGGTCAGCGCGATCGGGTCGCCCGAGCTGTCCACGCCACCGGTCATCAGCACCTGCCCGACATTGGGCAGCGCAAAAAAGTTAGCCGCGAACTCGTCGCGCGCCACGCTCATCGGCTCGTTAGCCACGAACGTGCCCGAAACCGGATCGTAAACTTCGTTCTCGCTGACCGCATTCCCGCCGCTGGTCCCGCCAGCGATCAACACCTTGCCGTTATACGGCAGCGTCACCCCGATGTGCCCGCTGCGCGGCGTGATCATCTGTGCCGCCAGCGTCGTGAAGCTATCGGTCGTGGGATCGAACTCTTCAGCGGTGTCGAGGTCGCGGCCGTTGGCATCCTGGCCGCCTGCAATCAGCACGCTGCCGTCGAAATCGAGCAGCTCCGATGCGGTCGCCAGCGTGCGCGCCTCGTTGAGGCTGCCGGCTTCGTTGACGGTGTTGGTGGTCGGATCGTAAATCTCGGCGCTGGCCAGCGGCCCCGAAGGATTCGAGCCACCTGCTATCAGCACGCTGCCATCGACCAGCAGCGTCGCAGTATGGTCCTGCCGTGCGTAGTGCAACGGCGTAGCCAGCGTGAAAGTCTTCGTCGTTGGATTGTAGATCTCGAGCTTCTTGAGCGCCTTCGATGCGTACTCGCCGCCCGCCAGCAGCACGCTCCCGTTTTGGAGCAGCGTCGCCGTATGATGGCTGCGCGCAATCTTCATCGCCGGCAGCTTGGTGAAAGTACTCGTCGAGGGATTATAGAGCTCAGCGGCGGAAACCGACTTGCCTGAACTGTTTATTCCGCCCGTAAGCAATATCGTGCCGTCGTTGAGGACGGTCGCAGTCAGACCGGAAACGCCAGTGGCGAGGCCTGAAGAAAGAGTTGTGAAGGTGTTGCCGGACAGATTGAAGATTTCAGCGTTCTTGAGCGGCAAACCCGACTCGCCGATGCCGCCGACGATCAGCGCTTGCCCGTTTGGCAGCGCCGCCGCCGCGTGATTCGCGCGCGCCGTGTTGAGATTCGCATAAGCGGCCCACTGACCCGGCGCCTGTGCCGACAGCGGCAGCGCCATCGCGATGACGAACAGGATAGCCCGCAGAACAATGGCCCCAACTCGACCTGCAGATTTGCGAGAACCCCAATGCGCAGATTTCATTTTTTTCCTCTTCCCGATGATGCTCGCTCCCCCAGCCTGACTGCGCAGACTGGCCCGAACATCGTCACGAAGTACCCCCTAGCTAAGAATTGATTTAATCTCCCCCAAGCCAGTTGGATTTAGCACAAAATGCCTAACTTGAGCAACTAGTACGCCAGATAGGATAAGAGACTGCTCTCAGAACCACGAAAGCCATGGTTTCGCTGACTTGCGGTCGAAAAACAGTCAGATAGGAAATCTAACTCGAAGGTGGTTTGCTCAAGGAAAGGGCAGCTTTCTGCGATTCTCGCGCGTGGCAGGCCACTTGAGTTAAATCGAAACGGGCGAAGAATCCGATCAATCCCGATCTTTCTATCAAGCCGATCGCTAGCGCCGATTCCCCTTGCCGCTCGAATTCACCACCTGTGGACTGTTAGCTGCGCTATCACTGAGCGTTAAGCTGCCCTTCTGCTTGCCCGGCGCAGTCGGCCTGAAGGTGACGCTGATAGTGCATGAGTAGTGCGCGGCCAAACCTGCCCCGCACGTGTTGCTTTGCGCGAAACCTCCGCTTGAGGACATGGCGCTGAACCATATCGTCGCTCCGCCGGCGTTAGTGACTTTCAAATTCTTCGCCCGACTGGTAGTGCCGACTCTCTGAGCATCGAACTTCAACTTCGCCGGCGTGATTGAGAGCACGCCCGGTGTGGCTGTGGCCGTCGGAGTCGCGGTCGAAGTGGCAGTCGCAGTTGATGTCCTCGTCGGGGTCGGCGTGGCGGTCAGAGTCGCAGTCGGAGTTGCGGTAGCAGTCGCAGTGGACGTGGCCGTCGCGGTCGCGGTGGCAGACCGAGTCGCTGTCGCGGTCGAGGTCGCCGTGGCGGTAGAGGTAAATGTCGGCGCTGGTGTTCCAGTGGAAGACGCAGTCGGCGCCGGTGTCGATGTCGCGCTTGGAATAGGCGTCGAGGCCGGCGCGGAATTGCTGACCACAAAGATGTGCGCCTGGTACGGCTGGAAAGCGCCGGGGAAGGTCGTGCTGGTATCGGGTGCCGTGATGATTCCGGTGTCGTAGTCGACAATGGTGGCCGCCGGCTGTGCCAGCGTGAACTCCGCCGTGACCGCAGACGCCGTGTAGTTATACGCGAACAGGTAGCGCGTGCCGTCGGCGCCGATCTTGGTCTTGGTGAAGACGGTGCCCGTCTCTGAGTTCGCGGTGATGACCGGCGCGTCGGGGCTGAGCAGCACCGGCTCCAGCGATTTGATCTCGGTCGTGACGTTGATCAGTTCCTGGTAAAGCGCCGCATGCTCGACTGGATCTTTCACCCAGTCGAGCGCGCGCTCGCCATACGACCAGTAGAACAGGCCGGTAGCGCCCTCGACGATCGCCATCCAGCTCATGTCGTGCAGTTGCTGCTGCGTCGGCCATGCAGCCAGCGAGGTCAGCTGGAAGAATTGGATTACGGTCCACACCGGTCGCGCGCCGTGTCCTGCTTGATACGCTGCACGAGTCCAGTCCGCAACTTCCGCAAGATCGTTTCCGCTGGCCAGGATCAGCGGATACGGGTCGACGCCTATAACGTCGACAGAGTCCTTCCAATACGGCAGGTCGCGCGGGTTGTCGATGACCGCAAAGTTGAAGCCTGAGGGATCGCTGCCTTTGATAAGCGAATATTGATGGAACGTTTCCGGCTGCGAAGTGACCGGGGGCTCGTCCTGAACGTAGTATCCCACCACTCCGGTATCGGAGGAGAGCGCGGAGGCGAAATCAGCAATCAGCTGGTCCTGATTGGCCGCGCCAAGCTGGTTGGCGAGAGCAGTCGGGTAGCCTTTGGCGCTCGAATAGAAATAGCTCACGTCCGGCAGAAGCGTCATCCCGAATTGCTTCATGGCGGTGGTGTACGCGACATCTGCCGCTACCGGCGCGATGTTCAAATAGTAGTTGATGATCATGTTGATCGGCGCTTGCGCGATTGCGGTCAGCTCCTTCACGTAGGAAGCCGGGCTCGAGGACCAGCCGGTCGTGTCGTAAATTCCCAATACGAAGTGCGCTTTGCCGTCAATGAAGTGCGCGTTGTTGGCAGGGTCAATCCAGGCCTTCATGCCCGCGCGCGCCGACGCGTCCAGTTTTACGACCAGGTAGGGGCTCTGTGTCAGCAGCACGTTGCCGCTGGCATCCTCGAGTTTTCCAATGACCTGGTAGGTCCCGCTGGGCAGCGCTCCCAGGTCGAGGGTCCCAGTGAACTCGGTCGAAGCGGGACTGAAGATTTGGCTGGCAAGCGTATCACCGCTCGTGTCGACTGCGTCGAGTTCGACCTGAAGTGTATTGAGCGAAGTTCCCGATGGCGGAGTAACGATCAGGTCCATGCTGACAATCTGGTTTTGATCAGAAAACATGAGCCCGCGGTAGTTCGGATATAGCAGAAACATTTGCAGCCCAGGCGGCAATTCCTGCTGTAACGACATGTTTGCAAACCACGCGTTGCCGGTCGGCACCGAGCCGTAGACCTCCAAGCGAAAGGACGCGGTCTTGCCCGCGGTGACGCTCACATGCTGTAGCGTCGTACTGCTCCAGTCTGTGGTTCCGTTTAAGATAGGCGATCGGGCGAAATCGAACAGAAAGAAAATCGCTCCGTAATCTGTACTCGACCCCAGAAAGTTCTCCGTCTTGATCTGGCCGCTGATCGTGTAGGCCTGCCCGCCAGCTACCTTGAGCGCATTTATTGCGATCGCGGGTTGTAGACTGCTGCAAGTCGCTGGATTGCTCAATTCCAGGCTGGCGGCGCCGTTTGGCGCGGGATTGGTGGGGTCGAGCGCGAAGCAGGTGCTCGGAAATGCCCAACCAGTCGTGCCTTGTGAGAAGTCGCCATTGACCAGCAGATTGGGACTCAGCGACCAGCCCACCACCGGCGCCGTCAGCCCTCCGTCCACCACTTGAGCAAAGGCGGACGTTCCGAAAATCAGCGACAGAGTAGTCGATATGAATACTAACTTGCAGAAT
>Ga0210391_10001331_pt1 | contig 22722 bp, 21 predicted proteins | sample IncBWC12OmetaG_FD_160573 | JGI IMG/M metagenome (GOLD analysis project Ga0210391, IMG submission 160573) | Forest soil microbial communities from Barre Woods Harvard Forest LTER site, Petersham, Massachusetts, United States - Inc-BW-C-12-O ...
CTCCCATGGCCGAACGCCTGCGCAAGATCGCCGAAATCTTCCCACCCAATCCCGGATTCGAATTCAACATCTACTATCGGCGGCGATCGTAGATCAATTCTTCTTTTGGATTGTGAGTGTAAACGCCTGATTTTAACATTTGAGCAATAATCGACACCATGGAACTCTGGACTGGCCTCGTCTGCCTAGTCGCCAATCCCGCCTGCCAGAACTTTAAACGGTTCGGCGACGGCAAAGGGGCTTATGTGAACGTCGTCGCATGGGCGGAGTCCGCAAAGCATTTTGAAGATCGGGTATCTGTCATCGCGAAAAGAGATCTGGATTGCATCGCTCTCGAAATAGAACAGGTTAAATTGCTGGAAACTGTTTTGCAGCAGAAGGACTGCCCCGAAGAGTTTTTCACGATGCGAGCAACGGCCGATAGGCAGCCGGATGACGTGTTGTTTGGAGGGTTTCACATCTGGGTTCAAGACGATGTGAATTGAATGTGGCTCCGTGTGGCGTAGCCACGTCAATGAGTGAAATCGCCTGATAGCGTCAACTGAAGTCCGCAACATGTCTTCGGAGCCGCCACTGTGCGACGCGGGCCACGACTACCACTCCGTCGAGTACCGCCCACATCGCAAACCCGGCCACAAAGTATTTTATTGGGAAGGTTCCGTCATATCCTGAGAACAGTGGCAGGCACACTGTAGCAACCGCACAAGACAAGGAGATCGCTGCACTCGTGATTGTCTCAATCCAGCCGATGCTCGGGAAAATGAGCCGTCGTCGCGCTGCAACCAGGCCCTCTAACCCTCGGCCTGCGATCCACCAAAACAAACACCCCGCAATCGGCCAACTAATCACCCGCCATGTTTGGAGGTCCATATCTCGTGGAATCCACTCTTGCTTCTTCGGGTTCAAGATTACGTAGGGTAATTGGACGAGACCGCACGGTAAATTGAGTACAACGGGCAGCCATGTTCTTCCTTCGAGTCGTTCGAATGCTGTGACTTCTTTTTCTAATTCTGGACTCGGAGGAACGACGATGGGATATGCATGATTTGAAAGTTTCACATGCAAGACGAGTAAGCTGCGCACTGGCCAGAGCACAACCACGCAAATCACAAGTTGAGTGATCGGTAATAACCATCGGAAACGAAAAGTGAATCGTTCAAGAACCATCGGCACTGAAGTCTAGCAGACACACCAGTCTGTCATTTGGCGTAACATCGCCATTACACTCATTGACGCGGATTGTCAGTGCAATCGCTGATTTCAATATTTTTGCCGTCCTAAACTGCGAGTAAACTGCTGTGGTAGATTCTGCGGTATCCTGATCTGTCAACACGATTGTTAACATATAACCTGTCTGTCTGTTGAGCGACTCAGGAGGCATCAGCATGACTCTAGCGGCAATTCTCATCCTAGTATTCGCTCAGCTAGCACCGCCGCCGACAACCTTCGACCTGTCCGCTGACTTTTCTTTTCGCGACAATCCCAACCGCGCTACTCCCAACAAGGTTTGGCAGTACGGATATTCTGAAACTAATTCTTTGGCGCCCGATCAGTTTCGAGTCGACGCGCAATCCGATCGAACCGACATGCAATGTGATCCGACGGGTTCGATTGGATTCTGGCACCCCGCTGCGAATCACGGGCCGGGCCCCGGCTACTATCCGTACGTTGCTTACAACACAACGAAGCAGCCTCAGGTGGGCTGCAAAGGATGGGCCGTACGTCCCGGCGAAGTCGCCATGGAAGCCAGCAATTCCGGTCAATACAGCCTGGTCCGGTTTACGGCACCCTTCGCTGGAACTTACAAGGTAAGCGCCCAATTTGAGGGCATCCACTATGGACTATCTACGACCGACGTACATGTGCTCCACAATGGCACGTCGTTGTTCGACGCCGATATCGATGGCTATGGTGGCGACCCGGCCTTCCACAAGGTCGAGGGAGCGAGCCCGACGGCGAGTTACTCGGGACAGATTGAATTGCGCGCCAGCGACACCGTAACCTTTGCCGTAGGGTATGGAAAAGATAAGACGAATTCCGGCGACACAACCGGACTTTTCGCTCAAGTTGTATTGCTGGCGGCCGCGCCGGGCTACAAGCGGTAACTGACGACGTGTTTACCTGTTTATCCAGATGATGGTTGGCCCGCATGGCATCAGGAGCTACAGCACATAGAGCCGCAGTATCCACCAGACAAGAAATATTGCAACGACTGCGCCTGCGATGTGAACGATCCAGTCGCCAGCGGTTTTTGGTTTGCCGAAATTGAACACGGCGGAATGTTAGCACGCGGCGCAGCCCGACCGGCTCAAAGCAAGGTTCTCAATGAAATCCTCTGTCAAAAAACCTTACCGGCGAATTGCGCGTCACCGAGAACTGATTTAACCTAGCGTGCCAAAGACAGAAGAGATGGCGGACAACAAAACCAAGCCCACCAGCTTAAGCGTGACAGCATTTATCGCTGCCATCACCGACCCGACGAGGCGCACGGATGCCAAGGCGCTCGTCAAAGTGATGCAACGCGCGTCAGGAGAAGAGCCGCGAATGTGGGGGCAATCCATCATCGGCTTCGGCAGCTACCACTATAAGTACGAAAGTGGACGCGAGGGCGATATGCTACTCATCGGCTTTTCGCCGCGTAAGTCTGCAACGGTTCTGTACGGCATGATCGCATCCGACGACTGCAAGGCGCTATTGCCAAATTTAGGGAAGCACTCGACCGGCAAGGGCTGCCTCTACATCAAGAATCTCGCCGATGTGGACCAACAAGTGTTGAGGTCCATGGCCGTCAAGTCCGTAGCCGCCATGCGGACACGCCAGTCTAAAACGGCATAGTTGGTGTAAGCGCCCGCTGCACTAGCAGTCCTGGTTCTGAGTGTAATCACCACTGGTTACAACAGCTTGCTTAACATCGCTGGCTCGTTGTGCTACAACCATGATGTGCTACTACGTAGTGAGCTACAAGTTAGTAAGTGAGATGTCGCCTGGATTGCTCGAATTCTTCTCGGCGAGCGATAGGATTTCCAAGATGGTAAAGCTCCATCTGGCTACCGCGCTTCTTGGATTCCTGGCTATTGGCTTCGCATGTTCCTGTTCGAGTTCCGCTCCGCCAATTTCAGTCCAGCTATCGGCCTCGACGGCGCAAACGGACCAGGGCGAGTCGGTACACGTTACAGCCACACTCACCAACGATCCGTCGGCGCGCGGCGTGTCGTGGAGTCTGAACGGACCGGGATCGTTGACCAGTCCATCCACCTTATTTGTCACGTACGCTGCACCCTCAAATGGCTCGTCGGCCGTACAGAGCGCAACCATCACTGCAACGTCGGTCGACGACAATACAAAGACGGCGTCGGTAAAGATCATCATCAACCCCCAGCCATCCATTACGACCAATTCCTTACCCGGAGCTTCGGCAGGAACCGCCTATAGCCAGACAGTCGGCGAGTCTGGTGGCACGCCGCCATTCACATGGTCGATTAATTACGGAGCACTGCCGAACGGGATAAACCTTGCTGCCAACACCGGCGCGATCAGCGGCACGCCACCAGAAGGAGGCACCTGGTATTTCTGGGTGCAACTCACCGATGCAACCGGTGCGACAGTTCTACAACCTTTTCTCAGCATCGAGGTTCTGCCAAATACCCCCGCGGGCAACCCAGTGCCATTTCTCAATCAGCCACTTGCGCCCAGCGCCGTTTCACCCGGCGGCGCGCAATTCACTCTGACCGTAAATGGAACTGGTTTTCTTCCGACATCGACCGTCGACTTCAATGGCACCGGGCTGGCAACTACCTTTGTGAGCAATCAGCAGCTAACTGCACTGGTACCCGCAGACGATATCTCGACAGCTGCGACTGCTTCGATAACTATCGAGAATCCGTCACCGGGCGGAGGAATCTCGAATGCCGTTTACTTTCCGGTGTCAACCCCGGAAGCGAATGTGGCATTTTCCAGCGCGAAGGGATCTCCATTGTCCATTGCATCTACGAACTATATTGCAGTGGGCGATTTCAGAGGCCAGGGGAAGCCGGATTTGGCAGTTGCGATAAACGGCAACGGAGTGTACATCGTACTTGCAAATGGAGATGGAACGTTCACGCAGGCATCCGGCTCGCCGATCACTATACCGCGACCCCCATGGGACACGGGAACCAACCCCTTAATGGTTTTTGTTGCTACGGGAGATTTCAATAACAGCGGAAAGCTCGGATTGGCCGTCGCGAACCTGGGGGAAAGCGCCGTGCCGATCTTGCTGGGCAATGGAGACGGAACGTTTACAATTCCAACTTCATTTGTCTACAGCGAGGGCCTCTACACCAACTCTCTCGCAATCGGAGATTTCGTTGGAAATGGCAACCTCGACTTGGCGGTGGCAAACTCGCCAGGCGGCCTGCCGATCGACATCGTTCTGGGTTGTGGGGACGGATCGTTCAATCAGGGACCGGTTTCGGCCAATGCCAATGTCGCTGGTGCATACATGCCGGCAGTTGGCGACTTCAATGGCGATGGCAAACTCGATATCGCAGTCACCGGCGGAGGTTATGGCAATCCCACCGACGTAGTGACGATCCTGCTAGGAAACGGCGACGGAACTTTCAGGCTTGCTCAGAAGTCGACTTTTCCGACCGGATCCAATCCGTGGGCAATCGCCGCCGCTGATTTCAATGGCGACGGCAAACTCGATCTAGCAATCGCAAATCAAGACGACAACACCGTGAGCATCCTGCTCGGCAACGGCGATGGAACCTTCACGCCTGCGCCCGGCTTGCCAGTTACCGTGGGAAGCAATCCCAACGCGCTCGCTGCTGCCGACCTCAACAGCGACGGAAAACTCGATCTCGTTGTCGCAAACAGCGATAGTACCCTGACCATTTTGCTTGGCAACGGCGACGGAACCTTCAACCCCTCGGCTGGTTCGCCCGTTGCCGTGGGAGGACCGGCATTCTCGGTCGCGATTGGCGACTTCAACAGCAGTGGACGTCTCGGCATCGCTGCCGCAACAGGAGCCAACGTTGTCGTGCTGGTACAGCAACCATAACTCGTGGGTTGGAAGCGGACGATCCGCGCTATTGATAAATCTCAATGCAGGGGCCGCGTGTGGGTCGGCCCCTGTTCCCCGAGTTCTACTTGTCAAGACGGCGCATCGGCCCCGACGTTCGCCCCGTGACCTGGCGCCGTATGACAGGTTTAGCTCGTTGAAATCGCCGCTATTACCGGCCGAACGGGATTAATCTAGGCTAGCGCCGCCTTCAAGTTGTCAAAGAACTGTCAACTTCTCGTTAAATCAATTAATGCGTCCGCGCAAACAGGGGAAGAACGAGGGTGCGCGGAAAAAGATGATCGGGGCTAAAACTGAAAAATCTTTGGGATGAAAAACTTGGAACCGTCCACAGCTCAGGGCGTCCTTTTCACACCTTAGTGCCCTTGGCGGTCAGAGAGGTAACAGCTTATGCTGACAGTGGATGGAAAGAGTAGATTGAAAAGTAGATTGAGGAGCTTAGGATCCATTTGCCGATGATTTCGCCTGCTCAATATGCGCTTGCGCTGGGTGCGATTGGGGTTGGCCTCGCCAGCTATGCACTACTCCACCGCAAATCCAAAACCGCGGACGACATCGAGCTCGAACGACGTACTTGGCTGAATACGATCGGACGCATCACCGACGGCACGGTGATCGATGTTCAGGAAATCACCATGGCCACGAACCGTCCCGCGACTATGCTGATTTATCAGTATGATGTAGCCGGCGTTTCCTATGAGGCGTCACAGGATGTCACCTATCTTCGGCAATGGATCAACCTACATTCTTGCCGGCTCGGGCTGCCAACTTCAGTGAAATATGATTCGCGCAATCCGGGAAATTCCATGGTGATTGCCGAAGGCTGGATGGGCTTGCGCCAGTGAGCGACGCCTGCGATCAGATTTTCCCAGCTACCGCAAGAACCATGTAAACAAATTGCGCAGTCGCGAGGCCGATCCAGATGCGCTGACGTATGCGCGAGCGGCGGATGTCGCGCAGCAGGTCGGCAGCGGTCAACTCAGGAACAATATCTCGCTTCTCCGGAGGCAATGCGACGGGTTGCAGATTGACCGTTCTTGGAGTCTCCGTTGGTTTCGGCTTGTCGGGATAAAAGACCTTCGGAGTATCAATCACCTCCGACCACATCGGCAGCAGGATCCACGACTTCGGAATAATGTCCAGAATTGGTTTGGCGGTCAGACTCAGAGCAGTTTGCGTTTCTGGCGCGACGCGATCGGCGAGATTCCGAAGGAGCGAACCCCACCAGAAATGGCTAAGTTGATCGGTGATGAGTTCACCAACATCCACCGGCCGCGACTCAAGTTCCAGAGGCGGAAGGATTTCGGGCGACAGAACGTCTCCGATATTAGTGAAGACGGTGCGAAACCACGGCATGCGCAAACGGTCGCCAAGCGCCAGCCCAACATAAACCGGGCGTGATGTGAGTTCGAGCGGCGGCAACTTGGTCGGCGCTAGGGTATCGCGCAGATTACCGACGAGCGACCTCCAGAGCGGCTGCGTCAGGCTCGTCGGTGGGAGCAAATCCAGTGGAATATCCGGCTGCGCCGACGTTGACTGCGGGTCGGGATACCAGGCTTCAGCTGCGTTTGAGCGGTAAGACATAAGAATTCGGATTAGTCCCGTGCGGATCGATCACCGGCTGTTCAGAAGGCGATGGTCGACAGCCAACCAATCCATGGTAGATGCCGCAGCCGGGTCTGTCACGCGTTTTTACGCAGATTTACGAGCTATTTCGGGCTCGGAGCGCGTCGCGAAAGTCAAAAACGCCAGCTGAAAAAAGATGCGCACCGTGACAAATACCGAGGCAGTCCCAGCCCCACCCTCACTTCGTTGGTACATGCACTTTGATGCCGTTGAGGATACCCCTTCCGTTCAAGCACAATCGCAAAGCGGAGAAGGCTGATACTGTTTTTCGAGCAGGCAAAAAAACAGGATCTGAAACCAGGGTTTGAAAAGGAAATCTGAAGTGGAGAGTCTGGATTGAGCGGCGACTCACAGGCGGTAGGTAAAGCGCGGCGACGGCGTTTCGCTCGTTATCGTTTTGACGCGCGCATTCAAATGTCCGTATTTCGCGATGGCCTAACAACCACGTATTGGGGCCGGACTAACGAAATTGGGCTCGATGGGATCGGAGCGACGCTTAGCGGTGAGGTGCAGGCCGGCGAAGTTGTTTCCCTGGAGTTTCCCATCCCCGTCTCGCCCAATATCATGAAGGTACGAGCGGTGGTGCGTTATAGCGATGGACTGCGTTGTGGATTCGAATTTCTGGTCGTGACCGAGGAACAACGGCTGGTCCTACACCAGGTCAGCGTTGTGTTGTCAAACGCATCCTAGAACTCCAGCCTTTTCCCGATGAGATTCTGCTTTTCCTCATTTGAAACCGCATTACCCCCGTAACTATCGGTGAATAACGCCACCCACTTAACATAATCGCTAGTGCACGCTGGGAAAGGACTGTCTGTATGGGTGAGAAAATCTCCCCGGCAGAAACTTCGAACGAACTGCCGGGGGTGAAGACGCTCCGGGATGTCCTTGATCCGAGTGGTCCGCCGATCTTCTCCCACATCTCCGAGACCGCCCTGGCCGATACGCCGACGAACGGCCATGGCGTCGAAGTTCCTTTCACAGTAGAAAAAGCCTACTTCGAACAAATCATCGAGAACGCACCGGAAGCAATCAGCATTATCGATGAGGAAGTGCGCGTCGTGCGCACCAATGCGGAGTTCACCCGTCTTTTCGGCTTCAGCGCAGCCGAGGCGATTGGCAAACAACTCGACCATTTAATCGTGCCACCTGACCGGTACGCAGAAACGGCGTGGATCGCGGAATCGATCAAAAACCAGAACAAAATTTCGCTGGAAACCCGCCGCCAGCGAAAAGACGGCTCGCTGGTCGAAGTGCTGCTCTCGACCTCGCCGGTAATGATCAACGGCAAAAAAGTTGGAGCCTACGCCTCCTATCGCGATATCACCGAACAAAAACGCGCCGAGGAGTTGAACGCCGCCTTATATGCCATCGCGGCGCGCAGCCAATCCGCCGAAGACCTGCAGCAGTTTTTCGCAGCTATTCACAATATCGTCGGCCAGTTGATGAATGCGCGCAATTTTTATATCGCGCTCTACGATCCGCAGAGTCAGTTGTTGAGCTTTCCCTACTTCGTCGATGAAGAGGATCCCACACCCGTCCCCAAGCCCTTGGGCCGCGGCCTGACGGAATACGTTCTACGATCCGGCGAGCCGATTTTAGCAACGCCTTCGGTCTTTGAAGAACTGGTACAGCGTGGAGAAGTCGAATTGATCGGTGCTGCGTCGCTCGACTGGCTTGGCGTTCCATTAAAGAGCGGCACGACCTGTATCGGAGCTCTGGTCTTGCAGAGCTACAACGAAAATACTCGCTTCTCGGAACGCGACCGCGAAATTCTGAAATTCGTCTCGCAGCAGTTAGCAGCAGCTATCGAGCATAAGCGTTACGAAGAAGCACTCCGGCGTTCCGAAGCCCGCTCGCGTTCTTTGATCTTGAGTGCAGCCTTCGGCATTTGCCGCTGCACGCTTCACGGAAGATTCCTGGACGTAAATCCGGCGCTCATCAACATGCTTGGGCAAAGCTCGGTCGAAGATCTTCTTAAGCTGGACGCGAGAAGCGAGGTCTTCGTCAATCCCCGCGAGTTAGACCGGTTGGCCGAAGACTATCGCCGCACCGGAAGTCTCAATGGCGTCGAAGTCCAATGGAAACGGAAAGACGGCCGCATCATCGTCGTGCGGCTGAGCGGCTGCGCCGCCGTTAGCACCGAAGAACCCGAAGAGGTACTGGAGTTGATCGCTGAAGACATCACCGACCGGCGTCAACTCGAAGAACAGCTTCGCCAGGCGCAAAAAATGGATGCCGTCGGACGCCTCGCTGGCGGCGTAGCCCACGACTTCAATAACCTGCTAATGGTGATCAACGGATACACCGAGGTGTTGCTGGAACAGTTGGAAAAAGACAGCGCCACGCACAACAAGGTGCAATCCATCCAACAAGCGGCTGACCGCGCCGCTACTCTCACCCGTCAGTTACTGGCCTTCAGCCGAAAGCAACTCCTGGAGCTCAAGGTAGTCGACGTCAACACTGTCGTCGGCGACATGGAGCGTCTGCTGCGACCCTTGATCGGCGAAAACATCGAACTGGTCACTCGCCTCTCCACCCAAACTGGACGCACTCGCGCCGATGCCGGCCAGCTCGAGCAAGTCATCATGAACCTTGTGGTCAATGCCAAAGACTCCATGCCCGAAGGCGGCAAGCTCACTTTGCAGACCGCGGATGTAGCTGTCGGCCAAAGTTACAGCCATCACCGTTTCATCCAGCCCGGGCGTTATGCCGTGATCTCGGTGGCCGACACCGGCCACGGTATGGACAAGGAAACCCAGTCCCGCATCTTCGAGCCTTTTTTTACTACCAAGGAAAAAGGAAAAGGCACGGGCCTCGGCCTCTCGACCGTCTATGGCATCGTCAAACAGAGTAGTGGATACGTGTTTGCCCAAAGCGAGGTCGGAGCGGGCACAATTTTCTATGTTTATCTACCCCGTGTAGAGGAGTCTGCTGAAGAGATGAGCCCCGCTAAGACCCAACAGAACGAGGCCGGTGGTTGCGAAACCGTTTTACTCGTGGAAGACGAAGAATCCGTCCGCGAACTGGTGCGTGTAACTCTCACCTCCCGCGGCTACAAAGTGCTCGAAGCCGAGAATGGCGAGTGCGGTCTGCGCATCGCGGACGACTTCAAGGAGCGCATTGACATCCTGATTACCGACGTCGTCATGCCCGGCATGGGTGGCCGCGAACTGGCGAAGAGACTGGTTTCTCTGCGTCCCGGCATCAACGTGCTCTATTTGTCGGGCTACACTGAAGATGCCGTCGTCACTCAAGGCGTGCTCGGTCCTGGCACCGCATTCCTGCAGAAACCATTCACCTTGCAGAATCTTGCGAAGAAGGTTCGTGAGGTCCTGGTCTCGAGTACCACTCCAGCCGGCACCGCCAAGTCAATCGCGAAGTCAGCCTCGAACTAAGCGTGATGGCTTGATGTGTAGTAGCCGCGCGAGGACGCCCGCCGCTCATGGGCAAAGTAAGGATTGCTAGGCGCCTGCAACTTTTTCTCTTTCGATGTGTCCTATACTGAAGATAATTTTTTAACGGAATCTTAGCTCTCGGCGGGAGACCCATCCATGTCCGCTTGTCGCGCGTACTTCAGTCAGTAGCTAAGAAGCAGGAGGAGCAATGCTGATCAAGAAACCGGAGGCCATTTCCTCTTCTGAAATTACTCCCCAAACGACCTATCTGAACCGGCGCAACTTCATAGCCGGAGCGGCAATCGCAGGCGCGGCCACCGTCACCGGCGTCGCCTTCCGGCATCTTGCCGATCCCGCGTTCACTGCGCGCGCCAACACTAAAATTGATGGCCTCCAGAAGAGTCCCTTCAGCACGACAGAAAATGAAACGCCCTACAAGGACGTTACAAATTACAACAACTTCTACGAATTCTCTACCGACAAATACGAGCCGGCCAATCTGGCGAAGAATTTCAAGACTCGTCCCTGGACTGTGACCATCGACGGCGAGGTCAAGAAAAAGCAGGTGCTCGACGTTGACACCATCATAAAAATGGCTGCTCCCGAAGAACGCATCTACCGTCATCGCTGCGTCGAGGGCTGGTCGATCGTCGTGCCCTGGATCGGATTCTCCCTGAGCGAACTGATCAAGCGCGCCGACCCTCTGCCCAAAGCAAAATTTGTCGAGTTCACCACCCTGTTCGATCTCAAACAAATGCCCGGCCAGCGTACCAGCGTTTTGCAGTGGCCTTACGTCGAGGGTCTGCGCATGGACGAAGCGATGCATCCGCTCACTTTGCTCTGCTTCGGCATGTACGGCGAGGTGCTGCCGAATCAAGACGGAGCCCCACTTCGCATGGTGATTCCCTGGAAATACGGATTCAAGAGCGCCAAGTCGATCGTCCGCATAAGGTTCACCAAAGACCAACCGCTGAATACCTGGCAGGAATCCGCCCCCAGAGAATACGGTTTCTATTCGAACGTGAATCCGAACGTCGATCATCCGCGCTGGAGCCAGGCCAAGGAACGCCGCTTAGGCGAATTCCTCAAGAGGCCGACCTTGATGTTCAACGGTTATGACCAGGTAGCAAGCCTCTATTCCGGCATGGACCTGAAAAAGAACTTCTAAAATCCGTGATTGGCAATTTGTAATTTAAGTCCGGGACGAGAGGTTTTCCGGGTTCAAATTACAAATTACCAATCGCAAATTACAAATGACCTTACGCTTAACCAAGATTGCGATCTTCCTGGCTACTCTGATTCCGCTGGCACGTCTCGCCTGGAAGGCGCTTCACGACGGTCTAGGCGCCAACCCGATCGAAGTCATCACGCACTCGACCGGCGATTGGACCCTGATCCTGATACTCACCACGCTCTCCATCACGCCTCTTCGGCGGATCACCCATCAATACTGGCTGATCGGCGTCCGCCGCATGATTGGGCTCTTTGCTTTCTTTTACGGAACTTTACACTTCTTGACTTATATCTGGCTCGACAAGTTCTTCGACATCCACGAGATGCTGAAGGACATCGCCAAACGCCCATTTATTACCGTCGGCTTCTCCGCATTTGTCCTCATGATTCCACTGGCCATGACCTCGACCGCTTGGTCAATTCGCCGCCTCGGGGGCAAAAATTGGCAGCGCCTGCACCGGCTTATCTATGTCACGGCGATCCTGGGAGTAGTACATTACACCTGGCTGGTGAAAGCCGACCTACACAAACCCATAGAATACGGGATCGTGCTCAGCATTCTGCTGCTCTACCGCGTGGGCGTGTGGGCATCGGAAAAGCGCAAGCAACGTGCCACTTCGATGCCATTGAGGAGCCGAGTCTGAGCCGCGAAGGCTTGAGGGACACAGTTTGACGAAGCTTACCTGCCAATATATTTTTTCGAAACTTTCTTTCACAATGAGGGTTATGGCATCCTAAGAATAATAGACAGGAGTGTCTTATGAATTCCCTCGCTTCCATCCACAAGTGTGCCGGACGCCTTTTCATGGCTCTGGCGGCGATCACCAGCCTTCTTCTTTTGGGAGCCTGCGGCTCCAGCAGCTCGTCCTCAGGCAACCAGGTCGGCTTCAGCAATAGCAGCCTGAACGGCACCTATGTGTTTTCATCCACGGGAACGGATTCCACTACGGGAGCATTTTTGGCGGCTGCGGGTGCCATCACCGCCGACGGCAGCGGCCACATTACCGGCGGCAATGTTGATCTCGTTGATCCGAACGAAAATGCCGTCTCGCAGGCAGTCACCGGCTCATACACCATCAACCAGGATGGACGCGGGCTCATCAGCATCGCCATTCCTACCGCTGGAACCTTTGTATTCGACATCGTTCTTTATTCGACCAACCATGGCCTCGTGACCGAGTTCGACGGTTTCGGGTCTGGCAGCGGCACCATCGATCTGCAGACATCGCTCACTGGCGTTAGCCAGCTGGCTGGAGCTTACGCCTTAAGCATGGCGGGCACGGACATTAATGGCAATCCGGCTGCGACGGCTGGCTCGTTCACCCTTAATTCGTCTGGCGCAGTATCCGCGGGGTATCAGGATGTCAATGACAATGGTTTCCAATACAGCGGAAGTATCCAGACCACGAGCGGGGTGACAAGTCTGGGCACGGGAACCGCCCCGGGGACGTTCACCTTGACCGGCCCCTTCGGCACTGCGACCTATGATTTCTATCCGGTTGACGCAACACACGTGAAGTTCATCGAAACCGACTATAACAACTTTCTTGCGGGCGATGTTTACACGCAGACGGGAGCGGCCATCCCTGCAAGTAACGTTGCCTTCACCATGGGCGGCACCGACTCCAACGGGCCGATCGGCGTGGGCGGCCTTGCTACCACGGACGCGAGCGGTAATTTTACCAATGGAGCCGTGGACGTGAATGATGCCGGGAATGTCACGACAAATCCATTGTCGTTCAGCGGTAGTGCGGGCGCAGCGGGGGTCGGCGGACGCGTGGTTGTCACGCTTTCGGGGTTCTATAATTCCCAGAAATTCGTTGTTTACCCCACGACCAACGCCGGGGTGCTGATGCTGGAAGCTGACAATGCCGCCGTCATGCTCGGGGCAGCCTACGCACAGACCGGTACGTCTTTCGCCGCCTCGGAAAACTATGGCATGAACCTTACCGGAGAAAATAGTGTTCCAGCCTTCGTTAACATCATCGCGCAGTTCAACACTGGCAGTACGACGATCTCGGGCTTGCTCGATGACAATGAGTCTGGGACGCTCGTACAGGGTACCAGGTTAAGCGGCACGTATACCGCTCCGACATCGGGCCGCGGAACGATCGTGGTCCCCTCCCTGGCAATCTCGAACGGTGGATTGGGCTTGTACTACTATGTGGTCAACGGAACAACGACTTTAGTCCTTGAGGGGGACCAACAACAGGTCACCATCGGGTCGTTCATACAGCAAACCGCCCCGACTTCGCAGGCAGCGCTGCTGCATCCGATGGTCGCGTTGATGCACCCGGCGAATCACGCGCACGGAGCGGTGAAGCCGGGCCAGAAGTGGACTCCGCAAAATAAATAGTCAGTTAGTCAAACAATTCAGGGCGCGGCTTAGATGCCGCGCCCTTTTTATTGCAGAGGAGATAGAGCCTGCGGTGAATAATCGTCTGACGATTACCCTTGGCCGGGCGAGGACGCCCGGCGCTCCACTAACTACTTAATGGCTTCGGCGGCGATCCTCTCGGTGACAAACGCTTCGATTGTGTCGCCAGCCTTGATGTCGCCGTAGTTAGCGATGGAGATACCGCACTCCATGCCGCTGGTTACTTGCGAGGCATCGTCTTTGAAGCGACGCAGCGATCCGACCTTGCCTTTGAATACGACCACGTTATCGCGAAGCAGCCGCACTTCGGAGTCGCGCTTGATCAGGCCATCGCTCACGCGGCAACCGGCAATCGTCCCGACCTTTGGAATACGGAAGGTCTCGAGCACCTCGGCGCGTCCCTGATAGGTTTCTTTGATGGTCGGTTCGAGCAGGCCGGTCATGGCTCGCTTGATCTCGTCTTGTAATTCGTAAATGATCGAGTGCAGGCGTATGTCAACTTTTTCCTGGTCGGCGAGCTCTTGCGCTTTGCGCTCTGGACGGACATTGAATCCGATGATGATGGCGTTCGATGCCGAAGCCAACAGCACATCGGTCTCGGTAATCGCGCCAATGCCCGAGCGCAGCAACTTCAAACGAACTTTCTCGTTCGAGAGCCGACCCAGTAAGTCGCCCAGCACTTCGACCGATCCCTGCACGTCAGCTTTGAGGATGACGTTCAGTTCCTTCATGCCCGCCGTCTTCAGTTGCTCAGCTAATCCTTCGAGCGAGACGCGTGAACTCTTGGCCAACGTGGCTTCGCGGAATTTCTGCTCGCGATATTCGGAGATATCCCGTGCCTTCTCGCGGTCGGTGACCACAACGAATTGATCGCCTGCCTGCGGCAGTCCTTCTAACCCGATAATCTCTACAGGGGTCGAGGGCGCTGCTTCTTTCAGCGACTTGCCGCGATCGTCGAACATGGCACGGACTTTTCCATAGACGTTCCCGACCACAAAGTTATCGCCGGCGCGAAGCGTACCATTCTGCACCAGAATCGTTCCGACTGGGCCACGTCCGCGATCGAGTTTTGCTTCGAGCACCAACCCGCTCGCTGCGCGTCCCGGAGTCGCTTTCAATTCCTGCAAGTCGGCTGTTAAGAGAATCATTTCCATCAGCAGATTGAGGTTCGTCTTTTGTTTAGCGGACACGTCGACGAATACCGTCTTGCCGCCCCACTCTTCGGGCACAAGGCCACGATCGGCGAGCTGCTTCTTTACCCGTTCCGGCAGCGCTCCAGGCTTATCGATTTTGTTGACCGCAACAATGATGGGAACTTCGGCAGCGTGCGCGTGGTCGATTGCTTCCACGGTCTGCGGCATAACGCCGTCGTCGGCTGCGGTGACCAGCACTACGATGTCGGTAGCTTTCGCACCGCGCGAACGCATGCGCGTGAAGGCTTCGTGACCCGGCGTGTCGAGGAATACGATTTCGCGTCCATAGGCAGGAGACGCCTTGTCGGTAATCGCAACTTTATAGGCGCCGATGTGCTGCGTAATGCCGCCCGCTTCGCCTCCGGCAACATTGGTGGAACGAATCGAATCAAGCAGAGTCGTTTTGCCGTGATCGACGTGGCCCATGATCGTGACCACAGGAGGGCGCGGGATCGCTTCCGCGCCTTCTTCACTGCTCTCGACGGCTTCGGTCGTATCTTTCGCAGCTTGTTCTTCGAAGGTGATGACTTCTGTATCCGCTCCGAAAAAGCGCGCCATCTCGCTGGCCAGCTCCGCATCGAGCGTCTGATTGATGGTCGCGAATACGCCGCGCACCACCAGCCGCGCAATCACGTCCTTGGCGCGAATGCCCAGCTTCTCAGCCAGGTCTTTTACCGAGATACCTTCTGTAATAGTGATATTCCGCGTGATCGGCGCGGGCTCATTGCTAATCGTTATCCGCGCCGGCGGCGTGTAGCCCTTCATCGGGCCTTCTTTCACTCCTCGCGGCACATATCTCTGTCCAGGACGTCGTGACGGAGCACCCGGACGCGCTCCCGGTCGCACCGGTCCCGGCGGAGCCATCCCTGCTCCCGGACCTACGCCCAGAGGACGCGAGCCTGCGGGTGCGACGCGCGTTGGATGCATCGGCCGACGCTCACCTGGACGCAGCGGCGGACGCGGCGTGCTTCCTCCGGGCGCTGGCGGACGTGATGTGCGTTGAAAAATTGGCTGCCCTGGCACCGGTCGTCCTGGCGCAGGCCGTGATGGCGCGTTGGATCCAGCTGCTCCCGGCGGAGGTAGTGGGGCTTTATATACGGGACGCGGGCCGGTCTGCGGCATGATCATCCGCGGCGGCGGCGCAATCGGAACTGGTGGCCGCACCGGCGCCGAGGCTTGCATCTGCGTAACGTTGCTGGGCGCAGGAGGCTGCGCTGCGGGCGGCGGCGCGTTACCCGTCGGCGCTGCAGGAGTGACCGCTCGCGGTGGGACCGCGATAGCATGCGGCGCATTCGTCGCGATTGGAGCCGATGAACCAGCCGGTGGGGCAGCGGCGGGCGGCGGCGCCGGAGTCTTGGGTGGAATTACAACAACGGATGGCGGCCGGTAGGTCGCAGCCACCGAAGCCGGGGTCACCATTCTCGGTGCTGGCGGCGCAGGCGTTGCGGGCTTGGGCGGCATGGCCTTCGGCGCGCCGGATCCAGATGCGACCGGAGCTTCTGCTTTCGTCTCCGCCGCAGGCGCACTTACCGGTGGCTTGACTACGGCACGCGGCGCGGGAGTCTCGGCTGCTCCCTTTTGCTGGGTGATGGCGCGCAGCACATCGCCGGGGCGGGAAATATTCGACAGGTCAATCTTGGTCTTGATGCCTTCGTCGACGGACGCGGAGCGCGAGGCCTTCGCCGAACTCGACGTCGACTCAGAGCGGCCGCGGAGATGTTTTCGCACCAGGTCAGCTTCGTGATCTTCCAAAGAACTGGAGTGCGTTTTCTTCTCCGTGATGCCGACTACAGTCAGAGAGTCCAGAATTTCTCTGCTCTTGACCTCTAACTCACGGGCCAAATCGTTGATTCGAATCTTACTCATCCGCCGTCGTTTCCTCTTCTTGTCCCGCTGATCTCGCGTATCTAAGTTCGCATATCTAGGCTCGCATATCTAACCTCATGAAATCCCGCCCAACCTTCATTTTCTTCTGACGAGCCTCGCGCATTCGGTTCGGATGTTAGTCCGAACTCGCCAACGCTCCAGGTTCAGCTCTGCTTTTCTTCCGGGGCTTCTTCGGTCGCGACTTCTTCTGCCGCTGCTTCTTCAACCGGTGCTTCTTCTGACGATGCTTCGTCTGACGATCTTACGCCGTCTTCCGCCGACTCGGCTTCCCCGGATAAAACATCGGCTTCTACCGTACCCTCGGTCAGCGACTCTTCACTGAGAGCCACTTCGGTCGCGGCTTCTCCGACGTTTTCGGGCAATTCCGCGGTGGATATTGCTTCGCCACCATCCAGACTGGCGAAGTAATTATTGACCGCGATACTGATTTTTTCCACCGTTTTCGGGCCAATGCCTTCAATCGCTTCCAGTTGCTCTGGCGTCATATCGGCCAGCGACTCGACCGTGTTCACGCCCGCTGCCTTTAATTTCTCGACCAAGCCCTCGCCAAGACCAGTAACGAGCTCCAGCGGAGTTACAGTCTGCGTGACCAACGCGGACATCTGCTGTTCGACTTCCTGACGCTTTTCTTCCTCGCTCTTGATGTCGATCTTCCAGCCCAGCAGCTTCGCCGCCAGCCGCACGTTCTGGCCTTTTTTTCCGATGGCGAGCGAGAGTTGCGTATCATCGACCACAACTTCCAAATGCTTGTCGGTCGCATCAACAATTGTTACCCGGCTTACTTTCGCCGGCTGCAGGGCTTTCTCCGCAAACGTAACTGCATCTTCGTGATATTCGATGATGTCGATCTTTTCTCCGCGCAATTCTCGGATAATCGACTGCACCCGCATGCCCTTCATACCCACACAGGCTCCGACCGCGTCCACGTCTTTGTCTTTCGACATCACCGCGATCTTCGTACGCTCGCCAGCTTCCCGGGCAATTGCGCGGATCACGACCGTGCCGTCATAAATTTCGGGCACTTCCGTCTGAAACAGATGCTGGACTAATTCCGGAGCGGAGCGCGATGCGATTACACCCGGACCTTTTACCGCTTTTTCCACGCGTACGATAACAACGCGAATCCGTTCTCCAACTGCGAACGATTCCAACCGCGACTGCTCCTTGCGTCCCATGCGCGCTTCGGCCTTGCCGATATCGAGGATCACATCCGGACCCTCGAGCCGCTTCACGGTCGCATTCACGATCTCATTCACATGACCGATGTATTCGTTGTAAACGGTGTCGCGTTCCGCCTCGCGCACTTTCTGAAAGATGACTTGCTTCGCCAGTTGCGCCGCAATTCGTCCCAGAATTCCTTCTGTCGCTTTCGGAATCAGCAGTTCGCCACCCGCTTCCGCGCTCGGATCGAGCTTCCGCGCCTGCTCGACGGTCACTTGCAGATTAGGATCTTCCACTTGCTCCGGATTTTCGACGATCGACTTCACCGCGTAGGCATTGATCTTGCCGCTGTCTTTGTCAAGCACTGCGCGCAGGTTTTCCTGCGACTTGTAGTATTTGCGCGTCGCTACAACAATGGCGTCTTCAACCGCACTCACTACAATTTGCGGATCAATGCCCTTTTCACGGCTGACCCCTTCGATGATGTTATAGAGCTCACTTGCCATAAAAATTCCAGTTTCAATCTTTCAAGGTTGCAAGGTTTCAGAGTTTCTATCTCAAGGCTTGGCGCTCACTCCCGCTCTTGAAGGCCTTGTAATTTCGAAACCCTGAAACTTTGAAACCTTGAAAACTTCTAAATTTCCGGAACCAGATTCGCCTTCTCTACGTTCCTGAACTCAATCTCAATCTTCGATGCATCGCCCTCTTTCGGACGCATCTTCTTTTTACGCGCTGCGCTCAAATCCAGCAGCAGCTTCCCATTCTCGAAGCTTTCCAGCTTCCCCTCAAAATGCCGGTTGTTGTTCACCGGCTCCCGCGTCATCAACTTCACGCGCTGTCCACGAAAGCGCTCAAAATCGGCGGCCTTCGTCAGCTTCCGATCTAATCCCGGCGAAGAAACTTCCAGCACATACGATCCGCCCGGCACCGCATCTTCGACATCGACGATCGTCCCAAACTCTCGACTGAAGTTCGCGCAGTCTTCGTGCGTCACGCCCTGATGTGCCAAATCATCGTGTGCTACACCATCAGAATTCGCCGAAGGCGCTGCTCCGGCTTCATCGTTTACAACTCGATCAATAAAAACCCGAAGCATGCGGTGCTTGCCCACTCCGGACACTTCCACGTCCACTACTTCCAGCCCGCTCGAGCTCGCCACCCGCTCGGCAATCTGCCGGACCTTATCTAGATCAAGAGCCATGTTTTCAGCAATTTGCGCCAGAGCCGCCGCGCTAATTCATGCCAGACAATCGGGCCAACTAAAAAGTGGGCTTTCGCCCACTGGTGTGCTTCGACAATCCTGACACTACGACACAACAGCTTCCATCAATGAATATACGCCGCCCATTTGGAAAACACAAACCAGCGGGACGTCTATATAAGCCCCACACAAAAAGGACAGCAACGGGGAAAGATCGCTCTTTAGCCCGCCCAAAATCTCGTCGCGCACGCCAGCTTCGTATCCATACTTAGGCGCGGGAACGGGCGACACGCCCGTCCCTCTGGAGTCCTCAGTTAACCGTCAGTACCGTCGTATTATTGACCGTCCCGAACGCCGCCTCGATCGTCGACGTTCCCGTTCCGGTAGTCGAAATCGCTCCCGAACTGTTGATAATCGCAACCCCTATATTCGATGAAGTCCACGTGACCTGCCCACTCAGTGGTTCCGTGCTTCCATCGCTGAACGTCCCTGTCGCCGTGAACTGCTGCGGAGAGCCCAAAGCGATCGTCGGATTTACAGGCTTGATCGCAATCGAACTCAACGTCGCGTTCGTCACGGTCAACGAAGCTACTCCAACTTGCCCGGCAAACACCGCAGTTACAGTGACGGTCCCCGGCGCAATCCCAGTCACCTGGCCATATGACCCTAGTGCGACACTCATCGTCGCTACCGACGGATTCGACGACGTCCACTGCACCGAATTGGTCAGATCCTGTGTTGTCCCGTTCGTTAGCGTCCCGGTTGCTTTCAAAGCAATCGATGTGCCCTCGGCAACAGTGCCGCTGGCTGGAGTAATTGTGATTGCAGTGAACGCTTCAACCGTCAAGTTCGCCGGTGTGCTGGTCACTCCACCCAATACGCAGGTCACCGCCGCTGTGCCACTCGATTCTCCAGTGACGATCCCAGTATTTGCGTTGACTGCCGCCACGGCCGGCGCCGAGGACGACCATATAGCCACCGTTTCAACATGCTGAGTCGTACCATCGCTGAAGTTCCCCACGGCTTGTAACGCCAGATTCGAGTCCACAGTCAGACCCGCGACCCCTGGCGTCACCGTGATCGATTGCAGCGTCGCCGAACTCACAGTCAGTGGCACCGATCCCGTTGCCGTCGCTCCTCCGAATGTGAATGTAGCCGAGATCGTCGTCGCGCCACCGGGCGCCACTCCCGCTGTCGCAAGCCCAACGCTCCCCGGCGTATTGCTGATAGTCGCCACTCCCGTATTACTGCTCGCCCACACGGCATCGTGTGTGATGTTCTGCGTGCTAGCATCGCTGAAAGTTCCAATGGCCGTAAAACCTTCTGCCGTCAACGGCGCGATCGTCGTACTCGAAGGTCCAACTGTGATTGATTGGATGGTCGCCGTAGTCACGTCAAGTGCCGCCGTTCCGCTCATGGAATCAAATGTTGCCGTAATAGTCGCTGCTGGCAACCCTCCTGCGACTCCCTGGGCACGGCCAGTGGTTGCTCCAACCGTGGCCACCGATGTATTGGATGAAGTCCACGCCGCCTGCCCAGTAATGTTGTGTTTGCTGCCGTCGTTATAAAAACCCCACGCCGTGAACTGATAACTCGTGCCCGCGGCAATCGTGACCGTCGGCGCTCCAGAAAGCACGATCGACGTCAGCGTCGCATTCCCCACTGTCAGCCCCGTATTCCCGCTGACCGTGCCCAATGTCGCCGTGATCGTGATTGGAGCTGCTGTCGTACTCAACGCCGTGGCCAACCCGGTTGCCGAGATTGTCACGTCCGTTGTATTCGAAGAAGACCAGGTCACCATCGAAGTCAGATTTTGGGTTGTGTTATTGCTGTACGTACCCGTCGCCGTAAATTGCGTAAGCGTGCCGACCGGGATCGTATCGTTCGCCGGCGTCACCGCAATCGAATTCAGCACTGGAGCCGTGACGGTTAGTGTGGCGGGCCCGCTCGCAACTCCACCCATGGACGCCGTGATCATCGTCGTCCCCTGAGTCAAGGTCGTGGCCGTCCCGCCAGCAGCGATCGTAGCCACCGCCACATTCGACGAGGCCCATGTCGCCGTCGATGTCAGATTCTGCGTGGTGTTGTTGCTATAAGTGCCTGTAGCTGTGAAGGTCGCGGGTAGACCAGCTGCCACCGATGGCGTCCCTGTCGTAACTGCGATCGAAGTGAGGGTCGGAGCTGAACTTCCGCTGCTGCACCCTGCCAGCAGCCCTGCGAACACCATTACGAAGGGCAACAGAATTTTTTTCATGGGAGGGCTCCACTTAGCAAAATCAGCAAACTGAGTTTTACAACACCGGGGAAAGGGCCGAGATAATGGTAGGGATCAAGCCGTTTGAATCAGCGAAACAATCCCTGGGTTGCTTGCTGCCGTATTTATTGTTACGGCTTTGTGGTTACGACAAGCCATTCGCGATCAACTACGCGATTTACTCCAGAATTTACTCAATAGTCAAAACTGAAGTATGTGGATTGGAAATGGTCGCACTTATGCGACAGGAATAGTACTCCATACCGTTACTTGCCGCCACTGGTAGTTTTGCCGGGATCACTACGCACGATAACTGCGGACGATCAAGTTTAGGCGCCGCACGGCCTGACGAGTCGATCCGAATCACCGGGCCGCTTCGGCGCCGGCCGCGAAAACCGACTCCGCCACCGGTTACGAAAGTATCTGAAGTAACCTTGCCTGGACTGTGTTCATACCGCAAAATTCTTATGATGCAGGTTTCCCGCACCCATCTCGCGATAGCCGTGGGCTCCGGAGCCCTGCTCGTCTTTGTGTTTCTCGGATATCTATACTGGCTCAGCAATCAGCCGCCGGTTCTATCGCGATCTGAAGAACGCGATCCGCTGACCCAGATGCCGATCAGCATCACCATGAATCCGTTCCGCGATCGCACCATCGAACGCACCGCCAACAGCTTCATCGCGGAAATGCGCGACGGCAATTGCCGCAAGCTCCTCGGCCAGTGGGAGAGGGATTACCGCAAGAAACGAGCCGACTTCCTCTGTAACTCGGAGACTCAGCACCCGCTCATCTCGTGGACTTTGGTGGAATGGGAAGACGCGCCCCCGCTGGTGATTCTGCACTATAAGGGCCAGCGTTACAGCACGCCGGCCCAGGACTCCACTTACAAAGATCTTTTCTCCGTAACCGAAGAAAAGAAAGACGACGGTTGGACGGTTACAAAATACGATTCCTTTTATTGAGTCCGTCCTCATCACTACATCAGTGAGCACCTGCTGTCGGCAAGCTCTTCGGAGTTACTTCGTGACGGAATGAGCCGCTGGCTTCGCCAACACCGCCTGCGCTTGGACGTCCCCTGCGGCAGCCGCCTGCACGGTCTGAGTCGCGGCCTCGGTTCTTTGCTGCAAAGCTCTGGCAGCGCTGCTGATCTGAACCGTATCTGTAGCCGGTGGTTGCGCTTTTGGCTCGCGCCGCGGCTGGCGCGCTGGCGACGGCTGGACTGTGGTCTGGGCGTGGACTTTTGTGACACTAGTGACTGTGCTGGCCATTGTTAGAAACCTCTAATAATTCCTTCGGCAGCATCCGTCTATAACTTTAGGACTTATCTCAA
>Ga0210391_10001333_pt1 | contig 22712 bp, 24 predicted proteins | sample IncBWC12OmetaG_FD_160573 | JGI IMG/M metagenome (GOLD analysis project Ga0210391, IMG submission 160573) | Forest soil microbial communities from Barre Woods Harvard Forest LTER site, Petersham, Massachusetts, United States - Inc-BW-C-12-O ...
AGTCGGGAGTCAGCCCCTCGATGGCGTTGCGGCTCGCAATAGCCTTCGACTCGACAGCCGAGAGTTGGCTCAACATGCAGCAGCAGTACGATCTCTACCACGCACGAAAGAACCCGCCTTGCGGCGCGTCAAGAGACTGAAGGCCGCATGAGCTCGGGGTCGGGCGTTTGATCCAGATAGTCGCCTGCCGGTAGCTGATTCGGATTGCGATCTTGGATCGCTCTCACCAGATGTTTCAGCGCGCCGATCAATTCTTTCTCGCTCAGCCGCGGATATAGCACCCGCGCGAGCCGGCTGCCGTCGCGGGCGCCGCCGACCATCAGGACGTAGTCATTCTTGCCGTAGCCGATAATTCCAATTTCGGCCGTCGGCGGACGCGAGCAACTGTTGGGACATCCGGCCATGCGAATCATCACGTCAACTTTCCCGAGCCCCTCATGCTCCAGCTCGGCGAGGTAGCGGGGCAGCGCGCGCTCCGCATGCGTCATCGCAAGACCGCAGGTCGGTTTGGCCGGACACGCCATCGCAAGCCGCCGAATCGCCGGTATAGCGCCGTCGAAGGGCACACCGTGTTCGGCGAGCGTCCGCTCGACCCACTCGCGCCGCGACGCGGGAACGTGCGTCAACAGCAGATGCTGATTCGGCGTGATGCGCACGCCGATTCCCTCGACTTGCTCCGCGATGCGCCGAACAGCGCTGCGATATTTGATCGTCGCCTCGTCGCGCACGCGTCCGTTGGGGATCAAGATTCCTGCGTAGAAATAGTCGCCGGCGCGCGCTTCCCGATGCCATCCCAAATGATCGCGCACCAGAGGCAGCGCGATCGGATCGGCTTCTGCGAGCGCGATCCCAAAGCGTTCGCGCAGTGTCGCTTTGACCGCGTCGACTCCGATTCGCCGAATCGTGTACTTCCATCGCGCCGCGCGCCGATTTCGCCGCTCGCCATGCTCGCGCTGCATCGTCGCGATCGCGCGCACCGCGTCGAGCACTTGCTCGCGCTGCACGACTCCCAGATATAGCGCCAGCAGCGGCATCGTCGCCGCCTGGTTGTGCGTCGCACCCATCCCGCCGCCGCTGTACAAATCGTAGCCCGTGACCTCGCCGCCGTTGACGCGCGGGAGAAAGCCGACGTCCTGCGTCAGCAAGTCGACGCTGTTGTCATGCGGATGCGCAAAGCCGACCTTGAACTTGCGCGGCAGATATTGCGCGCCGTAAATCGGCTCGTCCGAATTCAACGGCGCGACCGACAGTCCGTTCTGATCGGCGAGAAACACCTGGTAGTACGCCGAACTCCGCGGCGCCATCTCGCGCGCCACCGCATGCGCCAGCTCGTGCGAATCGAGCGGCAGCTCGGCGTCCAGGTCGTCGATCGGACTCGCCACCGTATTGCGATTCACGTCGCCACATGCGCCCAGCGTCGTGAGCTGGTAGCCATTGTCGGTGACGGTGGCGTTGATGGCGCAAATGATCGAACGCAGATTGGGCCCGCGCACGTAGTGGAATTGAATGCCCTGCCGCGCCGTCAACCGCAGGCTGCCGTCGGCGTAGCGGTCCGCAACTGCGTCGAGCGCCAGCCACTGCGCCGGAGTAAGCTCGCCACCCGCAGGATTCTTGACGCGCACCATGAAAATGAAGTCGCCGTCCTTCTTGCCGCTTTCGTTGCGCTCGCGCTGTTTGTAGATGCCGAAGTGCTTGGCAATTTCCTTGGCGTGCTCGGTGATCGTCTCGGCTTCGCGCGCGCTCAGCGCATCGATCTCCGATCGCATCGTGTGCCGGCTCTCGTGCGTCGAATGGACGTAGAACAGCCCCTCGCTCGCGAGCTTGAGCCGCTCGCCCGTCGACATTTCCTCCACGCTCGCATTCTCGAGTGTCACAGGTTCATGTGAATGCTTCACTGCCATGAATTCGTTGTTCGAGAAAAGCAGACGGCGCTCAAGATCGCCAGGCCCAGCTATTCGTCGATTGTGACGCGCGTCCAGCGCCGATAGATCTCGCCGCATCCGACTGACGCGCCGATCAGCAGCAGTGCGAGGAAGAACTTCGGCGACATCGGATGCCAGAGCGCGTCGCCCAGGAAAGCATACAGGATCGTCCCCGGTATCATGCCGATCATCGTCGCCCAGAAATAATCGCGAAACGTGATAGGAGACGCGCCCGCCAGGAGGTTCAGCGCATTGTAAGGAATCAGCGGCACGAATCGCAGGTAGAGGATTATCTGGAAGCCGTGCTTCGCGATTCGGTTCAGCATCGAATGGAATCGCTCGCCGACGATCCGCTCGACAAACGACTTGCCGAGAAATCTTCCCGCCGCAAACGCGATGAGCGCGCCGATATCGCCGCCGATGAGCGAGTAGACCGAGCCCCACATGGCGCCGAACGCCATCCCGCCCGCGATCGTCATAACAGCGCCGGGCACGAGGAACGACGGCCCCACCGCGTACAGCAGCATGTAGACGACGGGGCCCCACGCGCCCCACTCGACCACCTGCGCCTTGACCAGTGCGGGAGCGGTGAACCATCGGCGGTGCTCTATCAGGAGCCAGACCGAGCCGCCGACGATTGCCACGAGAATCGCGAGCTTGAGGATATTCATGGCGCGCGAGCCGCTGGTGCGCGGCTTACCGGGATCAGCTCCGATCGGATTGACGGCGGCCATGATCCTTTAATGATATTGGGCGATAGCTCGGCGAGACAAGGCTTTGTCGGCGAGTCGCGATGCGACTAGAGTCGCCGCAGTAACCAAATCTTAAAAATCGCCAGGGACAACCTTCATGAACGAACTCTCGGATAAAGTTGCAATCATCACCGGCGGCGGCTACGGCATCGGCAAACAGATCGCGCTCAAGTATGGCGCGGCCGGCGCGAAGATCGTTCTCGCCGCGCGGTCGATCGATCCGATGAAGCAGACCTGCGCCGAAATCGAAAAGCTCGGCGCGCGCGCGATTCACGTGAGCGTTGATGTGTCCAAGGAAGCCGACTGCGCGAAGATGGCTGCCGAAACGGTGAAAGCATTCGGGCGTATCGACATTCTCGTCAACAACGCCGGCATCTCGGGACCGACCAAGCGCATCACGGACATGTCGCTTGCCGAATGGCAGGAGACCATCGACATTGACCTCACCGGAACGTGGCTGGCGACGCGCGCCGTGCTGCCCACGATGGACCAGCAGCGGTCCGGCAACGTCATCAACATCTCGTCGGGCGCGGGACGACGCGGCTATCCGATGCGCTCGCCGTACGCGGCGGCGAAGTGGGCGATGATCGGCCTCACGCAAACTGTGGCCGGCGAATGGGGTCAGCGCGGCATCCGCTGCAACTGCATCTGCCCCGGCGCAATCGAGGGCGAGCGAATCGAACGCGTGATGCGCGCGCGCGCAGACGCTCTGAAGCAGCCATACGAACAGATCAAGGCGGGATTCCTGTCGCAGGCCGCGATGAACCGGATGGCGACCGAGGAAGAAGTGGCCCGGGTCGCACTGTTCCTCGCGCTCGACGCGTCGGCAGGAATCACCGGCCAGACGATGAACGTCGATTGCGGCAGCATCATGAATTAGAGCTAGCGCGCGATGTCGTGATCGCGCACCGTGCCGGCGAAACCGGCGCTCTCGAGCCGCTTCATCAACTCGCGCGCCAGCACGGGCGATCGATGCCGGCCGCCGGTGCATCCGAGACCGACGGTCAGGTAACTTTTCCCTTCGCGCTGATAGAGCGGAATCAGGTAATCGAACAGGCGCCCGACTTCGTCGACAAAACGCTGAGCCTCGGGCTGCGACATCACGTATTCGCGCACGCGCGGGTCGTTGCCGGTGAGCGGCCGCAGCTCGGGGACAAAAAAAGGATTCGGGATGAAGCGCACGTCGAGCACGACATCCATCCCGACCGGCAGCCCGTATTTGTAGCCGAAAGAAACTATCGACACCGACATCCGCGATCCCGCCGCCGTGCCCAGCACCGCTGCCGTGACGACTTCGCGCAGTTCGTGGACCGTCAGTGTGGTCGTGTCGATCACTCGATCGGCGCGCTCGCGCATCTCGGCCAGCTTCAGGCGTTCGGCGCGAATACTCTCGGCGACGGTCGCGCCGCTCGCAGCCATCGGATGCGGCCGCCGGCTCTCCGAGTAGCGGCGCGCGAGCACGTCGTCGGAGGCATCGAGAAAAATTACTTCAGGACGATTTCCGGCAGCATCGAGTTCCGCGAATATCCGCGGCCATTGCGGAAAGAACAGCCGCTCGCGCGGGTCCACTCCGAGCGCGACGCCCTGCAAGGCGGGATCGCGTCCAGCGGCGAGCATCGCGACATTGGGCGCCAGCGCAACCGGGAGATTGTCGACGCAGTAGAAGCCGAGGTCTTCGAGCACGCGCATTGCCGACGCGCGGCCCGAACCTGAAACACCGGTGACGATTATCAGGCGAGGTGGCGGCGGCGAGCTCATCAGGCGGTCAGTACTTGTTGTCTTCTTCCTTGATCAGCGAGTAAATCTCGCCGCTGTCCTTGGCCGCCAGCAAGTGACTGCGAAAAGCCCCTTCCTTGAGCAATCGCGAAACGCGCGCCAGCGCCTTCAGATGGAGGCTCGCGGAATCCTCCGGCGCCACCAGCACGAAGAACAGTTGCGACGGTCCGCCGTCGAGCGAATCGAAATCGACTCCCTCGACGTGACGCCCGAACGCTCCCACTATCTTCATCACTCCGCGCAGCTTGCCGTGCGGGATTGCGATTCCGTCGCCAATCGCAGTCGAGCCCAGCCGCTCACGCTCGGCGAGCACGGCAGTCAGGTCGGCCAGCTTGATCTCCGTATACTTCGCAGCCAGCGCCTTCGCCAGTTCATTCAGCACGTCGGGCTTGGTGGTGCCCTTGAGCTCGGGAATCACCATGTCGGCGCTGAGGATGTCGGTAATTTTCATCTCGTCTTTTCTTCAGTGAATTGAAATTAGCAACTTCGTGGGTGTCAGTCGCGAATCAAATTTCCTCGCTGGCGCTCAAGACCTCGCCGGTCGAGAGCGCTCTGACTTTCTTGCCCTTGAATTTTTCCAGATGTTTTTTCAGTTGGCGTCCGACTTTGTCCGTCAGCAGATCGATCACCGAATAAAGATCCTTGGTTTCTTCCTGCGCGGTCACCGACAGACGCCCGGATTTGACAGTAACTTCACCGTGCTGCCGATATTTGTCAACCGTGAGAATCAGATGAGCCTGGCAGGTCCGCTTGAGCAACCGGCCGAGGTGCGCGAATTTGCGCTCGGCGTACATCCGGATCGCGTCGGTCGGTTCGATATGCCGAAAGGTCACCGTCACTTCGGTTGCCGGCGCGTTTGCGATTCGTTGCGCACGCCGCACTTTGCGGACAGTTGCGCGCCCGCGCTTGCCCTTGTCGATTTTGCTCATTGCTTTGCGCCTCGACTCGGTCATCCGATCTGTTTGCGATTCGCCGACGGCGGGATTCCCATTGCCTGCCGATATTTCGCCACCGTGCGCCGCGCGATATTGATCTGCTTCGCCCGCAGCATCTCGGCGATCGCCTGATCAGACAGTGGATTCTGCGGCGTCTCCGCCGTCACCATCCCGCGAATCTGTTCTTTGACAGTCTCGGCGCTCACGTCCTCGCCACCTGCGCCCTTGACTCCCGAGGTGAAGAAAAATTTCAGTTCGTAAATTCCCTGCGGCGTGTGCGCGTACTTGTTGGCGGTCGCGCGGCTGATAGTCGATTCATGCATCCCGATATCTTCGGCGACATCTTTCAGCACCAGCGGCTTGAGCAGGCTGATACCGTGATCGAAGAACGCGCGCTGAAATTTCACGATCGAAGTCGCGACTTTGAAAATTGTTTGCTGGCGCTGGTAGATCGATTTGACCAGCCAGCGCGCAGAGCGCAGCCGTTCCTGCAGATACTCGCGCGTCTCGGGCGCCACATCGACGTCGTTGAGCACGCGCTGGTAATAACCCGCCAGGCGCAGGCGCGGCACCGCGTCGCGATTGAGCGTCACCACGTACTCTTCGCCGACCTTGTGAATATAAACGTCCGGCACCACGTAAGTCGGCTCGTCGCCGCCGTAGTCGCGTCCCGGCTTGGGCTCGAGCAGCGAGATTATTTTCGCCGCCTGCCCGACCGTCTCGACCGGCACGCTGAGCACCTTGGCGATTTCGGTGTAGCGATGCTTTTCGAGCAGGTCGAGGTGACTGGTGACGATTTTCGCCGCGAGTGATTCTTCCATGCCGAGGTTCTGCAGTTGCGCGAGCAGGCATTCGCGCAGGTTACGCGCGGCGACGCCGGGCGGATCGAAACGCTGCACGCGCGCGAGCACGCGCTCGACTTCGGCGGGCGCAATTTCGAGCTGCGCCGCCAGTTCCTCGACCGGAGTTTCCAGGTATCCGTCTTCGTTCAGATTGTAGATGATGGTCGCGCCGATCTGCTGGTCGGTCTCGGCGAGGTTCGACATCCGCAGCTGCCACATCATGTGGTCTTCGAGTGAGCTGCGGCGCAGGGGGGTATTCTCGAGCGCGCTGCGATGGTCGTCGTCGTTATCCGCCGGCGCGCTTTCCTGCCAGTTATTTGAATAAGTTTCGAGATACTCGCGCCAGTCCAGCTTTTCGAGATTGTTCAGTTCCTTGATTTCGAGCGCCGCGTCACGCGCTTCGACCTCGACGGTGGACGCGGGCTTTTCCTCGCGCGATCCCGTTTCCCAGTCGTCATCGGAATTCGCGCTCGCGCCGTCGCCTTCGGGCGGCAGTGGTTCGCCGTCGCCCTGGGCCGCATCGGAATCGGACTCGGCGGATTCGGAGGCCGCCTCGGCGGGACTTTGATCGAGCGGCTCGAGCATCGGATTCTGCTCGAGCTCCGACTGAACGATCGCTTCGAGCTCAGGCAGCGAGAGCTGCAGGATTTTGATCGCCTGCTGCAACTGCGGCGTCATCACCAGTTGCTGGCGAAGCCGCAGGTCTTGTCCGAGTTTTACTTCCAACGCCATTGAAAAAATCGTCCGCTAATCGGTTGCGGCCCCCGGCGTGGCGTTCGCATCCGGCGATGCGTCCGAATGCGGGAACAACACCGCATGCGCGCAGTCGACCACGCTCTGACTGGTATTCAAATAGACGGTTATCTTGCAGCCGGTGATTTGATCGTTGCCGTCATGCGCGACCGGACTCCCGGTCAACACCACCGTGCGCCTGGTCTGGTCCATCACGCCATGATCGCCCGTCGCCCATCGCGTGCCCTGGCTGAGCCGCACGTTGCCGTCCGCGACCATGTCCTTCATCTGCTTGAAGTCTTTGTCGAAATAATTCACGCGCAGTTGATCGCTGGTAAGGGTCGAGTCCGCCTGCGTCGCGTGCACGCTTCCAGTCCACAGCACCGAATGATTCGTATAGTCGAGCGACATCGACTTGGACTTTATGTCGATCGGCGCCTTGCTGTTACCGAATTGCATCCCGCCAAACGCACCGCCCTGTTGTTGCGGAGGATTCGACGCGACGGTGGTCTCGCCGCTGGTCGACGCCTTATGCGCCCGATGCGGCACTGCAGCCTGTACCGGTGCGGAGGCGCCGGCCGATGCCGTCCCCGATGCGGGCGCGGTCGGCGGAGTATTGGAGGGCTCCTGCGCGGGCAGGTCAGCCGGCACGGGAGCGAGCAACATCGGCGGCGCCATCGAGCCGGCCGGCGGTGCGGTAGCTGCCGTCGTCACCGGCGTTGATTCCGGCGCGACTGCCAGGGGAGCGGTCGTTGTGGTGGTCGTGGCAATCGAAGGTGCCGCAGCCGGCGCAACTGCGACAGGCGGCGGCGCCGAAGGAATCGGTTCGATCGGTGCGACCGCCGTAGCCGGTGCCGCGGCAGGCGCGACGTCGGCGGCTGTAATCGGCACATCGGAAGCCGTAGCCGGTACCGGCGCAGGCGCAACTGCCACCGCGGGCGCTGGAGCCGGTGGCGGTACTGGTGCCGGAGGCGGCGCACTCACGACTGCGGGCGCTGCCGCAACAGGTGGCGGCGCACTCATTACAGCGGGTGCTTCCGCTGCAGGCGCACTCACTACTGCGCCGACCGGCGCTGTCGGCAATGGCTCGATCGGCGCGATGGCCGTCGACGGTGCCGCCGCAGGCGCGACGTCCGCCGCCGTCACTGGCACGTCAGACGCCGACGGCGGCTGCGCTGCCGGTGCTGGCGCGGTCGCGACCGCAGGCGCTGCCACAGGCGGCGGCGCTTCCGCTTCCGGCGGCGCGGGCTCCGCCGCAGGCTGAGCTTGCGTCGTGTCAGACGGGGCGGCCGCCGGCGCGCCCGGCACGCCGCCGGTCACGCTGATCGAATCGTCACCTGAATCGTCGCTGCTAGCCGCCAGCTGAACGGCCGTGTTGGTCGTTGTTTGAGCCCACGTCGGTGACGCAAGCGCAAACGCGACTATCGCGGTCGCGACAATCCGCGACAACGATCCGCGGCTAACTCTGCTTGGATTTTCCACTATCTTTCTTCGGCGTGACTATCGTCTCGACCTGCGTCTGCAACTGGAAAACTCGCGTCTTGGGATGACCGCTCAGTCCGATTCCCGTCACCTTTAATCCGTCGCCGACAATCGTCACCATACCCGGCGCATCGACCTTGTCGTCATCAGGCATGAAGGTTGCCGAGTCAGTGCTGAGCACGTAGTCGCCAAAATGGATAACCGTGCCCCCGGTCAAATATGCGCGCGTCACGTGATTGCCGTTCAATGTCAAATCCGCATGCGGCGAGTTGACGACCACCGGCTTGCCATCCGACGAAACCATCGTGACCACCGCGTCGGTCAGCTTCAGCGTGGTCTTGTCCGCCGAATAGTCCGCCTCGCCCGCGGTCAGCACCCACTGGCGCTCGCCGGCCTTCATTTGCGTCCAGTGAAAATTGTGCGCACGCAGGAGAGTACCGGGCACCAGCCCGGCCGCTGTTTGCAAGACCTGCTCCGCCGACCGATGGCGCACAATCCAGATGGTCGCGACCAGTAGGCCAACCAGCGCAATCGTGCCGAATCCAGCCAGAAACTTGGCAATTCGCCTCGGACTCAAAGTTCAATCTCTCCGATCATGACGGTATCAGGAGCATTTTTTCAGGTAAAGCGAACCGCAGTTCGGCACCATACTTGCAAATCGCAACGAACTTGCGCTCACTATTGGCCGCCGCGTCTAACCTCGCCCAAACTACTATTAAGACTGGAATCAGTCGGCCTCGCGGGACACCTGATGGATTCGCTTGAGCGTTTCGAGCAGCGCCGGCAGGTCATCGAGCCGATATGAATTGGTACCGTCGCTGAGCGCGCGGTCGGGGTCCTCGTGCACTTCCATGAAAATTCCGTCGATCCCAACTGCGGCCGCGGCGCGCGCCTGCGGCGCGATAAACTCGCGCTGACCGCTCGAATGCGTGCCGCCCTCACCCCCGCCTGGAAGCTGCGCCGAATGGGTCGCGTCGAAGACCACGGGATATCCGAAGCTCCGCATGATCACCAGCGATCGCATGTCCGACACGAGATTGTTGTAGCCGAACGAAAATCCGCGCTCGGTTAAAATAATTCGCCGCGTGCCCGCGTGCTCGGCCTTCGCGACCGCCGCCTTCATATCCCACGGCGCCAGGAATTGCCCCTTCTTGATGTTCACCGCGCATCCGGTCTTCGCCGCGGCGTCGATCAGATCGGTCTGGCGGGAGAGCAGCGCCGGAATCTGAAGCACATCGACCACCTCCGCCGCGGCCGCGGCCTGCGCGGGTTCGTGGATGTCAGTCAACACGTTCAGGCCCGCCTCGCGTTTCACCCGCGCCAGGATTTCGAGCCCCGCCGTCAAGCCGGGCCCGCGAAACGAGCTGTAGCTGGTGCGATTGGCTTTGTCGTATGAAGATTTGAAAATGAACGGCAGCTTGGCGCGACGGGCGATATCCGCCAGCCGCGTCGCGTGCCGGATGCATGACTCGTAGCTCTCGATCACGCACGGACCCGCGATCAGCACGAACTCCGGCCCGCCAAACACGGCGTCGCCGGCTTTGACCTGGGCCACACTCACGAAACCGATCGCAGCTCCCGCACCTTCGGCCGCTTCACTCCCAGCTCCGCGCGGCGCTGTACGGCTGCGCGAATCAGACCGCGGAACAGCGGATGACAATCAAGCGGCCGCGACTTCAACTCGGGATGGAATTGCCCGCCGAGAAACCACGGATGCCCCTTCAGCTCCATTATCTCAACCAGGCTGTTGTCGGGCGAGATGCCGGTCGCGACGAGGCCGACTTTTTCGAGTGGCTCGCGATACGCGTTGTTAACTTCCCATCGATGGCGATGGCGCTCCGAGATGCGCGCCTTGCGATACAGCGACGACGCCAGCGATCCCGGCTTCAGCACGGCAGGATACGTACCGAGGCGCATCGTGCCGCCCTTGTTCGAGACGTCCTTCTGCGAGTCCATTATATGGATGACAGGATCGGGACCGTCGGGCGCGTTCTCCGAGGTATTCGCACGCTTGAGCCCGAGCAGGTTGCGCGCCGCCTCGATCACCATCATATGCAGCCCGTAGCAGATTCCGAGAATCGGCACGCCGTTCTCGCGCGCATAGCGGACCGCGCGAATCATGCCCTCCGTGCCGCGCTCGCCGAAGCCTCCGGGGACGATTATCGCGTGAGCCTGCGCCAGCCGCTCCTCGACGTTCTGCTTTTCCAGCTCCTCCGAATCGACATAGTCGATATTGACCCGCGCTTCGTTGGCGATAGCGCCGTGCGCGATCGCCTCGTGCAGGCTCTTATACGAATCCTGCAGGTTGACGTACTTGCCGACCACCGCAACATTGACGGTGACTTTCGGATTCTGCGCCGTCTTGACGATTCTCCGCCACTTCGACAGGTTCGGCGCGCCGGTCCAGATGTTGAGCTTCTCGCACACACGCTGATCGAAGCCCTCGTCATGAAAACGCAGCGGCACTTCGTAAATCGTCGGCACGTCGGGCGCCGAGATTACGCAGTTCTCCTCGACGTTGCAGAAGTGCGCAATTTTCGCTTTGAGCTTTTTTTCAAGTTGCCGATCGGATCGGCAAATCAGAATATCCGGTTGAATCCCGAGCCCGGTCAGTTCCTTCACGCTGTGCTGCGTCGGTTTGGTCTTGAGCTCGCCGGCGGTGGGAATAAACGGCACCAGCGTCAGATGCACGTACAATACATTTTCGCGGCCGAGGTCCCAGCGGAACTCGCGCACCGCTTCCAGGAACGGCAAGCTCTCGATATCGCCAACCGTCCCGCCAATCTCCACGATGATCAAATCCGATCCATCGGCCGCACCGAGGATGCGCCGCTTGATCTCATCGGTAATATGCGGAATCACCTGCACGGTCGCGCCCAGGTAATCGCCGCGCCGTTCTTTCTGGATGACCGTGTCGTAGATCTGTCCCGTGGTGCAGTTGTTACGCCGGCCCATCGGAGTCTGCACGAAGCGCTCGTAATGCCCGAGGTCGAGATCGCTCTCGGTGCCGTCGTCGCAGACGAACACCTCGCCATGCTGCGTCGGACTCATCGTGCCGGGATCCACATTGATGTAGGGATCCATCTTCAGCAGCGTGACCTTGAGCCCGCGCGCCTCCAGCAGCGCGCCCAATGATGCGGCGGCCAGGCCCTTGCCGAGCGACGAGACCACGCCGCCCGTTACAAAAATAAATTTCGTCTTGCTCTCCACGTCGAATCCCTCCCCATCCTCAACGAGTTGAATCCGCTGCCGCGTCGCGTGCGCGCGCCAAGTCCTCCGCAGTATCTACTTCGAGCGACGGCGCCACCGACCTGACCACCTTAATAACGTAACCATGCTCGAGCGCTCGCAACTGCTCGAGCTTTTCCACTTTCTCCAAAGCGCCCATCGGAAGGGCGGCGAATTTCATCAGGAAGTCGCGCCGGTACGCGTAAACGCCGATATGGCGGAGCGCCCCTTTGGGCATCCCGCCGTCACGCGCATGAGGAATCGGGCTTCGTGAAAAGTATAGCGCTTTCCCGTCGGCGCCGCACACGACCTTCACCTTGTTCGGATCGGTCCACTCCAGGTGATCGACGATCGGCGTCGCCAGCGTTGCCATCTGGATCGACGCGTCGGCACCCATCGCGGCGGACAGTGCGTCGAGATCCTGCGCCGCGATGAACGGCTGATCGCCCTGCACGCCGAGATAAACGTCGGCGACAACTTTCGATGCGACTTCGGCGATTCTGTCGGTGCCGCTCTCGTGCGCGGGCGAGGTCATCATCGCCTCACCGCCTGCCGCGCGCACGGGAGCTGCGATTCGCTCGTCGTCGGTCGCAACGATCACTCGTGCAATTGATTTCGCTTTCGACGCTTGCCGCCACACCCGCACCACCATTGGCACCCCCGCAATCTCCGCCAACGCCTTTGCCGGCAGGCGGGAAGATCCGTACCGCGCCGGTACGACGGCGATCACCGAGACATCGGCCAGAAACTTTCTCCAATGTTCGAAGTCGTAGGTTGAAGGGGCACATACATTGGTAACCGACCGCCGAGACCTTTGTCAATTTCGCGCGGTTCAGTTACCAACATTCCGCGATTCATCGCGCGTTTTCTGCATCACGAAGCGTTGCGCCAAATTCGCTCGTTGGGTACTTTCCCTCTCGGCCCCGATACAGCCTGCCGCTCGCGCCCATTGTTGGGTGTGGTGAATGTATCGCTCCCGCTTTCGCCCGATCCTCGAACCGGCGAAAGCGAACGCGTCAGTAATGCGAGCGCTGACTAAAGTTCTGTTCGCCGCGAAGGAGGATTGGATCCGATGCGTACTTTTCTCGATGCCAAGGTCATTGCCAAGGCCCTCAAGATCGCTCTTGCGGGGCAGCAGGTCTCAATCTCGCACAGCCAGGCGCTCGAAATTGTTGCCGCGGAGTTCGGCTTCGAAAACTGGAACGTGCTGTCGGCCAAAATCGGCGAGCCGGCGACGACTGGAAAGATCGCCTTCACACAAACGGCGCCGATTCTCCGGATCTTCGACGAGAGCAAGGCCAAAGAATTTTATCTCGGGTTCCTCGGTTTCCAGCTCGATTTCGAGCATCGGTTTGGCGACAATTTTCCACTCTACATGCAGATTTCCCGCGCAGGCCTGGTGCTTCACCTGAGCGAGCATCATGGCGACGCGAGTCCCGGCTCGACCGTCGCCGTCAATATGCGCGGCGTCCACGATTATCAGCGAGAGCTGGCCGGCAAGGACTACAAATACATGAAGCCCGGAATCGAACAGATGCCGTGGGGCGAGGTCATGACGGTGACCGACCCGTTCAGCAATCACATCAGATTCTGCGAGCCGCCAAAAAAATAACGCGGAGAAATCCGGCGCCACAAATGAACAGGCGGCCCGCCATGAGCCGCCCGTCGAGAAATGATCGCTACGCGCGCGCGAAATTACTTGCCGCGGATTCTAGTCCGCCGCATCTTGCGCAGCCGTGACTTCGCCTGATGCGGATCGCTCTTTTTCTTGCGCGCAAGCTTCCGATTGCGCCGGTTTCGCTGCTTCGATGCTACCTTCATTGGCCCTCCTGGCCCGGATTAGTCGACGACGACGGCGGCGCCGACGCGTTGTACGCCTCGCCGCCGAGAGTATGCGGCGGCGTGAACGCGATCGGGCTTATCGCCATCACTTCAGTTACCTGCTGCCCCTGCTCCTGCACGATCACCCGCCCCAGCGGTTCTCCCGTTGCGACCGGGCCGTTGATTGCAACCGGCACATCGTACACGAGCCGCACAGACTGCGCATCGGCCTTCGGCATCACGACTTTCAGATCGCTCGCCGCGACCGGTTGAATCTGCGGACCCTCGCGCACCTGCACATGCACCGGCAGCGGCTGATTCAGCCGCAGCAACGAGACCGCTGTGAATTGCTCGAAGCCCCACTCGAGCACTCTGCCCGCCTGCGCAAAGCGCTGATTATTCGATGGCGCGCCGAGGATAACGGCTATCAACCGCATGTCACCGCGCTTGGCCGTCGCCGTGACGTTGAATCCCGCCATGGTGGTGAACCCGGTCTTAAGCCCGTCGGCGCCTTCGAAACGCCCGATCAAATGATTGGTGTTGTTCAGGATAGCGACGCCGTTGTCGAAATCCATGTGCGGCTGGCCGGACCACATCAGCAGGTTGGTCTCGCGGATAATAGCGCGCGCCACGGTGGCGAGGTCATAGGCGGTCGTGCGATCTGCGTCATGCGTCGGGCGCGGCGGCAAGCCGTCGACGGTCTGATACTCCGTATGCGTCATCCCGAGTTCCTGCGCCCGCTCGTTCATCATGCGGACCATCGCCTCGACCGATCCGCCGATCTTCTCGGCGACGGCGACGGCGGCGTCGTTGGCCGATTTGACCAGCGCCGCTTTCATCAACTCGCGCAGCGGATAAACGTCGCCTTCCTTCAGACCGACGCGCGAGCCGCCGGTATGCGCCGCGCGCTCCGAAATCCTGACCGGATCGTTGCCGCTGAAACGGCCCGCGTTGATCTGCTCCTGCGCGACCAGCAGGTTCATCATCTTCGCCATCGAGGCCGGCGGCCATTCCATGTCGGCGTTGTAGGCCATCAGCACGCGGCCGCTGTCCGCATCCTCGAGCAGCGCGCCTTTGTATAGAGGAGCAGGCGCCGCGCTCGACGTATGCTTGGTGTGGTGCACCCGGCGCCATTGCGCAGTCGCACCCGCCGGCGACGCGGCCAGCACGACGGCCGCAGTCAGCATCAGCGCCGATCCCAGCCATGCTGCCGAATTCAAATTAACGATTGCACGTCTGCGCCTCGACAAGTTCCACCGCTTCATCAATACCGCCACCTGCCTTCGTCGTCTGAAGTAGTCGGATTCTATCCGCTCACGGGTTGCGGATGAAACCGTTCGAATCGGGTGTGCCTTTCAAGCCGCTGCTCTCGACGTGCTGCAAAATCGCGAGATTGGTCCGCGCCGGCGTGTAATCCGGAATCTCCCCAACCAACTCGTTCCATTCCTCGCTTGCCCTGACGTAGTTGCCTTCCTCGGCGTAAATTGCGCCGAGGGTATTGCGCGCGTCCGGTTGACTCGGATCGATCTGCAGCGACATTAGCGCTTCCTGCTCGGCTTGTGCGAGCGCTCCACGCCGCTCATAGGCGAGCGCCAGATTGAAATGCGTCTCCGGCCGCTCCGGTCCGAGCAGGGCGGCCAGCCGCAGCACCTGGGTCGCGTCGCGCGTCTGCCCACTTTCGAGATAGAGCAAGCCGAGGTTCAGGAACAACTGCCAATCGTCGAGGCCAAGCTCGATCGCTTTCTGATACTCGGCGAGTTCCTCGCGATGCTGCCCGACAACACCGTATGCGAAACCCAAATGGTAATGCGCGAGCGCGTTGGAAGGGTCGTCGCTGATCACGACGCGATGACGGCGAATGGCCTCGGGGTAATCTTCCATGCCCAGGAAATAGTCGGCCAGCGGATCGCAGACCTCTTCGTCGCTTGAATTGCTTTTTGGACTGGCGCGCGCGCCGATCGGCGACTGTATTACCAGCGCAATCAGAGCCAACAAACAAATGCTCGAACGCCAAAAGCTCAACGACTTAAATTCCCCCGCGGCCCGCGATAACCCGCAAAGGAAAAATCAATGTAGCAGGAATTTTCGTCACAAAAAAACGCGCAGCGTATTTTGCAACGCTGCGCGCAGAAAATAGGCGTCGTGTCCGGCCGCAGATTAATCTGCGGCCGACCGAGCGCCGGAGGCAAAGCCGACTCTACCCCCCGACCCTGAATGGATCGAAAATCCTAGACGATTCGAAACAGGGCGACCGCTTCGCGCGATCGCCCTGTCGAACTAGCCATCAAGCTATTACGGATTGGCCGGAGGCGTCGTCGCCGCGGACGAGTCGGCTGCAGGTGACGCTGCCGCGCCGCTGTCGTCTGCCGCCTTCTTGTGATGATGGCGACGATGCTTCTTGGGGGCCGGTGATGCTGCCGCGTCCGGTGCCGCCGCGCCCGCATCGGCCGCTGGCGCTGCCATGCTTGGCTCTGCAGCCGGTGCCGCTGGGGCTTGGGCGAATGCCGGCATCGCCAACGCGGTGGCGAAGAGGGCTGCGGAAACAACTGAAAGGGTGCGCTTCATACTCTTGGATCTCCTTGATCTGGGCGGCCCTTAATGGGTCGCAATGACTATTAAGCGTATTGCTATACCTGTGCCATCGGGGTCACGGCAAGATGCGCAGGGATCAATACTACAATTTTGTCACGAAACTACGCCGCGATGACGCAATCGGTCTATCGTATATCCGCTTTGCGTATGCACTGTCTATCACCGTTGCGCATTCGTCGCCTGCCTTCACGATTGCCCCGAAGCACCAGGCCCATCCCCCGTGCGCTCAGCTCTAAGCTCGCGATACAGCGCTATGAGCTCCTTAAATGCTCGTGCCACTACCTTGAGATTGGCGCCCGATTGCTCCCCTGTCACCCGCGGCAGATGCTGCACATCCACCTCGGTGACCTTTGCGTGACGGCCCGCCAGCCGCGCCATTAGTTCGGTCGAGATCATCGCGCCATGCGCCCGCAATTCCATCCCGTCGAGTTTCTCGCGCTTGAATAGCTTGAAGCCGCAATCGATATCGCTGATCGTGATGCCCAGCAGCACGCGCACCAGCGTTGTCCACGCCTTGCCGTTTATCCGTCGCATGAGAGGATCGGCGCGATGCGCTCGCCGTCCCGCAACCACGTCGTACTCGGGAACAAACGGCGTCAGCCGCTCGAGGTCCGCCGGATCGAACTGCCCATCGCCGTCGCATAGCAGGACATACGGCATCGTCGACGTGCGAATTCCGGAAATCACCGCACCGCCATAGCCGCGATTGACCGGATGACGCACGACCTTGACGTGCGAGTCCTCGGCGGCGAGCCGCTCCGCAATCTCGCCCGTGCGATCGCGGCTGCCGTCGTCGACTACGATCACCTCGAAGTTATCTGAGACCCGCGGCAACTCCGCCAGCCACGAGCGCACCACGCGCTCGACGTTGCCTTCCTCGTTATGCGACGGCAGGAAAACGCTGATTCCGGGAATGCGGACCGGGTCACTCACGATGGCATGCGCGCGCTAGTCGCCAATCTCGCGATATCCGCCGCGAAAGAACAGCAGCGGCTTGCCCTCGTGCGGAGTTTCGGCCTGCTCGATCTCGCCGAGGTAAATCGTATGGTCGCCGCCGTCGATCGCCGTCGTCACCTTGCACTCCAGATACGCGAGCGCGCCGTCGAGGATCGGTGCGCCGTTCGCACCGATCTTGTAACTCACGCCCTCGAACTTCTGGCCGCCGCTCACTGCGAACCTTCGCGACAGCGCTTCCTGGTCCGACGCCAGCACATTGACGGTAAAAACTTTGGTCTCTTCGAAGCACGGATAGCTCTCGGCCTTCTTGTCGACGCACACCAGTGCCAGCGGCGGGATCAGCGAGACCGACGTAAACGCATTCGCAGTCAGCCCATGCAGCTCACCCGAGCTGCGCAGCGATGTGATCACCGTGACTCCGGTCGCAAAATGCCCCATCACGCGCCGCAGTTCGTTCTTTTCGATTGCCATCCAACTCTCTCCGCGCGCGGATGCTATCAGCCGATTATGCCAACGGTCAAAGTGATCTAGCCTTCTCGCTCCCGTGCAAAAACTTGCTTGCCGCCCAAATAAACATACTCGAGATCGAGCGACGTCAACGGCCGATCATTGTCGCCGACGAGCACTCCCACCGGCGCGGCCACGAAAATCGTATGATCGCCCGCGACGTGGCTGTCGATGACGCGCGCTTCGATCGCGATCATCGCCAGCTTCAGCCACGGCACCGCCAGCGTCGGCGACAGTTCAAACTCGATCGTATCGAGATTGTTATCGCGGCGCGCCCGCGCCGAATAAAAGTAGTCTTCCAGCTCGCGCCCGCGGCGTCCCACGACGTTCAGCCCAAATGCTTTCGTCCGCGCGATCACTCGGTTGCTGAAGTGCGCGTTGTCGACGGCCGCTGTGAACATCACCGGCTCGCCCGACACCTGTGCCACCCACGACGATGACATCCCGTGGCAGCGCCCATTCTCCTGCGTGGTCAAAACGTATATCCCGGTAGTCAGCGCGGCCATCGTGCGCGCGAGATTGTCGTCCATGCGAATGAAAGCTCCTGCGAGATTTCTCGCCACAGATCGCAGATTGACGCTACTGTACAATTGATCTTCGCGCCAAGCGTTCACAAAATGGGTATTGTGATCGCGATACGGGAGTTTGGTTGGAGCTGATGGGCAGGATTGTTGGATCGTTCGCCGCCGCCACGATTGCTGGATCGATAACCGCAGTATTGTCTGGCGCGACTCTATTGATGTGTGGTGCCGGACCCGCGCTCGCCGGTCCCGCCGCCATGATTGCGCGCGAGAACACTACTCCCATCACCGCCTCCGACGCCGAGAAGGCCGGCACCATGCCGCCGGCTCCGTGGCGCGATCCGAACATCAAGTACAGCGGCCCGACTCCCGGTCCCGACTTTACCTTCACCGCCACCCCGACCCCGACCGCGACGCCGTCGCCCGTAGTACTGCCGCAAGTGAGGATCGACGGCGTTCGCACCGATCGCGTGCCGACCCCCGGTCAGCTGCTGTTCGACAAAACCCGCGACATCGCCTTCATGGATCCGCTCAACTGGTCGGTGACAATTCTCAAAAAAACCCACAAACTCACCGTCTACTACAAGGGCCGCATGTTTAAGGACTACCACGCCGTGTTCGGCCGCAGCTTCGAGCCCGGCACCAAATTGTGGGAAGGCGACAGGCGTACGCCCGAAGGCGTCTACACCATCGTCGAGAAGCATCCGAGCCGCCGCTGGGAATGGTTCCTCACGCTGAACTATCCAAACGACATCGACCGCCATCGCTACGAGCAACTGCGCGAGAGTGGCGAAGTGCCCAACGAAGACGGCCATCCGGTCGGCGTCGGCGGCCGCATCGGAATTCACGGCACCGACGAGCCCGAACTGAACAGCGGCAACATTAACTGGACCACAGGATGCATCTCAGTCGACGACGACGACATCGAAGAACTGAAGCGCCTGTTGCCCAATGGCACCCTCGTAATAATCAAACCGTAATTTTCTGTCTCTGTCCCCTCTCCCTGTTAGGGAGAGGATGAAGGTGAGGGTCCTATCACGGCGCGCGCAGCGCGCGATTTAAGATTCTGCTCCTAGCCAACGATCAACCCCATAATGCATAATCCCAGCTCGAGGAGCACCCCCGATGCGACCAATTAAATTCAACGTAGGACTTCCCAACGGCGACCCGGCCGCGACTATAGCTACCGCGCGCCGCGCTGAGGACCTCGGCTACTACTCAGTCTCCATCGACGACCACTTCTTCATGCGCGGCCTCATGGCCGAGCCGCACGCTCCCCATTACGAATGCTTCACGATGCTGAGCGCAGTGGCGGCCACCACCAAAACCATCAGGATGCTCCCGCTCGTCACCTCGATGTCCTATCGCAACCCTTCGCTGCTCGCGAAGACGATGGCATCGATCGACAACCTCAGCGGCGGCCGCTTTATCGCGGGCCTTGGCGCCGGATGGTTCAGGGAAGAATACGACGCCTACGGCTTTCCCTATCCGTCGAACGCCGAGCGCATCGAGCAGATGGGCGAGGGCATCAAGCTGCTCAAGGCGATGTGGACGCAGGCCGAGCCGACCTATCAGGGCCGCTACTTCAAAATCGACAAAGCTATCTGCGATCCCAAGCCCGTGCAGCGCCCGCTTCCCATCCTCATCGGCGGCGGTGGCAAGCGCATCCTGGAAATCGCCGCGCAGGAAGCCGATATCCTCAATCTTAATCCGCCCATAACCAAGGGCTACGTCGATATCGTCGAGGCGCTCAAGTTCAATCGCGCCACCGTGCTGAAGCGCATCGAGCTGATTCGCGGCTTTCTGAAAGCTGCAGGCCGCGCGCCCGACGCACTCGAGCTCTCGGGCGGCGGCTTCGTGCTGATGGCGAAGGATCGCGGCACGGCAGACGCGATGGCGGCCGCGATGGCGCAGACCCTCAAAATTGAAGACAACGCCAGCGTCCGCGATTCGCTGCAAGTGCTCATCGGCACTCCCGACGACATCAAACGCGAGCTCGCCACCCGAATCGAGAAATTCGGCATGACCTACTTCTTTCTCAATTTCATGATGCCCGACGCCGCCGAAATGTTCGCCAAAGAAGTGATGCCCGCATTCGCGCACTAAGAGAGGAGCGTCAGCAGTGGAAAGCGCCGCGAGCATCGCCGAGTTGCACGAGCTCAATCACGGGTTCACGTGGACGCCTGTGCAGCCGCCGTTCGAAGTCATCAGCAATAAACAGGCGGAGTCGTACAACGAGCGCGGATTCTTCGTGTTCGACAACGCCCTCGACGCCGATACCGTCGCCCTTGCAATCGCCGAGATCGATCCGTGGGAGGCCAAGGTCGAGCGCTATCTCCACACTCAGCCCAACGGCCGCCGCTTCATCGCCGAGGCCGGCGGCATCAGCTTCACCACCGACCTGGTCAAGCATTCGCAGTTCATTCGGGATCTGTCCGCGTCGCCGATCATCGCCGGCGTCTGCCGCGACCTGCTCGGTCCCAACGTGCGCCTCTACCGCGATCAGGCAGTGTACAAGAAGCCCGAGTATCCCAAACTTTTCCCGTGGCACCAGGACAACGGCTACAACTTTGTCGAGCCGCAGACATACCTCACCTGCTGGATTGCGCTGACCGACGCCACCGTCGAGAACGGTTGCCCATGGGTGCAGCCCGGCGGCCACTTGCGCGGCACCCTCAAGCATCATCTGACCGAGCTGGGATGGGTGTGTCGCGAACACGACGACGGCGCGCTCGCCGCTCCGGTGCGCGCGGGCAGCATGCTCGTGTTCTCGTCGCTGATGCCGCATCGAACCGGCCCCAACGTCACCGGCGAAGTGCGCAAGGCCCTCATTCTCCAGTACGCGCCCGACGGCGCTCGCTACCTGAATCCTCCCGCCCTCTGCAACGACGAAGGCAGACAGTACCTGATCGTGAAGGACGGCAAGCGCGTCACGCCACCACCGCTCGTCCTGCGCTCAAAGAACTGATGCCCGCATTCACGCGCTGAGAGTACAGTCGGGGCTGAGGCTGCCCGTAGAAATTTTGCGCGCCTATATCAAATGGCTTAAGGCGATCGTCGTGCTGAGCGTGCTCCTCGTCGCCGGATTGCACATCGGCGCTTGGAGTATCGACTCGTGGTCGGCACCTCGAGCGTCCAGTCTCCCGGCCAGGTCTCCGATTGCGCTAAACAATCTGCAGCAGGCCCTCGACGCTGAGTTCGCACCGGTGGTGAAGGACGGCCTGCTCAGGCCGTCGACCGGATGCGGCGTCGCTATCGGCATCATCGACCACGGTCAGCGTCGCGTCTTCACTTACGGCGCCGCGCAGGCGGACTCGATCTTCGAGATAGGCTCGGTCACGAAAACGCTTACCGGTCTCGCGCTGGCGCAGCTTGCGGCGCAGGGAAAAGTCCGACTCGATGAACCCGTCCGTCCGATTCTCTTCCCCAACCCCGCTGCCGCACCGGTGAGTGGAGAGATCACCTTGCTCGACTTAGTAACTCATCGGTCGGGACTTCCCAGCGTGCCCGGGAACCTCGTGCTGAAGGACCCCGGCAATCCGTTCGCCGACTATACTCCCGTCGCGATGCGCGAGTTCTTCACCAATCGCGGTACGCAAAGGCCCGCGGACGCGAAATATTCGTACAGCAGCTTCGGTATCGCGTTGCTCGGATTCGCTCTGGCCCAGCGCGAAGGTGTTGCGTACTCGCAACTAATCAGAACCGAGATTACAGGGCCGCTGCGGATGAACGACACGACCTTCGCGCTCTCGCCTGAGCAGGCGCACAGAGTGGTCCAGGGTCACAGCGCCAATCTGGATCCGGTGGAGGCTGGACTGGGAGAAGGTGGGATCTTCGCCGGCGCGGTCGGCGCAAAATCGACGGTTGCAGACCTGCTCATCTATCTCGATGCGAACCTCCATCCCGATCACTACTCGTTGGGCGCTGCTTCAGCTTCGCCAGCCGCGACGCTGCCCGACGCGATCGCAATCGATCATCAGCTTCGAGGAAACGTGACGCCGGACACCCAGGTAGCATTCAGTTGGCTGTATGACTTGAAGTCGGGACGCTTCGAGCATGGCGGCGCTACACCTGGATTTACCGCTCACGTCGAATTCTCACCCGGCAAGGATCGCGCAATCGTGGTGCTCTACAATCGGATGGACGAGTCGTTGGGACAGGAACGTTTCGTCGATCGAGTCGCGGAGAACATCGATGAACTGATGTCGGGTAAGCCCGCCGCGCGCATCGATTTGATCTCCGACAGCGATCCCGCGCTAGCCGCTCTCAATCAAGACGAGAACGACCTGTAGCTGTAGAAGTCGTCTGCGCTGCAGAATTTTTTTACCCAAAAGAACAAAATTCCGCATTCGCGCGCTGAACCGCCAATTCCCGCGTCAAACCTCGGCTTGCAGTGCCGTGTCTGATTGCCGGACGGTCATATAAATCCGTCGGTACGCATCGCTCCGGTGAATTATAACTGCACGAGATCGCGTCTCGCTCGCTGCTGCTCACTTTGCCTTGCTCACGCAAAATCGTTTTGCTAACCCGCCACCTACACGTCTCTCTACTCCAAGAGGAATGCGCCATGACTGAATGCGCGAACTCATCCAACCGACCTTCACTGAGTACCAGTCTTTGGCATCGCGGCCTGGCGAGCACGGCG
>Ga0210391_10001335_pt1 | contig 22709 bp, 13 predicted proteins | sample IncBWC12OmetaG_FD_160573 | JGI IMG/M metagenome (GOLD analysis project Ga0210391, IMG submission 160573) | Forest soil microbial communities from Barre Woods Harvard Forest LTER site, Petersham, Massachusetts, United States - Inc-BW-C-12-O ...
GTATGGGGTGACTCGCCCGACCAATACCGGGACGCGCGCATCATCTTCAAAGACTTCGAAGTCTCGAATTGGTCGTGGGATCGCGAGGCCGGCGCGTACTACTGGCATCGCTTCTATGCACACCAGCCGGATCTCAACTTCGAGAATCCGGCCGTCCAGGAGGCGCTGTTCGAAGTGGTCGATTTCTGGCTGGCGAAAGGCGTCGACGGGCTGCGGCTCGACGCAGTGCCCTATCTTTACGAGGCCGAGGGCACGAACTGCGAGAACCTGCCGAACACCCACGCCTTCCTGAAGAAGCTCCGCGCCCACATCGATTCGAAATTCAAAAATCGCATGCTCCTCGCCGAGGCCAACCAGTGGCCGGAGGACGCCGCCGCGTACTTCGGGCAGGGCGACGAGTGCCACATGAACTTCCACTTTCCGCTGATGCCGCGGCTCTTCATGTCGCTGCACCAGGAGGACCGATTTCCGATCATCGACATCTTCGCGCAGACGCCCGAAGTCTGTCCGTCTTGCCAGTGGGCGCTCTTCCTCCGGAACCACGACGAGCTGACACTCGAAATGGTGACCGACGAAGAGCGGGATTACATGTACAAGGCGTACGCCGAGCTCCCGGCGATGCGAATCAACCTGGGGATCCGCCGCCGGCTCGCGCCGCTCGTGGGCAACAGCCGCCGCAAGATCGAGCTGTTGAACGGTCTCTTGCTCTCGCTGCCGGGGACTCCCGTACTCTATTACGGCGACGAGATAGGGATGGGGGACAACGTCTATCTCGGCGATCGCAATGGCGTTCGGACGCCCATGCAGTGGAGCATGGATCGCAATGCGGGCTTTTCGCGCGCGAACCCGCAGCGCTTGATCCTGCCCGTGAACATCGACCCGGAATACCACTACGAGTCGCTCAACGTCGAAAACCAACAACAAAACGCGACGTCGCTCCTCTGGTGGACCAAGCGCTTGCTCGCGCTTCGCAAGCGGTATCCGGCCTTCGGTCGCGGGACTTGCGAGTTCTTGAGCCCCGACAACCCGCGCGTGCTCGCGTACGTCCGCGAGCACCAGGGCGACGCCATGCTCGTCGTGGCCAATCTCTCTCGTTTCACGCAATTCGCGAGGCTCGACCTCTCGAAGCACAAGGGCAAGCGTCCGCTCGAGCTCTTCGGCAAGAGCCACTTTCCGTCCATCGACGCGGAGCCGTACGCGCTCGCGCTGGGGCCGCACGACTTTTACTGGTTCGAGCTCGAGCCGGCCACCGATGGCCAGGCCGAGGAGCAAGTCGCGGCGCCCACGATCGAATGCACGAGCCTGGAGGCGCTTTTTTTCGGCGGAGAACGAAGCCTGCTCGACGAGGTGTTGCCCGCATTCCTCGAGACCCGGCCATGGTTTCGGAGCGCGCTTCACCCCCTCGGTACCGCGACCGTGAGCGACGTCGCCTTCGCGAAGGGAACGAACAAACCGCTGTGGTTCGTCTTCGTTCGCGCGGAGTACGCCGATACGCCGCCCGAGATCTATGCGCTGCCCCTGGCCTGGATCCCCGAGAACAAGGTCACTCCCGATATGAACGCGGCGGTCTTCGCCTTCGTGCACCTCCCGGGCGACCGCGCGGAGACTTCGAGCGGTTCGGGCGGTTCTGGTGCTTTCAGCGCGTCGAGCGGCTCGGGCGGTTCTGGTGCTTTCGGCGCGTCGAGCGGCTCGGGCGGTTCTGGTGCTTTCGGCGTCCCGAGCGGGCCTGCTTCGGGGCCTTCCAGCGCGCCGGGGTCCTCCGGCGGGGCGCTCGTCGACGCGCTCGCCGATCCCGAATCCGCGCGCGCCGTGCTCGACGCCGTCGTGCGCGAACAGCGGTTTCGCGGGCAAACGGGCGAAGTGGTCGGCTCGCCGCTCGGGCGCGCGGCGCCGCTCGCCGGCACGGACGCGGCGCCGCGCGAGCTCGCGCGCGAACGCTACAAGACCGCGCTTCGGTTCGGCGATGCCTACACGCTCACGTTCCTCCGCCGCCTCGACGAGGGCGTGAATCCCGAGCTCGAGATGGCGCGGTTTCTCGCCCGGCGCGAGCGCGAGCTCGGGCCGCCGCTGCGAGGCGCGCTCGAATTCGTGCGCCCTTCTGGCGAGCCGATGACGATCGCGTTGGTGCACGCCTATGTCCCGAACGAAGCGACGGCCTGGCAGTACACCTGGCAGGAGCTCGGTCGCTACTTCGAGCGCGCGCTCACGCATCCGTCCCACGAGCCCTGCCCGCCGCCTCCCGCCGAATCTCCGATGGTCCTCGCATCGCAAGAGCCTCCCCCGCTGGTCGCTTCGCTGATGGGCGGATACCGCTCCGCGGCCGCCCAGCTCGGGCAACGCATCGCCGAAGTGCATCTCACGCTGTCGGCGGCGCCGACCGATCTCGCCTTCGCGCCGGAGCCCTACTCGACGGCCGGCGCGCGGGCGAAGTACCAGTCGCTCCGCAATCTCACCGGGCGGGTGCTCCGGCGCCTACGTGAACGCCTCCCCGCGCTGGCGCCGGCCGAGGCCGACGAAGCGCGCGCGCTCCTCGCCAACGAGCGCAACGTCGCCGCGTGCTTCGAGCCGCTCCTTCGAACGAGCGCAGGCGGGATGCGCATCCGTTCGCACGGCAACCTCGACCTTTATCACGCGCTTTTCACCGGGAAAGACTTCGTGCTCACCGATTTCTCCGGGCTGCCCAGCCTCTCGCTGTTCGAACGGCGCCGCCGGCGATCGCCCGCGCGCGACCTTGCCGGAATGGCCCGATCGTTCGAGACCGCCGCCCTCCAGCACCTCTTCGACAAGACGAGCGTTCGCGAGGCGGACGTGGACACGCTCCGTCCGTGGGCCATGCACTGGGCGTCCTGGTCGGCGGCTTCGTTCATCCAGGCGTACTTCGCCGCGGTCGGATCGGCGACGTTCCTGCCGAAAGATCCGAGGTCTCTCATGGTGCAGTTCGACGCGCTCCTCCTCGAGCGCGTGCTCTACGAGTTGAGCGCCGCGCTCGAAGAGCCGGCGCCGCAGACCAGGATCCTGCTCATCGCGATCAAACGAATGGTCGCGTCGGCGACGACGGCGCAAGGCACGTCGGGTCCGTAGTCGTGTAGCTACGGGTGCGATCCGGCGGCCGGCGCGTGCACCTCGAGCCGATCGAGCAGGGCACGCGCCGCGCTGTGGGCCGGATCGCCGGCGTCGACGGCGCGCCATGCAAGGCGCTTGGCTCTCCCTGCGTCGCCCTTCGCGTAGGCGATCGCGGCGAGATGATAGAACGCGAGCGCCTTCGTCGCGGCGTCGGCGCCGCCGCCCCCATCTTTCCGCGGAGGCATGGTCGTGATCGCCGTGAGCGCGCGCTCGGCCGTCTTCTCGTCGCCGAGGTCGAGCGCGACGAGCCCGAGGAGGAGCGCGATCTCCTCGCTGCGGCGATCGATCCCCGCGGCGTAATCGAGCGCCTCGAGCGCTTCGAAGAGGTCGTCTCGCATCAGGTGGGCCTTCGCGATTTCGAAGTGGGTGCGCCCCATGAGCGGCGTTCGCTTCCCTTGCTGGCGGAGAGCGAGCGCGCCGAGGACATCGAGCGCGTCCTCCGGTCGCCCGAACGCCACCTGCGCGCGGCCCTGCAGGAACAGCGCGTCGAGGCTCTCCGGTTCCGCCGCGAGCGCCGCCTCGACGAGGTCCCACGCGGCGGCGGCCAGCCCCGCGTCCAGGAGCAGGTCCGCCGCGCGGAGCCGGAGGCGCGTCTTCTCCGATGCGTTTCCTTCCCGCCCCGAGCGCTCGACGAGGAGCGCCGCGAGCGCCCGCTTCTCGCCCGTCGCCTCGTACACGCGCTCGAGCGACCGTGCGATTTCGGGTGTGCCGGGCGCCCGCTCGATCGCCTGGAGCAGCGGCTCGCGGGCGTCGGCGATGCGCGCGACGTGCTCCCCCGCGTCGACGAGCGCCCCCGCGGCCTTCGCGAGGGCGGCCGGCTGGGTTTCCGGAAGCGCTGCAAGGAGCTTGCGGTTCGCGTCGAACGCGGCTCGCCAGTCGTTCTCGCTCGCGGCAAGCGCGGCCGCGCGCTCGAGCGCGCCGACGTGCGCGGGCTCGTGCACGAGCAGCGCCGCGATTCGCGTGCGCGCGCGCGCCACGTCTCCGCTCGCCGCGAGCAGATCCGCGAGGCGCAGCGCGGTGTCCGTCGCGCCCGGCGCTGCGGGCCGCCGATCGAGGATGCCCTCGAGCAGAGCCGCGAGCACGGGTCCATCGGGTTGCACCGCGGCCGCGCATCGCAGGACGCGCACGGCGTCGTCCGGCTGTCCGTTCGCGTCGTAGATGCCGACGAGGCGATCGCGGTACGCGGCGTTCGTCGGGTCCGCCCCGAACCCGACCTCGAGGGCGCGCAGGGCGCCGCCCGGGTCGCCGTCCGCATCCCGCCGCTTCACGAGGCGCTCCGCGATCGCGCCGGCGTGCGCGGGGTCGATCGCGAGCCATGCTTCGAGCGCCTCGCCGGTGCTTTTGCTGCTCGATCGTTCGAGGCGATCGGCGAGCTCCCCGAGCACCTCGGGCGAGGGCCGCGGCCGATCGAGCACCGACTCGTAGACCCTGCGCGCGTCGGCCACGCGGCCTGCCTTTTCGAGCGCCGCGCCGAGGCGTAGCGCGGTGCGTGCGAAGCGCTCGTCGCTCTCGATGCACGCGAGGCTTTCGAGCTCTTCGCGGAGCAACCCCGCGAGGTCGTCCCAGCGTTCTGCGTCCCGGAGCGCCGAGGCGAGGAGCTCCGTTGCGCCCGGGTCCCCCGGATCGGACGCATGAAGCGACATCAGCGTGCCGATGGCATCGTCGGCGCGCGCGGGAGGCTCGAGGAACGCGCGTGCGAGCCCCAGCGTGAGGTGGTTGCGATCCGCTCCGGTCGTGACGTTCGCGATCGCCGACGAAAGCACCCCCGCGATCCGATCGCGCCCGCCGAGCGAGGCGCCGGCTTCGCCGAGCGCCGCGGGGATCGACGCCAGCGCCACCCACACGGCCGCGTCGGTGATGGGCTCGCGGTCGATCTCGCGGAGCACGATCTCGGCGTATTCGACGATGCGCGCGGCGAGATCCGCCGGGCGTCCAAGACGCTGGTCGTGCACCGCCGCGAGATGGCCCAGCGCCATCGCGCGCGGCGCGAGCGCGGTCGCGCGGCGCACGCGGCGCTCGAGCGCGCGCGCCAGGAGCTCGAAACGCCCCCGCGCGCTGAGCGTCTCTTCGAGCGGCGCCGGATCGTCCCCCTGCTCGAGCGCCGTGTCGAACGCCGCGTCGACCATGTCGGCGGCCCGCGCCGCGTCGCCCGCCCGCGCGGCGATCTCGCTGAGGTCGAGGAAGACCCGCGCGCGGTCCGGCGCATCCGGGTCCGCGCCTCTGGGCTTCTGGTGGAGCGCGAGGAGCAGCACGCGGTACGTGCTTTCCGAGAGCTCCACCTCGCCGAGATCCAGCGCGACGCGCGCGAGGTCGCGCAGAATCGAAGTGTCGCCGGTGACCATGTCCGCGGCGACGCGGAGCTCGCCCAGCGCTTCGCGCGGCTGTCCTCCGCGGACGAGCGCCCGGGCACGTCTCTGGTGCGCAGTCGCCCGATCGCGCGATCGCACTTCTCCGTACGAATCGATCTGGCCCCGGATGGTTTCCGCGGATTCGCTCCACCGGCCGAGCGCCTCCAGCACGTCGGCGTGCTCCCGCCGGAGCGCCGGATCGTGCGGGTCCGCGGCGATGGCCTCGGCCAGGAGCTGCGCGGCCCGTTCCGGATCGGACAGGCGCGATCGGAACAGATCCGCCGCTTCGCGAAGGAGCGCGGTCTTCGATTCAAGAGACCGCCGGCCCTCGGCCGCGAGGAGCTCCGCCAGCGGACCCCAGATCGCCTCGTCGCGGTAGAGGCTCATGAGCCGCTCGGTCATGGGGCCGGGTCTCGCCGTGCCCGCTATCGCCCGCGATTCTTCGAGGCACGCACGGGCGAGACTTCGCTCGCCCATCGCTTCGTACGCCTCCGACAGGCGCATCGATCGTTCCGTGCGCGTCACCCCGGAGGCGTGCGCGGCCAGCCACGCGAGGGCCTTTGCCGCCTCGGGCCACGCTTCTCGGCCCGTATGAATGCGCGCGAGCGCTTCGTACGACGTCTCGGACCCCAGTGCGGCGCTCTGCTCGTACACTGCGATCGCGCGCTCCTGCGATCCGCCCGCTTCGTCCCCTTCCCAGAGCGCCGCCGCTTTTTCCCAGAACGCGCGCTGTTCGTTCGCGCGTCCCCGCGTGCCCGCGATGCGGCCCTGTTCGGTGTAGAGGCCTGCGAGTCGCGCGAGCTGGCCCTCTTCCTCGAGGAGCAACGCGAACGTCGCGAAGGAGCGCGCGGCGACTTCGTCGCCGGGGTCCGCTTCGAAGAGCCGGGTGAACAGGCGAATCGCTTCAGAGCGATCTTCGCCGTGCTCGGAGGCGACGGCGGCGGCTGCCGCCAGGAGCTCGCGACGTTTGTTGTGCTCGAAGGGCAGCACGCTCGCGCGCGCGAGGAGCCGGCACGCCGCCGCCGCGTCCCCTTGGTCGAGCAGAACGGCTCGGAGTCGATCCACGGCGTGCCACGCCGCGTCCCGCGCGTCGGCGTACGCCGCGTCGCCGGGCACGGGAAACTGCTTGCGCCGGCGGATGGCCGCAGCGAGAAGCGCGCGGTACGCGATCTTCGCAAGCTCCGGCTCGTGGGCCAAATGCGCTTCGACACGCGCGAGCACCGCCGCCATCGCGTCGCCCGCCTGCGCTTCGTGGCGCAACGTCACCACGACGAGATCGCGCAGCGCGTCCCGTTCGGCCGCGGCATCCGGCGCGAGCGCCAGGCTCGCTTCGACGAGCCGCACGACGTCGCCCGTGCGTCCTGCGTCTTCATAGTGCTTGCGCAGGAGCGCGACCGCCCGCCGGCCCGCGTCCCTCGCGTCGTCCGAAGGCGGGTCGCGGTCCGCGGCGGGCAGCACCGAAGAGACGAGCCGCTCGAGCACTTCGGCCATGTCGAACGTGCTCGCCGGGTCTTCGTCGGCGCTCGGCTCGAGGACGGATATGGCGTTTTCGGCAATCCCCAGATCGAGCCACGAATCGGCGATCCGCTTGCGGAGCTGGCGTTGCTCGAAGCCGGGCACGCTCGAGAGGCGCTCGCTGTACAGCCCGATCAACTCGCGCGTCTGGCCCTGTTTTTCGTAAAGGCGCTCGAGGGACGTGCGAACGCCTGCGTCGTCGGGACGAAGCGCCCGCGCGATTTCCAGATAATGAATCGCGCGCCCCGGGTCGCCGGCGAGGTCCTTCGCGGCGAACGCCGCCTCTGCGAGGATCGCGGAGCGCTCGTCGTCCGCGGTCACCGCGTCGATGGCTCGATCGTACAGATCGAAGAGCTCCTCCCAGCGGCCTTCGGAACCCATGACGAGCTTGACGCGATCGAGCGCCCAGCGCGCGTACGGGGCGAGCGAGAGGACGCGCAAGAGGCCCGCGACGAGGCGCCCGGGGTCGCTCGGCTCCTCGTCGTCCCAGGCGAGAAAGCGCCGCCCTACCGACTCGGCTTGTGCCCGCTCGAGCTCCGGAGACTGGAGCACCTGCCAATACGCCGACGACACGGCGTCCCGCTGTCCTATCCGCCGCCCCAGGCTCTCCGCGGCCTCCCACGAGGACCCGTCCGCCGCGCGTGAAGGGACGACTTTCAGAATCGCCGAGAGGGCGAGGGGAGGATCGGCGTCTGCGAGCGCGGCGATTCGTTCGAGCCAGCGCGGCGCCCTCTCCTCGCGAGCCGGCGCGCGGCTCTCGTGGACCAGGAACGCGAAGACTCGGAGTGCCGCAAGCGGCTCCGCCGCTTCGGCGATCGCTTCGAACAGCGACGAGGCCTCGCTCGCGACCGTCTCGTCCGCGAGAAGGCGAGCGGCCATCTCCTGTGCGGCCGCGACCGGCGGCATCGCCGCCAGAAGCGGCCCGAGGGCCTCGGCAGCTTCGAGCGGCCGTCCGAGCTCTTCGAGCAAGAGCCGTGCGATTCCCAGGTCCATCCCGCGCCGGCCGCTCTCGTCGCTTCTCTCGCGCAGCGTCCGCAGCGGTTCGAGCGCAGCTTCGTACTGACCCGCATCGAGGCGGAGGCGCGCGATCGCTTCGAGCGCGTCGCTCCGCGCCGGATCCGCCGCGAAGAGACGCTCGTAGACGGCGATGGCCTCTTCCGGCGCTCCGTAGTCTTCTTCGGCCCGCGCCCACGTCGTGAGCACATCGCCCGCGCTCGCTCCCGTGCGCGCGTGAAAATCGTAGAGCCACCGCCGTTCGCGATGGCGCTCTTCGGCGCTCGCGCGAGACTCCACGAAGGCTTCGAAGGCGCGCACGTCCTCGGGCCTGCGGAACGAATCGATCAGTAGCCGGTACGCCTCGGAAGCGCGGTCCGGGTCGGCCGTGTCCGCGGCGAGCATGTCCGCGCGCGTCCTGGCGAGCGTGTGCCGCTCGCTTTCGCCGGCGCCATCACCGTTGGCCTCGCCCTTGCCGTCGTGCAACCCCGCCGGCGCCGCGAGGCTCTCGTCGAGGAGCGCCACGAATTCGTCGAACGCGCCGGCGAGCGTCGCCGCGGCGGCGAGCGCCAGTAGCAGCCGGGCGGTTCCGCGGGGTTCGGCCATCGCGGCGACCGCTCGAAATATGCCTTCGCCGCCTTCGACGGCGACGATGTCCGCGAGCCGCTCGCGAATCGCCTCGCGCCTCGCGGGCGCGGCGACGTGGAGCTCGATCGCGAGCGCGAGCACTTCGTTCGTCGCGGCTCCCGCGCGCCGGTACGTGCTTGCGAGGGGCTCGCCGAGCGCCGGATCGATCGCGAGGTTGTCGAGCAGCGCCGATGCGAGCTCCATTCCTTCGGGCGTCAGTCCCGGATGTCCACTTTGAAGGAGGCGTGCGCCTTCCGACGGACGGCCCGCCCCGCGCAGCGAATCGAAATAGGACCGAAGCACGACCACACGTTCGCTGTCGCGAGACGAAGGGGATTCGGTATCGGACAAGTGCCTTTCGAGGAGCGCCGAGAGCTCTGCACGCTCCGGCTGCGCTTGTTCCGGCATTACGGGGCGCTCCCCTCCGGCGTCCCCGTCTCATGGCCTTGCGCGTCGCCGTTTTCTTCCGTGGCCTCACGAACGAGGAACGCCTCCAGCGTTCCCGGAGGCGCTTCTTCTCCCTCGGAGAGCGCTCGCACGAAAAGGAGCCCCGCGTCTCGCACCGACGTTTTCACCGACACGCGCATACGTGGAGGGAGATCCGGCAGCGCGGTCGGCGAATGCGTCGGATGAATGACCGGCGGCTTCGCGAACGTCGAGCGAGGCGCAGGCACGGACGAAGCGCGCGGGGGCATCGACGCAGCGGCCGGGGGCATCGATGCCGGAGGCACTGGCATCGCCGGGGGCGCTGGCATCGCCGCCGCGGACGCCGGCACCGCGGGTGCCGCGGGCATGGCGGAGGACGAGGAGCCGTTCGCGAGCACCGAGATCGCCGCGGGCGAATCGGGCACCGTGGCCTCCGTCGCATCGTGTGACTCGTGCGCCGATTCCAGCGGCGTCCGGGCCTCCGCGGGCGCTGGAGACGCCGGTTGCGCGCCGACGGTACTCGGTTCGGCGTGCAGTTCACCCGTCGTCGCAGCGAGAGGAGCGGGCGGCGGCGCGGCGGCGCTCTCGGTCGGCGCAGGTGAGGCGGGCGGGATGGGCGGAGCAGGGGACTGCTGCTTGACCGCGTCTTCCAAGTCTGCCGCGGCGCCCGCGAGGCCTGCTGCGCGCGCGGCATCGTCCGCCTCGCTCGCCGCAGCGACGGCGCGGCGGAGCCAGCGGATGGCCTCTTCGCTCTCGCCTTTGCCCCACAACGCGCTGGCCACCTCGAGTGCATCGGCCACGTCGCTCGGGTCGTCCGCCACCGATTCCGGAATGCGAAGCGTCGGAGCGCTCATCTTGGTGTTCTACTCCGTGTGGCGAATCGTTTCCGGCCCGCGCGATAGAAACGTCGACTCCGGCTTGCGTAAAGCCGACTGTGTTCGGGTGGACAATCGCTGCCGTGAAGACCTGCAGCAACGAATCTCACCGCCTCGGCAAGGTAGAATGCTTTCCCTGCGCACTCAAGGCACCCGCACGCTTTTACATCGGCGGTTCACTATTGGATGATTGGCGGATGAGCGCCGCTAGACCGCTGCTGCCGCCGCCGATGCACGCCTTTACGGGCGCGTTCGTCGACCGCGAGCTCGAAGCAGAGTTCGCGCGGGAGCATTTCGATCTCGACGTGCGGCGTTTTACCCAATTCAGCATCGGGCTGTCGACGCTCGGGTTTCTCGCGTTCGGGCTGCAGGACGCGCTCTTGCTTCCGTCGATGCGCGAAGAGGCGTGGACGATTCGATACGGGATCGTCGGTCCGGTCGGAGCGCTCGTGTTCGCGTTCACGTTCGCGCGCGCATACCCGCGGGGACACCAGGCGGCGATGCTCGCGTTCGGCCTCGCGCTCAACGCCGTCGTGATGTGGATTGCCGCGATTGCGCCGCCCGCCGGCTTCTTCATTTACAACGGATATGCGGTTCTCTTCGTCACGCTCGGGCCGTTCATCGCGCGAATGAACGTGACTACCCAGGCCGTGTACACGGCGCTGTCGCTCGCCCTGTTCGCGACGATTTCGAAGCTGATTTCGCACCCCGACATGGTCATCGCGCTGTCGACCGCAGCCACGCTCGCGGCGATGGGCGTCATCGGGGCGCTGCTCGCCCGGCAGCTCGAGATGCAGGCCCGCATGATGTTCTTGCAGCGAAAAACGATCCGCACCCAGCTCACCGAGATCGAGCTCGAGCGCGCGAAGTCGGAATCGCTCTTGCTCAACATTCTTCCGGTGACCGTCGCGGCCCGCCTCAAGGCCGACGGCGGCGCGATCGCCGACGCATTCGGCGACGTCACGGTGCTCTTCGCGGACATCGTGGGGTTCACGCGAATGGCCGAGCGCCTCACGCCGGTAGAAGTCGTGCGCCGTCTCAGCGAGCTCTTTTCCGCATTCGACGATCTGGCCGAGCAGCTCGGCGTCGAGAAGATAAAGACGATCGGCGACGCCTACATGGCCGCGTCGGGACTGTCCTTGGGCGCGACCCGCGGCGCTCACGCGATGGCGGATATGGCGCTCGGCATGCTCGTACGCGTGAAGGAGCTCGGCGGCCGGTACGGGGACCCCATCAGCATTCGAATCGGGCTCAATTCCGGCCCCGTGGTCGCGGGCGTGATCGGAAAGAAGAAATTCATTTACGACGTCTGGGGAGACGCGGTGAATACGGCGAGCCGCATGGAGTCACACGGCATTCCAGGGCGCGTGCATGTGACGGAAGCCACGCGCCAGCGTCTCGAAGACGAATACGCGTTCGAAGCACGCGGAAGCATCGAGGTGAAAGGCAAAGGCCCGATGCAGACGCACTTTCTCATCGGACGAAAGGCGGGCGCCCAAATCACCGAGCGCGGACCTCGATCGAGCCCCGATTGATCGAGCCTCGACGCCTCGGTCCGCGCGTCCCTCGCCAAGAAGCCCGTTCCCGGGCTCCATCACCCGGCGGGACCGGTCCCGGCGAACGCGTTGTAGATGACGCCTCCGCCGTCGCGGTACGCGGCGAGCACGCGCTGCGCTTCGTCGCGCAGGACGCCGAGCTTCACGCGGATGCCGCGTTTTTCGATCTCGGCCACCCAGTCGTCCCGCCGCGGCCCTTCGTCGAAGCCAATCGCTTCCGCGTCGGCGGTCGTCGCGCCGCACACGAGGCGGCGCACCCCCGACCACGCGGTCGCGCCGAGGCATTGCGCGCACGGCTCGGAGCTCGCGATGAGCTCGTAGTCGCCTGCGCCGAGCGTATGCGTGCCGAGCGATGCTTGCGCGAACGCGATCGCCGCGATCTCTGCGTGCAGCAGCGACGATCGCTGCGCGACGACCCAGTTCGCGCCGGCGGAGACGACGCGTCCGGACGGCGCTTCCACGATGATCGCGCCGAACGGACCGCCTCCATGGTCGACGTTCCGCCGCGCGAGATCGACGGCGAGGCGCATCTTCGCGTCGTCGTCGGTTCGCGGCGTCACGAGGTCGAGCTCGTGATCGAGCCACGCCGGTCGATTCCAGACGACCTGGACGGAGGTGTTCATGACGGCGCGCGCACGGCCTACGAGGCGCCTACGAAGGGCCCAGCGGCGGTTCGCTCGAAGCCAAATTGCATTGATGATAGATGCGCAAATCCGAAGGTCCCAGCGACCCCACGACCGAATGCCATAAACCCCGATTGTTGAAAATCACGAGATCGCCGTCCTGCCACGGATGCGTGTAAACGCGGGAGGGAGCGATCGCCGGGCGCATGAGCGCGTAGAGGATGTGCCTGCACGTCGCGAGATCTCCGATGGGCGCTCCGTCGACGATCAAGTCCTCCACGGCATACGAATGAAGCTGCAGCGCTCTGCGCCCCGTCATCGGATTGACCCACACGAGCGGCAGCGTGGTGATCTTCTCTTCGTCGAAGGGAGGGAGATCGTTTCGCGCGAGCTCGCGGCCTTCGCTGAGAAGACCGAGCCCGTTCGAACGGGCGCGCGCATTCTTCATCCATACGTACGGATGCGGAGCGTACCGCGCCTTCGTGCGCAGCGCCCAGTCCTTCTCCGCGGGCGACAGGGATTCGTACGCCTGGTAGCCCGAGACGAACGCCGTGGTCCCGAGCGGCGCGTCGAGCGCGTCGCCGGTCCCGTCGTCGTACACGATGGTCTGCGTCCGCGGTTCCGGCACCTTGATCGCCAGCAGCGTCGTCACCTTCGGCGGATGGAGCTCGTAGAGCGCCGCGTCGATGTGCCATCGATAGAAATGCGTGAGTCCTCGTGCCTCGTCGTCCGGCGTGAGCGGCCTCGCATGCGCCCCGCGGTGGGACGGATGCCGGAGCTCCGCGTCGGCAATGCCCTCGTGGTCGCGCACGCGTCCGTTGCCCAGGAGCTTCACCTGCGGCCATTCCGGAATCGACACGAGATCGCGAACGAGAACGCTCTGCTGCAGGATGTCCGTGCGGTTGCCGTGCCCGTAAGTCCGGACGAGCGGATCGAATCGTCGCGTGAGCTCGAACTGCGCCTTGGGCGAGAGCTTCTCTTGCCTCCGCACCACGACGACTTGGTGGGTGAGGACCGCCGCGGCAAGATCCGCGAAGGCGTCGTCGGTGAGCGAGGGGAGATCGAGCGTCCCGGCGTCGACGCCGAAGTCCGCCTCGGATGCCGTGGTCCGGAGAGGAGCGAATGCCAGCGGTGGACGTCCGATGCCGCGCGCCGGATTGTCGCGCCCCGGATCGGGGGCCGTTGCCAGAGCCGTCACGTCGATATCCTTTGCCCACGAACTCGGGACCGTCAATACCGACGACACGGCAAGGCACGAATGGATGCGCGAATGCATCATCGGGACGCGACTCTGTACATGCTCGAAACCGTGGCGACACCGAACGAGACAAATCTGATGCGCGGCCTCGATGACGTCTCCGCTCGACCGGCTCGCCGAACGCGTTCAACGCGACCTCGAGCTCACCGATTACCCGCGGCGAGACTGGCTGCAGCCGCGCCTCACCACCGAAGGGGCGCGCGTGTACGACGTCGTCGTCGTGGGCGGCGGGCAAGGCGGGCTCTCGGTCGCCTTCGGCCTCATGCGCGAACGCATTGCGAACCTCCTCGTCGTCGACGAGAACCCGCTCGACGCCGCGGGGCCGTGGATGCGCTTTGCGCGAATGCGCACGCTGCGCACCCCGAAGCACGTCACGGGGCCGGACCTGGGCGTGCCGAGCTTGACGCCGCGTGCGTGGTACGAGGCGCAGCACGGCGAAGGGAGCTGGGAATCGCTCGGGCTCATCCCGCGAGAGAGCTGGGCGAGTTACCTCGCGTGGTACCGGCAGACGCTGCAGATCCCCGTGCGGTCGAATACGCGCGCCGGTGCGATTGCCTACCGGCTCAAGGACGGGTGTTGGGAGATCCCGTGCACGACGACGGAGGGGGAGGACGAGCGCGAAGACGTGCTCTACGCACGGCGCGTCGTCCTCGCCACGGGAATCGAGGGATCCGGACAGTGGCACGTCCCGCCCATGGTTCGCGATCACCTTCCCGCGAATCGCTACACGCACACGCACGACCCGATCGACTTCACGGCCCTCGCGGGAAAGCGCGTGGCGGTCCTCGGCGCCGGCGCCTCGGCCTTCGACAACGCGGCGTGCGCGCTCGAGCACGGCGCGCGCGAAGTGCGCCTCTTTTTTCGCCGCAAGACGCTCGTCACGATCAACGCCTACCGGTGGGCGGAGTTCGTGGGCTTCCTGAAGCACCACGGCGATCTGAGTGACGCCGACAAGTGGCGGTTCATCGTCCAGATCTTGCGAATGGGCCAGCTGCCGCCCGCCGACACCTTCCGCCGGGCAAGAGAACACGCGGGGTTCTTCTTGCACCCCGGCTCGGCATGGCGATCCGTCGCGGCGTCGGCCGATGCCGTCCGCATCGAAACCGAGCGCGGACCGTGCGAGACGGACTTCGTGATCCTCGGGACCGGATTCGTCACCGACCTCGCGCTGCGACCGGAGCTTGCGCGGGTCGAGCCATTCATCGCGCGGTGGGCGGACCGCTTTCGCCCGCCCGAAGCGGATCGGAACGAAGACCTCTCGCGCCACCCGTACTTGGGACCGCATTTCGAATTTACCGAACGTGTTCCGGGCACGGCTCCCTATTTGCGGTATCTCTACAACTACACGTTTGGCTGCCTACTCAGCCTCGGTTTCGGGGGCGCGAGCATTTCGGGAATGAAGTACTCCAACATGCGCCTCGTCTCGGGCATCACGAGCTCGCTCTTCGTCGACGATCGCGAGCGGCACTTGCAGAGTCTCTATTCGTTTGCGGAGGCAGAGGCTTAATTGGAAGGACTGGGGTTCAAGAGCACGCGCGTCGTTTTGCCCTCGGGTGTCGAAGCCGCCACCGTGATCGTGCGGGGCGAACGGATCGTCGATGTCTTCGACGGAGATGCGAGCGCGCTCCCCGCGAGCGTGACCCGCGTGATCGACTTCGGCGATCGTGTGCTTTCGCCCGGGGTCGTCGATTGCCACGTGCATGTGAACGAGCCGGGCCGTACCGAGTGGGAGGGCTTCGAGACGGCCACGCGTGCCGCCGCCGCAGGCGGCGTCACCACGATCGTCGACATGCCGCTCAATTCGAATCCCGTGACGACGGATCGCGCCGCGCTCGACGCGAAGCTCGGTGCGTGCGCCGGCAAGTGCTTCGTCGACGTGGGGTTCTGGGGAGGCGTCGTTCCCGGCAACGTCGGCGCGCTGGAGGACCTCGCGTCCGGCGGAGTGCTCGGCTGCAAGGCGTTTCTGGTGCACTCGGGGATCGACGATTTTCCGAACGCGAGCGAAGTCGATTTGCGGAGGGCCATGCCCGTCCTTCGGGACCTGGGGCTGCCGCTGCTCGCGCACGCCGAGCTCGACCTCGGAGCGCCCGCCGCGCCCTCCGATCCGCGCACGTATGGCGGCTATCTCGCGTCGCGCCCTCCCGAATGGGAGGACGCCGCGATTCGGCTCCTCATCGATCTTTGCCGCGCGACCTGGTGCCCCGTTCACATCGTTCACCTGTCCTCCGCGGGGTCGCTTCCGGCGCTTCGCCGCGCGAAAGACGAGGGCCTACCGGTGACCGTGGAGACGTGCCCGCATTACTTGTGCCTGGACGCGGAGGCGATTCCGCCGGGCGCCACCGAATACAAGTGCGCGCCGCCGATACGGACACGCGCCAATCGCGAGGCCTTGTGGCAAGGTCTCTTCGAAGGGATCATCGACTTCGTGGTCACCGATCACAGCCCGTGTCTTCCCGCGCTGAAGCTGCCTGCCGAAGGCGATTTCATGCACGCCTGGGGAGGGATTGCGTCGCTCCAGTTGGGGCTGCCCGCCGTATGGACGGAGGCCAGAGCGCGCGGGGCCACCCTTCCTGATCTCGCGCGGTGGCTGAGCGGGCGGCCGGCCGCGTTCTCGGGCCTGGCGAGCCGAAAGGGGAGCCTCGCGCCGGGTCACGACGCCGACTTCGTCGTCTGGGATCCCGACGCGACCTTCCCGGTGGACGCGGAGGGACTCTTCTTTCGGCACCGCGTTTCCCCGTATCTCGGACGCGCGCTCACGGGTCGTGTGCACGAGACGTGGCTCCGCGGTGAGCGTGTGTTCGCCGCCGACGGGCACGCAGGCACCCACCAAGGAGCGCCGCGGGGGGAGACGCTTCTGCACCGGTCGGAGGCGCGATGAATCCCCCGGCGATCTTCGCGGGCCTCGTCGACCTGGCGGGGGCGGACCTCGGCGGGGAGGCCCTGGGCGCGAACGACGACTTCTTCGCGGGCGTGGAGAACTTGATTCTGCCGGGGCACGCGCAATTCGACGAGCACCGCTACACGGAGCGCGGCAAGTGGATGGACGGTTGGGAGAGCCGGCGCAAGCGCGGGCGCGGCCACGACCATTGCATCCTGAAGCTGGGCGCTCGCGGCCAAGTCCATGGGTTCGACATCGATACGTCGCACTTCGTCGGCAACCACCCGCCGTATGCGTCGGTCGAGGGGGTCGACGCTCCCGCCGACGCTTCGTTCGCGGAGCTCGACGCGAAGGCATGGCAGCCCTTGCTACCCCAGGTGCCCCTCGCACCTGGTTCGCAGAACCTGTTCGCCGCCGAGCCGTTCGGCGCGGTCACGCACGTTCGTCTCTCCATTTTTCCCGACGGCGGGGTCGCCCGTTTTCGGGTCTACGGCAAAGTGCGGTCTTCGTTTCCGCCCCCCGTGCTCGACGAACGAAGCCGCGCGGAGGTCCCCGCGGGGCTCGTCGACCTCGCCGCGCTGAAGAACGGCGCCCTCGCGATCGCGGCGTCGAACGCGCGCTTCGGCGGGATGAACAACATGCTCCTCCCGGGGCGGGCCCGAACGATGGGCGAAGGATGGGAGACGCGCCGCGGGCGGCCGCCGGATCACCGGCACGATTGGATCGTCGTGCGCCTCGCTGCGCGCGGCTCGCTTCAGGTCGTCGAGGTCGACACCAACCACTACAAGGGCAACTTTCCGGAGCGGTGCTCGCTCGAAGGCATCGAGTGGGACGGCGCGCGGATCACCGACTTGATCGACGTGGAGTCGAACGACCGGTGGTCCGCGCTCGTCGCGCCTACGCGGCTCGAGGCCGATACGCGCCTCTTTTTGCGCGACGCGATTCTTCCGCACGGCCCCCTGACGCACGTCCGGTTGAACATCTTTCCTGACGGGGGCGTGAGCCGCCTGCGGCTGTGGGGGACGCGCGATGGCGGCTGACGCGCGCGATGCCCACGGATCCGCCGACGCCCCGTCGCGCGGCTATGCATGGCTCGACTCGCTCGACGACTATGACGCGCACCGCGCGCTCCTACGCTGCTGCGGGTCGCAGCGCTGGGCCGATGCCATGCTCGATCGCCGACCGTTCGGTTCCGCGGCGGCGCTGCGCGCGGCGGCGCGAGAGGTTTGGGCGGGCCTCGATCGGGACGACTACCTGGAGGCCTTCGCGTCCCACCCGCCGATCGGCGGCGGCGCCGAGGACCATGCGGCGCTCGCGTCCACACGCGCGTGGTCGGCCGAAGAGCAATCCGGCGCCGCGGGCGCCGCGGCCGACGTCGCGCGGGCGCTCCGCGACGCGAACCGGGTCTACCGCCAGCGCTTCGGGTTTCTGTTCATCGTGTGCGCAACCGGCAAAAGCGCCGACCAGATGCTCGCCGCGCTGCAAGTGCGGCTGACGAACGAGCCGGAGATCGAGCTCCTGATCGCCGCGGCCGAGCAAGGGAAGATCACCGAGCTCCGGCTCGAGAAAGTGGGCCCATGATCTCGTCGCACGTGCTCGACACCGCGCTCGGCTCCCCGGCGCGAAATCTCATGGTGCACCTCGACGTGCTCGAAGCGCTCGGCGAAGGCAACGAACGCGATGAGCGTGAAACGTGGCGGCGCCTCGCTTCGGCGGTGACGAACGAGGATGGACGCGTGAGCGATCTCGCCGACGCCGCGGATCTCGCCGGTCGAACCTGCCGCCTATCGTTCGAGACGGAGGCCTACTTCATCGCGACGTCGACGCCCACGTTCTTCCCGCGCGTCGAGATCCTGTTCGTGCCCGTGCACGGGGTGGCGCGGTACCACATTCCGCTGCTCCTCAGCCCGTTCGGCTACTCCGCATACCGCGGCAGCTGACCGCACCCAGCAACGCAGAGCTCTCCCGATGGCGAATCTCGTCGAAGAAACGAAAGCCGATTTCGAGGCGCTGGGCGAAGCGAATCGCCGGCTCGCGTCGCGGTATCCCGGCGACCGCGCGGCCCGGCAGCCCGTCCACACGGTGTACGGCGGGGCGCAGCTCTATCGCGCCGAGACCACGCGCCGCCTCGGCGAAGCGGCGCGGCGCGCCCTCGACACGTACGCGGCGGATGCCGGCGAGTTCGCACGCGCCGTCGGCCTCGCGAAGCCCGAGAGGCCGACCCCAGGGCAGACGCGCGACTGGCTCGTGGAGACCGTGTACGAGCGCGTGAAGCAAAAGCTCGAAGCCGAAGCGGTCGAAGACTTCCGGATCGACTTCGAAGACGGGTTCGGCACGCGCCCCGACGCGGAGGAGGACGCGACCGCCGTGCGCGCGGCGGCCGAAGCGGCGCGCGCGATGGCCGAGGGCATTCTTCCGCCGTTCATCGGTATTCGCATCAAGTCGCTCGGCGAAGAATGGAAGGCGCGTGCGGCGCGAACGCTGGAGCTCTTCTTGGGCACGCTGCTCGAACGGTCGGGCGGCGTATTGCCCGAGAACTTCGTGATCACGCTGCCCAAGGTCACGATCGCCGAGCAGCCGCGCATGCTCGTGCGATGGTTCGAGGCCCTCGAGCGCCGCCACGGTCTTTCGTCCGGGTCGTTGCGCATGGAGCTCATGGTCGAGACCACGCAGTGCCTCGTCGGTCCGGACGGGCGGCTCGCGCTGTCCGACCTTCTCGCCGCGTGCGAAGGCCGCTGCGTCGGCGCGCACCTCGGAACTTACGACTTCACGGCGTCGTGCAACGTGACCGCGGCCCAACAGGGGATGCTCCATCCGCTTTGCGATCTCGCCAAAGGCCTCATGATTCTCGCGTTCGCGGGCACCGGCGTCTTTCTTTCGGACGGGGCGACGAACGTCCTCCCGGTAGGACCGCATCGCGGCGAATCGCTCTCCGGGGCAGAGAGCGAAGAGAACCGCGCCACGGTGCACGCCGCGTGGCGGCTTTCGTACCGCAGCATCCGGCACTCCCTGGAAGGTGCATTCTACCAGGGGTGGGACTTGCATCCGGCGCAGCTCCCCGTGCGCTACGCCGCGTGCTTTGCATTCTTCCTGGAGGGCCTATCGGCAGCGGCCGATCGGCTCCGCAACTTCCTCGAGAAGTCCGCGCAGGCCACGCTCATCGGCGACGTGTTCGACGACGCCGCGACGGGCCAGGGGCTCCTCAACTATTTCCTGCGGGCCTTGAACTCGGGCGCCATCGGCGTCGAAGCGATCCAGGAAACCGGCCTCACGGTCGACGAAGTGGGTTTGCGGTCGTTCGCCAAGATCCTCGACGCGCGCCGTGTGAGAACCGCGGGCCGGGGCTGATTGAAAAACAGCGAGCGCGAAACGCCATCGACATCTGCGCGCTGGCAAAGTCCACGGTGAGACATGTCGCTCCAATTCCGATCGACCGGTTCTTCTTCCTGGGCTCCGTCGTTCGTCGCGGGGGTCGCGCTCGTCGCGTCGGCATCGACGGCGCTCGGATGCAGCAAGAGCTCGAGCCCCGAAGCGGCGACGACCGCCGCGGCGCCGGCCCCCTCGGCGATCGCCGAGGCCAAGCCGCAAGGCCCGCTCAAGGTGGCCTTCGCGTACGTGGGGCCGGTCGGCGACGCGGGGTGGACCTTCGCGCACGACCGTGCGCGCAAAGAAGTGCAGGCCGCGTTCGGCGACAAGATCACGACGTCATTCGTCGAGAGCGTGCCCGAAGGTGCGGACGCGGAGCGCGTCTTGCGCGACATGGTCAACCAAGGCAATGGGCTCATCTTCGGCACGACCTTCGGGTACATGGAGCCGATGTTGCGCGTCGCGGCGGACGCGAAGAGCGTGAAGTTCGAGCACGCGACGGGGTACAAGACCGCCGACAACATGCGTACGTACGACTCGCGCACGTACGAGGGCGCGTACCTGGCGGGCATCGTCGCGGGATCGATGACGAAGACCAACGAGCTCGGCGTGGTCGCGTCGATTCCGATTCCCGAGGTCATTCGCAACATCGATTCGTTCACGCTCGGTGCGCTGAGCGTCAATCCGAAAGTGACGACGCGCGTCGTGTGGATCAACAAGTGGTTCGATCCGCCCAAAGAGACCGAAGCGGCGCAGGCGCTCATCAATCAAGGCGTGGACGTCCTGATGCAGAACACCGATTCATCGGCGGTCCTGCAGACGGCCGAGAAGGCCGGCAAATGGGCATTCGGGTGGGACTCGGACATGACGAAGTCCGGCCCCAATGCGCACCTCGCTTCCGCGGTGATCAACTGGGCGCCGTATTACAAGAAGGCGGTCGGCGACGTGCTCGCGGGGACGTGGAAGAACGACCGCACGTGGTGGGGCGTGAAAGAGGGCGCGATCGATCTGGTGAGCATCTCGGACAAGGTGACCGCAGCCGCGAAGGCGAAGGTGGATCAGGCGAAAGCGGGCCTCAAGGACGGATCGTTCGCGATCTGGAAGGGGCCGCTCAAAGATCAGTCGGGCAAGGACGTTCTGAAGGACGGGCAAGTCGCCGACGACGCATTTCTCTCGGGCATCAACTTCTATCTGAAGGGCGTCGAAGGAAAGGTGCCCTCGTCGGGCTAGCGGGATGACCGCCCGGCTCTCGCTCCGAGGAATCACGAAGCGCTACCCGTCCGTCGTCGCGAACGACGGCGTGTCGCTGGAAGTCGAGCCCGGCGAGATCCACGCCGTGCTCGGGGAGAACGGCGCCGGGAAATCGACGCTTATGAAGATCATCTACGGCGCGGTCCGGCCGGACGGCGGCGAGATCTGGTTCGACGGCAAGCGTGTTGCGGTGCGCAATCCGCACGAGGCGCGCGCGCTCGGCATCGCGATGGTCTTCCAGCACTTCTCTCTGTTCGACTCGCTGACCGTCGCCGAAAACGTGTGGCTCGCTCGCGACGCGAAGAGCCACCTCGCGGAGGTCGTGCAACGAATTCGCGCTCTCGCGGGCGAGTACGGGCTCGACCTCGATCCGAATCGACCCGTCCACACGTTGTCGGTCGGCGAACGGCAGCGGGTCGAGATCGTTCGCGCGCTCCTCGGCGAGCCGAAGCTGCTCATCCTCGACGAGCCGACGAGCGTGCTCACGCCGCAGGCCGTGCAGAAGCTCTTCGACACGCTCCGAAAGCTCGCGGCGTCGGGCTGCTCGATCCTCTACATCAGCCACAAGCTCGACGAGATTCGCGCGCTCTGCCACACGTGCACCGTGCTCCGCGCCGGCAAGGTCACCGGCGTGGTCGACCCGCGCACGGAGACGAACGCGAGCCTGTCCCGCCGGATGATCGGCGCCGAGCCGCCGCAGCTCGAACGCGCGGCGCCCAAGCCCGGGGACGTGGCGCTGCGCATCCGCGATTTGCGCTTGCCGAGGCTCGATCCGTTTCGCGTCTCGCTCGAAAGCATCGATCTCGACGTACGCGCGGGCGAGATCGTCGGGATCGCCGGCGTTTCGGGCAGCGGCCAGCCGGAGCTCATGGCGGCGATCTCCGGCGAAGACCCGCGCGCTCCGCAGGGGAGCATCGCGCTCTTCGGCAAGGACGTCGCGCGCGCTTCTCCGCGCACGCGAAGGCGCGCCGGGATGCACTTCGTGCCCGAGGAGCGGCTCGGGCGGGGAGCGGTGCCGACGCTTTCGCTTGCGGAGAACACGCTCCTGACGCGAACGAGCACCTTGGGATGGCTGGGGCTTCTCCAGCCGGCGAGGCTCGCGGAGCTCGCGCGCGAGCTCATTCGCAAGTTCCGCGTGAAGGCGAAGGGACCCGAAGCGGCCGCGAAGAGCCTGTCGGGCGGCAATTTGCAGAAGTACATCATGGGGCGCGAGCTCGATGCGGCGCCGCGCCTTCTCGTGGTCGCGCAGCCGACGTGGGGCGTCGACGTCGGGGCGGCGGCCGACATTCGCGGCGAAATCGTGAAGCTGCGGGACGACGGAGCGGCGGTGCTCGTCGTGAGCGAAGAGCTCGACGAGCTGTTCGAGATGAGCGATCGCCTGGTCGTCATGGCGCGCGGGCGCATGTCTCCCGATATCCCCACGAAGGAAGCGACCGTCGAGCAAATCGGCGTGTGGATGAGCGGGCTCTGGCCCGGCGCGCCCGGCGGGGCGGCTTCGCCCTCCCTCGCGGCACCCGCTGATGCTTAGGCTCGAAGCGCGCCCCGAGCCGTCGCGCCTCATGGCCGTGCTCTCGCCGATCGTCGCGCTCGTCGTCACCGTCGCCCTGGGCATCGCGTTGTTCTCGGTGCTCGGCAAGGATCCGCTCGCGGGGCTGCGCGTCTTCTTCGTCGAGCCGCTCAAGGACGCATACGGCTGGTCGGAGATCGGCGTCAAAGCGACGCCTCTCGTTCTCATCGCGCTCGGGCTGTCGGTCTGCTTTCGTTCCAACGTGTGGAACATCGGCGCGGAGGGCCAGTTCGTCCTCGGAGCCATCGCGGGCGGCGGTGTTGCGCTGGGGGCCACCGATGCGACGAGCCCGTTCATCGTGAT
>Ga0210391_10001336_pt1 | contig 22707 bp, 20 predicted proteins | sample IncBWC12OmetaG_FD_160573 | JGI IMG/M metagenome (GOLD analysis project Ga0210391, IMG submission 160573) | Forest soil microbial communities from Barre Woods Harvard Forest LTER site, Petersham, Massachusetts, United States - Inc-BW-C-12-O ...
AGCTTGTAGCCGATCACCAGGACCATCAGCATGTTCGGTCCCGGCACCACCTGCCCGAGGCTGTAGATGCTGCGGAACTGATCGTCGGTGAGCCAGCCCAGCTGGTGGACCGTCATGTGCCGCATCTCGGGCAAGACAGAATTGCCGCCGCCGAGCGCGAGCACGGAGAGCAGCGAAAAAACCAGGAACAAATGCAACAGGCGAGTTGGATGTTGCGTCATCAGCAGCTACCGGTGGACGTGGAACAGATGATGGCGCGGGCCGCGATGAAACGGCAGGTGCTCATCGGCGTGTCGCTCCGGCGATGCGCTCGGACGGTAGAGCCAGATCGCGAGCGGTCCGAGCGTCACCAGCACGAGCGGTAGGCTTATCTTGAAAATGCTCACCGCAAAGAACGTCAGCGCAACGATCACGGCGTCCGGCATTTTGCCGAACTGCTTGCGCCCGAGTTGCAGCGCCACCGTCCCCAGCAGGCCGACTGCGGACGCGGCGATCCCGCCCAGGAAGTGCTTGACATCGGGGTTGGTGTGATTCGACTGATACAGAATCGCCAGCGTCATGACCGAGATCGATCCCGGCAGCAGCATCCCGACGATCGCCACGATCGCGCCCGGAATGCCGCGCAGGTTATCGCCGACGATCACCGACATGTTGACGGCGATCAGGCCGGGCACCGTCTCACTGATCTCCATCGCGCTGAGAAAACCCTCGTCGTCCAGCCATCCCTGCTCCCTGACGATATATTCGCGCAGGTAGGCGACGGCGCCGCCGCCGAAGCTCAATCCGCCCGCCGACAAGAAGACTTTGAAAATCTTCAGCAGGCTCGGATGGAGGTCGGGCTCACTCTTCGTGCTTGACGCTTGAATGTCCGTATCCGTAGATGAGGGCGGTTTTGGTGGTTCCACGCTGCACCCAGTCTGTGGCCCGCGATTGCAGGGCCGTGTAGAAGAACTCGGAAAGCTCTCGCTGCTTGCGCCGCACTGCGTCTGGACTTTCGAACTTCAACTGGTAGGCGAACTCCGCCACTAACGGCGCGTTGGTCGCGCGCACCCGCCATACCGCCAGATTCGCCTTCGCCTCGAGCCCGTGGCCGAAGTCCAGCATCCCGAGATCGACCAGGTATTCACCGATCGACACGTTGTTCACCACGCTCAGCGCCGCTTTCGGATTCGCGTCGATGTGCTTGAGGGCAGGGAACGCGTCGGCCGTCGTCTCGAAGCGCTGCGTCAATATGATGTTGGGCGTGTCGAGCTCGCAATTGTGCGAATACACCAGCCGCATCCCCAGCGTGCCGTCTTTCGGCAGGAGGATTTCCTCCTTGAACTTCAGCGTATACTCGCACGGCAGCAGCGGCCGCGGATCCACCGCCAGCGCCACCTTCTTGTCGGGATGCCGAAATTTGATCACCAGCTCGTGCCGCGCGTCGGGCGCGCCATGATGATAGAAGGTGCGCTTCCTCAGAATGAAGCCGTGATTGTAGAGCTTGAAGTGGGGAGTGTCGTAGAAGACCACTTCGCGCTGATGCGCCTTGAGCTCATCGCCGATCTTGCTGATCTTGATACCGATCGACTTGGCCGCGTGATGCGCCAGTTTCCAGAATTTGTGGAACGACTTCTCGTCGGGAAACCGGTCCGGCTTCAGTAGCAGCTTGTATTCGCGATATTGAATCTGGTCCGACGGTACGATCGGTTCGTAGAACTTCGAACTGTCCGCGTGCGTGCTCATTTGCAATTCTTCATCCGTGCAAAACCGCCGCGCCGGGAATGTCGCATTTAAGAATCAGGGTCCCCAGCGGCCGCCCCAGCACCTCGTCCCCGATCCCTTCGAAGTATCAGTCCGAGTAGTCCGGGTCAATTAGCACCGATTCCTCTGTCTCCTCACCCCGCAACGCGAGCTTTAAGAAGATTACGCCTCGCCTCTGGGCCGGCGCCGATTTGCTGGAGCGTCCGAAACTGTTACTCACTCACTAATGAGCAGCGCAACGACTACCGCCGAACGCATCGCCGCCGCCATTCCCCGCGGCGTCAGCGTGCCAATCCCAACCCTGGCCCATCACGCATCCGGCGCCGAAATCTGGGACGCCGACGGCCGCCGCTATATTGATTTCGGCGGCGGCATCGCCGTGCTCAACGTTGGCCATCGCCATCCGCAGGTAATGGCTGCGGTGCACGCTCAGCTCGAGGCCTTCACCCACACCTGCTTCGGCATTACGCCGTACGAGCCGTACATCAAGCTGGCCGAGCGGATGAACCAGCTCGCGCCGATATCGGGGCCGAAGAAAACAATCTTCCTGACGACAGGTGCCGAGGCGGTCGAGAACGCCGTCAAGATCGCGCGACACTCGACCGGCCGCTCCGCGATCATTTCTTTTACCGGCGGATTTCACGGCCGCACGCTGATGACGCTCGCGCTCACAGGCAAAATCAATCCGTACAAGGCAGGCTTCGGGCCGTTCCCGGCCGATACGTTTCACGCGCCGTTCCCCGACGCGTATCGCGGTGGCAGCACCGAGAAGAGCCTCGCCGCCATAGAGATGATGTTCAAGGCGTCGGTCGAGCCGTCGCGCGTCGCCGCGATCATCATCGAGCCGGTGCAGGGGGAGGGCGGCTTCAGCGTCGCGCCGTTCGAGTTCCTGCGCGAGCTGCGCGCGCTGTGCGATCGCCACGGCATAGTACTCATCGCCGATGAAATACAGACCGGCTTCGGACGTACGGGCAGGATGTTCGCCGTCGAGCACGCGGGCGTCGAGCCCGACATTATCACGGTCGCAAAAAGTCTGGCCGGCGGTTTCCCGCTGTCGGGCGTGATCGGCCGCGCTACCATCATGGACAGCGTCGCACCCGGCGGCCTCGGCGGAACTTTTGCCGGCAGTCCCGTGTCATGCGCCGCCGCGCTCGCCGTGCTCGACATTTTCCGCGACGAGCACGTCCTCGCGCGCGCCGAAAAGCAGGGTGAATTGGTGCGCGCACGCCTCGAGGCAATGCGCGCGCAGTTCCCGCTGATCGGCGACGTCCGCGGCCTTGGCGCGATGCTCGCACTGGAGCTGGTCCGCGATCGCACGACCAAAGAACCGGCGCCGGAGCTTGCCAGCCGCCTGGCGAAGCGCGCCTCGGACCGCGGCCTGATTCTGCTGACGGCGGGAATCCACAGCAACGTAATCAGAATCCTCGCACCGCTCACCGCCTCGCCTGAACTAATGGACGAAGGCATGACCATCCTGGAGCAATCGCTGAGCGACCTGCGGTAGGTACGATCAGAAGGAGCAGAATCCTGAATCGCGCGTAGCGCTGTCAGCGGACCCTCACCTTCATCCTCTCCCTCACAGGGAGAGGAGACAGCCGCCGTGAGTAATTTCTCGAAGCGCCGTATCCATATATGATATTCAGCGGTCGAGGGGGCGCGACCAACGCTCGCGAAGACGAACTGCGCAATGCAACGAACAACACCTCCGCGACGCCTGCCCGACGTTATCGGCATCGGGCCGCCGCGCACCGGCTCCACCTGGCTCTACAACGCGCTGCGCGACTCGGTCCACATGCCCGAAGGCGTCAAGGACACTCACTTCCTCGACTACTTCACCGACAAGAGCGTCGATTGGTACGCCTATCACTTCCGCCACGCGACCGGCGAGAAAAAAATCGTCGAGATTTGCCCGGGCGTGTTCTTCCATCAGCATGCGCGCGAGCTCATCAAGCGCGAGATTCCGAATTGCAGAATCGTCGCGACCATGCGCAATCCAATCGACCGAACTTATTCCGCGTACAAGCTGCTGCGTAACTACGGATGGATCCGCAGCGGCACCTTCGACGAGATCATCAACTCGTGGCCGCAGCTCGGCAGCGGCAATCGCTACGCGGAGTATCTCGAATATTGGTTTGCGAGCTTCGGGCGCGAAAACGTGCTGGTTACGATGTATGACGAGTTGCGCGCCGAGCCGCAGACCTACGTCAATCGCATCTGCGATTTCATCGGCGTCGAGCGCGTCATCCTGACCCCGCGTCCGGATCTCGGCAACGAGGTGAACTCCTTTGCGCGCGCGCCGAAGAATCGCCGGCTCGCGCGCCGCGCAACCAGCGTCATCAACTGGCTCAACAGCCATCAGGCGTACGGCACGATGAGTGCGCTCGAGCGCGCAGGCGTGTGGGAATTCTGCCAGGGCCGCGGCGAGCCATATCCCCGACTGACCCCGGAGCAGGAGGCGCGCCTGCGCCAGCGCTACCGTCCCGAAGTCGAGGCGCTCGAAGAACTGCTCGGGATCGATCTCTCCACGTGGAAAATGCCGCGCGCCGAACGCCCCGAACGCCACACTCCACGCGTGGCGCTGGGATGAGTCCCGCCATGTCCCGCCGGCTGCCAGAAATTATCGGCGCTGGTCCCGGCCGAACCGGCACCACCTGGCTGCATCGCGTGCTCGAGGGTCACGTCGATTTGCCCCACGGCGTCAAGGAGACGCAGTTCTTCAACACCTACTACGGCAAGGGCATCGACTGGTACGCGCGTCATTTTCGTTACGCGACCGGCGAGCGGAAGATCGCTGAAATTTGTCCGTACTTTTTCCATCCGGATGCGCCCGCGCGCATCAAGACTCACATTCCGAATTGCCGCGTCATCACGACGCTGCGCGATCCGGTCGATCATGCGTTCTCCGCTTACAAGCTCGTCGTTCATTTCGCGTGGGCTCAGGGCACCTTCGACGAGGTTCTGAAATCCCGACCCAATCTTGGCAGCGGCAATCGCTACGCATCTCATCTCAAGACCTGGTTCGATTTGTTCGGCCGGGAGAACGTGCTGGTTACGATGTACGACGAATTGCGCGCGCAGCCGCAGTCGTATCTCGATCGTGTCACAGATTTCGTGGGTATCGAGCGCATCGCAATTTCCGCGCGGCCCGATATCGGCGACGACGTCCACTCATTCGCGCGCGCGCCCAAGAGCCTCAAGCTCGCGCGCAGGGCGCGGCACATGATGTACTGGCTGCAGGGTCATCAGGCGTACGGCGTAAGCAACCTGCTCGAACGCGCGGGCGTGTGGGACTACTGCTACGGCCGCGGCGAGCCGTTCGGCCGCCTGACGCCGGAACAGGAACAACGCCTGCGCGAGCGCTACCTGCCCGAAGTCGAGGCGCTCGAGGAATTGCTCGGCATCGATCTCTCGGCGTGGAAGAAGCCGCAAACGCGTCGCGCAATCGTCGCTTAACCGATGAACCAATCTGCCAACACTGATCGCGAATTGCGGCTGCCCGACTTCATCGGCGTCGGTCCCGGCCGCACCGGCACCACCTGGCTGCACGAAGTCCTCAGGGGCCGCGTCAATCTGCCGGCCGGCATCAAGGAGACCGACTTCTTTACGACTAACTACCACAAGGGCATCGAGTGGTACGCCCATCACTTCCGCGACGCCGACCGCACGCGCCCCGTCGGCGAAGTCAATCCATACTTCGGGTTCACCGAGGCGGCCGAGCGTATCGCGACGCATATTCCGCGATGCAAAATCATCTGCACCTTCCGCAATCCGGTCGAGCGAATATATTCGGCCTACAAACTCTGGCGTCATTACACGCTCACCAACGATCCGCTCGACCGGTTCCTCGTGAAAGTTCCGCAGATAATCGAGGTGACTCGTTATGCTACGCATCTGCCTGACTTTCGCACGCGCTTCGGCAATGACTATGTGCTGGTGCTGCTCAACGACGACCTCCGCACCGACCCGCAGGGGTATCTCGATCGCGTTTGCGATTTCATCGGCATCGCGCGCTTCCCCGTGCCGTCCTCCGCCGGACAGACCGAGCTGATCAATTCGATTAACGACCTGCCCAGGTTTCCGTGGGTGGCCAAACGGGCGCGCCACTTCATGTACTGGCTCGAGGAGAAACAAGCATACAGCGCGAGCAACTTTCTCGAGCGCGCGGGCGCTTGGAAGATTGCGTTCGGCGGCGGGGCGAAGTTTCCCCCGCTCGATCCCGCCACAGAGGCGCGCCTGCGCAAACTGATGCTCCCGGAAATCGACGAACTCGAGCGCATGATTGGACGCGATCTCTCGGCGTGGAAGGGTCCGCGCGCCGACCGCACTCCTGAATTTGCGCGCGTTGCCGTCCAACGGAGATAGAGGCGCGATGTCGAAGGTCTCGGTCATAATTCCGGTCTGGAACGCGATGGACACGGCGCCGCGCGCGCTCGCGAGCGTGTTCGCGCAGACGTACACCGATTACGAGGTGATCGTCGTCGATGACGGCTCGACCGACGACACGCCCGCGATGCTTGCGCGCTTCGGCGATCGAATTCGCGTGATCCGCCAGTCCAACAGCGGCGCTTCGAAGGCGCGCAACACCGGGGTCAGCGCGTCGAGCGGCGAGTACCTCGCATTTCTCGACGACGACGACGAATGGATGGCGGACAAGCTGGCGCTCAGCGTGCCGTTTCTCGACCAAGAGCCGGAATGCGCGCTGGTGTACACGCGCGGGCTCAAGGTCGATTTGCAGGGCCGTCAGATCGGAAGTCTCGACGGCCAGGCCGAGGGCTCCGCGTCGCCGACGATGAAGCAATTGCTCGAGCGTCCGTGGAACGTCGTGCCGAGTCAGTTCATGGTGCGGCGCGAAGTGTTCGAGCGATGCGGCGGATTTCACGAGCGGTTGTCGGGCGTCGAAGACCGCTACTTTCTGCTGCAGGCGCGCGAGCATGGCTACTTCCACTGCGTTGCCGATCCTCTCCTGCGCAAAACCTCGCGCCCGCTCTATCCGACCGTGCTCAGGCGCGAACCGCAGTACGATTTGTTCGTCGAGCTGGTGCGCGAGCGTTACGGCGCGGCCGCCAAGGGCCTCATCGATGGCTTCAGCCGCGACCGCGCGAAGGTGCTGAAGCAAGCCGCTCGCATCCTGATGAAAGAAGGGCGGCCCGAAGATGCGCGCCGATGCCTCGCGCGGGTAATTCACTACGAGCCGGTGTCGCCGAGCGCGTATCGCAAATATTTAAAAACATTTTTTCCGACGCGCGCGCCGCGAACGACCCCGCGCACCGGCGATGGAAAAGTCTGAGCCGATGTCAGACGCTCGCGTTCCGCGCGTCTCGATAGTCATCGCAGTCTACAACGGCGCGCCTACCATCGAGCGCGCGCTGGCCAGCGTGTTCGCGCAGACGTACACCGATTACGAAGTGATCGTCGTCAACGACGGCTCGACCGACGATACCGGCGCTGTGCTCGCGCACCTCGGCGATCGAATCCGCCTTATCACGCAAGGTAATCGCGGTCTCTCCGCTGCGCGCAACGCCGGCGTTCGCGCGTCGACCGGCGAGTACGTTGCGTTCCTCGACGACGACGACGAATGGATGCCCGAGAAGCTCGCGCGATGCGTCCCCGTCCTCGAGGCCGATCGCGATTGCGCGCTGGTCTACACGCTCGCACTCAAAGTCGATCCGCAGGGCCGGCCCATGGGTGCCGACGCGCGGCCCGACGGCGCCGAATCGCCTACGATGAACGAAATGCTCGCGCATCCGTGGAACGTCGTGCCGAGCCAGTTCGTCGTGCGGCGCGACGTGTTCGAGCGCGCCGGCGGTTTCCACGAGAGCTTCATCACGTCGTGCGAGGATCTCTATTTCCTGCTGGGCGCGCGCGGGTACGGCCACTTCCGCTGCGTCCCCGAGCCGCTGTTGCGCAAGGAAACGCGCCCGCTCTATCCCAAGGCGCTCGAGCGCGAGCCCGAGTGCGATCTCTTCGTCGAGCTGGTGCGCGAGCGCTACGGCTCGTCGGCCGATGGACTGATCGACGGCTTTCGGCGTTCTCGCGTCAAGGTACTGCGCCATCTCGGCCGCGCGCTGGTCGACGAAGGCCGCCCCGACGACGCGCGCCGATGCCTCGCGCGCGTGCTCCATTACGAACCCGCGTCGCCCCGGGCTTACTACAGGTACCTGAAGACTTTCATTGCGCCCCGCACCCCGCGCGCGTCGAGCTCGGACCGCCCCGAAGTCTGAGCCCATGCCGCTGGTCTCGGTAATAATCCCGGTCTACAACGGCGCCGCCACCATCGACCGTGCACTGAAGAGTGTCTTCGATCAGACCTTCAAGGATTTCGAGATCGTTATCTGCGACGACGGCTCGACCGACGACACGCCGTCCGTGCTGGCGCAATGGGGCGAAAAGATCCGCGTAGTTCGACAGGCAAATCGCGGATTGCCGGCCGCGCGCAATGCGGCCGTTGCTGCCAGCCGCGGCGAGTTGCTCGCGCTAATCGATCATGACGACGAATGGCTCCCGCAAAAACTCGAGCTCGCCGTCGCCGCGATGCGCGCCGATCCCGCCGCTGCGCTGCTCTACTCCGACATGATCGTCGTCAACGAAAGCGGCGAGGAGATCCGGCGCTCGCAAATCGGCCCCGACTTCGCGCACGCTCCCACGATGGACGAGATGCTCGAGCGCATCTGGCCGATCACGCCGAGCACGGTCGTGATGCGGCGCGATGCGTTCGATCGCGCCGGCGGATTCTGCGAACAACTAATCAGCGCCGAAGACATCCACTTCTGGCTGTTGATGCGCGAGCAGGGGCACTTTATTTTCTTGCCCGAGCGCCTCGTTCGTTTCACCTACGGTCAGCTTTTTCCGAAAGTGCTGAAGCGCGATATCGGCCCCGACGCAATTGTCGATCTGATCCGCGCCCGCTACGGCCGGCGTGCCGACGGGCTGGTGAAGAACTTCATCCGCCATCGCGTTCGAATGATCGCCAACGCCGGCGTAGTCGAAATGAGCCGGGGCAACATGATCGGCGCGCGCCAATGTTTCATCCGCGTGCTGAGGTACGATCCGCGCCATATGAAGAGTTACATGCGGATCGCGAGGACGTATTTGCCCGAGACGATTCGGCGCGCGCTAGGCGGGAAGGCCTCGCGCGGCGAGCGAACAGGAGCTTGATTGTCGCTACGCTCTAGCGCGCGCCGGATGCTCGCACCTTGGGTTTGGAATCGGCGGGCTCCGACGACGAGATCGAGCCGTAGCCGATTGCGTTGCTGGTGTTGCGCCAGTTTACCTTGGCTTCGATGCGGTCTTTTTTGACGCGGTGCTTGTAATGTTCGACCTTGTCGAGCACCGAATCGATCAGCGTGTCGGAGAGCAGGCGAGGCTTCAGCCCGAGATCGATCAGCTTGGTGTGCTTGGCGTTGTAGTAGTGGACCTCGGCTTCGACGCGCGGGTCCGCGATATGCTGAATCTCCACGCTGCGACCCTTGTGCTTGGCCGCGGCCTGTATCAGATCCGCCAGTTGCGCGACCGAGAACTGCTCGGTGAACTGGTTGAACACGCGGTATTCGCCGGGCTTCGCCGGTTTCTCAATTGCGATTTCGATACATCGCATCGTGTCGCGAATGTTCAGGTAGCCGCGCGTCTGGCCGCCTTTGCCGTGCACGGTCAGCGGATGCCCAATGGCAGCCTCGATGCAAAACCGGTTCAGCACGGTGCCCCAGATTCCGTCGTAGTCGAAGCGCGTCGCCAGGCGCTCGTCGAGCATCGTCTCGTCGGTCTCGATTCCGTAAACGACGCCCTGGTTGAGATCGGTTGCGCGGATGCCCCAGATTTTGCACGCGAACTGGATATTGTGCGAGTCGTGAACCTTGGACAGGTGATAGAACGAGCCGGGCTGCTTGGGGAAGGGGAGGGTGTCGGTGCGCCCGTTGTGCGTTATCTCGATGAAGCCTTCCTCGATGTCGATATTGGGCGTGCCGTATTCGCCCATCGTGCCGAGTTTGACGAGGTGGCACTCGGGCACGTGATCGCGAATCGCGTAAACGGTGTTGAGCGTGCCGACAATGTTATTGACCTGGGTGAGCACCGAATGGCGCCGATCGATCATCGAAAATGGCGCGCTGCGCTGCTCGCCGTAGTGCACAACCGCGTCGGGCTTGAAGTCGCGCACGACGCCGCTGATGAACGGGTAGTCTGTCAGATCGCCGACCGCCGTCTGAATGCTTTTGCCGCTCGTCTCGCGCCACGCGGCGACGCGATCATGCAGCGAGCAGATCGGAATCAGGCTTTCGGTCCCGCCTTCGAGGTCCCACAGGCGCCGGCTGAAATTGTCCACCACGCAAACTTCGTAGCCGCGCTTGGACAGGTACATCGCCTGCGGCCATCCGAGATAGCCGTCCCCACCAGTTACAATCACCCGCATTGAAAACTCCTCCAGGGCCGTGAGCCTGTCTATTTATTCCTGATACGCGCGATCAGATCGAGCGCGCCGCGAGCTTTTACCCGACAGACTCTGCGCGAGCCGATCGGGCAGCCAGGTCCGTATCCAGCGCAGGTAGTTCTTGAGCCGGTAGGGATCGACCTTGATTGCACGCGCGAACGCCGCTCGCGCGCGCGGACGATCACCGTCGCGCAGCGCCTTCAGCCCGATAGTCGCAAGGATGCTGCGCGGCGCGCGCATCCGCGCGTCGACCAGCGGCGCCGCCGAGACGCCGTAACGTTCCTGCAGATAGGCCTCGAACACGTGGAGCGCTTTCGAATAGTCGGGCAGCCGCTTGAGCTGCTTAGGAAACCATGCGAACCGCCACGTGATCAGCGGCTCGTCGATGTATGCGAACGGGCCCTGCTCGCGCATCTTGATGCAAAAATCGGTGTCCTCGAAGCGAAAGCTCGCGCCTTTCAATGCGTCGCGGTAGCCGCCGCACGCGTCGTATGCCGTACGCCGAACCAGGGTGGCGCTGGGCATGATCGGCCACAGCCGCGTCAGCAGCTCGTTCAACAACGGCGCATGGTCGAAGCCGTGGCCAACGAGCGAAGTGTCGATAGGGACGCCCTCGCTGTCGGCCAGCGCGCAGTTGCAGTATGCGAGCGAGAGGGCAGGGTCGGCGTCGAGCGCCCCGACGCTGCGCTCGAGAAATTGCGGCATCCAGACGTCGTCGGCGTCGAGGAAGGCGAGGTACTCGCCGGACGAATGGCGTGCGCCGTTGTTTCGCCCGGCAGCGGGACCGCTGTTGGCCTGCTCGATCAGCCGCACGCGATCGCCGAACTTTTTGACGATCGCGACAGTCGCGTCGGTCGAGCCGTCGTCGACGCAGATTATTTCGAAATCCTGGACGGTCTGCGCGATGACGCTTTCGACGGTGCCCGCGATAGTCGCGGCCGCATTGTAGGCGGGGATAATTACAGAAACGCGAGGCACCGTTTGACTTGGATTCCCGATGGACTTTGAACGAACGCGAAGAATCTTGGCCGTAGGTTAACGGCTTGAGGAGTCGTTCTCAACCTGCCAGTCGTCAGCCGGCCTCTCAACCGGCAACGCGGTTACGGATTCATGCAGTCGGTGGTCGGCGCCAGTGGCGAGCTCAACGGCTCAAAACCTACGTTGCCGCAAGTCGCGTCATACATGTAGTCGTAGGAGGCGAGCGCGCGGCGCCCGGTGTTGAAGAATACCCCGCAAGGCGTCGGTGGCTGCGCCCAGTCCACGCTGTCAGGCATGAGCAACGAGTCCCCGCTGCCGAGGGTAAATCCGTAACACATTGCCGGTGCCGACGTGGATCCGCCGACGATGTTGACGGTGGCGCCGGTGGGGAGGCTGCTGGTGGCGTCGTATTCGGTTGGACGCTGGAAATCGTCAATATCGAGAATCATGTCTTCGATGCCGATATCGAAGAGCATGTTGCCGCAGAAGGGACCCTGGTTGTCGGCCGCGTCGGGAAAACTGAAACATCCGGCGGCATCATTATACTCACCGGGCACCTTTGCGCCTTCTGTGGTGAGCGGGATGAGATTGTAGCCGGTGGTGGAAGTGATCCCGAGGCCCAGGCTGGCGGCACCGATTCGATAGCCGGCGCTGATGTGATTGCCGCCGGACTTGTTGCTCAGATGAAGGAAGGCGTTATCGGCAGGCGTTTGAAAAAGGTCTTCGCTACCACCATTCTCCCGGTTGAAGCCAACTCCGAGATAGTTGAGCGATTGGCCGGCGCCGAGCACCAGCACCAGGATGCGAGACGTCGCGACTACGCCGCCGCTGATCTTCTGCAGATCGACGGGCGCGAGATAGTAGTTGCCGGTAAAAGTGGTTCCGCCGTTGCTGGTGTAATCTTTGGTGCCCGGAGCGCCCGGACCAATCCAGTTGGCGTTCGCGCCGGTGGGCAGCTGGCTAATCGGCACTATCACGCCCAGCGAGCCGGTATCGACCGTGAACGGGGTGAATACAGCTTGCTCCGCTTTGGCATAGCCGACGGCCGCCATCACCTGCAGGCCGTGCGGGCTCGTGATGTTGTCGGTCTCGCATGCGGCAGTGGTTTCACCGGCGCAATCAACCGCGAGCGGAACGCCCTTGGATTTATAGGTGCAGGCGACCGGATTCGCGGCGAGAATCTGGGTGATGCCTAAGGCGTACCTGCCCAGGGCGGAAGTGCCCTGGGGGATTTTCATCCAGGCCTCGACATTGAGGCCGCTGGGAAAATTTCCGCCGGAATACTGGAATTCGGCGCGGTTGCCGTCGATTACTTTTCTGAAAGTCGGCGTGAACAATCCCGGCGAGGCGCCGTCGATCTGAACGTGCATCGGGTTCGCTTCGCTCGGCTCCATCGGGTTTCCGTTGTTGTCGTAAGCGGTTAGATGGAATCGGAAGGAGCCTTTGTGCTTCTTGTTTCCGGGCATGCCGATATTGTCGAGCACGGCGACCGGGGGGTCGAATATGATCACGCTGACTGTCGGTGTCGATGAGGGTGCCGGCGACGGCGTGGTGGTTACAGGACATACGCTGGGCATGGGAGTGGGCGTCGCTGTTGGCGTCAGAGTTGCCGTCGCGGTGGGAGTGCCGCTTTGTGCGAAGGCCGCGATCGAACCGATGAGCAGGCCAGACAACAGTATCAGGCAGCGGAGGGCGTTGAGGCCCGTTACAGCGCTTCGCGCTGTGCGCGCAAATCTATTCTCGGACATAAAAACGAATGGAGCTCCAGAATCTCTGGAGCTCCAGTTTGGCAATTCTAACCTGGCAAAGCCATGCGGCCTCGCCAGGAAAGGTTCAAATGTACCCTGCGCGCGTCATGCGCGGCGGGCGGTCGGTTTGCGGAAGGTCCTGTAAGTGCGGCCTTCAGCGAGTCCGAATCGATTCAGCATCCTGTAAACCGTGTAGCGCGATACGCCCAGCAACTCGGCCGCACGATGGCAATTGCCCTCGGTCGCCTGCAGCGCCCGAATCAGCGCGAGCTTCGACGCCTCGCGGATAACGGCGTCGAGCGAGTAGGGCCATTCCTTGGTGCTGCTGTTCTCGGCGCCTTCGACCAACTCGAGCGTGGCGTCGGGAAGCATCGACTCGGCGGTTATCCCGACCGCGTCGGGAGTCAGGTCGCCGTGGCTGAACGGCAGGTCGTCGACGTCGATACAGTCGGTCTCGGTCATCAGGACCGCGCTTTCGATCGCATGGCCGAGCTCGCGGACGTTGCCGAGCCACTGATTGGTGCACAGTGCGTCCAATGCGGCGCGCGAAACCCGCTTCACGTCCTTGCCGAACAGCCGGTTGAAGTGCTCGATAAAATGAGCGACGAAGGCCGGGATCGCTTCACGCCGTTCGCGCAGCGGCGGCACCAGTATCGCGGCCGCATTGAGGCGATAGTACAGGTCGTCACGGAACTGCCCCGCTTTGACCATCGCCTTCAGGTCGCGATTGGTCGCAGCGACCAGCCGGATATCGACCGAGTAATTGCGCGACGAACCGACCGGCTGAATCTCGTGAGTCTCGACCGCGCGCAGCAGCTTGGGCTGCAGGCGGAGCGGAAGCTCGCCGATTTCATCCAGGAACAGCGTCCCGCCGTTGGCCGAGCGGAAGTAGCCGAGCGAATCCTCGCGGGCGTCGGTAAAAGCACCGCGCACATGCCCGAAGAGTTGGGATTCGGCCAGCGTCTCGACCAGGTTCGAACAATTGAAGGTGACGAAGGGACCACCCGGCGCCGACCCGAGCGAATGTAACGCTCGCGCCACCAGCTCTTTGCCGGTGCCGGACTCGCCGTGTATCAACACGGTCGCTTTGTAGGGACTCAAGCGTGAAATGGTTTTCAGGACCTTGCGCACTTGCGCCGACCGCACCACCATCCCCCCAACCCGCTCCGATCCGAGCGCAAGATGCTCCAGGTCCAACCACTCGCACGCGTCAGACACCGGCTCGGTGCGAAGATTGTTCATCGCAGCCGTGACCGGCGATCCGTCGTTCGCCGAGTATTCTTGAAGGCGCATCTTTGATTCGTTCTCCCCGCTGAATCTTCGAATCTACTCTCCCACCTACATTCAGTAACTAAATCATCTCTACAAGTTGTAGGGTTACAGGATATAATGGAGAGGTGGCTGGTGTGTCAAGTCGTTGTGCGTGAATTCTACAGTCTGGCTCTAGCAAAGGCGAGTCCCCGCATGTTTTGTCATCGTAAGTTCCATTGAGGCGCGCGTGGCCTAATCATGATGACGATACAGCGCAAATAATATTCCAAATTTTCCACAGGCGCCGTTCAATTTGACCGCCGCTCACGCCTTGCTGTCCGTCTAACTCATTGAAAAAATTACCTATTATCTAGTTTTTACACAGTAGCGGATGCGCGAGTCGCTGGCGAAAAGATCGCATAGATGGAGCGTTCAAAAAACGGGCATGCGCTCATATTTTAGATAGTCTCCAGCGACATCGATTGGTATGACTTACGCCGGAGGAAATGAAAAATGAAAACCGCCGTCGTCATCGCCCGCGTTCTGCTCGGCCTCGTCTTCTTTGTTTTCGGCTTGAACGGATTTTTTCATTTCATGCCCAATCCGCCGCCCACTCCCGCCGCGGGCGAATTCTTCGGTGCGTTGATCAAAACCGGCTACATGTTCTTCCTGATCTTCGGCACTCAAGTCCTTGGCGGAGCGCTGTTGTTGCTGGGGATAGCGGTGCCGTTCGCGCTCGTGATCCTCGCGCCGGTAATAGTGAACATACTCTGCTTCCACATTTTTCTATCGCCGGATCTCTTGCCGCTGGCGATCGTGGTGACGGCGATCGAGCTGTTCCTGGCGTGGTACTATCGCGCGGCGTTTGCGCCGCTCTTCGGCACGCCGCCGCGCGCTTGATCGCACGGCTGAACGCCCGCGACTATTTCCAACGCTGCGAATTACCTGTAAGCATGGACACCTCTCGGGCGAGCCGGTAGCTCAGGTGGTAGAGCATGTGACTTTTAATCACAGGGTCCTGGGTTCAAGTCCCAGCCGGCTCACATTCAAATCCCCGCCCGTACGCGTGAGTGCTGTTCGAACGCCTTTTCCATGAGCGTAATATGCCCAAATTGTCGTACGAAGATTCCTGTAAGTGCGCAGAGAGGGTCCGGCCCTGTCTTTACACGGCGCGGCGTCGCGATCCACGGAACGGTGGATTATTCCAAGGCTGAAGCGCACATAGGCGATACGCCATTCTCTGCTTGGTATCCGTTGTTCGGTGAAACCTACGGGGTCGCGTTCTGTGGAGAGTGCAAGAGCGAGTATGTGATCGATAAGTCGGGCCTTGAGCCGCGAGTCGTCTGGCCGCTCCCGGGTACTGAAGTCCCTAAGCACGTTCCGGGAGAAGTGAGTCGCGCACTAGTAGATGCAAAAAAGGTGCACAGTGTCGGCGCGGACATTGCCGCGCTGCTTGCGGCTCGGACGGCGTTGATTCGATTCCAAAGATAACAGAAGATCTCAAAGCTCGACGAGCTGATTCAAAAGGGAGTCGTCACTCCGGTGCTGGCTGGCCAGGCGCACGAAGTAAGATTGTGGGCAAACGTGACGGGGCACGACGACGTGGTATCGGAACCCTCCGCCTTGGACGTTGAGCAGCTGCTCGCATACATGGACCTGCTGTTTGAGACGATTTATGTTCAACCCGAAAAGCTCGCTGCACTCGTAAAGAAACGGACGGGAAAATAAAAGGTGACGGATAGGCGAGTCTGAACAGGCCCGAGCCTAAATTCGCTAAGCAAAGCCGTTGCCGGTCTCTCTTGGTCGGCCTGCGAGGTCACCGCTTGCTCCTCGTCCCGATTCAGATCATGGGCAAGGCGAAGTGCCCCGTGCGGTTAAAGAAGAGAGTTTCACCGGTGGCAGCCGATCCCTGGAAATTGAGGCTGCGCCGAACGAGCGAGATCCGTTCGCCCATCGCCCCTTAAATGCCATTCGAGAGCCCTATCATCTGATGTCACAAGCGCGACTTCGACCCCACGCCCGGCCTCCGATCAATCGGGTATATCCGGGCTTATCGTTGCGAGTAGCTGCTGCATGTACTTGAGCGTTGTCAGCACGCTCCCTAATGCCTGCTGGTTACGGTGCTTGGCTGCATGCTTCAACTGCGGCTGGAGGTTGCGGGCCTCCTGCTGCACCAATTGATAGTTGGACGGAAACGATGGCTGCACGGTGGCGCCCGCTATCAGGCGGTCGACATCGTTCAACTCGCCATTGCACAGCATCACCTGAACATCGGTGGGTTTCTTCATCGCCGACAGCGTCATCGTATCGCTTACCAGGCGCTCACAGTCCGCGATGGCGTAGACGGCGCTCAGCGAGCGCAGGAAAAATCCCATCGTGCCCAACACCTGCTGCGTCTGTGTCGGGTCGTTGAAGTAGGTGGTTGCCAAGGTGGCGAGGGCCTGCTGGCCGGTCTCGTTTTTCCGCGGAGGCGTGAATGCCTTGACGTTGTCCGCCGTGGCCGAAAAATAGAAAGCTTCCGCAGCTTCGATAGTATTGAATGCGCCGTTGTGGAAGAACGACTTTTTGCGCGCCGCTTCGATCAACGACTGGACGTTGAAAGATCCCACCAGCAAACCGGTGCCGCTGACGCATGAGTTGTTGCCGCCATCGTTTATCCCGTTGTTGCAATCGCTGCCCGTCACCGATTCGCCCGCCGGCCCCTTGAGAATCTTATCGCCTTGATCCTGCGGGAAGACTACCGGCGTGACGAGCGCATTGAGGCCGTTGGTGGTAGCAGTGGTGCCGTTCGCGCAGGTGCTCGGCGATCCGTTCACGCTGGCGCACCGCATCATCTCTTCCAGGCTCTTCGAGGCGAAGTTGCGCTGTGGAAAAGGAGCAGAGGGGTCGTTCACGTTGGGTGCGTGGGTCAAGCCGGTGGCGTCGTTCGCTCCGGCGTTAAAGTGGCAAAGATTACACTGGGCATTTCCGTCCAGGAAAATATCTTTCCCCGTTTCCGCCACCGGATCGTTGAAGGTGACTACCGGCTGCGACGGATCGGTCTGTGTACCCGCCGCGAAATTGTTTTCCGTATTGAGACTGTTCGGGCCGTCATCGGTATCGTCGGGCACTCCCGCTTTCAGGGCGAGCTCGAAGCGGCGGCCCAGGTATTCCTGAAACGCCGCGATCGCGTCCAGTTCGTCGGACGTCGGGCAGCGGAAATCAACCCCGGGCATCCGGTTCAGGCTTTGCGTGAAGTGAGTCTTGACCGCTGCCAGCGAGAAAGCTCGCAGCGTGTTGGTGAGATTGGTGGGGTCGGCATTGGCGAGGTTTACTGCGTCGACGCAATCCTGGTTTTGCGGCGTCGTGGTCGGACCGAAAATAGTCGGATCAACGATCGCGCCATCCCCCGCCCAGCCAAGTTCTATGTTCCGGGTGCCGTCGTCTACGCCGGGAGAAACGTTCCCAAACGTGGGAGGTTCCGTATCAAGGTACACGTCGGTCAGCAAAATAGCGGCCGGGCTCGAGGGAAACGGCATGACCTCGGGGCAACTGAACATGAACAGGTCGGTGCCGTTCTCGATCAGCACCGGCGGCGAACTGGAGGAGCAGAAGTCGGGTAGAAGATTCGAGGTCGTGAAAGCGAGCCCCGCGATCGTCATCGAAGCGCGAAACGGGCCGGCCGGAGTATTGCCGGTTCCCACTTCCGTCGGCGCTCCACTCACCCCGTCGTTGATGTTGAACAGGCCGAGGTTTCCCACCATGATCGGGTTTTCCAACGATCCCGAGCCTGCGGCACCCGGCTTGACGTTGGGGGCGAAGAGCAATTTCTTCTCATGTGCGCTCAGGGTTGGAATGTCAGCCAGGCTGACGTTGAAATCAGCTTGCGGCAGATGGCAGGTCGAGCACGTTCGTCCGTTGCCGTTGAAGGTCTGCTTGGTGAAGAGCTTGAATCCGCGGTTGATGAGGGCGGCCTGTTGCGCCGTCAGCTGAGCGGCGGCAGAGGTCGGCAGCATCGCAATCAGATAAACCGTCGCGAACAACAGGCAAGCTGCGGACGCAAGCCGCGTGTGGCGCGTCGCGCGAACGCGAAACGGACTAGGATCTATGTTCACCTTTTCCTCCCCGGACAGTCGGTCAGCTCAGCCTTTCGATCGGCCAATGGAGAGGCGCAGGTAGTAGAGAACCGAAGAACCCCGTGGAACGCCGACGCCTCAACCCCGCCCGATCACCCTCCACCTCGCCCTCAGCCAGCCCCCGCCGCTGACTTTTGGGCCACGTTCAGTCGTGCAACTCGCAACGATATAGCTCTTGTGTGCTTGTAATTCAATCGAAGCGACGCTGCGTTTGGTTCTGACACGAGATCTAGCGCCTGCAGATGGGAGCAGAGCGGCTGGTGATGTCGAGTTCGCTCTCGCTGGTCTGGGCGGCTGAATTCGTAGTCTCATTCCGGTCGCGATTGTTCCCGTTCGTGCATGAGAGCTAGGTTGCTCGAACATCATGCCCACGCCGATCAATCGATGGTTTCCACAGAGTGCCACGGCCGACGCCCGCCGGCTGCTGGCGACACGTGCGCTTCGCGGCCTTGCCGACGGCGCGGTCAGCGTATTGTTGCCGAGCTACCTGACGGCAATAGGATTCAGTCCGCTGCGGGTCGGCGCGATCGTGTTCGGCACACTGCTGGGCTCGGCTGCGTTGACACTGTGGGTAGGACTCGCCACCGACAGGTTGGGCCGGCGTCGAGTACTGCTCGCCGCGTGCGCGCTGATGCTGCTGACGGGAATTGGATTCGCCACCACGACGGCCTTCTGGCCGTTGTTCATCGTCGCCGTCGTCGGCACGCTGAATCCCTCGGCCGGCGACGTGAGTCTTTTTCTTCCGATTGAGCAGGCAGCGCTGGCGGAGGCCGCCGAGCCACGCGATCTAACCGCGATGTTCGCGTTATATAATGTTGCGGGCGCGTTCGCCGGTGCGTTCGGCGCGCTGGCCAGCGGCGTGCCCGCGATACTCGCAGCGCGCCGCGGATGGCCACTGGCGTCGGCGCTGCGATCGGGCTTCGTCGCATACTCGATCATCGCGGTCGTAGCGTTCACGGTTTATCGACGTCTCTCACCCGCTATCGAAGTCGAGCGCCAGCCGGTCAGGACCGCATCGCTGGCGAAGTCGCGCTCAGTCGTCTACCGGCTTTCCGCGCTGTTCAGCATCGACGCGCTCGGCGGCGGCTTCGTAATCCAATCGCTACTGGCGCTGTGGCTGTTCCGCCGCTTCAACGTCTCGGTGCAGGTGGCGGGCACGTTTTTCTTCTTCGCCGGACTGCTCGGTTCGTTTTCGCAATTCGTTTCGTCGGCGCTAGCGGCGCGCTTCGGCCGGATCAACACGATGGTCTTCACGCATCTACCATCGAACGCGATGCTGATAGTCGCGGCATTCATGCCGACGGCGCCGCTCGCGATGGGTGCGCTGTTGATTCGCGCCTTGACCTCGCAGATGGATGTCGCGGCGCGCCAGTCCTACGTGATGGCGGTGGTGCCGCCCGAAGAGCGAGCCGCGGCTGCGACGGTGACGAACGTGCCGCGCAGCCTCGCGTCGGCGTTTGCGCCGTTACCGGCGGGAGCGATGCTGAATCTGTCGTCCTTCGGCTGGCCGCTCATTTGCGCCGGTACCTTGAAAGCGATTTACGACATCCTGTTGTTGATTCAATTCCGAGCAGTAAAGCCTTCGGACGAAGAATAAAGCGAAACGAGAGGGTTGGCTCCAACTAGGCTCGTATCTGCGATGACGATGCTTCGCCGCGATCCAGATTTGAGTACTTCGATTTCCCAGTGGCAAACCTGATGAAGGCGACGGTGTCATACATTCCGTGGCACAGGATCACCGCCAAGAGATTGTAGCCGCTGACTACGAACAGGACGCCGAACAGGACTGAGAGCTGAGTCACGATGACGGTGGCGCGAGGACCTTGGTAGAGATGCATGAGGCCGGCGCCTGACGCCGCGATACAAACAGCAATTGCGATCGCAATCGGCGCTGCGAGCCATGCGCTCATCAAGGACGCGACCGACTTCAGCACTATCCCTCTGAAAACGAGTTCTTCGAGGAATCCCCCGAGCAGCCACGCTACGACGATGCCGGCAATTAGTTTGGCCGTGGATTCTTGTATCGCGCGAAAGGTCCCGAGAGTTGGCGGCTTGTGAAACCATCGCGAGGCCAACCGATCAGCCACGGGACTGTACGCGAGCATCAGTCCAAGCCATGCCAGGGCGAATCCAATTGTGGGCAACCATGAATGAGAGCCCAGACCGATCTCACTCAGAGTTACTTCGCCATCAGCGAGGGTCACAAGCGTATAAAGACCTAGTGCTACGAGTCCTCCGATCAGCACAACGGTTGAGCGGCGAAATCGTACGACGACAATTGCGATGTAGATCGCGGTGAGGGATAGTGCGGTCTCTTGAAACGTAGTCATAGGCTCTACGGCTGAGGTCTGACCGGCCTATGCGCGTAGCACTACCATGCCGTCGCGAATCGCGAGCCGGCCCTGGCCGCTCAGCGTCTCGAAGAAGATGACCGACTGCTGTTTGCTATCATCGCGCGCCAGCACGCGGACCGACAGTGTCGAGGGCATCATCACCATCGCGCCGAAACGCGCCGCGACTCGCTCGACGCGCGCAGGATCGCGCCCGGCCTCGCTTTCGACGATTCGCGACACGGACATCGCCAGCGTCGCGGTCCCGTGCAGAATTATTTCGGGCAGTCCGGCTGCGCGTGCGACCGACGCGTCAGTATGTATCGGATTAAAAATTCGCGCGCATTCGGTGTAGATGTGCGCCATGCCCGCGGGCACGTCGAGCTGGTATTCCGACAACGGCTCGCCTTCTTCGACGAGCGGCTCAGCCGGCGCGGGCGCGAATTTCGCGGGAGCATCCGGGCCGACGACCTCGACGCCGCGATAGATGGCGCCGTACCAGCTCGCGCAAACGGGCTTGCCGGCGTCGTCTAGGGTGTCGAGACGCGCAACCATGTATGCGCCCGGTTTGCGCCGCTCGATGCCCGCGACGGTAAGCTGTGTCGTCAGCCGTTCGGGCGGGCGAATCGGGCGATAGAGGACAGTGTCATGAGTTGCATGCACAGCGCGCATCGCCTCGTCGCGCGTGAGCGAGGTGGCCTTCTCGAACTGCGCGCGCATCGCGACCTGCACCGGCCATTCGAAGCACACGGGGAACATCGGATGTGCAGTCACGCCCGAAGTGGTGTCCATGTAGCAGGGGATGGCGTCGCCGAGCGCGGCGGCATAGGCCATCGTCCAGCGCGAGTCGACGTCGCTGACAATAGGCGCGCCCGCGAGCCCGACGATGGAAGATTCAATCGGCATGACAGCTAGATCTACGCGCCACGCCCCACGTCGTCCAGCGAAGACGTAGTGACCGACGCGATCGATCTTGCTTGTTGCGTGCCATCAGTTGTTCTGCATACCATTATGGTATGCAAAGGGTGGGCTGGACGTTGGTATTCACCGCCGCCAGCCTAGAACACCTGGCTGAGCGAGATCTCGAAGCCGACGATGTGTCAGATGCGGTCTTTGGTCGTTACGGTTTGGCCCGCGTCCGGCGAGGCGGGCGAGGGATTGGTACAAGATGGTTCGTGGTGGCTCCATTGGATGGCGGAGAGTTTCTGACCTGCGTGCTGCGCGCGGCACATTCCGCGCGATCTCGACAAGGAAGGCGCGTTCGTTGTATCGCCCACGAGCGAAACCGGTCAGCTTCCGGAATTCGATGAAACCATGCGGCTATGCGTAAGTGCGCGCGTCTCGGCGCCGGACGAAATCCGGAGTTATCGCGCTTGGCGGCGTAGCAAAGGAGGACGATGATGAACGATAGAAAGCCCAAGCTTCCGAACTTCAAGAGCGATTACGCCGAGCGCAAGTTCTGGAGTCAGCATAGCCTTGAGGAATTCAGCGACGAACTCGAGGATCTGGACACTCAGATTAGACCCGCTCGCACCGAGCAAATCGCCCTCAGGCTCTATAAGAACGATCTCGAAAGTCTTAAGAAGCTGGCGAAGCGTCGCGGAGTCGGCCACACAACTTTGGCGCGGAGCATAGTAGAGCAGTGGCTCGTGGCGAAGCGGAGAACTGCCAAGAGGATTCCTGGCCGATAATTCCGTTTCCGCGACGCCGTCTTGCGACGTCGTCGGTTGCGGCGATGTCTAGAGGAAGCTGCCGACTATTCCCTGGCCGTCGAGCTCGATTTGCTGAGGAGTTGGTTGCGCCGAGTCGGTCACCGTCAGGCCATTCTTGTCGGCTATCTTGCCGGCGACGGCTGGATGGAACACGACCTCAACCTTGCACGAACGGCCGGCAGCCAGCGGCTTGCCGGAGCACTTGTCGCTTTCTATAGAGAAGGGGTCCGCGGCAACGACACTCGTGAAATTGATCGGAGACCCGGATTTGTTCGTGAGCGTGACAGCTATCGGCGCGCTGGCTTTCATGATGACGACCTGGCCGAAGTCGTGACTGGCGGGTTTGACCTTCAGCACTTCGTCCGAGTCTTGAGCGATTGCGGCGCTGCCGGCGCTCAGCGATATCGC
>Ga0210391_10001337_pt1 | contig 22706 bp, 15 predicted proteins | sample IncBWC12OmetaG_FD_160573 | JGI IMG/M metagenome (GOLD analysis project Ga0210391, IMG submission 160573) | Forest soil microbial communities from Barre Woods Harvard Forest LTER site, Petersham, Massachusetts, United States - Inc-BW-C-12-O ...
CTAGCACGGGTTACGGTTCCCACGGCTATGGCGCGTACGGTTCGCGGGCGTACTACGGTGGCGGTTACGGCTGGCACGGTGGCTACGGTTGGCATGGCGGTTGGGGCTGGGGCGGTTACGGCTGGCATGGTGGATGGGGTTGGGGCTTTGGTTGGGGCTGGGGGCTCGGCTGGGGTTGGGGCTGGCCTTACTACGGCTTCGGCTGGGGCTGGCCGTATTACGGCTACGGGATCGGTTACAGCCCGTGGTGGGGCTACCCTTACGGTGGCTATGGCTATCCCGGTTACGGTGTGACGTACTCGAGCCCGGATGATTCGAGTTCGAACCTGGCGCCGAGCGACAACAATACCTACGCCAACAACAACGGCTTCAACGACAACTCGAATAACGACAACACCGCGGACAACAACGGCGACTTCGCCAGCCGCGGCTACTCGCTTACGCCGGATATGAACTCGCAGGCGGCTCCTTCGACGCAGTCGGCTCCGCAACAGGCGCCGGGGTACTCGCAGCAGACGCCGAACCGCAACACGCCGAACGTGGCATCATCCACGCCAAGCGTGCTGATTTACTTGAAGGACGGTTCGACGTTCGTGGCGAGCGACTACTGGCTGAAGGGCGGCGTGCTGTACTACAACGTGAATTACGGCGGGCCGGGCAACGTCAGCATGGATGACGTGGATTTGCAGCGCACCGTGGATGAGAACGCGCGGCGCGGTGTCCACTTCCAGTTGAAGCCCGATCCGGATCCGTCGAACGCGAACCCGAGCGGCTCGTACGATCAGCAGAACTCGGCACCGCAGTCGGCACCGGTCACTGGAGCGTCGCAGACGTAACCGATCTGGAAAGCTTTAGCAGAAACTAAAGAGCCCCGCGGGCTGGACGGCCGCGGGGCTCTTTTTTTTGGGCCTGAGTATTTTCGTAGGTTGGTTAGTTGGCGCCGACGGTCTCGAGCTCGTGCGACTCCGAAGAGGAGTGGTGCTTGCCGCGGTCGATCTCGATCTGGCCCTTCAGGTACGCGCCGTCTTCGATGAGGACCCGGCCGCCGGTGATGTTGCCGATCACCGAGCCGTCATTCTTCACTTCGACGCGATCCGTCGCGTGCAGATTGCCGCGGACCTTGCCGTAGACCACGATTTCCTTCGCCTGGACGTCGGACACGATTTCGCCGGTCTTGCCGACGGTGAGGCGCTGGCCCTTCAGAATGATCGGGCCTTCGACCTTGCCCTCGACATGAAGATCTTCTTCGCCCGAAATCTGGCCCTTAACAGTGAGGCCCGCGCCGAGCGTAGCGGTGGACTTGGCGTTCGAGAAACCCGTGGCAGGCGCGCTGGAGCGAACCGGAGCGGAAGCCGGGACGGGGTTCGAGCTGAAGTTCGGTTGAGTCGAGGCGGGCTGGAAAGCCGGCGACGGCGTCGTGGTGCTGGGTGCTTCGTTCTGCGACTGCTTGTTATTGCTCCACATGGTCCCTCCGGATTCGATCCGAAAAAGTTGGGCGCATTGCGCTGCTGATGAATGAACTCTAAAGGTTCACTTGAGACCCAGCAAACGGATTTCCAATTTCAGGTGTCGGGGAAGGGACTGTACAGACGGACAGGAGGCGAGAGCGCGGAATTTTTGCGGGTGAAGTTTCAGTGGAGGTTGAGGTGTGGCGCGGCGCTCGCTAACTGGGCGATTTTATCGACGTGCGCAAGCGAGACCCTACTTTTACAGCCGCCCCGGCCCGATGGATTCAAGCTTGTTCGCCGCCGGCTGGCCTGCGGCTTCAGCCATTCACCGCCAACCCGTTCCCATTCTGAAACTCACCCTGGTTCCTTGACAATGAGTTACCCATGCGTTAACATGAGCTGGGTTTAAACAAAGACTCCCTATTGCACTCGCATGCGACGCGGCAGTATCTCTCACGCCGCCGGACGCACCACTCCCGGCATAGCCCTGGACCTCATCCGCAAATTTTCTCCCCCACTTTTACTCCCAGTTGCAACTTACTTGATAATTTCTAATCGGAGTGCCTGCCGATTAGAACTGCACGTAACTCTCGCTCCTGCAACAAAACTGTCCGTTCTAATCGACACAAATGTCGGCACTCGAATACCCACCTCATCCGCACCTGCCTCCCTACTCTGCGACCGTTTGGCGTCGTCCGACCGTGGTTCGAATCTAGCGACGGGCGTCCCAAATGCGGACATTGCGCCATCCCGCAGGATGCCAGGGTGGCGTGTAAGGCGCGTGAATCGAGTTTGTTAGCATGATTGGCGATTTGGCGGGGGCGGTGCATTATTAACAGCGAGGTTGCGCGGAGGCTGGCGATGGGAACGCTCGGGCAGGACATTCGATATGCGGCGCGGACGCTGGCGAAGTCGCCGGGATTCGCTTTGCTGGCGATCATCACGTTGGCGCTAGGGATTGGTGCGAACAGCACAATCTTCAGCTGGATCAACGGGACTCTGCTCAATCCGATTCCGGGCTCCTCGGATATCAAAAACGTGGTCACGCTGAACCGGTCGACCGAGGTTCGCGCGCCGCGCGATTTTTCGTATCCCGACTATCAGGACCTGGTGCGCGCGAATCACAGCTTTACGGGACTCGCAGCCTCGTCGTTCCGTCCCGTGGACATCACGGGCGGGGCATCTCCGGTGCACACTTGGGCGACACTTACCTCGGCAAATTATTTCGACATTTTGGGCGTGCGGCCGATCCTGGGACGCGGGTTTCTGGCTTCGGAGGATGCCGCTCCCGGTGGCGCGTCCGTGGTGGTGATCAGCTACCGGCTCTGGCAGATGCGCTATGGCGGTAACCCGAAAGTAATCGGGAAAACGCTGCAAGTGAACCAGCACTCTTACGAGATCGTTGGCGTTGCGCCGTCTGGATTTCAAGGAGGCCAGACCGGGCTAAGCGCGGAGCTGTGGATCCCGGTGGTGATGTCGCGCGAGATTGCGTCGCTAAGCGATCGATTGCACGCGCGCGACAATAACTGGCTGGTGCTTCAGGGGAAGCTTGCCCCTGGCGTCAGCATCGCACAAGCGCAGGCCGAGATGGACGGATTGATGAAGCGGCTCGCTGTGGAGTATCCCAAGGAGCACCAGAGCGAGAACGACGTGACCGTGTATCCGTTGTGGCGAGGTCCGTTTGGCGCGAACGCCTATCTCTACGTGTTGCTGCCGATGCTGATGAGCATCGCTGGATTCGTGCTGTTGCTGGCGTGCGCCAACGTGGCGAACCTGGTCCTGGTGCGATCGGTGGCTCGGCGAAGGGAAGTGGCTGTAAGGCTCGCGGTGGGCGCCACGCGTTGGAGGCTGGCCCGGCAGTTCATGGTGGAGAGTTTGATTCTGGCGGCGCTGGCTGGCGTGGTGGCGATGATTATCACCGCGTGGACGGCAGGAGCCTTCTCGCGGTTCATACCTCAGACGAACGTTCCTGTTTCGTTGAACATTTCGGCCAACTGGCAGGTGATGTTGGTGACGTTTCTGATCTCCATGCTCGCCGGCGTGATTTTCGGTGTTTTGCCTGCGATTCGTTCCTCGGATCTTCCGCCGATGGAAGTGCTGAAGGAAGATTCGACAAGTAGCACCGGGAGCATTCGCAAAGCTCGGCTTTCGAGCGTCTTGGTGGTGGCGCAGATCGCGCTATCGTTGCTGTTGCTGGTCTGCTCGGGACTATTCATTCGCAGCTTTGCGGCGGCACAGAAGGTGGATCCGGGATTCGATCCGCATCACGTATTTCTCGGGTCGATCAACCTTTTTCCCGCGGGATACAACCTGAAGACTGGAGTGGAATTCGAGCGCCAGCTGATTGCGAAGTTGCAGCAGATCCCCGGTGTGGAATCGGTATCGATTGCAGACTGGACGCCTCTCGGATATTCGAGCGACAGCACCGTCGTCGGGCCGGAAGGCTACGTTCCACAGCCACATGAATCAATGGACGTACGGGACGCCGACACCGGCCCAGGTTATCTGCGAACGATGCGAATCCCGCTGGTGGCCGGACGTGAATTTACACCGGAAGATTCGCTGGATACGCAGGCGGTGGCCGTTGTGAATCAGGCCTTTGCCGAGCGCTATTGGCCGGGACAGAGTCCCATCGGGAAGCGTGTGGATACGCACGAGATGAATTACACAGTGGTTGGCGTCGCGAAAAATGCGAAATATGACCGGTTGGACGAAATTGCGCCTCCGGTGATTTACCTGCCGATCTTGCAGGACTACGCCGCGTACGCCATCATCCACGCGCGAGTTTCGGGCGAGCCGCTTACCTATGCGAAAGCGATTGAAAAGGCCGTGCGCGAAATGAACGCCAATATTCCTGTGTTCGACGAAGGAACGCTCGAGCGCCAAGTTCAAATTGGGAGCATGGGCCAGCGGATCGCGGGAACCTTCGTGGGGCTGTTCGGAGTGCTGGCGTTGGTTCTGGCGGCGGTCGGAATCTACGGCCTCATTTCTTACACCACGCGGCAGCGTACGCACGAATTGGGAATCAGGCTGGCGCTCGGCGCACAGCGCGGCGATGTGCTGCGGCTTGTATTGGGGCACGGCCTGCGGCTCATAGGCGCGGGGCTGGCACTGGGATTCGTGCTTTGCGTCGCGCTCACGCGTTTTCTGCGCGTAATGCTATTTCAAACCGCCGCTACGGACGTCGTCACGTTCGCGGCGGTCGGAGTGTTGCTCGCCGGCGTTGCATTGCTGGCGTGCTACCTGCCGGCGCGGCGCGCGACGCGGGTGGATCCGATGACGGCGCTGCGTTTTCAATGAAGCGACCTGCTCGCGCGAGACGGCGCTGTGTTACGGGCGGCGTCGATGGCGCGGATCCTTCGTATCCCACTTGTTTGATACCTTGCGACCGTGCTACGGTCGATTTCCCCTATGACTGATTCGCAAAATTCGTACAAGCGCGTCGCTGTGATTCCCGGCGACGGTATTGGCAAGGAAGTGATCCCCGAAGCGGTGAAGGTGATGAACGCCACCGCGGCTGCGGGCGGCAAGGAATTGAAGCTCACAGATTTCGATTGGGGCGCGGATCGTTATCTTCGTGATGGAACGACGCTGCCGGCGGATGCGGTGGAGATGTTTCACCGCGATTTTGACGCGATATTGATGGGCGCCATGGGCGATCCGCGCGTGCCGTCTAACATTCACGCTGCGGATATTCTGCTAGGGCTGCGATTCAAGCTGGACTTGTATGTGAATGCGCGGCCGTGCGTGATGTTCGACAGGAAATTCACGCCGCTGAAAGACCGAACGGAGAAGGACGTCAATTTCATCGTGTTCCGCGAGAACACGGAAGGCCCGTACGTCGGCCTTGGCGGAAACTTTAAGAAGGGAACGGCGGACGAGCTTGCGATCCAGGAGGACGTGAACACTCGAAAGGGCGTCGAGCGAATCATTCGCTACGCGTTTGAGTACGCGAAGGCGAAGGGGCTGAAACGCGTGTGCATGTCGGACAAATCGAATGCGCTGACGTTTGGACACGACCTCTGGCAGCGCGTCTACAGGTCGGTGAAGGCGGAGTATCCGGAAATCGAGGCGACGCACCAGTACATCGACAATCTGCTGATGCAGATGGTGCGCGACCCCGGCCAGTTTGACGTGATTGTGACGACGAACTTGTTTGGAGACATCGCTAGCGACGTTGGCGCGCAACTGGCGGGCGGGCTTGGCCTGGCACCGTCGGGGAACATTCATCCGGGGCAGGTGTCCTTGTTCGAGCCGGTGCATGGGTCGGCGCCGACGATTGCGGGAAAGAACATCGCCAACCCGATGGGAGCGATCCTGACGGTAGCGATGATGTTCGAGTATTTTGGGTGGGCGGATGAGGCCAATAGGATCGATCAGAGTATTCGAATGGCCCTGCGCGAGGGGAAGACGGCGGCGGAGCTTGGCGGGACGCTAAAGACAACAGAAGTTGGCGCGTGGGTGGCGAATCAAGTCGCGAAGGGCCAAGCGAAGTAACGATTGAATGTGGTTGTTGAAGATGCCCTCGCGCTGGGGCGCCTGTGTCCGAGCGAGTGGTCAATCGTAAGCGCGACTTGAAATCGTCGGATGACAGCCGGGTCGGCTATCCCACTTATATTCGTAAACGATTTGAAGTAAAACCTGCGACGATCCTGCCTGAAATAAATTTCCACAGCATGTAAAGCGAAAGAAGCGATGTCGGCCGACCGACGAATCGGTCGGCCGACATCGATCAGCGATCTAAAGTTCTCGTAGAGCTGTGGCGACGGGGCGGTTGGCGGCGCGCATGGCTGGCGGAACTCCCCCCAAAACTCCCATCAGCAGCGCGAAGATAAGTCCGACGCCGAGCAGAATTGGCGTGACTTGAAACGCAAACGCCATGTGCGAGAAGGTCTGCATGTTCATCGTGCCTGTCGTGTAGCCATTGAGCTTCAGCACGCAGAGGCAGCCAATCAGGCCGCCTATGAAGGCGATCACCAGCGCCTCAAAGACGAACGAGACGACGATACTCATGCGCGGGAAGCCGATGGCGCGCATGGTGGCGATTTCGCGCCCGCGCTCGGAAACCATTGCGTACATCGTATTCAGAGCGCCGATGACCGCACCGATTCCCATAATGAAGGCCACAAGCCCGCCGAGGACCGTAATCAGCGTCGTAAGTACCTTCGATTGCCGCGCGTAGTATTCAACTTCGTGATCAACTTGAACTGTTAATTTGGGATCGGCGGTGACGGCGTCTTTGAATTGATTGAACGAATCGACCGAGTTAAGCCGCACGGTGACGGACTGCGAGAGATTCTCTGGCCGCTTGTAGACTTGGTTGAGCACGCGGCTATCGGCCCACACTTCCGAGTCGAACGAGCTACCGCCCGCGTCGAAGACGCCAACCACTTTCCAGGTCTGCCCGCCGAAGGCGATCGTTTTTCCGAGTTCGAGGTCTTCGTAGGTGCTGGTGACGTTTTTCCCGATGACGAGTTCGGCGAGGCCTGGCTCAAAGAAGCGGCCCTCGACAATCCTGATGTTCGGGCGGACCTCAAGGACGATCGGCGAGACTCCGCGAACCTGCACGTTCGCGTTGGTGTGCGATTCTCTCAAGTTGAAGCCCGCGATCATCACCGCTTCCGGGCTTACGAGAGGTTTTCCGGCGGCGTTGTGGGCCACGCCAGGCTCGTTAGCCAGGGCGTTTACTTGATCGAGATCAACGGAGCCGTCGAGTTCCGCGGATGAGCCGGCGCGTCGGATCAGCACGTTTTCGGGCGAGCCCGAATTGACAAGCGTGGCCCTAAAGCCGTGTGCCAGCGCCAGCATGGCTACGAAAACGCCGACGGTGCCGGCGATGCCGAGGACTGCCGCCAGGGCCGTGAGCCACCGCACCTTCATGCTGCGCAAATTGTAGACGATAGGTATCGCCATATTCTAGGCCCTCCGCAGCGCATCGACGACGCGCAGACGCATTGCGTTGGTGGCTGGAATGATTCCCGCAAGCATGCCAATGCCGAGTGCGGCGAGAATGCCGAGCACCACAGCGCTGATCGGGAGCACGAACGAGAACAGGATGCCGCCCGTGGGATCGCCTCCAAGCGTCATCAATTTCGCCAGCGCAATGCCGATCAGTCCGCCGATTAGCGCGACGGTGAGAGATTCGGCGAGCACGATGAAGAGCACGAACCGATCGGAGAAGCCGACGGCTTTCATTACGGCGAGTTCGCCCATGCGCTCACGGACGGATAAAGCCATCGTGTTGCCGGTGACGAGTAACAGCGTAAAGAAGACGATGCCGCCAATCGCCATGATCAGGAACTCTACGTTGCCGGCCTGCTTGACCCAGGACGCCGTCATCGCGGCGAGTGTTTCGCTCTTGGTCTCGAATGGCGAATTGGCGAACTGCGTGTCGATGGCTTTGATCACGCGCGGTGCGCTGTCCGGGTCCGAAAGCGAAACGGTGTACCAGCCGATCTGGCCTTTGCCGAAGGTCTTGCGTTCCTCGAGATACTTCGCCTGCAGCCAGAATTGGGTAAGGTCGATGCCGTCTTTAGGGTTGTCGTAGATGCCATCGATATTGAAGTCCCAGGTGCCACCGTAGATCGGGGCCTGAATGGGGACGCGGTCGCCGATTTTCCAGCCGAAGCGCTTCGCGGTCTTCGACCCGACGATCGCGCCTTCGCGGTCGCCGACGAATTTATTCCACTGATCGTCGGGTACGGTGAGTTCAGGGAACACTTGACGTTGAGTTTCCGGGTCGATGGCGAAGCTAGGAAAGAAATTCTTCGGATCCTGGTAGATGCCTCCGAACCAGGTTTGCGCCGTGACCAGTTTCACGCCCGGGATCCGTTCGATCTGCGCTTTGTAGGACGTGGGCAGGGGCTGAATAATTGAGACCTTGTTAATGACCATGAGGCGGTCGACGCCGACGACGTCTAGGTTGCCGCTGAAGGCCTTGTGGATCACGGCGAGAAAGCCGAATAGGAAAAGCGCGACTGCGAACGAGCCGACCGTAAGTACCGTGCGAAGTTTTTTGCGTCGCAGGTTCGCGAATATCAAGTGCGCATACTTCATGCAACACCTCCAGCATGCACTGCCGAAGCTTCCACAAGCACTCCCTTGTTCAGGTGAAGCGTTGCTTGAGCTTTTTCGGCGGCCATCGGGTCGTGCGTAACCATCAAGATTGTCTTGTTATATTCGGTGCACAGGCGGTGAAGGAGTTGAAGTACTTCATCAGCACTCTTGCGGTCGAGGTCGCCGGTCGGCTCGTCGCAGAGCAGGTACGTAGGATCTGCAATAATCGCTCGAGCTATGGCGACGCGCTGTTCCTGTCCGCCTGAGAGTTGGCGCGGGTAATGGTGCATGCGTTCCGAGAGGCCGACGACGCCGAGAGCGGTCTCAACGTGTTTCTTACGATCCGCCTTTGAGAGCTTGGTGAGGAGCAAGGGAAGCTCGACGTTCTGAAACGCGTCCAGGACCGGGATCAAGTTATACATTTGAAAAATGAAGCCGACGTGGCGCGCGCGCCATTGGGTGAGCTTGCCGCTGGACATGTGGGTGACTTCGTCGCCGGCGACGGTGATTGAGCCGCGCGTGGGAACGTCGAGGCCGCCGAGCAGGTTGAGCAAGGTGGTCTTGCCCGAACCGCTAGGGCCCATGAACGCGACGAAGTCGCCGCGGTCGACGTCCAGGTTCAAACCCTGGAGGACATCGATGTTCTCGCCGCCGCGCTTGTACTGCTTGTCGAGCCCCCGAATCTTGATGAGGCTATCGGAACTGCCTTTGCCGTCCACGCGAACCATCGAGTGACCTCCGCATTTGATAAAGCGTGCGACTTAACGTTGAACTTGAACTTCCTCACCGTCTTTCAGGGGCGAGGGACTTTTGGTGACGACGACGTCGCCGGGTGTCAGTCCGGCGAGAATTTCGGTTTGATCGCCCCGGGCGTTGCCCGCCGTGATGGCGCGGCGTTCGAGCTTGCCGTCCTTTACTAGATAAACGACGGATTTGCCTGCGTCGTCACGAATGGCATCGCTAGAAACGAGTGCGGCGGGCGGCGCTGCGCCGGTCTTTTCCTTCGGCTCGTCGCCGAGGAAGGTGACTTTGACGCCCATATCCGGAAGGATCTTCGGATCGAGCCTGATGAACGAGATGCGGACCTTGACCGTGGCCTTCTGGCGGTCGGCCGTGGGGATCACGGTGCGAACTTTCGACGGGATTTGCCAGTCAGGATAAGCGTCGAGCACGGCGGTGACGGGCATGTCGGGCACGACGCGCGCGATGTAGGCTTCGTTCACGTCGACTTCGATTTCGTTGGAGTTCATGTCGACGAGAGTCGCGATGCCGGTGCGGGTGAAGCCGCCGCCCGCGGAAATGGGCGAGACCATTTCGCCGACTTGCGCGTCTTTCGAGACGATGATGCCGTCGAAAGGGGCGCGGATCACAGTGTTATCGACGGCCTGTTGGGCTTCGGCGATGCGCGCCTCGTACGTTTGAACCTGCGATTTCGCGAGGTCGATTTTTGCGCGCAAACTGTCGGCGTTCATTGTCGCGGTGTCGAGGGCTTCCTGACTCGAGACGCCTTGCGCGACGAGCTTTTGCGCGCGACTCAGTTCGATTTCTGAGTTCTTAAGTTGAACTTGATAGTCGCGGATGGCGGCGCGGCTCGAGTCGCGATCGGCGACGGCGGAATTCAACGTCTTGACGGCGTCGGAGTCGTCGAGCTTTGCGAGGACTTGGCCTTCTCTTACGTGCAGCCCTTCGTCGAAATAAACGCCGACTACGCGGCCAGTGATTTTCGCGGCGACGGTGGCGCGACGGCGCGGCGTGACGTATCCGCTGGCGTTGAGCAGGGCAGGGCGCGTGCCGACGCTACCTTTATCGACGGTGGCGACCTGGACGACCGGCTTTTGATTGCGGAAAGCGAATACCGCGCCAGTGGCGATGACAACGATTCCGAGCAGGGCGGCGAAAATGCCGAGCTTCTTGCCCGCGCCGGAACCCTTTCGCTGGCTATGGTCTATGCGCAGCGAGCCGAGATCGTGTGTCGAGACGTTGGGGCTCGAAGACATGGAGTGCGGTGGCTCCTGGATAGTATCTAAACGCGCCGTCATGCTGAGTGTTACGGATGGAAAGGACGAAAGTTACACTTCGGCTCGGGCGGCGTAGGTTCGAATGAAACTATTCTATATCGGAAGTTCGCGGATGCTAAGGGTTTCTGCAGTTGTCGCACCGCTTTCGCCTTACCTCGCCAAGTGCAGGTGGCTGGATGTAGCGCTTGAAGTATTTCGTGGCGATTATTTGTTGGCTTGACGCGTTCGGACGTTACTTGAGTTGTCGGCAGTACGACAACGAGCTAAGAATACGCGGGCCGTCGTTGCGTCGATTCGAAGAATCGCGAGAGGGTAAGGCCGAGCAAAAATCCGCCGACGTGGGCCCACCATGCGACTCCGCCAATGCTGCGGACTCCGAGAGAACTTACGCCGCTTAGAAATTGCACGATGAACCAGAGGCCGATAAAGATCCACGCGGGCACGCGCGCCAAAAACCAGATGATAAAGAGGGGAACTAGTGTGAGAATGCGCGACTCGGGCGAATAGACAATGTAGGCGCCGAGAACTCCGGCGATGGCGCCGCTCGCGCCGAGCGCGGGGAGGTGTGAGCCCCACGAAAAGAAGGTTTGTGCGATGCCGGAGCCGATTCCGCAGATTAGATAGAAGATCAGATAGTTGAAACTACCCATGCGGTCTTCCACGTTTGCGCCGAAGATCCAGAGGAACCACATGTTGCCGATGATGTGCAGCCAGCCGCCGTGGAGGAACATTGAGGTGAAGAGCGGAATGAGGGCGTCGGCGAGAGTGTAGTGGTGGCCGGTGAGGGCGAGTGAGATTTTTGCGGGGACGACGGCGTAATGGTTCACGAAGGCATCGCCGGCTCGGGTGGGAATTGAGACCTGGTAGAGGAACACGAGGACGTTCGTCGCGATGAGCAGGAGAGTGACGACGGGAGTCGAGCGGCGAGGCTGGAGATCTTTGAGGGGAATCACGGGAGCGGGCCTTCATCTGCGAACGAGCGCGACATCATTCGAGTATGCCATCGAGAGAGTGAATCGAAAATTCGGAATCGGCGAGTGGCGCCGAGATTTTTCGGCCCGGGCACGAGTTGAAGTGGCGCTTGAATGTGAAACATCAATTGTTCTGATGTGAATCTTGCAGCTTGAGCGGATCTCCGGAAAACATTGAGGCTTGCAATGGAAGTCGTCCAGGCATCTGATGTGTCACTCGAATCTTGAATCCCTCGACTTTAAGGTCTTCAAGTGATTTTGAGGTGCGTTTCAGGAATTGCATGAGTGCGATTCGTATGATAAGAAAATCTGTTCAAGTAACTGAGGAATTTTACGCCGTGTGATTGCGCGTTGAAGTGATGCGCGAAGTGTCGGCGCGATGACGCAAAAATGCCCGCTCACGAATCGGAAGCGATCATCCTTCAAACTTATGCTTTAGGTGAGGCCGACCGTCTGGTGAGTTTCTTCACCCGGTCAATGGGACGAGTGCGCGGAGTTGCTTCTGGGGCGCGGAAGACGAAGAGCAAATTTGGTTCAACCCTCGAGCGGCTGTCGTATATACGAATCTGGTTTTACGAGAAAGAGAACCGCGACCTTGTGCGCGTGAACCAGTGCGACCTGATCGAGTCGTTCATGGACGCGTTCCGCGATTACGCAAACGGAGTGGCGCTGGCGATCTTGAGCGAGGTGACTGAGACGGTGTTGCCAGATCACGAGGCGGCTGACGCGAATTTTCGTTTGCTGCTGCTAACGGCGCGTGCGATCAAATCGAGAGGGAAGTTCGAACTTCCGCTCGCGTACTTTTCGTTGTGGACCGTAAAGCTCGGAGGCTGGCTGCCGTCGTTGGATGCGTGCGCGCGATGCGGAAGAGTGCTCGCGCCTGAGCCGGCGAGGCCACTGCCGGCGTACTTTTCGCCGAGCGCATCGGCGCTGCTCTGCGAGAAATGCCGCAGGCCGGGGATGCGCGCACTCTCACCAGAGGCGATGGCCGCAGCGCGCAGAATTCTGAGCGAAAAACTCGACGGAATGACGGAGGAAATGGTGCCTTCGCGAATTGCGCGCGACTTGACTGATGTTATGCTGGACGTGATCGAACATCAAATCGACCGCAAGCTTACCTCGCGGGAAATGTTGGAGCAGCCTGAGTGAAAACCTCATCGAAGAAGGCCGCCGGTCGCGCAGCTGCGCCCAAACCGAAAGGCATGACGTTTCAGGAAGTCCTACTGAAGCTTGAAGAATACTGGATCCATCGCGGATGCATTCTGCAGCAGCCCTACGATATAGAGGTTGGCGCGGGAACGATGCATCCCGAAACTTTTTTGCGCGTTCTCGGTCGGGAACCGTATCGTGTGGTCTACGCGCAGCCGAGCCGACGGCCGGCGGACGGACGTTACGGCGAGAATCCGAAGCGTTTGTACAAGCACACACAACTTCAAGTGATACTTAAGCCGGCTCCGGCCGACGTTCAGGATCTCTATCTCGAGAGCCTGGCCGCGGTTGGAATTAACTTGAAGGATCATGACGTTCGATTCGAAGAAGACAATTGGGAAGCGCCAACGCTAGGCGCGTGGGGTATCGGTTGGCAGGTGCTACTCGATGGACTTGAGATCAGCCAGTTCACTTATTTCCAGCAGAGTGGTGGGCTGAATCTCGATCCCATTTCGGTGGAGCTGACGTACGGGCTTGATCGCATCGCGGCATACCTGCAGGACGTGGATAACGTGTTTGACGTGCGATGGTCGGACACGGTGACCTACCGCCAAGTGCGGCTGGCGGACGAGCAGCAGATGTCTTCTTACAGTTTTGATTACGCCGATGCCGCTTCGATTCGAAAGCAGTTTGAGTTGAGCGAGGCGGAGGCGCGGAGAATCCTTGAGTTGTGGCCGAAAAAACCAGATGCGAGCATCGCACGGTTTCCGTTGCTTGCTGCGTACGAGCTGACGCTGAAGTGCTCGCACCTTTTCAATGTGCTGGACGCGCGCGGCGCGATTTCCGTGACGGAGCGCGCGGCGTTGATCGCGCGAATTCGAAAGCTCGCGGTGCGAGGAGCGGAGTTGTGGTTGAAGCAGAGGGAACTGGTGGCCGCGCCGACATCTCAGGTTGCGCCTGAGGTGCATGCATGACGAAAGGCGCGAAAAAATTTGGCGATCTGTTGTTCGAAATAGGTGCGGAAGAAATTCCGGCAGGGATGATTGAGAAGGCCGCGAGCGAAGTTAAGGCGCTGCTTGAAGCGAAGTTGGTCGAGCAAGGGCTGATCGCGAAAGATACAGTGGCAAAAGCTGTACAGGCTTACGGCGCGCCACGGCGGTTGACCGCGATGGTGCGCGGAATTTTGCTGCAGCAGCCGGACGTGACGAAGGAAGTCACCGGGCCCCCGAAGTCTGTCGCGTTCGACGCGGCCGGACAGCCGACACGGGCGGCGACAAGTTTTGCAGAGAAACAGGGAATTCCGGTTTCGCAACTCGGCGTCGTTGCGACGCCGAAGGGCGACCACTTGGCGGCCAAGCAGACGTTGCTCGGACGCCCGGCTGCGAAGATTCTTGAAAAAATTCTGCCTCAAGTAATTCACGAGATTTCCTGGCCCAAGTCGATGTACTGGACGGGGGCGCAGGGACCACGGTTCATCCGTCCCGTGAGGTGGATCGTCGCGCTGCTGGATGGCAGGGTTGTGCCGTTCACTTTCGCGGACGTCAAGTCAGGCAATCACACCGACGGTCATAGATTCCTTGGAAAGAAAAGCATCACTATTTCCGGAGTCGAGGATTACGAGTCAAAGTTAAGGGAGAACTTTGTATTAGCGAATCCTGAGGCGCGACGCGAGAAAATCAGTGAAGAGATACATGCAGTAACCCGCAAGAAGAAGTTGCAGCTGCATGACGATGCCGGCCTGGCAAACCTCGTGGCTTACTTGAACGAATATCCTTCAGTGATCCTTGGAGATTTCGACGAAAAGTATCTTCGACTGCCAGATGAGATTTTGATAACGGTAATGCGCGATCACCAGAAATACTTCGGGCTTGAGTCGAAGGACGGAGACTTGGTGCCGCACTTTCTGGCGGTGATCAATTTGCCGAACGATCGGAAGGGACTCGTACGAGCGGGACACGAGAGCGTGCTGCGCGCGCGGTTCGATGACGCGGTTTTCTTTTGGGACACGGATCAGAAGCGTCGGCTCGCCGACTATCTGCCGAAGCTGAGCGCGGTGACGTACGAATCGCGGCTCGGAAGTTACGGCGACAAAGTCGAGCGCATGCGTTCGATTGCGCGGTGGCTCGCAGAGCAATGGTTTTCGGGCGGCAACTCACACGCCGACGTCGCGGGAGCGGATCGCGCGGCGGAACTCGCGAAGTGCGATCTCGTGACGGACATGGTGAAAGAGTTCACCGAGTTGCAGGGAATTGTGGGCGGACTGTACGCGGCCGCGCAAGGCGAGCCGGACGAAATCGCGTGGGCGGTATACGACCACTACAAGCCGCAGGGCGTGGACGATCCCTTGCCGCGAAATCTTATCGGCTGCACAGTGGCGCTCGCGGATAAGCTCGATTCGATCGTGGCATGTTTTGCGGTGGGGGCGATTCCGACGGGATCGAGCGATCCCTTCGCATTGCGACGTGCGGCACTCGGGATCGTGAAAATTATTCTGGAGCTGAAGCAGCCGCTTTCGCTGGGTGCGGCGGTGTCTGCGGCAGCGAAAGCTCTCCAGGAGTATGGGCCGCGGATCGAAGTGAGTGCCGATGTGCAAAAGCAGGTGCTCGAATTCCTGCTTGAGCGGGCGCGGTTCATCCTGCGTGAGAAGGAAGGATTCGCGTTCGACGAAATCAACGCGGCGTTCGCTGCGAGTGCGGACGATCTAGTCGACGCTGTGGACCGCGTGCTTGCGGTGAAGCGGATTCGATCGACGAAAGATTTCGCGCCGCTGGCAGCATCCTTCAAGCGGATTCGAAATATTCTGGAAAAGAACGGGGGTGGAATTCACGCGAATAGACCTCAAGTGCAACCTCAATTATTTACCGAGGCCGCAGAGCGGGAATTGTTCGAGGCTTCCACTAAGATTGGGCGAGAATCAGCTTTAAGCAAGCGGGCGCGGCAATATCAAGAAGCGCTTGAAGTGATTTCGAGGATGCGACCAAGTGTCGACGGATTCTTCGACAAGGTTATGGTGATGGTTGAGGATCAAGCGGTGCGTGCGAATCGGCTCGCACTTCTAGGATCGCTTTATAAAGAATTCTCGACGATTGCGGATTTTTCGGAACTGGTGACGGACGAGGCGAAGTAGCGCCGATGGTGCGGGTCAAATATCGGTTGAAGGACTGGACTTCGACGTATTAAGCGGGGCACGCGATTGCGCATCGAGCCGTTGGTGATCGGGATTTGTGGCGGCACGGGATCGGGCAAGACGACGATCACGCGCAGGATCATCGAAGCGCTATCCGAATCGAGCGTCGTCGTGCTTCAGCAGGACAACTACTACAAAGATTATCCGACCCTTTCGTACGAAGACCGGGTCCAGGTGAATTTCGATCACCCGAATTCGATGGACACGGCGCTGTTGACGGAGCATGTGCGTTTGTTGCGGTCTGGGCAGGCGATTGACCGGCCGACGTACGATTTCGCGAACTTCCGACGAATCACGGGAACCGTGCGGATCGAGCCTCGGACGGCAATCATAGTGGAAGGCATACTGATTTTCGAGAACCGCCCGCTGTGCGACCTGATGGACATCAAGATTTTTGTAGATACTGACCCGGATATCCGATTTATCCGGCGCCTGGTGCGCGATTTGCGCGAACGTGGGCGGACGACGGAGATGGTGGTCGAACAATATATGAAGACGGTGCGGCCGATGCATATGGAGTTTGTCGAGCCGTCGAAGCGCAACGCGGACGTGATCATCCCCGAGGGCGGGCACAACGAGGTGGGGATCGACCTGGTGATACAGAAGATACGGTCGCTGATTCCGCGCTGACGGATTTCTGTTGATTCTTAGGCGCGGTGGTTGATCCAAACGAGGCGCGCGGGGGTTACGAAACATCTCGCGGAGTGGATACGTACCTTATATAGGAATGCTGTGACACGGAGCGGACTCGATGCTGAAATTTCTGCTTTGGCTTCTGCTGCTGTTCTTCTGTTGGCCGCTGGCGTTGCTGGCGCTGATTCTGTACCCGATTGTGTGGCTGATCCTTCTGCCGTTTCGTATCGTCGGAGTTGCCGTTGATGGCGTGCTCGATCTCTTGAAGGCGCTCTTCATGCTTCCGGCTCGCGTTTTGCGCGGGCCAGCGCGGGCTTAAAGTTCAGAGTGAAGCGTCGCCAGGTCGGAGTGCCGACAAGTGAAGTAAGTTCGACGGCGAATTTGCGCGCGAGATTTCACTTGAAGTGTTGCGCAGGCAGATTTCGAGTCGGAGTTCGCGAGCCACTTTAAGAAATTCTGCGTCACGTCGGCATCTTCAAGAAGAAGTAGACGGCGAGAAAACCGAAAATTGCATCCGGCGCCCAGCCGGCGAGCAGCGGCGGCAGTTGTCCCACCGAGCCCATCGCTTCAAATAACGCCGCAGTGGCCCAATACACAATTCCAATTCCGACTGCGACGGCGACGCCGCCGATGGCGCCGCGCGTTCCGGTGAGGAATGCGAATGGCGCGCCGAGAAAAACGATCACCGCGGCGATCAGCGGGAAAGCGAATTTCTTCTGCCACTGGACCGAGAGGCGCGAAGTGTCGAAGCCGGCCTGCTGAAGGCTCTTGATGTACGCGCTGAGCTGCTTCCAGTTCATTTGATAGGACTGTTTCACTTCGCGGCGGAAGTAGCTCGGCGGTTCGGTCAGCTCGGCGAGCGAAAACACTTTGAAAGGCTCGTACTTTGTTTCTTTGCCGTTGGCGTCGAAGTCGCGGACCCAGCCGCCGGTGAGGGCCCAGGTGTTCTCCGTGGGCGCCCAGTTTGCGCGCGATGCGAAGACGCGGCGCTTCAGCTGGAATGTGGAAGGATCGAGCTCAAAGACGCTGAGGCCGCCGAAGAGCTGCTGGTCGGGATCGAAAAGTTCGTAGTTATAAATTTTGCTGTTCTCGCCGAAGATCCACTGATGCGCGGGCTGGAAGTACGTCTGCGCCGGACGGCCTTTGATTTCGTTGCGCAGCGCGTCCTGCCTTTGGTTGGCGTAAGGAAGAAAACTGTCGTCTAGCAAGAACATTCCGGCGGCGACGATGCAGCCGGCGAGCGTAAGCGGGAGAACGATGCGGTACAAGCTGATGCCGCTCGCTTTGAAGGCGATGACTTCGTTGTTCTTCGCGAGGACAGCGAGCGTCACTAGAGTGGCGACGAGCGTCGCGAGCGGCGAGAGCTGGTAGACCATGAGCGGGATGAGGTAGCGGAAATAATTGAGGACCATTGAAACGGGGATGTGGTTGCGCGAAATGTCGGCGAGGAGATCGAAGAGCGTGAACGCGTCGAAGATGAGGACGAAGCCCGCGAGCAGGACAAGGAAGTAATAGAAAAAGCGCTCGAGCAAGTAGATGTCGATGAGCATCGGGAAACTTACGGTGCTCCCGGCTCGTACGGTCGCTCGCTGAGGGATTTCCAGATGCGGCTTCACGCTGCCGTTGCCGTTTTTTAAGCCGACGCCAGCGGGGATGGGAGCGGCGTCGATTTCGCGGCGCTGCTCGGGGCGGCGACGAGTGACGAGAGACTCGATCCACGTGAATACGCGATTGGGTTTGCGAATCGACTCGATACTGCGAAGAAAAATTACGCCTGCGATGACGGCGGCAATGTTGGCGGACCAGATGCCAAGCCATGGCGCGATCTGGCCCTGCTGCGCCATGTGCGCGCCGGTGACAAAGAGGAAGTAGTAGCCGCCGATCAGGACGAGGGTGAGGATCAGTCCAGCAGCGCGTCCACCACGGCGCGGACGCACGCCAATGGGCACTCCTAGAAGCGCAAACACCAGACAAGCCGCGGGAAACGCGATCCGCCGGTGGAATTCGACGCGGGCGTCGCGCCAGTGTGGACCTTTGTCAGCGAGGAGCGACGAAACGGAGCGCTCCGCGTCGATCACATTTTGATTTTTGGGGGTGGCAGTGGCGGAGACGATGTCGACGGGAATCTCGCTCTCGCCGAAGGTGGTGACGTTGTAATGGTTGGGCTCGATGGGATCGTATTCGTGCGTGCTGCCCTTGCCGAGGCGAAGTTCAATCTGATGTTGGTCCGGCGTTTGGACCACTTGCGCGCTGTCGGCGAGCGTGACGTCGGTCGTGGTTGTGTTCGGTGCGTTCGAGGCGAGGAAAACGCCGGTCCAGCGCGTGGCGGCGGCCTCGACGTCTTGAACATAAAGTATCAGGTGAGGAAATCGCTCGTCGAAAACGCGCGGCTGGATGGCGAACGGCGCTTGCGAAGATAAAACTTTATCTTCCAGGCTGCGCAGTGTGCGCACGGCGGCGGGGCTCAACCAAAACGTTAAGATCAACGTGGACAGTCCACACCCTAGCGCGACCAGTCCAATCGGGACCAATAGGCGACGGAGGCTGATACCGCACGCGTGAAGCGCGACGATCTCGCTGTCCGCCGACAATCGGCCGAGACCGATCAACACGCCGACGAGAACCGCCATCGGAATCGTGAATGCGAGGACGGGCGTAAGGGAGCAGAGAAAAATGAGCAGCACTGTGCCGATGCCGCCGGAGTGGCGGACGACAATGTCCATGAGGCGAACGAGCTGCGGAACGAAGAATACGAATGTGAAGACGGCGAGACCGAGGGCGGCGTGCGAAGCGACTTCGCGACCGATATATTTGTCGAGCAAGCGCATGTGCGCGAACAGCGATTCTAGCATGTTGACGCCGTGGTTCTTTCAGTCGTGAAAGCTGTTTAGTGCACGCGCGGAAGATGCGAAAATCGGGCGACCAACCGTGTCCGTTGGAGCGCCCTGCTGTATTCACGCCGTGCCGCGATGAAGGTGAGGCCGCGCCCGTTCGCCAAGCTGGGCGGCGGCGTGAACAAATCGAAAAGGAGTCTGGGAATTGGCTCGGGTCAATTTGGTTTTGATGTGGCACATGCATCAGCCACAGTATCGCGATCCTTCGACGGGGCGGTACATGCTGCCGTGGACGCGCCTCCATGCGCTGAAGGATTACTGGGGCATGGTGAAGGTGCTCAGCGAGTTTCCGACGGTACATGCGACGTTTAATTTCGTGCCGTCGCTCGCCGCGCAGATTGAGGAGTACGCCAGTGGCACCTTTAACGAGCCGTGGTTTGAGCTGGCGTTTGCGCCGGCAGAGACACTGAAGCCGGAAGCGAAGCGCGAAATCCTCGAGCGCGGTTTCCAGGTAAACGACAGTTTTATTCAACGTTGGCCACGATTCGCGGAGTTGCAGTCGCAGGTGCGTTCCGCGGGCGCGCAAGCGTGCGTGTCGACGTTCGACATGCAGGCTTGGCGCGATTTGCAGTTGCTGTCGCAGCTCGCGTGGATGGACGAAGAGTTCATCGCGAAGGATCCGGTTGTCAATGCGCTCTCCGCGCGTGGGCGCGGATTTACGGAGGAGGACAAACTTGCGCTGAAGCAGAAACAGCACGAACTGCTGGGCGCGGTGTTGCCGGCCTATCGAATTTCGGCGGAGAAGGGGCAGATCGAGATTTCGACGACGCCTTATTACCACCCGATTTTGCCGCTGGTGTGCGATACGGATATCGCGCGCGTTTCAAATCCCCACACTCCGCTGCCGAGACCGCCATTCCGGTTTCCGGAGGACGCGCGGGAACAGCTGGTGCGCGCACGGGCATTTCACGAACGCGTGTTTGGGAATCCGCCGGCGGGGTTGTGGCCTTCGGAAGGATCTGTATCCGACCAGGCGCTGGGGATTGCGGCGGAGCTCGGGTTCAAGTGGTTCGCCACCGACGAAGGCGTGCTCGGCCGCACGCGCAACATCGGATTCTGGCGGGACGCGGCTGGCTATCCGGAAAATGGGCCGGACCTTTATACACCGTGGCGACTCGCGCGCGAAGGCGGCGAAATGTTTGGGTTCTTCCGCGACCACTACGTTTCGGATCTGGTCGGATTCGTTTACAGCCGCATGGGAGCTCAAGCGGCGGCCGAAGATTTTCACCGGCGTATTCGCGCGATCGGGGATCGTGAGCCGCAGGGGCGCACGGCGACGGTGAGCGTGATTCTCGATGGCGAAAACGCGTGGGAATACTACCCGGAGAACGGACGGCAGTTTTTGCGCGAGTTTTACCGGAGGATTCAGGACGATCCGGAGATTCGTGCGCTGACGGTGAGCGAAGCGATCGCCGCGAACGCGAGTGCGCCGAAGATGGAAGGAATTTTCCCGGCGTCGTGGATCAACGCGAACTTCGACGTATGGATCGGGCATGCGGAAGACGTTCGCTCGTGGGACCTGCTCCGCGATGCGCGCGAGACCTACGCTCGCGTGGCCGGACGAGCTGCGTCCGCAGGCAAGCCGTCGAAAGAGGATCTCGCTCGGGCGTATGAAGCGGTTCTCGCCGCGGAAGGAAGCGACTGGAATTGGTGGTACGGACCGGAGCACGGCTCGGCAAATGACGCGGAGTTCGACGCGCTTTACCGGAAGCAACTCACGGAAATCTACACGGCGCTCGGCGAGCCGTCACCGCAGGTGCTGGCGCATCCGATCAAGAAGGCGCCGGAGCGGGCGCACAAGGAAGCGCCCGAAGCATTTCTCGATGTCGTTGTCGATGGGCGCGAAACGAATTACTTCGAGTGGATTGGAGCGGGGCTATATTCCACCGATCCTCGCGGAGGAACGATGCACGGCCGCTCGCGTGTTCTTGGCGACGTGCGCTACGGATTCGGCGCGGATCATTTTTATTTGCGAGTCGACCCCGTGCCGGAATCGATCGCTGAGATTCCGGATTTTCAGCTGCGGATCATGATGTGGGATTCGCGCGAAACCCGCGTCACGATTCGCGTCGTGAAGGGCGAGGTCGTCAGGTTCGGTCTGGAACAAGGCGGAGCGTGCTTGCTGCACGTCGGAGACGTGTTGAAGGTCGCGTATGGAAAAATTATCGAGCTGAGCTTCGCCCGGGAGCTATTCGACCTGACGGGACGAGACGTATTGATGGTAAGCGTGTCATTGTGGGAGAGTGGCCTCCCGATCGAAGTGTTGCCCGTGGACGGTATGCTCGACATCGCGCTCGGCGAAGATCATTTCGCGTGGGATTCGACGAAGGCGAACACGGTTCCCGCGGATGCGCCTGTGGCCGGGTCCAGCGATTGACACGTATTGACTTGTTAAACCTTTCGCGACATAGTCCGCTTACCCCCTAGCAGCAACCTCCCGGAGCGATAGCGAACCTGCGCATTGCCGCGTTTGCACGAGCTTCCGGGGCGGATCCGAACAGGAATTCCGATGGAGGGCGCGATGCGCTCGACGGAGACGTGTGTCCGCGTGGCTCCGCGGTGGTGTTTTTGGGTGTGGTTCGAACGACCGGAAAGTTCTCGCCTGAATGGTCGCCGCTCGTATTGAAATCGCGCGCCAATCCAACTGCGACTGATGAGAGCCGAAATCCGCGAACGGTTTCGCGGAGAGTTGACGTGGCGCGCGGGCGGGCCGGCGACGCTGTGCCCGCTCAACTGCGGCAATTGGGAGGGACTGATTTCGCGCTGCCACTGATGTTTGAAGAAAATGATGGGCAATACGCCCCGGACGTACGTTTCGCTGCGCGCGTGCGCGGTGCGGTCTACCGGCTGACGACGATCGGGATCGAGGTCGAGCCGGGCGCTGTGAACGGCGGAGGGCGGATCGAGGTTGGATTCGTCGACGCTGGCGGACCTGCGGTTTCGAATGACGATGAATCGTCTGATGGCGGGAAGCCGCGGAAGCACAAGCGCAGTTCGAAAGGTCGATCGAGCAAGCCACGCAAGCGGCGGAAAAGCGCGCACAACGGCCGCGCGAAATCATCGCGCGCACCCGGAACGTCGGACTCGCGGCCCCGGGACGATTCGCGTCCATCGAGGCGGGACGGAGGAGCGCCTGGACCGGGGACTGCGAGATTGCATTGGGACGGCGTCGACGAGTTGAAGGCGGAGACGAATTACTTCTTCGGGCGCGGCCGATCGGGTTGGTACACGCATGTCGGGGATTTTGATTCGGTGCGCGCGAGCGATGTGATGCCGGGCGTCGACGTGGTGATGCGCAGCGCGGCGGGGGGCGATGAGTATGACGTCGATGTAGCGCCAGGAATCGACGC
>Ga0210391_10001338_pt1 | contig 22706 bp, 19 predicted proteins | sample IncBWC12OmetaG_FD_160573 | JGI IMG/M metagenome (GOLD analysis project Ga0210391, IMG submission 160573) | Forest soil microbial communities from Barre Woods Harvard Forest LTER site, Petersham, Massachusetts, United States - Inc-BW-C-12-O ...
GCTTCACCATGGCCGGAAATCCCAATCGAGAGCCCAACATGTTGATCCTGCTGAAAGAATTCTCCTACGGCCTTGTCCACCGCTTTGTCGAGAGCCGTTCGCGTCGGGTTGTCTGACGCCAATTGACTGAAGGCCGGACGAGCGGCCAAAAGTAGAGCAACAGATAAAACGCACAATCGGTGCGGGGATGTTCTCATGCTATCGAATACCGAGGATTCCGGATTTGGTTACACATTTAGACGGTCGCAAACCAAGAGACTTAGAGCCGGACCGTGCTTACGTTTCTCAGTCTGAAGCCTGATAAAGGCTGCCAGCTCAACCGGAGAAGCGGTAGTGGAATCAACTTATCCGATTGTTCCTGCCTTCACCATACCGGACTACTCTAGGACCTTGGAGAGCAGGTCCACTTCGGCGTAGTATCGAGCTTCGGAAGCGACCCGGGAGGATATAGCTCATGATCTCTCGTTCCACTTGCAAAGCTTTCGTTTTTTTCCTTACCTGCGCGTTAATGCCTGCTCTTTTACACGCCCAAACTTCCACGCATCCACATTGGAGTTATGAAGGAAAGGAAGATCCCAAGCACTGGGGCGAACTCGACCCCGCTTACGCCGCTTGCTCCAGCGGCCATACTCAATCTCCGATTGATATTGTCAACGCCAAGCTAGCCGATCTTCCTCCGCTGCAGTTTAGTTACAAAGCTGTGCCGCTCAGCATCGTCGATAATGGGCACACAATTATGGTGAACTATGCTCCAGGCAGCACGTTGACTGTCGGCGACAAGGTTTACACTCTCCAACAATTTCATTTCCATCATCCGAGTGAAGAGCACATCAACGGGAAAAAATTCGATCTAGTCGCCCACCTCGTCCACGCGGACGCAGATGGCCACATCGCGGTCGTTGCCATACTTTTCAAAAGGGATTCGACGCCCACCCCGCTCTTCGATACTCTCTGGAAGTATCTTTCCACAGAAAAAGGGAAAGTCGTCGAAATCTCTTCCGTTACCATCAACGCAAAGGATCTCCTGCCGCCCACTACCGGCTACTATACGTTTGCCGGTTCTCTCACTACTCCTCCCTGCACCGAGGGAGTCACCTGGTATGTGCTCAAAACTCCGGTCGATATCTCCGGTCCCGAACTGGAAGTCTTCGCCAGAATATACAAGGACGATAACCGCCCCATTCAGCCAACCAATCACCGGGCAGTTCTCGAATCTAAGTAAGGGTCGGGTTTTTGCGAACCGCGATATAAGGGCGCTCTGCCGACACCCGCCAGAATCGTGCTAATCGGAGGCTTTACGGCGTGGCTTCTGTTTTTTTGAAATGGATCGAATGACCAGCTTGCCTTTGCCGCTTCCAGGCAACGGCCTTTCGGCCTGCGAGATGGCAGCAGCGATAAGTTCCTTAACCTCTGGACGCGCCAGCGTCGCGGCGGACTCGAGCCTGATAAAACGGTTTTGGCCGCCGCTGCCGAGAAGCAACTTATGAGGATCGGGGAGCGTGGCTCCGTAGTAGAACGACAGCCCAACTCCATTCGCGGCTGCGGCAATGGACAGGATGCAATCGGATGGTCGCTCGGTCGAGCAGTATCCGATCACGAAAAAGTTGTAGTTGTCATAAACCAGTTCATTGGCAGTGGGCAGACGCTTGCGCAAGACTTTGCGCACGGAACGGATCAATGCTGCGTTCTTCGCGTCAAATTTCTTGATAAAGCCTGCAAGTTGCTGCTTGCCTGTGGCATCGGCTTGCGAAGCAATTCGTTTGGTCGTCTTCATGGACAGTGCATCCGCCTTCTTGCGCCAAGTTGACGGTGAGTATAGCGCCTGGTGATCGCCTTCTGCCGATTTGTTGGGAGAGCTCTTGCCTCTCGACAAAGACCTATCATAGAAGTCGCGTTTCCGGAGAAGTGCCCTAGGCTCCCCAAAGCTATGAGATCCAAACCTGCACCTCCTGCACGACCTTCCAATTGGAACTGACCTTCTCCATTATCGCGAAATAGCCGCCTCCGCACAGCCCGCCACAATGGTTCGAGAGGTAGAAAGCCGCCTGATTTCCATCGGAATTGAAGCCGACTCTTGACACGTGGAGGAGACCCGTGGAGTTCGGATATTTTTCGTAGTAACGTTTCCATACGTCCCCCGGAGTTTCGAAGATAGAACGCATTTCAGACACTTCGACAATTTGATACGGGATTGGGAGAGTGAAGGAGCGGTGAAAACTGCTGGGATGGAGATTTGCATCTAGAAAGGCACGATAGATCTGACCATGAGCTGTCTTGAGACCAGGAACATCATTCAAGTCAGCTATCTGCTCGGGTCTTTCACCTCCACCTACGGTTTCGCTGAAGACCACAATTTGGCGAACGCGCTCTTCACCCACGAATTTCCCAGCGATATACGCCGAGAGCACCCGATATTCGTCATCCGTAACTTCGGCAGGAGAATGTCTGCAGCCGAATAACGAAGCCAGCGCTATCAGTGAGAGGATAGTGAGAACAAAGGCTTTCATATCAGTGATACTGCAACTCGGTGTCGCCCACCGTCAACTCCTGAAAAGCCGGGCGGGTTCAACCGGCCGGCGCAACACTCGCTCGAAATTTACTCTCATGAGCCAAAGCGGATGCTGTTGTGCGCACGGATTAAAATCTAGGCGCTGCGTGCTATAAAAGACGGATGCGCCGACAATATTATGCGCCTCGGCCCGCGCACATAAAATGGCTCCTCGATTCTGACCCGGCTATCCGTTGGCAGGTGATGAGGGACCTCACCGATGAAGCCCTCGAAGCGATTGCAGCCGAGCGGTCTCGCGTTGCAACCGAAGGCTGGGGAGCCGAACTTCTCGCGCGCCAGTCTCCTGCCGGTCACTGGGGCGGCGGGCCGAAGTGGGACCTTATTACCTTGTACAGTCTCGTCGCCTTGATGGACCTCGGTCTCGACCCCGCCAGCAAGCAGGCTCGCCGCATGATCGACCGCGTCGACAAGCGTCTCGTTTTTAAGTGGCTCCATAGTCGGCCTTACCTTCATGGCGAAATGGAGCCGTGCATCAACGGCAGAATTCTCGGCGTCGGCGCGTATTTCAAGGAGCCGAACGACGCACTGGCCAAGCAACTTCTCAGCGAGCAGCTGGAAGATGGCGGATGGAACTGCGAAGCGTGGCCCTTCCTGTCGCCTAAACGCCCGCCAAGCCGGCGCTCTTCGTTCCACACCACTATCTGCGTGCTCGAAGGGCTTCTCGAATACGAACGGGCGGGGCGAAAATCGGCGGCCGTCACGAAAGCTCGCAAGCGGGGCGAAAACTATTTGCTCGAGCGCCGCATGTTTCGCTCTTTGCGAACCGGCAAAGTGATCGACCAACGCTGGCTGCGCTTCTCGTTTCCCACGTTTTGGCACTACGACGTCTTGCGCGGGCTCGACTATCTGCGAAATGCAGGCATCAAGCCGGACAGGCGCGTTGGCGAGGCCATCAAGATCGTGATGGAGCGGCGGCACCAGAACGGACGCTGGCCGCTGAACCTCGTTCATCCCGAACACATTCCGTTGAAGATGGAGACCGCTGTCGGCAGTGCAAGCCGCTGGAATACACTGCGCGCACTTCGAGTCCTGCGTTGGTATAACAACTCAACGAAGTAGCCGGCGTTGGCTGCTGCTATTGGCCTGCCGGCTTTTTGTCTGGCGGCGGGGGTGGAGGAGGGGGCGGCGCGAATTTGGCGTCTTCAACCGGGACATTTTGCTGGACCTGATCGATCTGAATCGTGAAGCGGTTGCCGGGACGAGCGAGCGTCCAGCGATAGGGGATTTTTACGCCGTCGGCGTCGCGGTAGTCCGCGTAATCGATTTGCGTAGGCATGCGGCCGAGAGCGGTCTCGGAGTAGCGGACGAGGCGAAGCAGCAGGCCGGATTGTTGATCGAGGTAGAGACGCAGGGGCGGCTGGCCTTCGTTGCGTCCGACGACGAGATAAGTGTCGTGACCGTCGATTTTTTCGCCGGGGACAACGGTGAATTTCTGGAAGAGCGTTTTGACGTGGGAGGCGAAATAAAAGTCGGAATCGATGCGTGCGGCGTCGTTCTCCGCGGCGGACATCATGTGGGGATGACCGGCATTGCTGAGCCAACCTTGTTTGCCATCAAAGGCGGTGATGCTCTCGCCGTTCGGCATGTGCATGATGGAGATGCGCTTGTCCGCAGCTTTTGCGTAAACCTCGATGGGGAGTTGATGGCCGCCGGCGTCGATCTTGCCGGTTTCAACGCGGCTCGTAATCTTTTGCAGGGCCGCTTGGCCGCCGACCGCGGTCAGATACTTATCGAGTAGCTGGTCGGCGGGCGGGAGCACAGGTTTCGCATCGCCTGGCTTTGCAGGTGCGGGCTCCGGCTTTTCGTCACCGGTGGCAACGAGAGGAATGGCGACAGGATCGGCAGCGCCGCGATGGCAGGAATAGCAGGTAACTTCGCGGTGGCCTTCGAAATTGTCTTTGTTGATGGCGAACATCATCTCCATCATTTTGCGTGCGGTGACTTTCGTCTTTTTGTCGTCCTTCTCAAATACCATTTTCTCGCCTTCGCGGACGTGGCAGTACTCGCACTCGACGCCAAGCGACGCGGTGATGAATTGCATGGAAGGAAAAATCTGGTCGGCAGGAACACCTTTTAGAACTTTGATGTTCTTGAATTGATCTTCGGCAAGTTTGGGGGCGGCGGAGGATTGCGGCGCGCCGGATTGTGCTCTCGCTCCAACAATTGCCAAGCCGGTGCTCAGCACCAATGCGCACACTACGAATGTTGTGTTGCGTCGGTTCAGACTCATCCCCAGCCCTCCACGCCTGATTTTGCGAACAAAAGTGTAACAGAAAGCGAGGGGGGCATCCTCAGAAGGATAACCCTACAGGATCGAGCAGATTAGACGGTGAGATCACCGCGTTTGGCAAGCGCCCTAATGCGGTCGCCAGCTCGGAAGGCAAGCGCTTCGATGGTCATGGTGGGCTGGCCGCGGCCGGAAGTGACCAGGCTGCTGCCGTCGCAGAGGAAAAGATTTTTTACGTCGTGTGTTTGATGGTCGGGATTTATGACCGAAGTCTTCGGGTCGTTGCCCATACGGCAGGTGCCGAGCAAATGGACGGAGAACTCCTGTTCGCCCGCGGGGAACGACCATTGTTTCTGCGCGCCGGCTGCCTGGAGAAGTTCTGCCGCGCGTGCGTTCAGCCAATTGCTTAGCTTAACGTCGTCGGGATGATCCTTATAGGTCATGCGCAGGGCGGGCAAGCCCCAGGCGTCTTTTACGTCGGGATCGAGTGAGAAGCTATTGTTCTCGACAGGCAGCGAAGTGCCGTGGCAAAAGATTTCGACGGTGCGTGTGAAGTTGTGGCTCAAGGCATCCTTAAAACCTTTGCCCCATCTCGGAGTGCCAGGTGGAAGGCCGCCCAGAGCGAAATTGATTGGCGTCTGATCGAAGCGCGCGTCGAGGCCGCCGCCACCGTGGAAACCGACTTTATCTGAATCGAGTTCGTAAAAATCGTGGAGGATGCGGCTGACGGCGAAACCTTTGTAGTCGTTGAGGGGATGCTCGAAAACGCCAACGGAAAGCGCGCCGCTGTTGAACATCAAGTTCTTGCCGACGATCCCGCTGCTGTTGGCGAGGCCGTCTGGAAATTGTTTGTTGGCGGAGAGCAGAAGCAAGCGTGGCGTTTCCGCGCCGTTCGCGCAGACGACGACTGCTTTTGCTTTCTGGCGCTGGACGTTGCGCTGCGCGTCGAAATAAACGGCACCAGTGGCGCGGCCATTTGCATCGAGCTCGATGCGGTGAACGTAGGAATTCGGGCGAATTTCGCAGCGGCCGGTTTTTTCTGCCATGGGGATGGCGGCGGCGAGCGAGCTGGATTTCGCGCCGACTTCGCAGGCGAATCCAAGACAGAAGCCGCAGTTTATGCACGCACTGCGCCCCGGGCGCGGTTGCGAGAGAATCGCCATCGGCGCCGGGAATGGATTCCAGCCAAGCTTGCGACCGGCGCGCTCGAAAATCACACCGCCCGATTTCACGGGCAACGGAGGCATAGGATAGGGCTTGGAACGCGGAGGATCAAACGGACTGGCGCCGGCTAAGCCGGAGACGCCGATCTCCCATTCCACTTTTGTGTAATACGGTTCCAGGTCGGCATACGTGATCGGCCAGTCCGCCAAATTCGCGCCAGCCACAGCGCCGACTTTGCTTCGCTCGTGGAAATCGATTTCGTGGAAGCGCCAGAAATTCGCGGTGAAGTGCGTGCTGGTGCCGCCGACGAGGCGCCCGTAGGCAACAGCGCGCTGGCGCTTGGCCTTTTCGTCCGGAGTTTTGCGAAACGTGTTGGGCTGGAGGTCAGGATGATTGGTCAGCAGGTCCTGATTCAATACTTTTATTTCGTCGTGAACAAAATCCTTCTCGGTGAGATACGGCCCCTGCTCCAGAACTACGACGCGGAATCCGTTTTCAGATAGCTCCTTGGCGATAATGCCGCCAGCGGCGCCAGAACCGATGACGACGAAATCGACTTCATCTGTCGTTTTATATTTGGGCTGATCGAGCGTCATGTTTTGGTTTTGTCCGCGTTGACCGGATTCGGCTGCCAGCCTGGGTAGTCCTTGTCGTAATAACCAAACGGCGGCTGGAACATGTGCTCGTTATCGCGACCAATCACTTTCCAGCCGACACCGTCGCGATTGCCGCGTCTATCGGAATCGGGATCAATTAGAAACCCGGAGATTGTATGAACGCGAATGGTTTCGAAGAAAGACTGAGCCCCGGAACTCGGACGGAACGGACGACTTCCCTCACCTCCGGATTGTGCGGCCAAAGATTCCAAGATTTGGTCTTGCTGCTCGGGAGTGGCGGCAGAAAATTTGGTCACGCCTGGAAACATTTCGTGCGCTCGGGCCTGCAATGCCGGCAAGCCCTCGACGTACTCCTTCTGATCGTCTTTTGCAAAAGTAACGAGAGCACGGTCGATGAAAAAAACAACTCCGGCTTCGTGCGCGCCCGACGTGTCCGTTGTGGGAATAATGCGAGCGGTGATGGCGTCGATCTCGGCGGCTTGTTCGGCCGAAAAATATTCAAACTTGGCAGGCGTAGGTGATTGCGCGGCCTGGCGCGCATGGCTGGCAGCGGAAAGCATGGCCGGCCAGTGCGTGGCTATCCAGACAGCCGAAATCCCGCTTAAACCATGAGACAAAAATCCGCGGCGTGAGAGATTGTTTTCCATAAACTCGCGTGTTCAGCGCGAAAGAAGTAAAGTGAATGTATGCTGTGAGCCAGACAGGGTCAAGCAGAAACCGGTTTAACTCGCGAACTTTTTCAGTCCGAATTGGCACTCTCGTTTGCGGACTGCCGCGACCCTAGTGTACGATTTCGCTGGCGCGCGGAAAAAGTCAAATTCCCGATTGGTCGTAGCAAAAGAATGGCTACCTTTACAGGTGCGATAGGAACAGGAAGCAAGTGGCTGCTGGACAAGATCGTTGGCGTCCTGGCGGCCACAGGCGTCAATCCCAATTTTCTGACGTTTCTCGGCCTGGTTGTAAATTTCGTGGCCGCGGCAAATTTCGCTCTCGGAAATTTTCGGATCGCAGCGTTGATTATTTTCTTCGCTGGTTTCCTGGACATTTTAGACGGCCAAGTGGCGCGGCGGCAAAATCGCGTGACGGCCTTCGGCGCTTTCTACGATTCCACACTCGATCGCTACGCGGATATGGCGCTTTACATGGGCCTGCTTGTCTATTACTCCGTGAGCGGGCGCACTCCTTACGTTGTGCTGGCGGCTGTAGCGACCGCGGGATCGGTGATGGTTAGTTATGCCAGGGCGCGCGCGGAGTCGCTCATCCCTCTTTGCAAAGTGGGCTTTATGGAGCGGCCGGAGCGGCTCGTTCTACTGATCATTGGCGGCCTCACGACTCGCATGGGCGCCGTGCTGTGGGTGATTGCTGTGGTCTCCACGATTACGGTGATTGACCGCATCGTCTTCACGTGGCAGGAAACCAGAGCGGGGCGCACCATTCCAGGCATCAAGCTTCCTTCCTAACATTCTTTGACCCGTTTGCTCTTCGATGATTTCGGCAGGCGCGAACGCCGCGTTGCAAAACTCTACTCAGACGGCTTTTCCAACCCGACTTCGACTGGCGCAGCGATGATTTCGTGAACGCGGTTGCAAAGTTCCGGAACATCCTTTTTTGTCATGCCCTCTGTCTCTATAACATCATGAAGATGGACCGTGATAGTCGCAGGCCAAAGCATCCAGTGCCCGGTGCGATGATGCTTGATGGATCCGGCGAGGCTCACCGGCACAATGGGAATCCCCAACTGTTGCGCGACACGAAAGCCGCCTTCTTCAAACACGTCAACGTGTCCGTCGCGCGTGCGCTTAGCTTCCGGAAAAATGATCAGGCTCGTTCCGCCGTCGATGGCATCCTGCGTGAGGCGCCACATACGCTTCAGATCGGACGGGCGGCGCACGTCGGGGACCGGAACGTTGCCAAAGCGCTTCATCAGCCATCCATAGGCCGGAATCTTGAAGTGCGACTCCAGTTCCCAGCCGCGAACGTATTGCGGAATGGCGCAATAGAGTATGAATGGATCGAAGAGATTGACGTGATTCACCATGAAGAAGCAGGTCCGCTGAGGATCGAATCCCGGCGAGCGAACTACTTCCACGCGCGCTCCCGCGAGATAAACGATCCGGCGGCAGAAGCTGCGCTGAAGCCAGTCGTGTTTGTGCGGGTCGAGAAAAACGCCAAGGAAAACAAGCAACGGCGCAAACACGAAAAAATGCAAGCCGCTCAGAATCCATAAAAGTCCGCTGCGCAGCGCAAAGAGTCCGCGCTTCATATATAGATGTCCACGGCAGCAGGAATTATGTCGAGCGAAACACACTCAAGCGCGGCAATTTCGCCGTCGATCAGCACGTCCACGGGAACGTTCACGCCAAATTCGATGTGGCGCACGGCGCGGCGCGAGGCCATGGGATGTTCGATGTGCGTGCCGTCATAGAGTTTGGGGAGCATGCGCAGCAATCCGATGCGCCCGATTGGCCCCCAGCGCACAAATTCGATCAAGCCGTCCGTGGGATCGGCTTGCGGGGCGATGAGCATCGTCCCGCCAGTGAATTTGCTGTTGCTAAACGAAAGAAAGAGGCAGCGGCTGTCATTCCATTCCTTGTCATCGTCGCAACGCAAACGAAAAGCGCGCTGGCGCAGCTGAACGACGCGTACAAACACGCCGAGCAAATAGCCAAGGTAACCGAAGGGTTTGAAATAGCGATTGGTCAGAGCACCCACGTCCGCTGTGAAGCCGAGGCTAAGAAGATTGAACGAGTAGACCTCGCCTTTCGTATGCGTCAGCCGAATCAGATCGACGGCGCGCTTTCGGTCTGCGATTAGAGCATCGAGCGAAGCGTCTGCTCCATCCTTTGTAAAATCCCGGAGAAACGAATTGCCGGTTCCTAGCGGCAAGAACCCCAGAGCGATACGTTCCTTGCCGCGCCCGTGTTCATAAACACCATTCAGAATTTCATGCGCGGTGCCATCGCCGCCGACCGCGATGAATCGCCGGTATCCCTGCTCGTAGGCTTCGCGCGCAAGCTCGACGGCGTGGCCGGGACCAGTAGAGGCAACGACGTCGATCTTCAGTCCTTTTTCGCGTAGCCTCGCGAGTGCCGGCCCGGCGAGCTTGGCCGAGCGGCCGCCACCTGCGGCTGGGTTAACGATTGCAAAGAATTGGTGCCTCAAACCGTTTCATTCCTCAAAGGAATTGTTTGTTCCCGTTCGCGCTTATCCTCTTTACAAAGGCAGAAACGCAGTGGCGCGGTCGAGCTTCGCAAGCTGCTCCGCAAGTACGTTTCTCTTTATCTTCAGCGAAGCGGTGCGAGGAAAATCCTGGTCGAATAGAACCACGCCGTGAATCCGCTTGTAGTTCAGCAGCTTGTTGTTGCGCGCGGATATATCGCGGCGCAGCTCCTCGGTGTAAGTTTCGCCGGGCTCGAGATGCAGCGCAAGCAGCAGCTGTTCGCCAACCATCGAGCGTTGCGGCCAGATATAGTTGGCAGCAAAAACGCAAAATTCTCTTACCGCAAGACTGTCAAAGACCGCTTCGATGTCCTCCGGGTAAATATTTTTGCCTTCCTCGGTGACGATCATGTTTTTCTTGCGTCCGAAGAGTTGCAGGTGGCCTGCGGCATCAAATCGGCCGAGATCGCCGGTCATAAGCCATCCGTCAACGATGGTTTCTGCGGTAAGCTCCGGCTCGTTGAGATAGCCGGACATAATTGTTTTGCTACGAACGGACACTTCGCCGATGCCGTCAACGTTCGCATTGACGATGCGCACCTCCATGCCGGGAAGTGGCTTACCAACAGTATCCGCGCGGAAAGGTTTGAGGTCGTTGACGGTGATCGCGGTGCCCGCTTCCGTAAGGCCGTAACCATTGGCTACCGGTAAGCCCAGATCGTAAAAGAATTGCAGAGTTTGCGGCTCGGTGAATGCGCCGCCTACGATAATCGTGCGAAGTTCTCCGCCGAAGGACTCGTGAACTTGCTTCAGGAGGCGGCGGCTGAGACCAAGCCTCGGGCCGCTTTTCGTCAGCGCTCTGTTGATGCCTACGAGTGCGTCAAAAATCCTGCGCTTGCCAGGAGAAGGCTCATCAAACCGCGCCTGCAAGCCTTTCTGCAAATTTTTCAACACCAGTGGCACGAGACTCACGTAGGTGATCTTGTATTTTGAAAACGCCTCTCGAACATACTCGGGACGCAGCGTACGCAAATGCACAACGGCTGCGCCACAAATAAACGGTCCGAAAAAGCCAACCATGAAGTCGATAGCGTGATTCGTCGGCAGAATGCTGAGATATCGCATGCCCGGAGAAAAAGAATAGATGGATGTGAGCGCGACGCATTGCTCGAGATAATTCTCGTGCGTCATCATACAGCCTTTGGGGCGACCGCCGGTCCCAGAAGAATAGACGATGCAGGCTACGTCATTTCGCGAACGCGAAACGAAAACTGGTTCACCGCTACCACAAAACTCTTCCCATCGATGAGCACCAGAGAGCTCAGCGTTTTTAGGTGCTTCCGTGACCAGCACGGTCGTGACATTCGTTGTCGCAGCGCGACCAGCTGCCACGCTCAGTTGGCGCCAGATTGGGTATTCGGTGACCAACACTTTTGCACCGGAGTGCTTGAGCAGTTGCCATTGCTCGTCCGGCGTGAGTTTGTAGTCGAGCGGAACCAAAACGCCACCATCGTAAAAAATCGCGTAAGCCGAAATCAGCCATTTGGACTGATTCGTCATGATGATGCTGGCTCGATCACCAGCGGCGAAGCCCGCGTCTTGAAGCGCTTTTGCGAGAGGATGCGCCCGCGCTTTGAACTCCCGATAAGTAAGTCGCTCTTTTTCTCGCTCGCGGTCCGCTTCGATCAAACACACTTCGTTTGCAAATTGTTCCAGCGCATCCTTCAGCGCCGCGCCGATGGATTGATATTTCGAGAGGTCCAGCATTACAGGCGAGATTGAATCCGCGAAGCGAGCGTACGAAAGTCGCTTACGCCTTGCACTTCGTAGTCGGGCAATTCAATGCCGAAATGATTTTCGAGACGGCTCAGCATTTCGAGCGTTTGCAGGCTGTCGATTCCCAGCTTCTTGAAGAAATCATCTTCAGGCGCGAGCGAGCCTGCCGGCACGTTGAAGTGCTTCGACGCCAGATCGAGGACTTCCTGGGTAGTTTGCTCAAGCGTTCGCATGGAAGCCTAAATTTACCATTTTCCGCACGAAGAAAGAAAATGACGTGCCCGCCGGTGAATCCAATAAATTCCCGAGAACTCTCTACGGCAAATACGGCATCGCATCTGTGGACTCAACGAATTTCTTGAGCGCAGCCATGACCGTGGGACGCGCAAAGAGATCGCAGAAGAGATCGATTTCGCGGCGCAGCTCTTCGTGCGGGATGGGCTTGATGAATTTTTTTGCGGCCGCCCGCGTAACGCCGTCAAACTTGACTATTTGGGCTGCCGTAGCGCGCGCGATGCGAAGAGCTTCGCCTTCAGCGGCGATCTGCGCTACCAGCCCGACGGCCTGCGCGCGCGTGGCGTTGACGCTGCGGCCTGTTAAGAGAAGATCGCGGATAAAGGCGTTGCCGAGGTCACGCTTCAAGCGCGGAATGCCGCCGAATCCCGGGATCAGGCCCAGGCGCAATTCAGGAAATGCGAAGCGCGCCATCTTGTCCGCCACGATGATGTCGCACGTCAGTGCTAGTTCGAAGCCGCCTCCAAAACACACCCCGTGGACTGCCGCGATGGTCGTGAACGGCGCTGCATCAATGGCGTTAAAAGCGGCATGAATCCGCGCAAGAAAATCGCGCACGCCCAAAACGCGGTCTTCTTCGGAAAGTTTAGCGGCGCCGTGGTAAAGTTCGCGCAGATCGGCGCCCGCCGAAAAACCGTGCTTCCGTTCGCTGTAAATGACGCAAGCGGCGGTCTCCGGCGAAGGCGCATCAATCGCAGCAACAAACTTTTCCAATTCTCCGAGCATCGCGAGCCCAATTTCGTTCGCAGGCTCGCGATCGAGCACCAATTCGATAACGCCATCGCGCCATTCCCAGCGAAGAGCTTTCCCGGTGAACGACTTCACATCTTGCTCCCGGCGGCGGCTTTGCTTTCCATCGCTTCCGCGTACATCGCGCTGATTTCCGCAGCGAATCGCGTGTTGATGGCTTCACGGCGCAGTTTGCCCATAACCGTGAGAAGCCCGCTTTCTGGCGTGAGGTTTTCTGTGAGCACGGTGAAATTTCGAATTTGCCGATAATGCGGAAGCTCAGGATTCACAGCATCCAACGCAGATTGCACGGCAGCGCGGTCGACCGAGTCCGTTACCAGCGCACAAAGGAAACCGCGTCCATTGCCGACCACAACGATCTGCTGCGCACTGGGAAGTAAACGTGCCAGCTTCTCTTCGATAGGTTCAGGAGTAATTTTGTGGCCCGAATTGAGCACGATCAGGTTTTTGATGCGCCCGATGATGCGCCAATTGCCTCGGACATTCACTTCGCCCTGATCACCGGTATGAAACCAACCGTCCTCTAAGACTTGCGCTGTTTCTTCGGGACGGTTCCAATAACCCGGAAAGATATTCGGTCCACGCACGACGATCTCGTCGTTTTCGCCGACTTTCATCTCGATGCCATCGACCGCTGTTCCCACATAGCCAGGCTCCACGGGAACGCGAGGATTGTCCAGCGTGCAGATCGCGGTGGTTTCGGTAAGCCCATAGGCCTGCAGAACGGGTATCCCCAGCATTAGAAAAAACTGCTGCGTTTCAGGAGCAAGCGGCGCCGAACCGCAAATCAGCGCGCGAATATTAGGGCCGAAGCGCTCCTTAATTTTGCTGAAAATAAATCTTCGGCCGAGCGCGAGCCAGAAAGCGTCTGTGGCGCGACCTCGTCCCACGTGTTTACGCATCCATGCCTCGCGCGCCTTGGCGTAAAGGAACCGTATTGGCGCGGCACGCTTGGACAGCGCTTCCTCCACGCCGCGGCGCACTCGTTCGAGCAGCGTAGGCACATTCAGGAAATAGTGCGGCGAAGCCAGCCGAATTTCGTCTGCCAGCTTTGTGAGATCCATAGACAGCGTCAGAACACTCTCTCGCGAGAGGCACGTCAGCAAAGTGATCCACGAGGCCGCGAAACTGAACGGACCATAATGGAAGACGCGGTCAGGCTCTTGCGCCCCGCCCATGAGCAAATCAAGCCGCTCACGCGTGCAAGCAAGCATGTGCGTCACGTTGCCAACGTTCAGACAAACTCCTTTGGGCTCGCCAGACGTGCCGGAGGTGTAGATGATGGCGGCGAGATCGGCATTCGTACGGGGACTCGGCTCTTCGGGCGGCAAGGCATCCGACGCAGTTTCTTGCAGAACATCATCAAAGAGAACAAGCCTCCGCGCGTTCGACCATTGCGACGGCAAAGCCTTCGCTACAGCCTCACCCAGCGCTAAATCACTGGTGAATAAAAATCGCGGCAAGCAATCTGTCATCATCGCGGCCAGTTCCGCCGGCGCTTGCCGTGCGTAAAGCGGCACCACAATAACGCCTTCCGCCAGCAACGCAAGATTGAAAGCCACCCACCGAGCAGAGTTGGGCGCGAGCAGCGCACAACGCTCGCCAGGCTGAAGTCCCGCGCGCCGCAGATGTGCGCGAACCCGCTGCACCTGCTCGAGCAATTCTCTTCCCGAGACGCTGACGAACTCCTCTCCATGAATTTCACGCAGCACGACGCGGCTATCGGCCTTTTTGAGCTGCGCGAAAATATCCTCGAGAAAATTCGGCATGGTGGATAGGTCGGGCATCAGCGCGAGGCGGTTCCAGCAACAGAGTGTTGCGGCGCAGCGGCGGAAGAGTCGTAGCGTTCGGCGAGTTGCACCAACGTGTCGCTCAACGGCGGGAGATAGTCTTCCCACGAAAGAATTCCTGAGCGCAGCGGAAATTCCGGATACGTGCGTCGCATGGCGTCCTCAAGAAATGTGCCCATGCGCGCCATGACTTTCAGATTGCGGACAACGGTCTTGCCGATGCCATCGCGCACCGACTCCGCCTCGGCCACGAGCGTGTCCATCATCTTTATAAGTTTCGGCTCGAGATCAGGATCGTCGACGGTCAAGAAAAGATGCTGATGCCCACGCTCGCGCATGAGATTCCGGATGCGCTCGTCCATCGTGACGCCCGCGGAAGCCACCAGGCTCGGCATGCAGGTGACGATTCCGTGATAGCGCGAAGAGACCATGTAGGTTGCGGCGCGAAGAATCGAGACAAGCTGAAACATGTCGTAGTCGTCCGAAGTGAAAACGGGAATTCCCGGCAGCGCCTTCTCGATATCTCGGCAAGCGACTGCGTCCAACCGCTCCATCGCCACAAGAATGGGAAAAACATTGTGGCGCTCGCGGAACGACGTGAGCGCTTTAATAAAACTGTCGATGTAGTGCCGGTATTTTTTCTCGACTTCCGAGCCGGACTGGAAGAAGTAGACCGTGCGGTATTGGCTGTCCTTGTAAGCGCCGGTGGTGACACGCGCTAGATATTTTCCGACCGAAGCCTTTACCGGCCAGACGAACGGATGAATCGGGCATACGGCCGTCACAGGAGTCTTCTCATCCCACCCGGCGTCGCGCAGCGCCTTGCGGCCATACGCCGGCGGATGCGGTTCGAACGTCCAGGCGGTGTCCGTTCCGAGTTCCGTGGGAATGCGCAAAGAACTGAGAAGCTTCTGCGTTTCCTCGTTGCGCGTGATCACCAGAGAATCGTGAACGTAGCGCTCGCACATCCACTCAATGAGCCCGTCCATGTGTCCCGCTTCGCCGCCATAACCGAGCGAAAGCTTGTTCTCCGCCGAAGCCAGGCCCAGCGAGCCGATCATCATCGTGGTCAGCGCATTGGCGAACTTGCTCTTGAACATCGAGCCTTCGCACGCGAGGACGCCATGATTTTTCTTAACCTCACGGAACAAAAACGGCGGAAACACATCCGGGAGATGAACCTGCTGTGTCCCCTCGAAGTAGCCGCGTGTTCGGTCGAAACTTTGCGTCATCACGCTAAAATCGACTTTGTCTGCGCCGAGCACATGCCGCACTTGCCGCAGCATTTCTTGCACGCGCACGTCCGAGCCTGTATTTCTCGTGCCGTTGTAACCCGCAAAAAGCAGGCGCAGTTTTTCGCCGGGCGTCCAGCGCTGGCCTAGGCCGAAGGTCCAACCCAGGCGCCTGATCTCAATCAGCGCGCTCACCCAGGCAACGAGAAGAAAGTCCGTCATGCGCGAGCGCTCCCGGCAACCGCGGATTTTTCCGTTGTATCGATGTCCATTTCCGGCCACGGCTTTGCCGGATAGCGAAACTTGTTTTCACGGCTGAATTTCAGCAGCGGAAATGCGTAGGTCGAAAACTTTGCCGGAGATTCCCCCAGCTCGGCGACAACGCGAGAATTATCGAACACCGTATTCCAGTCGAGATAAGGCCAGAAAACTTTCAAGAGCGATGCGCCGTGAGCCACAGCGCTTTTCCCGTTCGAAAGCCGGTTCACCGTACCGGAAAACGTGCCGCCCATCCATGGCCAGTAGGCCGGACGCCGCCAGCCGCCAGCTTCCGCAAGCGCATCCGTCAATTCCTTGTACGTCTGCGACCCAGTGCCGGACGACAAATGATAAATGCCTTGAACGGGTTCGCTCTTCTGGTGAATGGCCACAATAGCTTTGCTGACGTAATTTGCGGGCACGATGTCGATTTTATCCTGAGGACGCAGCGGAAGAACAGGCATCCGCACGAGAACGTCGAAGGCCTGCACCATATCGAATTGCGAAGTCTCCGGGCGCCTGCTATCGCCCAAAACAATCGCTGGCCGGAAAATCGTGTGCGGCACATCGGCAAGCAATTGATGCAACATATGCTCGCCGAATTTCTTGGTGCGTGCGTAAGGATCGTAGTCCGAGCGCGCCCAATCAATCGCCGCGTCTTCCGCCACGACTTCATTCCGGCGCTTTCCCGCGACTGCCACCGTGGACACATGCGAATAGCGCCGCACCCCGTTGCGATTCTGCGCACGCCGCGCCAACTGAATCACTTCGAGGCCGCCGCGCAGATTGACGTTCAGGCATTGCCGCTCCGATTTGCGGTTTAGCGAAGCGGCGCAATGAATGATCGAATCGGTGGTGTCGACCAGCGCGTGGTACTCGTCGTCGCTAAGCCCGAAGCGTTCGCACGTCAAATCGCCGCGAAAGATTCGCACACGCGAGTTAAGGTATTCGCAAAACTCGCGAAAGCCGAAGTGAAGCTGGAGAGAAGTCCACAATCGCTCGCGCGCTTCTTTGTCGCTCTTCGCGCGGACCAGAAGATTCAGCGTGTCGCGGTGTTCGGCAAACAATCCCGCGGCAACGTAGCTGCCCAAGTATCCGGTCGTGCCGGTTACGAAGATCGCCATAGTGGGTCTGACGGCGTCGCAGAATTTGACACAACAGCGGCCCGGGCATGTTCAGGAGACCAATCCAGCTCGCGGGGAGCGCGCGATTCGAGCGGTCGTCCTTCCATCAAGGGATAACACCAGCGTCGCAGCGCGGGGATGTGCACGTTGATCCAGTAATCCCACCAGTCGATCGATTCGGGAGCAAAATCAAAAACGGCTTTTTCCTCTGGCGAGAGCGCCGCGGAAAGCAGCCTCGCGTTTTCGCATTCGAAGACGTGTTCGTTGTGAAGAATAAACGGCTCGTAGAGTTCGATGAGCTTTTCCGCGCGGATTAGATCGCGCTCCTGCCTGGCCAGCGGAGCCTTCTTCATGTGGAGCGAAACCGCGGCGCGATTGATCCGCGATATGAGCGCCTTCTGCATGGGAATGGATAGCCGCTCATACCGCTGCTTCGAAACAGGTATGGTTTCGAATTTCACTTTGAGCCAGTGTTCGATTCCCTGCTGCGTCCGGTAATGTTTTCTGTGCGCAAGGCCGGTGAGTTCGATGCTGCGGCCCATATTCACTGGATTGATCGCCGATGTGGCCAGCTGATACATCCGCGCGTGCTTCCGCGAAATCACCGCCGCCGCGATGAGCGCCATGCCGCGGCATACCATGTCCACCGGAATCACGTCGAGGCACTTGCGCTCGTTCGATGGCAGTTGCCGAAAATTCGTGCCCAGTAAGTATGACAGTGGACCAGACGTGTTGATCCCCTCGTTCCAACCTGTAAACGGCGAGCGCTCCGAGCTCTCCACAATCGAAGGCCGCACAATAGCGATCGGCAACTCGCCGGCGCTGCGCGCAAGCATGGACTCGCCCAGGCTCTTCGTAAACGTGTACGTATTCGGCCAGCCCAAATGCTGCGCGCGACGCAGGCCGATGCGCACCAGTCGATTCCGCGCCCAGCGCAATCTGTTCCGTTTCAGTACGCCATCGAGCTCCGTTGCAGGCACCACCGACGGATCTCCGCTCCGCCCAAGCGCCTGCCGTTGCAGCGCTCTCGTAAGTTCCGGGCTTCCCGCGCGCTCTTCAACGTGGCGGATCGTTTCGCGCAACGAAGCAATTTCTTTTTCGGCATTGAATGCCGAGTCGCGCGCCGGATTGTAGTTGGCCTGCAACTCTTCGGTCACACGCCCATCGCGCATGCCCACCACGTAACACGTCGAGAGGTGCATCAACCCGGCATGGTCGCACTTCCGAAGAAAGTCCAGCAGATGCAGCGTTGAATCCACGTTGGAGGCGAGCGCATCGCGCAAATCCGGATTGAAATCCGTCAAACCCGCGCTGTTCACCACCAGATCGAGCGATTTTGCCAATCGCGCCTGCGTCGCCTGATCGAGACCCAGCCCCGACTCGCCCACATCCCCTTCGACGACTTCAACCTTGTCCTCAAGCAGCGCGCCTAGCTTGCGTCCGTATTTCTCCTGCAGCGTGTCGAATGCCGGCGACTCCTCGATGATTTTTTGAAAACGTTTCTGCGCCGAAGTCGTCCTGTTCCTGCGAATGAGCAGCGTAATCTTCCCAATGTTCGGGATATTTTCGAGCAGATCGACAAGCCACACTTTGCCAATAAACCCAGTCACGCCTATTAACAGGATGTGGCGATTCGCAAGCGTCTCGCGAACTGCTAGAGGACCGGTCCGCGGCGCTCCGTCAAAAAGCGTAACGGATTTGCTTGCAGGAAGTTCAGGACGCACCGCCGTCTGCACGGCAGTTTCGAGTCGCGTCGGATCTTTTTGCCAGCCAAGCTGACGCAACAGTTTCTCGCGCCCGATGCGCCCGTCGGTCGCACCGCTCGTGAGCCACGCAAAAGGTCCGCGAGGCCGCACGACAGGGTCCAGCAAACGTCCCGTAGCGTGCCCATCCCGAAATTCCATACGGTTGGAAATAAACGATTCAACGCCAAGGTGCTGCGCCAGCGGCCGCAAAATATGGTCCAGGAGCTGCCCGACAAGCACAATCCGCTCGCCGCTCTGCGCCGCGTCGAGCAATTTCTCGACAGCCTCGCGGCGAAGCTGCGGCTTCAGCACGTAATGAAAATATTCCTCGCCGAGAAGGTCAAGCCGGTCGCGGCTCACGCCTCGCAGCAGCGTGTGCAGCAGTCTCGTGGCAAGCGTCCGGTTTATCGCGTAATCGATGGGCCGGGTAATTGTTATCCACGCGATTCCCGCTCGGCGCCTCCAGCGCTCCGCAAAGCTCTGCGCGTTCCACGTAAAAAACCACACCGGGCGCATAGCTCCCAGCTCCAGCAAGGAGCCTTCGACGCGCCAGTACGTCGCCGGGCGCACCGCCGTATCGCCGGGCGCGCGTTTCGAGTTGGTAGCGGAGTCAGCCATTAGAAATAACCGGCCATCGTCAGGCCGCTGTTGCAAGGTGAAACATATCTGCGCTGAAAGCTTGAATAATGATTCGCACCCAAAATTATTTCATTCAGGACCGGATGCCAAACAGCCGCCCGCCTCCACACCCGTGTGTGTACCCCGACCTGGGGGGCGTCAGCTGCCTAAGAAAGTGTAAAAGTAGCATCCTCAGCGGCTTACCGCAAGCCGGGACCCTGGAGAACACATCAGTCCCGGATAGCCACATCCGCCGTGGTTGCTCCCTCGCGGCCAGCGCAAAGCACCCACCTGGCAGCAAATTCACCGACTCTATTGAATTCGCGGAGGTGGCGCTAAAAATGATCCTGTCATTCGGATGGCGGGGGGCGCATAGGAGCCTATGTCAACAAGATGGTTCAAGCAAATCAACTTGTAATGCTGGACTGGCTCTAGGTGTCCTCCGGTATCCCGCGCGAGGTAGTCAAGGAAATGCGACTTGGTATAAACGCGAAGCAAATTGCCGCTATAAATCTCATCGTCATAGCTGCCATTCGACCCGATGAGTTCCTCGGTCACAAGGTACGCTGCGTAGCGGTCCCAAGTTAGCTCGAAGGTTTTGCATCCTTCAACAGACTCAATGGGCCACGCACCTTTGAGGATCTCGTCGAGTTCGGGATGGTCACCCGGAACGATTGCAGGCGTTAGCCGATTTACTACCGCTTCTTCCACAACCAAACGTAGGGAGTTGTCTCTAGGCTCCGAAAGGTGGCGAAGAAATAGGTACTTGACCGAATTCAAGGAATCGAATTCCGGATTGTTAGACATTTAAGGAGCCAACAGAGTTCTTGCATATTGTACTTGCTAGCGAGAGCCCTGGCCATTTGGCTAAATTGTGAGGTGAACCGTTTGAATTGAACCAGCAACCGGGCTGAGTCAGACACCCCATCCGTAGCGCTCAGCATGCTCCAGCGTGCGCTGCATCTCTTCGCGCAGCATTTCGGTGAAGACCGATCCGCCAATTGTGCTGGCGCCGGGCTGAGCGATATCGGCGGTACGGTAGCCGCCCGCAAGCACGCGGTGCAGCGACTGCTCGACCCAATCCGCTTCGAGCGAAAGCCCAAACGCATCGCGCAGCATCAGCGTCGCGCTGAGGATCGATCCAACCGGGTTCGCCGAATCCGTTCCCACAAGCGACGGCGCGGACCCATGAATCGGCTCAAACAGCGGCGCACCCGTCCCAAAACTCGCCGAAGGAATCAGCCCGATCGATCCCACTAGCGCCGCGGCCGCATCGCTCAAAATGTCGCCAAACATGTTGCTCGTCAGCATCACGTCAAACTGCGAAGGCTTTAGCGTAAGCTGCATCGCGGCGTTATCCACGTACATGTGCTCGAGCTTCACCGCCGAATACACGCCGCTCATCGCCACGACGGTCCGCCGCCACAACTGCGAGCTCATCAAAACGTTGGCCTTGTCCACCGAGCACACGCGTCGCGAGCGGTTCTCCGCCCGCGCAAACGCAAATGTCGCAATCCGTTCGATCTCCGGCGTCGAATACGATTCCGTGTCCCAGGCCCGCTCAACGCCATTTTCGGTGACGTTGCCCCGCTCGCCGAAGTACATCCCACCAGCAAGCTCGCGCACAATCTCAATATCCAAATCGCCCAAACGCTCCGGCTTCAAGGGAGAAATTCCGCGCAAAGGCTCCAGCACCTTCACCGGACGCACATTCACATACAGCCCCATGCCTTTGCGCAAACCAAGCAGCCCGCTTTCCGGCCGCTTCCCCACCGGGAGCGAATCCCACTTTGCCCCGCCGACCGCGCCAAGAAAAACCGCGTCGGCCTTCCGGCAAGCATCCAAAGTCTCATTCGGCAAAGGCGTACCAATCGCATCGATCGCCGCGCCGCCAATCGGAAACTCATGCAAATCAAATTCATGATGAAATTCCTGCGCGCACTCGCGCAAAACAGTAGCCGCAGCGCGCGTAACTTCAGGCCCGATGCCGTCCCCCGGCAAAAGCACAATCGTCTTCTTAACCTTCATCGAGTTCCCCGCTTACCAACTAAATCCCACCATGGAGTGCGGCAGCTCTGCTGCCGCTTTTCCCATCGACCCGAACACCTCTAACCTCCGAGTCGAAACTCCCCAATGACCTTCCAAGGCCCACCGATCGGGTCCAAGCTTCTACCCACTACTCACTACTCACTACTCACCACCCACTACTCACTTCCCATTAAACCGCCTCCGCCGCAACGGCCGCAGGCCGCCGCCGCATCACTTCATGCGCAATCGCCACGAGATCCCGCGGACGCACCTGCTTCGCCTCATCCGCAAGGGTAGTGACGCGCTTGTAGCACTCCGCCAACTCCTCCTCGCTCGGCTCGTAGCCCAAAGTCCGCAAACTCACCTTCAACGCGTTCCGCCCAGAATGCTTCCCAAGCACAAACGACCGCGAAGGCACGCCCACCGACTCCGGCGACATAATCTCGTACGTCAAAGGGTTCTTAATAATTCCGTCTTGGTGAATGCCGGCCTCATGCGCAAACGCGTTCGCGCCCACCACCGCCTTGTTCGGCGCCACCACCGCCCCGGTAATTTCCGTAAGCATCCGGCTGGACCGGAACAACTCCTCCAACTTAATGTTCGTCGTCACGCCAAAGCTTTCCTTGCGCACGGCCAGCGCCACGGCAATCTCTTCCAGCGCCGCGTTCCCCGCCCGTTCGCCAATTCCATTCACCGTGCACTCGATCTGCCGCACGCCCGCGCGAACCGCCGCCAGCGAATTGGCCACTGCCAGCCCCAAATCATCATGGCAATGCGCGCTCAAGGTAATGCCCTGCGGATCGTCAAGATGCGCGCGAACCTGCTCAAACATCGCGCCATACTCATCCGGCACCGCGTAACCCACCGTATCCGGCAGATTCAAAACAGTCGCGCCCGCATCCACAGCCACCTGGCAAACCTGGCACAAAAATCCAATATCCGTCCGCCCGGCATCTTCCGCCGAGAACTCCACTTCGCCCACGCTGTTCCGCCCCAGCCGAATCATCGACCCAATCGCTTCGAGCGCCTGCTCCCGCGTCATCTTCAACTTCACGCGCAGGTGCAAATCCGAAGTCGCCAGAAAAATGTGAATTCGTGGCGCCGCTGCCGGCTCCAAGGCCTCAATCGCCGCATTCACGTCTTTCTGCATGGCGCGCGCCAAAGCCGCAATCGGCACGTTCCGCACTTCCCTCGCCACCCGCTGCACCGCCTCCAGATCGCCACGCGAAGAAATGGGAAACCCAGCCTCGATGACGTCCACACCCAACGCCGCAAGCTGCCGCGCCATGCGGATCTTCTCCTCGGTGTTCATCGAGAAGCCCGGCGATTGCTCGCCGTCGCGCAAAGTCGTGTCA
>Ga0210391_10001339_pt1 | contig 22701 bp, 18 predicted proteins | sample IncBWC12OmetaG_FD_160573 | JGI IMG/M metagenome (GOLD analysis project Ga0210391, IMG submission 160573) | Forest soil microbial communities from Barre Woods Harvard Forest LTER site, Petersham, Massachusetts, United States - Inc-BW-C-12-O ...
ACTGGACCGCGCGGGAAGGCGCCGATTACACCACGCCTCTCAGTGGAATTTACGGACCCAAAGTAATGATCACCAATGAATTTGCCGGCTCCGGCGGCGACGCGTTGCCCTGGTATTTCCGTCACGTCGGCCTCGGCCAGCTCGTCGGCAAACGCACCTGGGGCGGGCTCGTCGGCATCGGCGGCTATCCCAGTCTGATTGACGACGGCTTCGTCACGGCGCCCCGCTTCGCATTTTTCACCACCGAAGGAACTTGGGACGTGGAAAATCACGGCGTCGCGCCCGACATCGACATCGAAATGGATCCCGCCGCCTGGCGCCAAGGCCACGACACCCAGCTGGAAAAGGCAGTCGAAGTGGCCATGCAGGAGCTGGCGAAAAATCCGCCTCCGCCGGTAAAGCACCCGGCCTACCCGGATTATTCCAAATACTCCACCGCGCATTGATTGACGCGGAGAGAGGCGCGGCTTCGGCCCCCGGCTGCCAGCTTTTGCCTTGGACTTCGTAGCGGCGCACTCCAGGCGCTCCACTTTTGGCGAGACAGTCACCGCAAATTCGGTTGCAGTCCGTGCGCCAACCCTTTAACGTATTACCTCCTTAGACTGCTCAGGAACTCCCAAGTGAAAAAGAAAATCCGCGTCGCCCAATACGGCCTCGGTCCCATCGGCGCTTCCATCGTCCGCCTGATGCGTCAAAAAGATTCTCTCGAAATCGTCGGCGCCATAGACAAAGATCCCGCCAAAGCCGGGCGCGACCTCGGAGAAGTAGTCGGCGCCTCCGATGCGCCCTGGGGTGTCCTTGTTTCTCCGGATGCCGCGAACGTGCTCGAAAAACCGCTGGACGTGATCATCCACTCCACCTCCTCCTACCTCACCAGCGTGGCGGACCAACTTCTTGAATGCATCGCCGCAGGCTGTTGCGTTGTTTCCACGTGCGAAGAACTAGCCTATCCATTTCGCAAACATCCCGACCTTTCCCAAAAACTAGACGCCGCCGCAAAAGAAGAAGGCGTCGCGCTCGTTGGCACGGGCGTAAACCCCGGCTTCGTGATGGACAAGCTCGCGCTCACCCTCAGCGCCGTCGCGCAGCGCGTTGACTGGCTCAGCGCCGTGCGCATTGTGGACGCCTCCAAGCGCCGCCTGCCTCTCCAGAAAAAAATTGGCGCCGGCATGACGCCGGAAGAATTTCGCGCGCAAGTCGCCGCCGGAGTCATCAAACATCACGGTCTGCCGGAATCCATCGCCATGGTCGCCGATGGCCTGGGTTTTGCTCTGGACGATATTTCGGAAACCATCGAGCCGGTAATCGCTGAAGAAATTATCCGCACGGAATTTCTGGAAGTGGCCCCGGGCCAGGTAGCCGGCGTGCATCAAATCGCGCGCGGCATCTCCGCCGGAAAAGAAAAAATATTCATGGAGCTAAAGATGTACGTCGGCGCACGCCATCCCGCCGACACCGTAGTCCTGAAGGGCGAACCGCATCTCACCCTAACGATCCCCGGCGGCACCCACGGCGACGTCGCCACCGCCGCCGTAGTCGTGAACTCCATCCCCGCAATCCTAGCCGCCAACGCCGGCCTGTGCACCTCGCGCGACCTTCCCCTAGCGTTTTTCCCATCGAACGCCAAACCCTAGTGGAAACGTCATCAACTCGATCGCGTCTAGCCTAGATTGTTCCGTGCTTATTTTCTCCGTCTACGCTCCCGCAGCAGCCTTTTCAACAGCGAAGGCTCACCCTTCGACACCCGACGCAACTTCGCGACATATTTCTTTGTGAGGGGCCGCAGAATCAGCCGACCATCCTCTTCCAGGAAGTAGACGGTGGGGCCACGGTGCATCCCGGTTTCTTGCGCAACTGGATCGGGCCATGACGCGGCCCCTGTGCGTGACCCTCGACACGTTCGCACTCATGCTATCAATCTCAGCAATTCCTGTGCCACAGGGTCCGGGCGGTTTTCTCGACATCATTTTTGCAACGCTCTTACTGCGCGCGCTTACTCCAAAATCGCGCCACGGCCGAATAATCCGGATCATCCTGCGACGCATCTTTCACGGCGCTGTAAGTCTCATAGGCCGCCGCAGCGGCCGGCAAAGTGACTCCCTGCTGGCGCGCCAGTTCCAAAGCCAGCCGCATATCCTTGTGCATCAAGCGCAGCGGAAAACTCGCCGCATATTCATTCTTCAACATCAGCGGCGCCTTCACATCCAGCACCCCCGCGCGCGCCATGCTCGATTGCATCACCTCCACCAGCTTCTCGCCCTCCACGCCCCCCGCAGTAGCCAGCGCCAAGGCTTCTGCCAACGCCTCCACCTCCAGCGCCAAAATCAGATTCATCGCCAGCTTCACCGTCTGTCCCGCACCATTCGGTCCCAGCAAGAAAAATTTCTTCCCTAGCACTTCCAACACCGGCCGCGCGCGCTCCAGCACCTCGGCCTTCCCGCCAATCATGAATACCAATTCGCCTTTCTTCGCGCCCCAGTCTCCGCCCGTCACCGGCGCATCCAGAAAATCCACTCCGCGCTCGTCGCACGCCGCCGCGGCGCGCCGCGCCAGCTCCGGCGAAATCGTGCTCGAATCCATGTATATGCTTCCGCGCCGCAACCCTTCCAGCGCGCCCTCGGCGCCCCACAAAACTCCTTCCAGCGCCGGCGGATCGCTCACGATCGTGATCAGCACATCCGCGGCGGCCGCCGTCTCGCGCGGGTGCGCAGCCAATCTCGCGCCGTCGCTCACCAGCTCCTCCGCACGCGCCGCCGTCCGATTCCACACCACCAGTGGGAATCCCGCCTTCAGCAAATTGCGCCCCATCGGTTTGCCCATCAATCCCAGCCCAATCAATCCAACCGTCGGTTTCATTTCTCGCCTCCCGTCGCCGCACAAAAAATATACCTGCGCAGACGCACAAATGCGAATGCAGCAAGCGATTTCACGTTCACCTGAAGGGTTTTACAACAAAAGAAGAGAACTGCTGCGGCAATGCTATTTCTTCTTCGCGGGCTTGGGCACCGCCCGTGGCTGAGCGCCCTGTTCGCGCACTTCAGTCACTCGTATCACATACGCGTAGGGAATCTCCACGCGCATCGTTTTTTCCTTTCCGCCCGATGAAAAACGCTCCTGCACGAAAATCGCGTTACCCGTATCGGACGCCAGCGTCCCGATCGTCGAGAGCTGCATATCGCCCGCGCGATAATGCGCTTCCACCCGTTTGCCCAGCAGTGCGTAGTACCGTGTCATTCCACCTCAGTCGACCAAATAACGCACATCCGTCGTCGCACCGACTGCGGCAGTATATACAAATCAATAAATAAAACACACGCTGTTAATGATGAGGTACTTGAAGCATAACAGCGTGGCTTTCCGCTGCGGGATCTCCGGATCTTAATTCCAAATTGGCCGCCAGCATCAACGTCAACGCCGCTACCGCGCTCGCCGCTATATACGCCAGGAACACCGGCCATACCCAATCCAGCGCTCCCGGTTGGCTCGCAAATCTCCACGTAACAATCCACCACGCGATCGCTCCCGCAACCAGCCCGGCGAATGCCGCGAGGTTCCGGCTCAAATCCGAAATCCCCAGCGGATGCTGGCAGGTTGCGCAAACCAAATCATAGGAATCCGCGACAACTCTTCCCGCAGGCATCACGGCTCCGCAGCTAGGACATTGTCTTGCCGCCATCTTTCACCCCCGCAGAATCAACCACCATCGCTCGCACCGTCCTGCAGCAACGAAAATTCCACGCGATGCCGGAAAGGATCAATCCGCTCCGCCCGCACCCGCACCCGATCCCCCAAGCGAAATGTCCGCCTCGCTCCGCCGCCTCGGCGCGATCCGCGATACGGCTCGCAAACAATCGAATGGTCGCGATCATGATACGCGCATCGCTGACCTGTTAATTCCTCGAGGCGGTCGATGCTCACCAGACCTTCCACGAAAATCTCCACCAGCTCCACAAAGAATCCGAACTTCTGAACCGAAATAATCAGAGCCGAATACTCTTCGCCCAGATGGCTCTCCATGAATTGCGCCGTCTTCCATTCCATCAATTCGCGCTCTGCCGCATCCGCGCGTCTTTCGGCTTCGGAGCTTTCCGCCGCGATGTCCTGTAATTCCACGCGGCGATAGGGCCCCAGTACCGCCACGGTTTCCTCATTTCCTGTACGCGCGTTCTTCACCTGCGCGCGCAACGGTGCCACATCTGGATTCTCGAGCGCCCATTTCAGTGCCCGATGCACGATCAAATCGGGATAGCGCCGGATCGGCGAAGTGAAGTGCGTGTACTCCTTGGTCGCCAGCGCAAAATGTCCCAACACATCCACCGCATACCGCGCCTGCTTCAGCGAACGCAGCATCAGGTAGGAAACGATCCGCTCCTCCGGCTTGCCCGCGATTTTTTCCGTTAACCGCTGGTAATGCTGCGGCAGTATGTTCACTTCCTCCGTCGCCGGCAGCGTCACGCTCATGGGCCGCATGCGTCCACGTCCGCCTCGCCCGCCGCCTCCGCCGCGACTCTCGCGCGCTGGCGGACGCGCACGTCCATGCCGCACCGTCACGCGCCGCTCCGCCAAATCATCCACCCCCAGCGAATATCCAAACGCGTGCGCCAGTTCCTCGAACTCCAGCACCTTCTTCGGGTCCGGCTTCTCATGCACGCGATGCAGCGATGCCACTCCCCGCTTCTCCAGATACTCCGCCACGGCTTCATTCGCCGCCAGCATGAATTCCTCAATCAACCGGTGCGCGATGTTCCGTTCGCTGCGCACGATGCTCAGCATCCGCCCTTCATCGTCAAACTCGATCACCGCCTCCGGCAAATCGAAATCAATCGACCCGCGCGCCCGCCGCCGCTTGTTCAACAGCAACGCCAGTTCTTTCATCCGCTGGAACTCGCTCACCAGCGGTGCATACTTGGCCGTCATTTCCGCATCGCCTTCAATCACTTTGTTCACATTGGTGTACGTCATCCGCGCCGCCGAACGAATCACTCCCTGAAAAAATTCCGCCCGCAGCAATTTCGCCGCGCCGTCCAGCTCCAGCACCACGCTCATCACCAGCCGGTCCACTTTCGGATTCAGCGAGCAAATCCCGTTCGAAAGTTCCTCCGGCAGCATCGGCACCGCGCGATTGGGGAAATAAACCGACGTGCCGCGCAGCCGGGCCTCGCGATCCAGTCCTGAACCGCGCGCGACATACTGCGCTACATCCGCAATATGCACCTGCAGCTCATAATGGCCGTTCGGCAGCGCCGTCACATGTACCGCATCATCAAAATCACGCGCCGTTTCGCCGTCAATGGTCACAATCGGCAAGTGTCGGAAATCCCGCCGCCCCGCAAGATCGCGCTCCGTCACCTGTGCCTGCGTCACGCGCGCTTCCTGTTGCACCTCGTCCGGGAAGATGTTCGGCAGATGATGTTTGCGAATAATAATTTCAACATCCACGCCGATTTCGCCCGGCCGCCCCAGAATTTCAATCACGCGCCCCGCCGGAGCCAAGCCGCCCTTCGGAAATCGCGTGAGCTCCACGTTCACCACCGCGCCGTCCAGCTCCGGATATCGAGTTCGGCTGTTTCCGACCCTAGTGCCGCCACTGCCGGCCTCGCCAATTTTTTCCCACAGCTGCGGCGTCAGTTCCGCGCCCGGCGGAATCACCACTTCATGCAAAATGCGCACGTCGTAAGGCAGCACCACATTTCCCTGCGGCCCGTAGCGGAACAGCCCCACGATCGTCGGATGTTCGCGCGCCACAATCTGCACCACGCGCCCTTCCGCCCTCCCGTCCGCCCGCCTACGCTCGATGCGCGCCAGCACGCGATCGCCGTGCATCGCATCTCCCAACCCATCGCGCCCGATAAATAAATCTCCCTCCACGCGCGGCAGCGGCGAATCCGGCACCAGAAACGCATACCCATCGCGATGCGCTACAATTCTCCCCGATACCAAATTCGGATCGCGTCCGCGTCCCGATGCGACATTTGACCTGGGCGATGGCGCGGCGCGCGACGCGCTGGTAGCTGCGTCACGCAGGTTGGAAACAGCGTCCGCATTCGGCGTCTCTTGTTCGGCCGACGCAGTCGCTGCGGCCGCGGCTGAATTCGCAGCGTTCACGCGTTTTGCTGCCGCAGCCTGCCCCGCTGCTTCCTTCTTTGCGTGCTTCGTCCCCGCCAGCCGGAATCTTCCGCCCTGCGTCTCGTCGACTTCGCCATGCTTCTTCAGTTTTTGCAGGACCCGCGGCAAATACCGCCGTCCGCGATGCTTCAACCCCATTCCATGCGCGATGTGCCGGATGCTCGCAGGCTGCGAAAGTGTCCCCAGGTGCGCGAGCACCAGCTCCGGAGTCACATCGTCCGCAATCGTCGCTTCTCTCGGTTCGTCGGAATGGCGTTGGCTAGGTGTCATACGGTCTTGCACAGGCTAACGGATTTGCACGCGCGAGGCAAAACTTGCTTTCCTTCCACCGCGTGATTTTTCAGCAGCAGCATGCATCAAGGCTCGTCAAGCTCGTGTTCAGCCAGATCCAGCACCACAATCTTGCCGTCCGCTTCGCGCTCCAGCGCCGGCGCATACTGCCGCAATTCCTGGCGTCTCCACCAATTTCCCGTCTCGCGTTTCGTGCGCATGTCCGTGAACCAGTATTGATAAATCACGGTGCGCACCTCTCGCGGCGGCGGGCTAGCAAACGGATTGTTCGCAAACAACGCCAGCACGTCGGGCTCATTTTTCAGCAAACGCTCTTCCGCCCACACCACAAACCGCGATTGCTGCCAAGGTCCCAGGGATGCAAACCACAAATTCCATTCAAAGCGCGGCTGATAAGGCGCATAAATTCCCGGCGCTTCATTAATCGCCTGCGGCTTGTAACGAAACGGATACGCAATCCACGTCTTCCCATCCGGCGAGCCCTGAAATTCGATCTCGTAACGCTCGTGCGTCATCACTGCAAATAGCCCATAGGAATTCGCAATGCGAAACGGCTCGAGCGCCTGCACCGGCGCTTGCGGAAGAGGCAACCCCGGTACGAACATCCACAAGAGCAGCGCCGTGGTCGAATAAAAAACCAATCCAAGGCACAAGCCCGCAAACGCTCTGCGCAGCGGCGTAAGTCTTTCGCGCCATTCCGCCCCAACGCCCGCTCGCAACTCGGCTGGCATCGCATCCGTCGCACCAGGCACAGCCATCGGGCTCTCTCCGCGAATCAATGCGCGCAAACGCGACGGCAAAATCCACTCCAGAAATCGGTCATCCAGCAGCAGCACCCCCAGCAACAGCACCAGATAATTCAGGAACGTATAATTCGCGGTAGCAATAATCGAAATCTCAAACGGCGTCACAATAAAAAAACACACAATTCGAAATCGCCTCGGCAAAAACAGCATCCACACAATCAGCAGTTCCGTGACCAACGTGTAAACCGTCGCCGATGCGTGAAACCAGTGCGGCAAGTGCTGCACGTACCATCCAATCCATGTTGGTAACGGACCATTCTGGTAGTAATCGTCCATCGCGGTGAATTGCTGCCAGGCCGGATCCCCACTTGCGATTTTCGCCACGCCCGATTCGAAATAAATCCGGAACCATTCCCACTGCAGCAGAAACAGGCTCGCTCGCGAAGGAAGATTCTCTGCTCCCCACCCCGGCCGCAACCCGGCTGGCGCAAAAAATAGCGCGATGAATCCCGCCTCCAACAACATCCCATCCGATTGATACCCGGAAAAATCCCGCGCCACGCTCACAAACGAAACAAAGCACACAAAACAAATCAGCAGCGACGCCCGCGGCCACAAATTCAGCGTCAGCAGCAGCGACGCAATCAGCCCCACCCAGCACAGTGTCATCAGCGCGCCGTTGCCCGCTCCAAACCACAACAGACTCGGCGCGCTCCAATAGCTTCGCAATTCCAAAGCTGCATGCATCGCCTGCAGATAATCCGCCGCCGGCAGGATTCCGTTCGGCCCGATCAGCCCCTTGATCTGGAACAGCAGCGAATAAAACGCGGAAAGATAAATCAATCCCAGCGCGCGCAGGAATATCCAGCGCGACCACAGATGCCCGGGGCGTTTCTTGGTGATCGGCTCCGGTCCCAGCAGCCAGTTCACCACACCCTGTAGAAATCCTTCTTCCATCGGCTGCGATTATACGGCGAAAGTTTGCAGCGCTCGGGAAAGTTCGGCGCGCCAGGGGAGGAAAGTTGCGCGCCGCACAAGCCTATACGGAGGAAACGCTTTTATCCGGACGAGCAAGCTTCACAAAACGAGGCATCCGGGGCACCTCGCCGATCGCCTGGCGCCCTTCCGCCAACCCAATCAAGAATTCCTGCGCATTAAATCGAAAACCGTTCCGCGCGTGTGCCGCTGCACCATTGGCGCCTGTGCGCACGTATCGTCCATCGGCCAGCAATATCCGTGTCTTCTCCGTATCCGCCAGATACGGCTCAATCACCTCGCCAAACACCTGCTTGCACAATTCCGCATCGCGCAGGTGAAACATCACCTCCACTCGCTCGTAAATATTCCGGTGCATCCAATCCGCGCTGCCCAAATAAAGTTCCGTCTTCCCGCCATTTCCAAACACGAAAATCCGGCTGTGCTCCAAAAAACGCCCCACCACGCTGCGTACCCGGATCCGGCTGCTGATCCCGCGCACGCCCGGCCGCAACGCGCAAGCTCCGCGCACGACAAGCTCGATCTGCACGCCCGCCTGCGACGCTCGATACAGCGCCTGAATTGTTTTTTCATCCAACAGCGCGTTCACCTTGGCAAAAATAAACGCCGGCCTGCCGGCCTGCGCATGAGCCGTCTCGCGCTCGATCAATTTCAAGCAGCTCTTGCCCAGGTTCAACGGCGCGACAAACAACGGCTGGTAGTTCGGCCGCTCGGAATACGCCGTCAGATAATTAAACACATGATGCACGGCATGAGTGATGTTCGCATCGCTCGTCAGCAGGCTCAAATCGGTGTAGTAACGCGCCGTCGCAGGATTGTAATTCCCCGTCCCCAGATGCGCGTAGCGCCGAATCTGTCCGTCGCCTTCCCGCCGCGCAATCAACGCAAGCTTGCAGTGCGTCTTCAGCCCCACCACTCCGTGAAACACCTGCACTCCCGCTTCCTGCAAATTGCGCGCCCAGCGAATGTTGGAAGCCTCATCAAACCGCGCCTTCAATTCCACCACCACGGCCACTTCTTTTTTCGCCGCCGCTTCGATCAGCGCCCGCACAATCGGCGAATTCTCGCTGGTGCGATACAACGTCTGCTTGATCGATAGCACGTCCGGATCTTTCGCCGCGCTCTCGATCAGCCGCACCACGGCCGAATACGAATCGTAGGGATGATGCAGTAGCAAATCGCGCTTGCGAATCAGCTCGAACAAAGAAGCAGCTCCAGGCTTCAGCGCCAGTTCCCGCGGCACAAACGGCTGGAACTTCAAATCCGGCCGCGGCGCCTGATCGTACAAATACGAAATGCGCGCCAGATTCGGCGGACCGTCCACGCGAAAAATCTGCCACGTCGCCAGACGAAAATTCGCCACCAGCCGGTCAATAATTTCCTGATTCGCGCTCGCCTCAATTTCCAGTCGTACCGCTTCGCCCTTGCGCCGCCGGTGCAACTGCGCGTCCACCGTGTCCATGATGCTGCGAGATTCTTCCTCTTCCAGGTACAAATTACTGTTGCGCGTCACGCGAAACGCCGCCGCCGAAAGCACTTCGTAGCCGTGATACAGACGATTCGCGAACGCCTGGATCACATCGGAAAGAAACACATACTCGACGGTTCCGTCTTTCGCGGGCAGCAGCACCAGCCGCGGCAAGGCGCGCGGCACCGTCACCACTCCCAAATAAGTTTGCCCGGCGCGGCGTTTGCGCTTCAGCAAAAACGCCAGGCAGAGCGCTTTGTTCAGCACGTGCGGAAAAGGATGCGCCGGGTCCACGGTCACAGGAGTCAGCAGCGGCTCCACGGACTTTACGTAGTAATTTTCAATGTGCAGCCGCGCCGCAGGACCCAGCTTCTTCAAACTCACCACGCGAACCGATTCCGCCCCCAGCGCCGGCAGCAGCTCTTCGCGCCAGCAGTCGTACTGCGCTTTCACGAAGCTATGAATTTTCTCCGCCAGCTCCTGCAGCACTTCCGCCGGCGTGCGCCCATCCGGCCCAGGCTCGCGATTGCCGTGCTCCACCTGCTGCAGGATGCCGGCCACGCGCACCTCCACGAACTCGTCCAGATTGCTCGCCGTGATCGCGAGAAACTTCACCCGCTCGAGCAGCGGATTTCTCTCATCACGCGCCTCTTCCAGCACTCGCTCGTTGAATTGCATCCACGAATGGTGCCGGTTGAAGATGTATTGTGGGTCCGCTACATCGTTGTTTTTCATGACGTCCTTGCAGCCGGCGAGTCTATCGCGGTTGTGTTACAGCCGTGTTACCAAGGCTCCCGCGCCCACTTGCTCCCCTCCGTGTTCGCACTGCTAGGTCCCGCCAGCAAAAGGAGATAGGCTCCTCAAACCTACTTTCCCCGTTTCATGTTAGGATTTTCCGCCCGAACGATTCCCGCATCCTTCGTGAGGTAGAAAGATTTTGACGTTTGTCGCGTACGCATTTCTGTTCCTCGCCGCCATCCCCTTCATCTACTACTTTCTCTCCCTCTACAGCACCGTCCGCTATTTCCACGCATCAGCGCGCGCCCTCGCACCGAACTCCGATTTCACTCCTCCGATCAGTTGCCTCAAGCCGGTGAAAGGTCTTGACGCCGAAGCCTACGAAAATTATGCGAGCTTCTGCCGCCAGGACTACCCCGATTACGAAGTCCTTTTCTGCGTGGACCCGGGCGACCCCACTCTCCCGATTCTCAAGAAACTCATCCGTGATTTTCCCCAGCGCCGCATCCGCCTGCTCTTCGGCTCCGGCCGTGATGCGGTGAACGACAAAGTCGCGCGCCTCACTCGCCTGGTCGCCGAAGCCCAGCACGATTTCTTCGTCATCACAGACAGCGACGTGCGCGTGCAACCGGATTATCTGCGCACCGTCATCTCGCCCTTCCGCGATCCCCACGTCGGCGCGGCCACCTGCCTCTACTCATCCACCGAGGAAAAAAATCTCAGCGAAAGATTGCAATCCATCGGCATGATCTCCGATTTTTTCGCCGGCGTCATGGTCGCCTGGCAACTCGACGGCATCAAATTCACTTTCGGCCAAACGATCGTCTCCACGCGCCAGGCAATCGCGGGCTACGGCGGCTACCCAACAATCGAAGACCGCCCCGCCGACGACGTGTACGCCGGCCGCCTGGTCGCCGAGCAGGGCTACGAAGTAAAACTCCTGCCCTACGTCGTTCACTCCGTCGCGGATTTCGATTCACTCCGCGAATTTGTCTACAAACGCCTGCGCTGGATGACGGTCATGCGCCTGATGCGCCCCTGGGGCCACCTCGGCCTCATCTTCACCTGGGGATTGCCGTGGTCGCTCCTCGCCATTGCGATACATCCGTCGCTGGCGGTGGCCGCCGCATACCTCGGCACTTATTTATTCCTGCGAATCATAATGACGTGGCTCATCGGCATCTGGGGAATGAAGCAGCGGCGCGTCTGGAAAAAAATGCCGCTCATCCCGCTCTGGGACGCCATGGCTTTCGCCATCTGGCTAGCCAGCTTCGCCCGCCACACCATCCGCTAGCGCGGCGTCAATTATTATTTGCGCGAAGGCAAACTCACCGTCGTCGCTCCGCGCAACGCAGCCGATGTTTCGCGCTGACAGAATTCCAGCCAGTTTCAGCACCCACGAGGTCTTCCCATTTTCTCGCCACTCGCCACTCATCACTAGCCACTGCCTCCATAAATCGAGTAAAATAATTTGCATACCATGACAATAAATCCGCATCCATTCACCGTGCTCCCGTCGCATCCTTGCGCCCGGTGCGCCGGACGGTTCCGCAACGCATGACGTCATCCGCCGGCTTGCACCTGAAAACTTTTATTCTGATATTTTTCATGATCCTATTCGGCCCGCTCGGCAACGTTTCTCTGAGCAAAGGCATGAAAACCATCGGTGCCATTTCGCTGCATCAGCCCGCGGACCTGCTCCACGTCGGCCTGCAAATTTTCCAGTCGCCGTTCATCTGGCTCGGCATCCTGCTGCAGCTAATGTTTTTTGTATCCTATTTGCTGGTCTTGTCCTGGGCCGATTACAGTTTCGTTCAACCGGCCGGCTCCATCGCATACGCCGTGGTCGCCCTTCAGGCGCACTTCATTTTAAAAGAGCCGATTTCGCCGACGCGTTGGGCCGGCGTATGCGTCATTTGCCTGGGCGTGCTGATCGTGGGCCACACCTCGCCGCGCACCACGGAGCGAAGATAATGGCGTGGGAGAGTGTGTTGCTGGTTCTGATCGTCTTCGCCGGCACGTCCGGTGAACTCTGCGTCACTCGCGCAATGAAAACCATCGGCGAAGTTCACGACTTTCGCCCCAGCTCGCTCCTGCGCGTCATGCTGCGCGCCGTTCAAGTTCCCTGGATGTGGCTCGGCGTCGCGCTCATGGCCGTCGCCTTCTTTTCCCTGCTCGGCGCGCTCTCCATGGAAAACGTCAGCTTCGTCGTTCCGGTCACAGCCCTGAGCTACGCAGCCGGCGCGCTGGGCGGTCAGGTATTCCTCGGCGAACGCGTCTCGCGCAGACGCTGGCTCGGTGTTCTCCTGGTCTGCATCGGCGTCACGCTCGTATTCCTCGGCAGAAAGTAGCGCCTCAACGACGGGCCGTAGGGACGGCGTCTCGCCGGCTCTTTGCCGCTCAATTTGTAGCGGCCGTCCCGCGACGCAGGAGGGGCGCCATTGACTTAAACTTTAGCTGTTGCCCTTGCTGATTTTTCCCACGAGGTTTGCGCCAATCCCGCAAGCGCTCCACCGCATCTATAAGATGGACGATGCGCTAAACTCTCGTTACGATTGATGGCACCGAAATACTGAGGAGCGTCAGAATTTGTGCGGTATCGCCGGTTTCACACATAAAAATTGGTCGCCCGATCCAGATCGTATCCGGCGCGCCGCGGCGACCCTCGTTCATCGCGGCCCGGATCAGCAAGGCGTCTTCCGCTCCGAAATCTGCTCCCTGGGCGCCACCCGCCTGAAAATTATTGACCTCGAAGGCGGCGACCAGCCCATCTTTTCGCCCCATGGCGATGCCGTAATCGTCTTCAACGGCGAAATCTACAATCACCTGGAATTGCGCGCCGAACTGGAATCGTTAGGCCATTGCTTCCAATCACACTCCGACACCGAAACCGTCCTCCACGCCTTTCTCGAGTGGGACACGCAGTGTTTTTCCCGTCTGCGCGGCATGTTCGCCATCGCCCTGTGGATGGAATCCTCTCGCCGCTTGGTCCTAGCCCGTGATCGCCTCGGCATCAAACCGCTCTACGTCGCGCATCTCGGCCACGATCTATTGTTCGGCTCGGAGCTTAAGGCTCTTTTCATCCATCCCGAACTCACCCGCCGCCTCAGCCTCGCCGGCCTCGATTGCTACTTGTCCCTGAATTACGTTCCGTGCCCCTGGACGCTCGTCGACGGAATCGAAAAGCTAGGGCCCGGAAACTGGCTCGAATGGCGCGACGGAAAAATTCGCAAAGACAGTTATTGGAAGCTGCCATTCGAAAATCCTCGCAACTGGACTCTGGATTCCGCGAAAGAAGAGCTCGACTCGCTGCTGCAAAAATCCACACGCGAGCATCTGCTCTCCGACGTGCCCCTCGGCGTCTGGCTCAGCGGCGGCGTCGATTCTTCCACCATCCTGCACTACGCCGCGCAAGTCTCCCCCTCGCGCCTGAAAACTTTCTCTGTCTCTTTTCGCGGCCGCAGTTTCGACGAAAGCGAATACATCCGCCAGGTCGTGAACCACTACGGGACCGAGCACGAGGAATTGGATCTCACTCCGCACGAAGATTTAGCCGGCGCCATCGCCGAATTCGCCTACTATTCCGATGAACCCACCGCAGATGCCGGCGCGCTCCCCGTCTGGTTCCTCTCCAAAATGTGCAAACGCCGAACCACCGTCGCGCTCAGCGGCGAAGGCGCCGACGAACTGTTCGGCGGCTACCTCACCTATCGCGCCAATGCTCTCGCGCGCAACGCCAGACACCTGCCCGCATCCGCCGTGCGCCTCGCGCTGAAAGCCATCATCCACTGGCCCGTCTCCGACGACAAAATCAGCTTCGAATACAAATTAAAACGCTTCCTCGAAGGCAGCACCATGTCGCCCGAGCGCGCCCACGTTTTCTGGAACGGCACGTTCTCCGACCCAGAAAAGCGCTCCCTGCTGCAAGCTCAGCCGCCGAATGCGTTGCACGATATCCTCAGCGAGCTGGGCGGAAAATTCACTTCGCCAGACCCACTCGCGCCCTTCCTCTGGTTCGATCAAAAATATTATCTTCCCGGCGACATCCTCACCAAAGTTGACCGCATGAGCATGGCGCACTCGGTCGAGGTGCGCCCTCCGTTCCTCGACCATCGCATCGTGGAATTCGCCGCCACGCTCCCCGCGTCCCTGAAAATCCAAGGCTCGCGCCAAAAATTTATCCTGAAGGAGCTTATGAAAAATAAGCTCCCCGCGGCGGTACTCACGCGCAAGAAAGTCGGCTTCGACATCCCCGCGCACGAATGGCTGCGCGGCCCTTTGCGCGAATTACTGACAGACACGCTGACCTCCGGCCTGGCCGATCACCCCGGCCTATTTCAACCGCAAGCCGTGCAATCGCTTTTGCAAGCCCACATGGACAGGCGCGCCAATCTGGGTTATCACCTGTGGGGCTTGCTGATACTTTTCCTATGGATGAAAGAATGGCGGATTCAAGCAGCACCCTCTCCGGCCAGCCATTATCCGGCTCCGGAAAGAACCGGTATCTCTACTTAATCGTCTTACTTTTCGCCGGAGCGATTTATGTGGGTTGCATCGTTTCTCCGCCGTCTCTCATGGACGACGTCGATTCCGTGCAGGCGCAAATCGCGCGCAACATGCTCGTCTCCGGCGATTGGGTCACAGCTCGCCTTGACGGTGTCCCCTATCTCGAAAAGCCGGCGCTGATCTACTGGACCATAGCGCTCTCCTACAAAATTTTCGGAGTGCACGATTGGTCCGCGCGCGTTCCCATCGCACTCTCCGCGCTCGCTCTGTGCTGGGTCACCGCGGCGTTCGGCGTCTGGGCTTTCGGCAAACGCGCCGGCTTCTACGCGGGTTTATGCATCTCTACCTGCGTCGGATTGTTTCTCTTCACGCGTGTTCTGATTCCAGACGTCACGCTCACATTCACCACTGCCCTGGCCATGTGGTCCTTCCTCTGCGCCCTTGACGACGAAGAACCTCACCCGCGCCTCTGGGCATTTCTATTCGCTGCAAGCCTCGGCGCCGGCCTGCTCCTGAAAAGTCTGATCGCGATCGTTTTTCCGGTCGGCGCTGCGATCGTCTATCTCCTCTTCACTCGCCAGCTCTTCTCCTGGAAAATCTGGAAACGCCTGCATCCTTTCACCGGAACGCTCGTCGTCCTCCTGATCGCCGCGCCGTGGCACATCCTCGCCACTCTGCGCAATCCGCCGTATTTCGTTTTTACTCTGCACAGCGGCCCCAATTCCTATCACGGATTTCTCTGGTTCTTCTTCATCAACGAGCAGCTGCTTCGCTTCCTCAATCTTCGCTACCCGCGCGATTACAACACCGTGCCGCGCCTCTACTTCTGGCTATTCCATCTGATCTGGCTGTTCCCCTGGAGCGTTTACATCCCTGCCGTCGCCAAACTTTCCTTCAAGCCAACTGACCGCGCCAGCCATGCGCGTCTGCTCTGTTTGTGCTGGCTGGGCTTCGTCCTGATCTTCTTCACGTTCTCCACCACCCAGGAATACTATTCCATGCCGTGTTACCCCGCGCTCGCCTTGCTCATCGGTTCCGCCATGGCCACGGAAAATATTTGGGTCCGGCGCGGCACCCGCACGCTCGCCGTAATCGCCGCCTGCGCCGCAATCGCCGCCTGCGCCATTTATTGGAACGTACGCAATCTGCCCGCTCCCGGCGACATCTCCTCCGCGTTGACCAGCAATCCGAAATCCTACAGTCTCTCCCTGGGACACATGCTGGACCTCACGCTCCCATCCTTTGCCTACCTGCGAATCCCCCTGCTCCTGGCATCCATCGCCTTTCTCGTCGGCGCGCTCGGAAATATCCGCTTCACAGGTCTGCGTGCCTTTCTCGCCTCCGCCCTGATGATGGTTCTATTTTTCCACGCAGCTCGCGCCGCCATGGTCGTCTTCGACCCCTATCTTTCCTCGCGTCCCCTCGCCGAAGTGCTGCTGAAATCACCAGACGGCGCCCTGATCGTCGAACGCCACTACTACCCGACCTCATCGATTTTCTTCTACACCAATCGCAGCGCGTTACTCCTGAATGGCCGCGTCCTGAATCTCGAATACGGCTCGAACGCTCCCGGCACCGCCGACGTCTTCATCAACGACGCAAAATTTGCGAATCTCTGGATGACGCAACCCCGCTTCTATCTAGTCTGCGCGCAAACGAGCCTGCCGCGTCTGCAAAGTCTCGTCGGCACTGCAAACCTCGACATCGTCGCCAAAAGCGGCGGCAAAATCCTGCTAACCAATCATCCGCTGCCCAATGCAGCCACGCCCGGCTCGCAATCGGGTTCGTAGAGGGGCGGCGTGCTGTGCCCGCCGCCCCTGGCAACGTTATTCTCCTCGATGACGTTCTTGTGTGAACTCTGGGCGGCTGACGATGCGACCAGCATGCTCATCCCGATGAGCGCAGCGAAGGATCTCGACCTGTTTTCTCTGCGTACTCTGCGCTCCGCCCTCTGTGCTCTCTGCGTCAGCTTTTTTTGGCCGCACCCTACTCGCCATCCGCCGCGGAGAACGGTAAGATAGGAAGCTGTTCGGCCGCAGCAATTCATAGCTGCCAACAGCGCCTGCCAGCCCCAAGCAGCAGCGCACAAGCGAAAACAAAGACGGCGCAACCAGCGGAGGCAGTATGAAGATTGCAGTCCTAGGCGGAGACGGGTATTGCGGTTGGGCGACGGCCCTCTATTTGTCCAATCGAGGCCACGAAGTCGCCATCGTGGACAACTTCGTACGCCGACAATGGGATCACGAGCTGGGCGCCCAAACCCTAACTCCCATCCGCCCGCTCTCCGACCGCCTGACCGCCTGGAACCGCCTGACCGGCCGCACGATCGAATCCTACGTCGGCGACATCACCGACTACGAGTTCCTCAGCAACCTAATCAAAGATTTCGAACCCGAAGCCGTCGTCCACTTCGCCGAGCAGCGCTCTGCTCCCTATTCCATGATTGACCGCGGCCATGCCGTCTACACCCAGGTCAACAACGTCGTCGGCACTCTGAATCTTGTTTTCGCCCTCCGCGAACTGCAACCCGATTGCCACCTGATCAAACTCGGCACCATGGGCGAATACGGCACTCCGAATATCGACATCGAAGAAGGCTACATCGCCATCGAACACAATGGCCGCAAGGACGTTCTCCCATTTCCCAAGCAGCCGGGCTCCTTCTATCACCTCTCCAAAGTGCACGACAGCCACAACATCATGTTCGCCTGCAAAATCTGGGGCCTGCGCGCCACCGATCTGAATCAGGGCGTGGTGTACGGTACCATCACCGATGAAGTCGCGCTCGACGAAGCGCTCATCAATCGCTTCGATTACGACGAAGTTTTCGGCACCGTCCTCAATCGCTTCTGCGTCGAAGCCGTCGTCGGTCATCCCCTCACCGTGTACGGTAAAGGCGGCCAGCGGCGCGGCTTTCTCGACATTCGCGACACCGTCCGCTGCATCGAAATTGCCTGTCAGAATCCCGCCGCGCGCCACGAGTGCCGCGTCTACAATCAATTCACCGAAAGTTTTTCCATCATGGATATCGCCGGTATCGTCCAGGCCGCCGCCCAGAAAATCAACCTCGCCGTCGAAATCAGCCACCTTCCAGACCCGCGCGTCGAATCGGAAGACCACTATTACAACGCCAAGCACTCCAAACTGATTGATCTCGGCCTCCAGCCACACTTGCTTTCCGACACCATGCTTGACTCGCTCCTGAAAGTCGCCGTGAAATACCGCAACCGCATCGACACCTCCCTGATCCTTCCCAGCGTCAACTGGCGCAACGCCCGCAACAACTATCGCGAACGCGCCAAATCCAACCCCAGCACGAAGCCAGCAGCATCTCAACTAAAAAAAGTGGGAGTCTCTTCCGACTAGCTGAGCTTCTGACTTTGGTGGCGCCGGGATTGGGAGGGATTTTTTCCCCGCCAATTGCACCCACACCATAGAGCGCCTCTTGTCAACGCAAAGTAGAAATGTCCGGTTTTTCGCAAGGTAGAAATGGAGTCTCGTCTCGAATCGAATGGTCAGGATTTGTGGCCGCGGGCAACTCGAACCGGAGGGAAAATCCAAAGGACAGGTCCGGAAGCGCTCGCATCGCCCATACCGTTCTTCTTCAAGTCTTCGCAATATTGGCCTACGTGCTTGAAATCCATCAGCGCGACTTGTCCACCGAATTTCAGGACGCGTACAATTTCGGAGATGGCTTCGCGGCGTCCGTCGCGGCTGGAAATGTTGTGGATTGCAAGATTGGCCACAACAACATCCACCGAGGCGTCGGCGAAGGGCAACTTTCGCATGTCGCCATCTCGCACTTCCACGCGTTCGGCAACTCCTTCGAGCGTCGCATTTTGTAGTGTTGCTTCCCGCGAGTTGTTTCCCTGATCCACCTGTGACCAGAGATCGATCCCGATGCTGTGACCGCGCGGAAGTCTTTTCGCGGCGGCGATTAGCAGTAGCCCATGGCCGCAACCCACATCGAGCACCGTTTCATCCCCACGAAGATGCAGACTGTCAAGGAGCCGGTCGCGCGCGCGAAATTTCCCATAGTAGCTGCTGCCCATCAGCAGGAGAGATTCGACGAAGAGAACGATGCCGCAGTAAACCATCGAATAACTGATGCCGATCACAGGTCCGATATTTCGTGGCGTAGCCCATTCGAGGAAGCTATACCCCACTGCAAACAGCGCGGGGCCGCCCAACAGAAATCCGCGGACAACGCCCGGAGCGTCCAATCCGTAATCAGGTTTTTTCTTTTGCATTCAATTGCACGTCGCCGGAGCTGCTTGCCGGCAGCCCGCCGGGCGAGATGCCTTTTGAGCTGAAGCCGGCGAGTCCACGGATGTCCTCACGACTGCCACGAATACGAACGAACCTAGAAATCGTTACGCACGACTTTTCCACCCTTCATGACAAACTTCACATGCTCCAGCGCGTCGATATCCTCGAGGGGATTCTGTTCGACGGCGACGATGTCGGCCTGTTTGCCGGCCTCGAGAGTGCCGGTTTCCTTGTCAATTCCGAGCAGGGTGGCGGGATTGATGGTCGCCGCTTGAATGGCCTGGAAGGGAGTGAGACCAAGGCTCACAAGCAAAGGAAATTCGCGAGGCACGAACTGCTCGTCGAAGATGGTGTCGCTGCCAAAACAAATCTTCACTCCCGCGGCAAAGGCGGCACGAAGGCGACGGTCGCGTTCGGCAATCATGGCCTTGCCTTTGTCGATACTCGCTTGGGGGAAGCCCATCTTGGGACCTTCTTCTACGATGTAATTCAAAACGTAAAGCGTGGGGATCAGATAGGTACCCTTGTCCTTCATCATGCGAATTGTTTCGTCGTCAATCAGCAGGCCATGCTCCACGGAATCGACGCCGGCGCGCACGGATTCCTTGATGGCGTCGGTGCCGATGGCGTGAACCGTGATTTTCTTCCGCAGCCGGTGGGTTTCATCTACCGCGGCCTGAATTTCTTCATCGGTGAAGGTTTGAACGCGCGGATCGTCGTGTGCGGACATTACGCCACCGGAAACGTAAACTTTTATCCAGTCCGCTCCATATTTGATCTCTTCGCGCACGGCTTCGCGCATGGATTGCGGACCACTGACAATTTTTCCAAACGCGATGGTATCGACGTCCGGCGCGATATCGTTCAGGTCCGCGTGGCCGCCGGTGGAGGTCAAGGCGTGAGGCGCCACAAACATGCGCGGACCGGTGAAATCGCCGCGCGCAATGGCGTCGCGAATCTCCACCAGCGCAAAATATTTATCAAAATCGCTGGGATCGCGAAGCGTGGTGAATCCTTCGGACAGTTCCTGCTGCGCACGCTTCAATCCGTATAGAGCCTTATACGCGCTCGATCCCAAGAGGTAGTTGTCATCGGTGCCTCGGGCAGGATTAAACAGAATGTGCGCGTGAAGGTCCATCAAACCCGGAAGGCAGGTGGCATGACTGAGATCGATGTTCTGGCTTCCGGCCGGAACGGCGACATCTGTGCCGATGCTGTCGATACGGCCGTCGCGCACGATGATCGTTGCATTGACCATGGGCTTTTCCGAGCGCACATCTATCAAACGGCCGCAATGAATGGCGACAACCTGGGAGCTTTGTGCGTTCGCGGGCATGGCGGAACACAGCAATAGCGCGACGCCGGCGACCATGCTCTGAATTATTCGAAATTCCTTTCGGGTACCACCGAAAAACACGAAAATTGGATGACGGCTCATTCGCATCCTCCCCGGAAATCGATTGGCCCACTAGATTGTTCTTCTGAGGCGGTCCTCGCAACAACAATCCAATGTGTCCAAGTCATGTCTGCCTATCGTTTGAGTTCCGTAAGCCTAGAACGTAAGCCGCAGGCCCGGCGCGTCGCTCGAAAACTCCAGAGCCGCGCTGGCGAACGTTGGTGCGGTGCTCGGGCCTAGTACCGTTGGTGCTTCCCTGCGTGCCCGTCAAGTTCGTGTTCAGGATGTTGCCTGGAGGATCGTAACCAGCGCGGAAAAAGGCCGAAAACCTTTGGGCTGGATCACCTGTTTCAGCTTGAATTTGTCCTCTTCGACTACCCTGTTTTCTCTGCGAGCTCGAGCGGCCGGTCCGCTTGTATTCCCAGCCACAGTATTCCGCCGATGGCCGCCAGAGCCGATCCAGAACCCAAAGCAAATATCCACCCAAAATGTTGCACTAAAATGGGAACCATCGCCGTAGAAGCAGCGCCGCCCAAGTTCCCAAGCATGTTCATGATTCCCGTGGCTGCGCCAGCATGTACGCCCGAGACACTGATCGCGGCTGACCAAAACGCGCCTTCCGTGAATTGGACGAAGCCAACGCTCAACGCCAAACCTGCAATGGCTATATACGGATTGCGTACGCCCGCACTGAGGAAAAGGAAGATAGCGGAGAGGCTAAAACCAGTAATCGCGATGGCCCGGCATCCCCACCGTCGCCCCACTCGTGCTGAGAGCCAGTCGCACAGCACGCCGCCCGTTACCGTCAGAACGCTCGAGACAATGAAAGGCAGGCTCGCAAAGATTCCTCCGCCGAGAATACTGAATCCCCGAACATCCACGAGATAAGTGTAGAGCCAGAAAACAAATATGTAGAGCACATAACCGTCGAAAAAATAGCTAAGCGAAATGAGTAAGAGGTTTCGATCACGCAACAAATTGACCCAAGAAGGGGATTTCGCGGGGATGGAACTTTGATCTGGCTGACCCGAAAGGATCAGCGACAATTCCCTTTGGCTGATCCGTGGGTGTTTCCGAGGATGGTCTGTTGAATACTGCATCCAGCAAATTGCGACCATTAAAGCGAGCACCGAACTGACGTAGAACGATGCGCGCCACCCGACGTGAATCATCAGCCAGGAAATCAGCGGGGGCGTCACCGCCGAACCCGCCGATAGTCCCGCGACCACTATCGCATTTGAAAAAGCCCATTCCGAAGCAGGAATCCAACTAGCAATCGCTCGCGCTGCGACAGGATAAGTGGCGGCCTCTCCGACTCCGAGCAGGAACCGCACAACCACAAGCGTTACCAACACGCCCAAGGTACCGCCGACGACCAGGCCGGGCAGCAAGCCTGTCAATAAGGTCGTTACAGCCCAGGTCAGAGCCGCCATTGTTAAGATAAGGCGGGGACCGTAACGATCCCCCAAATACCCTGCAGGCACTTGAAATAAGGCATATCCCAGCAAGAAACTGCTGAATACTTGGCCCATCTGGACTTGGGTAAGGGAAAAGGCAGGCATCATGAATTTCGCTGCCACGGAGATGTTCATCCTCTCCACATAACTAACGAAGCTGAAGCCGGCGAGCAGGGCGACAATGTTCCAGCGCACTGAACTAATAGACTTTTTCATTGCGGCAGCAGTGGGATGACGCGCTGGGACTCAATTTCGTTGGAGATGATCTTATCCGACACAAAGGTGCCGCCCGGCTCGGAGAACTCGTTCAGCATCGTCCAGAAATCACGGTCACTTAATTTGTCCGGCAGGACTTCAGTCCGAACTCTAGTTTCTGCAACAACGGGGGACGAATTTAGGTTGCCCGCGCTCCCAGAAAGCACGAACAAGAGAACTGTAAACAGGAGTTTGTGATTCATGGTCTGTCGCACAAATCTAAATGGAATTTGCTGTTTAGGTCCTCGTAATGCGCGGTGAAGTACACAAGTCGTTACGCCCAACACGATTCAGGCCACTAGCTCCTGATTAGGACTCGGGTTTACTCAACAGCAATTGAAAAGCAAGACGTCAAGAGACACGACTAGCCACCGCTTAATGGTAAGAGAAAATCTCGATGACGGGGCCCGGGAGCCGTTCGACTTCGACGATTTCGTTGGCTTATGGGAAACT
>Ga0210391_10001340_pt1 | contig 22700 bp, 18 predicted proteins | sample IncBWC12OmetaG_FD_160573 | JGI IMG/M metagenome (GOLD analysis project Ga0210391, IMG submission 160573) | Forest soil microbial communities from Barre Woods Harvard Forest LTER site, Petersham, Massachusetts, United States - Inc-BW-C-12-O ...
TGACGCCAAAGTTCGAGTGCGGTACGCCGAGACCGACCAGATGGGCGTGGTTTATCACGGCAACTATTTCACCTGGTTCGAAGTCGGGCGCGTGGAACTTTGTCGCGCGCTCGGGTTTGAGTACAAGCGGATGGAAACCGACGATGATTGCTTCATCGTGGTCGCCGACGCGCATTGCCGTTACAAACGCTCGGCACGTTTCGACGATGAGTTGATCGTACGGACCCGGGTAATCGAAGCGCAGAAACGCACGATTAAGTTTGGCTACGAAGTGCTGCGCGACGACGAACTCCTCGCGACCGGCGAGACAATTCACGTCATCTGCGACCGTGAAGGCCGGCCGCGTTCCCTGCCCGAGAAATATCACCAATACTTCTTCGCGACCACAAACGGAGCGTACAAACACTCAGGACGATAGAACTCATGACACAGATTTTGATCGATGGCGAAACGCTGACGCGCGACGCATTGTACCGAATCGTATTTGAAGGCGAGGAAGTCGCTTTGGCTCCGGCGGCGCGGGAGAAGATGAACGCGTCGCGTGCGGTGATCGAGCGCCTGGTCGCGTCGAATGCCGCCGTGTATGGCGTAAACACGGGCTTCGGGAAAATGGCGTCGGTGCGGATTTCGCGCGAACAGATTGGCACGCTGCAGGTGAATCTCGTGCGCAGCCACGCGTGCGGCGTGGGCGCGCCACTGAGCGAAGCCGAAACGCGCGCGATGCTTGTCTTGCGCGCGAACGCGATCGCTAAGGGATTTTCAGGCGTGCGGCCGGTTGTAGCCGAGACATTGTGCGCGATGCTCAATAAGAGCGTGCACCCAGTGATTCCCGGGCAAGGTTCGGTCGGCGCGTCCGGCGATCTTGCGCCACTCGCGCATCTGGCGCAGGTTGCAATCGGCGAGGGCGAAGCGATTTATGATGGCCAGCGCATGGCCGGCGGCGCGGCGATGAAGGCGGCAGGAATCGCGCCACTCAACCTCGATGCTAAGGAAGGCCTCGCGATGCTGAACGGCACGCAAGGCATGCTCGCGCTGCTGTCGCTCGCGCTCCGTGATGCGGAAATTGTGGCAGACACGGCTGACGTCGCGGCCAGCCTGTCGCTCGATGCGCTGCGCGGCAGCCCGGCGGCGTTCGATGAACGCATCGCAAAAGTGCGGCCGTACGCCGGTCACGCGACCACCGCGAAAAATCTCGAACGGCTCAACGCAGGCAGCGCCATCCGCGACTCGCACAAGTCCGCGGACATCGACCCGCGTGTGCAGGACGCGTATAGCCTGCGTTGCACACCGCAGGTGCACGGCAGCGTTCGCGACGTGCTCGATCAAGTGGATGCGACGTTGCGCGTCGAACTGAACAGCGCAACGGACAACCCACTTGTCTTTGCGACCGACGCAAAAGGTGCGGGCGAAGTGATCAGCGGCGGCAATTTTCACGGGCAGCCGCTGGCGATTGCCGCGGATCAGCTGGCTGTTGCGCTTACAACACTCGCGGGGATTTCAGAGCGGCGCATCGAGCAGATGACGAATCCACAGACGAGCATGCTGCCGGCGTTCCTGGTGCGCGACGCGGGACTCAACTCTGGCTTCATGATTCTGCAGGTCACAGCCGCGGCGCTCGCCAGCGAAATGAAGACGCAGGCTGCGCCCCACTCGGTAGATTCGATTCCCACGTCAGCCAATCAGGAAGATTACGTTTCGATGGGAATGTCTGGGTCGCGACGGCTTGGATCGATGATGGCGAATCTGCGGAATATTCTGGCGGTAGAACTATTGTCGGCGTGCCAGGGGATCGATCTTCTGGCGCCGTTGAAAACGGGCAAAGCGGCGCAGCGCGCGTACGACATCGTGCGGTCCGTCTCGAAAACGGTGAACGAGGACCGCTCGCTCGCCGCAGACATCGAGGCCGTAGCGAAGCACGTCGCCAAAGGCTCGTTCGCCGAAATCCTGCGTTAATCGCCCGCTGGCGATCGGCCGGCGCGTTCACAATCCAGACTCGCGCGTTACGTCTTCTGCGTTTTGATGGCCACGTTGCCGGCGCTCGCCGCGCGATCCGCGGAGCTGATCTTCACCGTGTCATTCAGTGGTGGCGGAGTTGCGGGCTTTTGAGTCTGCTTCCTTGCGTTGGACGTGGGCTGCTCGGCCTGCGATTCGGACTGCGGCGGATTGCTGACGCCCTTCACCGGTTGTGCCATCGTGGAGTCCCCCTGGTTCGTAGTCATCGGCAAGATTTGCCGCACCCTTTAGCCCCCGGGACCGCGACGGCGGCCCTCCCACGACCCAGATCGCAGTGCGAGCACCCACACCGCCGGGCCACCACGTCACCGTGCCCTCATTCCCCCTCTGTGCCCTCTGTGAAATCTTCCATCCTTTGACTTCGTAGTCGCCTACGCGAGCGCCCGCCGCAGAAACGTCCCAAAGCGGTACCCGGCGATGTAGCTGAATGGAGCGACGCCGAGCGAGTAGTGCCCGCACGGGAGCACCGTCGACTCGATCGGCAGACCTTCATCGCGAACCGCGTCAGTAAGTTCCTTCGAGAGAGCGAACGGGAACGTCGGATCGTAGCGCGCCGTAACGGTGAGGATCTTCTTGTCCAAGCCACGCAGACGCGAAATGTAAGGCCGCGGGCTGATCGGCGACCAGCACTCGCGCAATTCTTCGAGCGTGACGGACTGCTCGAGCGACTGCCATACGTTGGAAGTAGTCAGCCCGTCCGCGACGACGTCGGCGAAGTAAGTCGAGACGTGCAGAAACGCACCGGCCCGTAGTGCGGGCTCGTGGCACAGCGTGAGAAACGCGAGGCATGAGCCAATGCTGGTGCCGAGTATGCCGAGCCGGTCGTAGCCTTGCTGTTCGAGCCAGCGCAGCGTGCGCCGCACATCGAGAACCGCCTGTCGATTCGCCTGTAGCGTCAGTCCTATGTTTGGACTGATTAAATGATCGGCCCGCGGAAAACCTGGAATCGCGCGGCGGTCGTGATACGGCAGGCTCATTTTCACGGCCGTGATGCCGAGCTTGTTGAGCCAACGGCAAACGTTCTGCTGCTCTTCCCACCGCGAATTCCACTGAGCCAGCACAACAACCGCAGGGCCGCGATCGGCCGCGCGAAATAGCTGTGTGTGAACGCGATCGTTTTCCGGCCACGGCGAGCGGATCGCACTCGTGAATGTGAGCACGTTGTCGCGTAGTTCGTAGTCGGAGGCCGCGCCAGTCGCGTACCAGTCGCCGCTGTGGCTGAGCGTTTCCTCCGCGAACTTCATCAAAGAACCGCGCGGATCGGGATCGCGAGGATCGAGGCCAATGTGCTCAAGCCCCCAATCGAAGGGCATGACGCGGCGGTTGGGTTCCTGCGCGAAACGCATCTCTTCGTACGCGCGGACCCTCTGTTCGAGCCAAGACATGAAGGTGAACTTAAAAATATAGCGCAGCGGAAAGCAGCCAATCAAACCCGACCGCTGAAAAATCGAAGCGAAACCACGGTGGTTTTAGAAATAGCGCGAGAAATCGGCGTGTTATTCTAAAACGCGCGCGAACCAAGGCGATGCGAATGAAATTTAACCTGAAAAGGCGCCGCACGACGACCTCTATGACTTTCTCGATTCTCCTGGCCTCGAGCCTGGTTTTTGGATTGGCAGCAGCAAAATCGGCGCCGAAATCCACTTCAAAGTCGGCGGCGAAGAAAACCGCGGCGAAATCCGGCGCCAAGGCTTCCGCGAAACAGACGCTGCCGGCGTCGGAGCCCAGCGACCCGTGGTGGAAGCACGCCGTTTTTTACGAGGTCTACCCGCGCAGCTTCGCGGATAGCAACAACGACGGAATCGGCGACCTGAACGGCATCACCTCGAAACTGGATTACCTGCACGACCTCGGCATTGACGCGATCTGGATCACGCCCTGTTTCCCTTCTCCTCAAGTCGACTTCGGATACGACGTCTCGAACTACGTCGACATCGATCCGATGTACGGCACGCTGAAAGATTTCGACAAGCTCGTCAAAGAGGCCAAGAAGCGCAACATCCGCATCGTTCTCGATTTTGTGATCAACCACACATCGGACCAGCACCCGTGGTTCCTCGATTCAAAATCCTCGAAGACCGCGGACAAGCGCGACTGGTACGTGTGGCGCGACGGAAAAGCGCCGGGCGAGCCACCCAATAACTGGCAGTCCATTTTTGGCGGCCCCGCGTGGACGCTCGATCCCGCGTCGGGACAGTATTACTACCATTTTTTCTATCCCCAACAACCCGATCTGAACTGGCGCAATCCCGCGGTTGAAAAGGCGATGTTTGACGCGACGCGGTTCTGGTACAAGCGCGGTGTGGCAGGATTCCGCCTCGACGCGGTGAATGCGCTTTACGAAGATCCCAAGCTGACTGACAACCCGATCCTCCCCGGCAAAAACTCGTACGGCGATCCGAACATGAAAAATCAGTACAACTCGGAATTGCCAGAGAATCACGAAGTGCTACGGCGGCTGCGTAAGGTCGCCGATCAGTCGGACGCCGTGCTCATCGGCGAAACGTGGACGACGGACACCGAAGAATTGAAGCTGTATTACGGCGCGAACAACGACGAGATTCAGCTGCCGATGGATTTTCTGTTCACGATGGTGAACAAGATGTCCGCGCCCGATTTTCGCAAGCAGGTTCAAGCGGTCGAGGACACCGGGCAGTGGCCGGTGTTCGTCATCAGCAATCACGACATCATTCGCTCGTGGGTGCGCTACGGCGACGGTGTTCACAACGACCAGATCGCCAAAGTGCTCGCAGGGATGTACCTGACGCTCCGCGGTACGCCGATCATGTACTACGGCGAAGAACTCGGCATGCAGAACACCGACCCAAAAACGCGCGACGAAGTGAAAGACCCGATCGGCAAGCTCGGCTGGCCGACGGAAAAGGGCCGCGACGGCGAACGCACCCCGATGCAGTGGAACGAGTCGGCAAACGCGGGATTTTCGAAGATGACGCCGTGGTTGCCGGTCGCCGACAACTACAAAACTCGCAATGTGCAAGCGGAGCTGAAAGTCCCAGACTCCGTGCTGAATTTCTATCGCACCGTGCTGCGGCTCCGTAAGACCGAGCTGGCGCTAAAGTACGGTGATTACACAGCGATAAACACGAACGATCCAAACGTCTTTTCCTACCTGCGCAAATACAAGAACGAGGCTGTGCTGGTCGTCCTGAATATGTCGCCCACCGCGCAGTCCGCGAAATTCGATCTGAAAGCGCAGGGCTTCGCAAAGGCCACGCCAAAGACCTTGGCCGCATCCGGCGCATCGGCCACGAGTCTCTCGGCCGTGAAGCTCCAGCCGTTTTCGGCCTACATCGCGAAGGTGACCGCACCTCCGACAGCCAAGAAATAGTGGGCTTTAGGACACGGATCGCGTTAGAAGTCGGGCACGTTGGCAGGGGCCGTGGCTTGAGGGCCCATCGCCACTGGTGCAGAATGAAGATGTGCTCTCCGAATCTCTCATCGCGGCGTTCGTCTTCCTATTCGGCCTCATTATTGGGAGCTTCCTGAACGTCTGCATTCTGCGAATTCCCGGCGGAAAATCGATCGTTTTGCCGGCATCGGCCTGCCCGAAGTGTGGCAAAGAAATCAAGGCGTACGACAACATTCCCGTGATCAGCTGGCTGATCCTTCGCGGGAAATGCCGCAACTGCAAAACGAAGATTTCGCCAATGTACCCGCTGGTGGAGTTCCTCACCGGCGTGCTCTTCCTCGGCAGCTATCTCGCGTTCGGACTCTCCTACGACACGCTGAAGTGGTGCGCCTTTTCCGCAATTCTGGTGGTGCTGGTCTTCACCGACTACCGTGAACGAATCTTGCCGGACGTGGTGAACTACACCGGCTTCGCGATCGGCCTCGGTCTGAGCCTTCTCACCAAGCCCAGCGACGGCACGTCACTGTGGATCGCGAACAAGTTTTTCGAGTTCCCTCCGCCCGTGCCAGTGCTATCTCTGATCGACGCACTGATCGGCGCGGCAGTCGGTAGCGGACTTTTATGGCTCGTCTCCGAGGTTTACTTCAAGCTGCGCGGCCGCGAAGGTATGGGCCTGGGTGACGTGAAGATGATGCTCATGGCCGGAGCCTTTCTCGGCGCAAAGCGAACGCTGCTCACGATTCTCGCCGGCTCGCTTCTCGGAAGTGTCCTCGGCATCGCCATCATCGCGGCGAAGCGCAAGGACTCGGACTACGAGCTGCCCTTTGGCACATTTCTTGGCGCGGGCGCGTTGCTCGTGGTTTTCTTTGGAACGCCGGTTGTAAACTGGTATCAGTCGCTGATTACGGGTCGATAGTGCGGGTGATCTACCGATGATCCTGCCAAACACAGTCCTGCCGAGCCCCGCGCCGCACGGCGGGCTTCCCACCATTGGCGCCGCTTACCTGATCGGATTTTTCGTGGCCATTTCGATTTTCGTGCTGGCGATGATCGCGATTGCGCGCAAGGTTTTGCGTCAACATCATGTCAGCGACCAGCCGGCAAGCTGGGAGCCGGAATCGCCCGACACAGAAAATCCCTCCGCGTTCATGGCCGCTTCCATGCAAGGCGTGATCGAACGCCTCCGCGCACAGGAAAAAGAACTGGCGCGGCTGCACGCTCTGGCGCAGGAACGTGCGCAGGAATCCGAGCGGCTCACGGAAGAAGTAACGCGCAACATGCCAACCGGTTTGTTGCTCGTGAACGCCACCGGCGCGATCAGCTCAACGAATCCGGCTGCCGAGGAGGCGCTGGGGATGCGGACGCTGCGCTACCGCTCCTACAAAGAAATCCTGGGCGCAGAGTCGCAACTGGCGCACATGCTCACAGCGTGCATCCGCGATGGCAAGACCTTCCAACGCGGCGAAGTCGAACACATGACTTCCGAAGGCGAAGTCCGCCACCTCGGCGTGACGATCTCTCCGATTTTCCGCTCCGCGCGCGCGGCAACGCGGGCCGCCGCCGAAGCAGGCACAATTCCTCCCACCGAGCTCCGCGTGAGCGGCGCGCTCTGCCTGATGAGCGACCTCACCGAACTCACCGCGCTGCAAAAGCAGATCCGCTGGAAGGAAAATCTCGCGGCGCTGGGCGAAATGTCCGCCGGCATCGCGCATGAATTCAAGAATTCGCTCGCCACGATTTCGGGCTACGCCCAGATGATTCGCAGCGAGGTAAAGCCCGGCGACACGCGAGACTCCGCCGAACGCATCCTCGACCAGACTCGCGCGCTCACGCACGTCGTGACGGAGTTCTTGCGGTTCGCCAAACCGCTCGAGATCTGTTACGAAACGGTGTCGATGCAGAACGTAGTCGAGAAAGTCGCCGAGGAACTACGTGAAACGGTCCCCGGTTGCCGTGTGGAGGCGGACGGTTCGTTCCACGAACTGCCCGGTGACGAAGCTCTGATCCGGCAAGCGCTTGTCAATTTGGTGCGGAACGGCGTTCAGGCCGCCACTGGATCAGGCGCAAGCGAGGCGAAGGTCACGATCACGGGCTCGCTCGAAGACCTCGGCGGCCGCAAGTGGCAACGCGTCTGCGTGGCCGATAACGGCGGCGGAATCCCGGAAAATGACCTGCCCAAGATCTTTCTCCCCTTCTATACGACGAAATCCGAAGGTACCGGCCTGGGCCTGGCCGTGGTGCAAAAGGTGGCTTTGCAACACGGTGGCAGCATCGAAGCCCGGAACCGCGAAGGCGGCGGGGCCGAGTTCCTCCTATGGTTACCTTTGCGGCAGGCCCCCCTCCCTTCGCCAATTGCCTCCCGCGCAGCCCGCATCTAAACTGAACCAAGGTGCGAATCGATTTCGCCTCTCAGGAGGCCTGAATCATGCGTAAAACTCTGGTTGGACTGGCCGCCGTCTCCGCGCTGCTCTTGCCCGTGGCAAGCCGCGCCCAGCAGTCGAATCCGGCGCCTCAAAATTCGTCACAGAACGCCACGCCGCCGTCCGCGCCGCAGCAGTCGGTGGCGGATGCCGCGCGCCAGGTGAAGGCGCAGAAGACCGCGCAGGGACAGGCGACTCCCGCCACGCCGCGCGTCTTCGACAACGACAACATTCCCAAGCAGGGCGGAATTTCAGCGGTCGGCGTGGAGCCATCCACTTCGTCGGGCGATTCGGACAAAAATTCCGGCGACGACAAGAGTGCAAACGGCAGCGCCTCGAAGAGCGGCCCCCCCTCCGGCAACGATGAGAAGTCCTGGCGCCAGCTTTTCAAAGACCTGCACCACCGGCTCGACCAGGACCAGGAAGATCTCGATTTGAGCCAGCGCGAACTCGGCGTCGACAATGTGCAGTTCTACACCGATCCGGTGAAAGGCATGCAGCAGGGCCTCACGCGCAGCGATATCAACGACAAAACCGCGAAGATCGACGAGTTGAAAAAGAAAGTCGACGCGGACAAGCAGGCGATTGAAGACGCGGAAGCACAGCTCCGCGCCGCGGGCGGCGATATTGGCTGGTCGCGCTAGGCACGGCGCTCGATGGAACCCCTCCTCCTCGTCGAAGACAAACCTGAACTACGCGCCATGTTGAAGAAGGCGCTCGAGAAAAATGGCTATGCGGTGGAGGAAGCGCCGGATGGATCGAGCGCAGTCGAAAAGGTGCGTTCGCGGCGCTACCAGTTGGTACTTTCCGATTTGAAATTGCCGGGAAGCTCGGGCCTCGATGTGTTGCGCGAGTCGCGCAAAGCGGAAGCCACGCTGCCTGTCATCTTGATGACTGCGTACGGCTCGGTGGAAGAAGCCGTCACCGCGATGAAGGAAGGCGCTTACGATTTCATCCAAAAGCCCATCGACCTCGATCACCTGAAACTTTTGCTCGAACGCGCGGCAAAGCAGCAGGAACTGCTGCGTGAAAATTTACTGCTACGCGAGGAATACTCCGCGCGCTACGGATTTCCACGAATCGTCGGCGAGCACCCATCGATGACGGACGCCGGCAGCATGATCCAACGCGTGGCCGCGACAGATTCAACCGTGCTGCTGCTCGGTGAGAGTGGAACGGGCAAGGAAGTGTTCGCGCGCGCGGTGCACCATTTGAGTTCGCGGGCGAAGCTTCCGTTCGTAGCCGTGAATTGCGCCGCGATTCCCGAAGGTCTCGTCGAGAACGAGTTATTCGGGCACGAGCGTGGCGCTTACACCGGAGCGGGCGCGCGAAAGATCGGAAAGCTCGAGCTGGCGCACCGCGGCACGCTGTTTCTGGACGAAATCGGCGAGTTGCCGCTGGCGATTCAGAGCAAGCTATTGCGCGTACTGGAAGAGCGGCGGTTCGAACGCGTAGGCGGCACGCAGGAAATCGAAGTCGACGTCCGAATTCTGACGGCGACGAACAAAGACCTGGCGACGGCCGTGGCGGAAAAGCAGTTCCGCGAAGACCTGTATTTCCGAATTTCGGCGGTGCCAATAACGATTCCACCGCTGCGCGACCGGGGCGATGATGTGCTGCTGCTTGCCGAGCATTTCCTGGAACGGTTCCGGCGCGAATTCCGCAAGCCCGGCTTGCAGTTCACCGAAGGCGCGCGGGCCCGATTGCAATCGTATGCGTGGCCGGGAAACGTTCGTGAGCTGCAGAACGCGATCGAACGCGCCGCGATTTTGACGAACGGGCCGCACATCGACGCCGAGGCACTGCAACTGCCGACAGCGAAACCTTCGAGCGAAGAGCTGCCGGCGGGAATGTTGAACGAGGCGTTCGCATGGGACGGTCCGCTGGAGGAAGTTTCGCAGCGAGCGGTTGCGCACGTCGAGCGTTTTAAGATTCAGGAAGCGTTGCGGGAATCGAAGTGGAACAAGACGCGAGCGGCGGAGAAACTCGGAGTTTCCTACAAAACGCTGCTCCACAAGGTCAAAGCGCTCGGAATTGAAGGCTAACGCCGCGGCGGCCGCGCCGAATGCAGGATGATGCTGCCGAAGTTCCAGGATTGCGATTCGACTTCCTCGTAGCCCACGTTCTTGAGTAGTGTCGCCAACCCTTCCCTGGAAAAAAAGTGCTGAACCGACGTCGGGAGATAGGTGTACGCCTCGCGATTGCCGGAGACGGCTCCGCCGATCACGGGAAGAATCCGGCGGAAATAAAACCGGAACATCGCGGCGGTGATGCCGGTAGGTGGTTCGGTACATTCGAGAATACCGATGTAGCCGCCGGGTTTGAGGACGCGCGCAATTTCGCGCAGGCCGGCTTCGTAATTCACCAGGTTGCGGAAGCCGAACGCCGAGGTGACAAGATCGAAGGTCGCGTCTGCAAACGGCATGTGCATCGCGTCAGCGTTGGCGAACACGGAAGTCGATCGCGCGTTCCGGCCCTTGTGTTGCGCGCGATCGAGCATCGGTTGTGCAAAGTCCGAGCCAACGACGGGGTGCCACGTTTGAGGCGACGAAAACGCGCCGGCTTGGCGGCGGACTTTTTCGAGGGCGAACGTCAGATCTCCGGTGCCGCAGCAGAGATCGAGAGCGCGCGCATCCGGGCGCGCGAGAATGGATTTAAATTTCAGCGCGGTTCTGCGGCGCCAGTACTGATCGATGTTCAGCGTCAGCGCGTGATTCAGGAAGTCGTAGGTCGGCGCGATGCCGCTGAACATTCCCTGCACGTGCGCGGAGGCTTCGCGCTCGTTCGTTGCGCCGACCGGGCGCGTCCCAGGCAGCGTGGTCTTTTTTTCGCTGATTTCGGTCGAAGTCATCGCCATTCGATCAGAGAGTCGCCTTCGCGGCGATGGCCGGAAGCTCGCGCATCACGTTCACCACAAGACTCCACGGCAGCTCGATTCCCCACTCCACTTTTCCGATGCGTCGCGGCAGCACCCAGCGTACTTGGCCAGCGCGCGCTTTTTTGTCGGCCAGAAGCAGTTTACGCAATGCCGGAACGCGAACACCAGCCAGCGACGGCAGCGGACCGACAGCACCGATAAGTCTTATCACGCGAAGCGCGTCGCGTTCGCCGAGACGATCGGTTGCAAGCGCGAACAGCGTGGCGGCGTACATTCCCCAGCCGATGGCCTCGCCGTGAAGGAAGCGCTTGTACTTCGTCGCGGCTTCGATACCGTGGCCGAGCGTGTGGCCAAAGTTCAGAATTTCGCGGAGGCCGCCTTCGCGCTCGTCACGCATCACGACGTCTGCTTTGATGCGGATGCAACGCGCGATCACCCACGCTAGCGCAGCCGGATCTCGGCGAAGAAGCGCGAGCATGCGGCGCTCGAGAAATCGAAACAGTTCAGGATCGGCGATCACGCCATACTTCACGACTTCATAGAGGCCCGAGCGGTATTCGCGGTGCGGCAGCGTTGCGAGCGTCGCCGGATCGGCAATCACGATTCGCGGGGGGTAGAACGCGCCGACGAGATTCTTCCCTTCCGGCAAGTTCACTCCGGTCTTGCCCCCTACGGCGCTGTCGACCTGAGCCACGAGGGTCGTTGGAATGTGGATCAATCGCACGCCGCGAAGATAGGCGGCCGCGGCGAATCCAGCGACGTCACCAACTACCCCGCCACCAACGGCCACAATCACGGACCGGCGGTCAGCGCCCGAGCGCGAGAGTTCGCGAACGATCAGCTCAATGGTGTGAAGGTCCTTCGAAGCTTCAGTGTCGTCAAACAAAATCGTCGTGATTCGCAGTTTTTTCGCGCCACGGCGAAGAATCCGCGTGATCGAGCGGCCCCAGTTTTCCCACACGTGAGGCGACGACAGCACAAAGACGCCGCTCGCGTGCGGAAGCGACGCCGCGAGCGAACTGGCGCGTTTCAGAACGCCGGAAGCGCAGTACACGTCATAGGGCCCAGCGCTCGAACGAATGCGAATCTTCGACATATCGGATTTTAGAAATCTAACACAGCTGTGGAGTCGTGCCGCTAAGCACCCGCAGCGCAATCAGAAGTGCAAGGGATCGACCTAGTGAAATTTCTTCTGGAGTTCGTCGACCGATTCGAGAATCACGTGCCCGACGACCGCGATGCTGCGCGGACTGATCTGATCGAGCGTGTCTTTGTCCGTGTGCCACGCGCCGGCGGTGATGTAGTCAGTGAGGTCGATCACGTCGACGGCAGGCACTTTGCGCTCGAGAAATGGATCGTGGTCGTCGCTGGTCTGCGCCTCAACGGGAATAAAAACATCCTTATAGCCGAGACGATCCGCCGTCTTCCAAACAAGATCGACCAGCCACTTCGTGGAATCCGATTCGCGCGCGATGTGAAGGTGATACTGCCCGATCATGTCCGCGAGAATCACCGCTTTCACGCGCTTCAGCTCGCCCGAGACGGCCATCCGCGCTGCGAGCTCGCGGCTGCCGTACGTGTGATCGTTGTCTTTGTTCCAGTCGACGAACGACTCCTCGCCATCGAGAAAAGCGAACCAGACCGAGTTCGGCCCCTTCTTCGCACAAAGCAGCCGCGCCATTTCGAGCATCAAGCCCGTAGAAGACGCGCTATCTTCAGCGCCCACGAAATTCTTCACGCTGCTCAGCGTGTCATAGTGCGTGAGCAGCAAAATGATGCCCTGGCCGGTGCCCGGCGCCTTCGCGACGATGTTCTTCATTGCCACCGAGCCTACGGGCGTGCTGGCGTGAAAGTCGTCCGTATCCACTTCGCAGCCGTAGCCCTTGAGCTGCGAAATCAAATAGTCCTGCACCTGGTGTATCCCGGGCGTATCGGGCGGCCGCGGACCAAAAGACAAAATCTTCACGACTTGCTCGTAGGCTTTCTCGCCATCGAATCCGCCAGTCTGGTCCGCAGGAGGCGCAGACTCGGTAGGCTTAACCTGCGGTGCCTGTTGCACGGCCTGCGTCGCGCTCGCAGCCGCCGCGGGCGACGAACCGGCCGACGTAGCGCTTGGCTGGCTCGACCCGCTGCACGACGCCGCCAGCGAAAGCACAAACGCCGCGCCCAGCAAATTCAACTTCCCTGCAGAAATCCTCATGCTAGGCCGCGCCTCCACCTGTTGCCGCCTTCTCCTCAGCCCGCTTATGGCGCAGCACGAGGTACGACACCCACACTCCAACAAAGTAGAGCAGGATCATCGGCGCCATGAAGATGAGCATCGTCGTCGCGTCAGGCGACGGCGTCACCACCGCCGCGACGATCGTAATGATCACCAGCGCATATCGAAAATTCTTGATCAGAAACTGCGGCGTCACGATTCCGAAGAGCGACAGGATGAAGATCAGCACCGGCATTTCGAAAATCAGCCCAAGCCCAAGTAGCACCAGAAGCGTCAGGTCGAAATACTCGTTGATGCTGATCAGCGGTTTGATCGGACCGCCCGTCGCGAAGCCGATCAGGAACTTCAACGTCTGCGGCAGCATCACGTAGTAGCCGAACACGAGCCCGCAAATAAAAAGAAACATCGACGAAACAATAAATCCCGCCACAGCCTTTCGTTCGTGTTTGAAAAGACCAGGCGCCACAAAAAGCCAAATCTGATACAGCACGAACGGCATCGCCAGCGCCACGCCGATGTACAGCCCCAGATTGATCACCATGCTGACGTAGCCGGCAGGGCTCGTGTAGTAGAGGCTCTCGTCGAGATGAGACGCGTGAAGCGCGTCGATCATCGGCTTGGTGATGAACGCGATGAAGCGCTTCGAAACGGCGAGCCCAAGGGCCGCACCGATGGCAATTGCGATCGCGGAGTTGATCAGCCGCTTGCGCAGGTCGACCAGGTGCTCAAAAAAAGACATACGCCCGCCGAGTTCATCCTCGGGCGCGGCAGCTAAGTTGTCGCTAGGCGGAACCGGATCGGCCATCGGTCACTTTTTCGGGCAGAGGATCGTGGTCGCGATCACCGGCCGGAGCGTTGTCTGCGTGGGCGGTTTCGTCGAACAAAGTAGGTTGAGCATCCGCCGAAGGCGCGGGCATTGCAGCCGTGCGACCGCTGCCCGGCACCGAGGCCGAATAGGGCGCTTTGGCGGAAACGATGCCGTCGGCGGGAATAAAGCTCAGATCGTTCGAAGCGGTCCCACCCGGCGCAGTAGGTGGCTCCTGATCGCCAGCCGTAGTCGAAGCAGCGGGAAGCGGCGTCATCACGGCGGGATTGGCAGCCTTCTCACGCGCGGCGCGCAAATCCGCCTCGCGCTCGAGATCCCGCATATGCCCTTCAAACGTATTCCGCAATTCCCCGGTCGCCTTGCGAAACTCGGCCATGATTTTTCCGAAGTTTCGCGCCAGTTCAGGCAACTTTTCAGGTCCAAAAACGACTAACACTACAACGAAGAGGATAGCGATGTGGGGAATGCTGAACATGGACGATTTGTTTGCGCCCGCCGCCTGAAACTCTCACGTTTCCAGGTATTTTTCGGCCGTTTTGGCATCATAGAAGAGGCGTCTTAGCGTGTCAAACCGGCGCAATCGGTATGTTATACTCGGATTTTGGGGTTAAGTGAGGACGCATGGAATCCAGGCAATCTTCAGCCCGAGGAATTGTGGTTCTGGTGGTCGTTTTGGCCGTTTCGGCGCTTTTGGGAGGCGTCTGGGGCCCGTCGGTACGCGCAACGGCTGCCGACACGAACGACCTGCAGGACTCGGTGAAGAGCTTCACGCGCGTCCTCTCCGTCGTCGAACGTAACTACGCCGAGCCCGTCGACACCGACAAGGTGATCTACGAAGGCGCCATTCCCGGAATGCTCCGCGTTCTCGACCCTCACTCAAACTTTTTCGATCCGAAGCAGTACGCACTCTTCAAAGAAGAGCAGCAGGGCAAGTACTACGGCGTCGGTATGACCGTGCAGTCGCGCGACAACCAGACCGTAGTGCTTTCGCCATTCGTGGGCTCCCCCGCATACAAAGCCGGCATTCGTCCGGGCGACATCATCCAGAAAGTCGACAACAAGCCGTGCGAAGGCTTGACTACCACGGAAGTTGCGGACCTGTTGAAGGGCGCCAAGGGCACGGTCGTACACATCTCCCTGATTCGCGAAGGATGGGATAAGCCGATCGAAGTCACCGTAACGCGCGACGAAATTCCCCGTCCTGGCGTTGAGTTCTTCACGATGGTGAAGCCGGGTGTCGGCTACGTGCACGTTAAAACGTTCAACGAAACGACGGACTCCGATCTCGCCGATGCGCTGAAGACTCTCGACGTTTCGAAGCTCGATGGATTGATCATCGACCTGCGCAACAACGGCGGCGGATTGCTGAACCAGGCCGTCGGCATGGCGGATATGTTCCTCGATAAGGGCGAGACGGTGGTTTCACACCGCGGCCGCAACTCGCAGGAGCGCCGCTATGTGGCTCTGCGAGGCAATCAAGGCATTGAGATTCCTCTGATCGTATTGATCAACGGGCAGAGTGCATCAGCCTCGGAAATCGTGTCAGGTGCGATTCAGGATCACGACCGCGGATTGGTCGTCGGCGAGACCAGCTTCGGAAAGGGCCTCGTGCAGACGCAGTATCCGCTCAGCGAAGAAACCGCAATTCTGCTTACCACTGCGCGCTACTACACGCCCAGTGGCCGCCTGATTCAGCGCGATTACAAGAACGTCTCGCTGTACGACTACCACTACAATCCGCAGCCGCCCACCAAGCCCGAAGTAAAGAACACCGACAGTGGCCGCCAGGTTTACGGCGGAGGCGGCATCACGCCGGACGTGGTGGTTGCAGCTCCGAAGCCGGACGACTTCCAGCAGAATTTGCTCCGCCGCGGCGTGTTCTACTCCGATCCGCAGGGCGTCGGCGACTTCACCCGCTTCTACCTGGGCGAGAAGCCCGACATCACCAAGGATTTCACCGTCAACGACGACGTGATCCGCGAGTTCCGCAGGTACCTCGACAAGGAAAAGATCAAGTTCACCGAGCAGGACATCCAGGCGAACCTGACGTGGCTGAAGTGGCAGATCAAGCGCGAGACCTTCACCAGCGTCTTCGGCTTGACCGACGGCTACAAAGTCGAACTGCAGGATGACCCGCAGCTCGATAAGGCCATCGAGTCGATCCCCCAGGCCAAAGCGCTCTATTCGAACGCGCGCAAAGTGCTCGCCGAGCGTGAGGGCAATCCCCAGACCCGGCCGTAAAATCCGGCCCGTTCGACTCTAATTTCGCTTTGTTGGCAGGCTTCTCAAAGTGCTTGAGGAGCCTGCCGCACACCTCCCGCAAGACACTTATTTTCTTACAGATAGGCCATGGCTTTCGAGTAAACTCTCGGTCCTACTAGTAAATATTGCCTTGTTCGCACCCCCCGCCTACACCGCCAAGCCAGGTGCCTAAGGTGCGTCGTATTCTTGGCTGTACCCGGTCCCTCTCGAAGCATGCAGACGCCAGAGCCATCGACGCCCACGCGGGGCGCCTTGAAATCATTGTCTCCCCTCACGCTCGTCACGATAGTGGCGTGGGTCCTCATTGTTGGCTCCTACCTCGTTATGCCGCTGATTCTGCATCGCGGCTTCCGTCTCACGGCGTTCGGCGACATCGTTCAACTGGTTGCGGCAGGCTTCGCCTGCGCGGGCCTCTTCATGAACACGATGGTGCCTCAGAAGCGCTCGCGCGTCTTCTGGGTGCTGCTTGGCGCGGGCTGCGGAATCTGGCTGATCGGGCAGGCGGTTTGGACTTACTTCGAAGTTTTCCTGCGCCAAGACGTGCCGAACCCGTTCGTTGGCGACGTGATTCTCTTCCTGCACCCGGTCACTATGATCGGCGCGCTGGCGCTCAATCCTCACGATCAGCGGGACGACCTGAATGTCCACATCGGCTACATCGATTTCTCGTTGCTGCTGGTCTGGTGGGTTTACCTCTACCTCTTCGCAGTAATTCCCTGGCAATTCGTCGCACCGGACGTGCACAGCTACGGCGTGACCTACGACTACCTTTCTGGCATCGAGAACGCGGTGTTAGTCGCTGGATTCGCGGTACTGATTTCCCGAACCAGGGGAGGCTGGCGCAAGGTCTACATGCATCTTTTCTGCGCGGCGCTGGCCTACGGCGCGAGCTCTGTGCTGATCAACGTGGCGATCGATTACAACGGCTACTACACCGGCAGCCCCTACGACCTGCTCCTCGTCTCGTCCTTCGTGTGGTTTGGCATGGCGGGCATCATAGCGTTCAAGACCAAGCCGCAACGCGAGACGCTCCCGTACAACGAGGAAACCCGCAGGTGGATGTCTCTGGTGGCCATGGTGGCGGTGTTCTCGATTCCGCTGATGGCGCTGTGGAGCCTGTGGTCGACCGGCATTCCGCGCGAAGTCTCGTCGTTCCGTGTGGGAGTGACGCAGGTAACGCTGCTTGTGGCGGCAATCCTCATCGCGGTTCGCCAGCGGCTTGTCGATCGCGACCGGCTGCGCCTGCTCAATGAGTCGCGCAAATCGATCGAACATTTGCGGCTCTTCCAGGCGCAAATGGTGCAATCCGAAAAGCTCGTCTCTCTTGGGCAACTGGCGGCTGGAGCCGCACACGAGATCAACAATCCGTTGACCGGCGTGATCGGCTACTCCGACCTGCTGATCGACGACGGATCCCTTAATGAACGCCAAAAAGCCATCGCGGAGAAGATTCGAATTCTCGCGCGGAGAATCAAGACGCTGGTGTCGAGCCTGTTGAGCTTCGCGCGCCAAGTCCCGACCGAAAAGACGGAACTCGACCTCCATCACGTGGTGTCCTCGGCGCTGCATCTCAGCAACCTCGATCTGCGCGGGACGCAGATCACGGTCGAAAACTTGGTCGGCGAATCGCTCTCACCCATCGTCGGAGATGCGAACCAAATTTTGCAGGTGTTCTTCAATCTGATCAGCAACGCCGTCGACGCGCTCGAGGAAGTGGGTGGCGGCAAGCTGGTGATCAGCGGCAGCGAGTACGACGGCAAAGTCGTGCTCGAATTTTCAGACACCGGCCCAGGCATCAAGTCTCCGGGACAGGTGTTCGACCCGTTCTTCACCACCAAACCCGTTGGCAAAGGCACAGGCCTCGGCCTGAGCATTTGCTACGGCATCGTGCAGGAACATCGCGGCCACATCGAGTGCTTTAACCGGCCTGAGGGCGGCGCAACCTTCCGGGTTGGATTCCCGACCGCTTCAAACTCCGGCTACGTGTACGAGACCGATCTCGCCGCTCACAACCAGCGCACCTAGTCGCACGCTTTTCTCTCTCCTCAGTATCCATACGCCGAAGTTTTGATCTCCCCTTCAAACGCTTGCGGTATCATCGCGTGCGTTTCAGGCGAGGTGATCGGTGTTCACTCGAGTACGCATTCTTTCGCCGGCGCTGTTGATCGTTGCAGTCGCCGCAGCAGTATTGGCGCGTCCTCATGCCACGCAGTCAGGTTCGGCGCTGAAGACGAACGCCGTCGTCCTGATCGTGATGGATGGATTCCGCTGGCAGGAGGTTTTCGACGGGCCGGATCACGCGCTGATGAATTCGAAATACGGATTGGTGCAGGACGAAAAACAGCTTCGCAAGGATTTTTGGCGCGACACGCCGGAAGAAGGCCGCGCCGCAATGATGCCTTTCCTTTGGGACACGGTCGCAAAACAGGGCCAAATCTACGGCAATCAGCACAAAGGTTCCATCGCGCAGGTCACCAACGGCTACAAATTCTCCTATCCCGGCTACAACGAAATGAGCACGGGCTACGCGAACCATGCGATCAACAGCAACGAATTCGGGCCGAACCCTAACGCAACTGTGTTCGAGTGGCTGAATCGCAAGCCGGATTTTCAGAACAAAGTTGCAGTCTTCGCCACATGGGACGCCTTCAACGATATTTTTCGCGTGAAGACCAGCGGGCTGCTGGTGCGTGCGGGTTGGAACTTGCCATGGGGCCAGAACCTTACGCCGCAGGCGCAGCGATTGAAGAAACTCTACGAGACCACCACACAGATCGAGGACGACGATACGTTCGACTCATTCACGCACGAAGATTTGCTGGATTACCTCGCAACCAACTCGCCTCGCGTACTCTTCGTCGGCTACGGCGGCACGGACGACTGGGCGCACGAAGGAAAGTACGACCTGGTGCTGCAGGCCGCGCATCAGGATGACCTGCACATCGCCGAGCTGTGGAACACTATGCAGTTGAAGCCGGAATATCACGGCCGCGTGACATTTATCATCACTTGCGATCATGGTCGCGGGAGCGGGCTGAAGGAGTGGCGCAACCACGACAAAAACGTCGACGGCGCCGAGAATATCTGGATCGCCGTGCTCGGGCCCGATACGCCGGGGAAAGGTGAGATGACCAACGTCGCGCGCGTCACCCAGAGCCAGATTGCCGCGACCATCGCGGCGCTGCTCGGCCAGAACTACAACGCTGACGTGCCACAGGCTGCGCCACCGCTGCCCGTTGCGAACTGGACAGCGGCCTCGACGCACTAGCCCCCGCCGTGACGCCAGCCATCGGCTAGCGTGACGCGCTAATCGCGAACCACGAATTCCAACTCAACGCCTGCGACTTCGATCACGTCGCCCGAAGAAAGCTTCGTCGGATGGGTGATCGGCGCTCCGTTTACGCTCGGAACGCGATCCGCGGGGCCGACGTAATAGGAATTGTCGTCACGGCGATTGATCTGCGCGGCGGCTTTGGGCTTGAACCAGCCGGTAAGCTTCACCGTCGCCATCGCGGACTTCCCCACCACGGCCAGCTTATCGTTCAGCGAGTACTCGGGCCGGTCCGTGCGCCCGCTGCGAACGATCAGCGTCGGAATCTTCACTCGCGAAGGCGACGGCTGTGTGCTTTCGCCCACCGCAGCGACCTTCTCCATGAACTCGCGGCGTTCGCGCGTGTCGAGCATTACCGTCTCGTTGATTTTCGGCACGGCCGGCTTCGGCGCCTGATACTCCACTGTACCCACATGCTGCGCCGTGTCCATCACGACGAGGTTGTGCTTGCCGATTGCCACCGAGTCCGTGGACTTGAGCTGAACCATCTTCACGCGCTGGCCGTTCACGAATGTCCCGTTCAGGCTGCCGAAGTCCTGCAGCATCAGCCGGCCTTCTTCGTAAAATACGCGCGCGTGGTGGTTCGAAACCGCCGGATTGTCGATGACGATCGTGTTTTCGGGCGACCGGCCAATGCTGACCTCGCTTTGCCCGACCGAGACTTCTTTCAGGATCGCGTTTTCGAATTTAAGAACCAACTTAGCCATCGACGTCTCCTCCGACCGATTTGAACGATCAGTGTGAATCTTCTGAATTTTTGAACCAGCGCCCGATTCGTTCTCGCATGCTGGCGGACTTCTTCGAATTCCGAATCACGATCACGGACACGTTGTCTTCGCCGCCCGCGTCGTTCGCCAGGCGTACCAGCCGCGCCGCAGCTTCGTTGGCGCTCGCAGCCTCGCGGAGAACGCCCGCAATCTGCCCGTCGGAAAGCTCGCGCGTCAGGCCGTCTGAGCAGAGCAAGAACGTGTCGCCTTCGAGCAGCAATTCCTCCGTCGACGCAACCTTTACCAGCGGCTCAACGCCGAGAGCGCGGATCAGCACGTTGTGGAGCTGGCTCTGGCTCGCTTCCTCAGCCGTGAGGATGCCGCGGCGGACCTGCTCAGCGATGAACGAGTGATCTTCGGTGATCTGGCAGAAATCGCTGTGCCGCAAACGGTAGAGCCGGCTATCGCCAACGTGAGCGATCAGCGCGCGCTCGTTGTGAAACTGAACGGCGACGATCGTGGAGCCCATCGCGGATTTCGTGCCCAGCCCCTGCGACTCTTTGAAAATCTTTTCGTTGGCGGATTCGACTGCCGAAGCGAGAACCTCGGCGCACGGCGCTTTCTGCGACGAGGCCTGACGGCAGTGCTTCAGCACCGTTTCAACGCCGAGTTGGCTCGCGCGCTCCCCAGCTTCGAGCCCGCCCATGCCGTCGCACAACACAAAGAGATTGATCTCCGGCGCCGCAGCAGCGCGGTCTTCATTGTTGTGCCGGACGCGGCCAGCATCGCTGTAGATCGCAAATTCGAGCGATTTCATTTCAAAAGTCAGGACTGTATTCGCGTCGCGGCCATTCGTGCCGTTCGCGGCAACTCTTTCGTCGGTGCGCGTGGTGATCATTTCTGCGCCTTCTCAAAATCCGCAGTGGTCACTTCCCTCGCGCCCGAGAATCCTTTAGCTTCCAGCGCTTCGACGACGAGAGCGCCCCGCGTAACCTTCACCGGACCGACCCACAGAACCCACCCGTCGCCTTTTGATCCGTGATGCTCGATCACCTTTGACGGAAAAAGCATCTGCTCGACGATCTTTTGTTTATCGCGGGCCTTGGTTTGCGTGCTGAAGCGCCCGGCCCAGACCATCTCGTTAGGTACCGCATACACAGGCGAAACGCCGGATCCCGGCCTGCGACGCAGCGGCCCAGTCTCCATGCGCGGAAAGACATCAGGCTGCTTTGCGGCGGGCTTATTTGCGGCAACCACGGGTGCCGCAGACGTCGTCGTAGGCGGCTGCGATTTCGGCGTCGCTACAGGTTTCGATTCTTTCGCCGCCATTACAGGCGGCTCGGCTTTGGCGATCTCTGTATCCGGTGTTGCTGCGCCAACGGCCGCGGCATTCACCGGTGCGTCCGCAGCAGGTGCAGGCGCAGCCTTGGGAATTTCGTACGCAAAAGCCGGTGGAACAGGCGCCTTTATTTTCTCGTTGAAGACGATCTGGTTGGCCGCCTTCTGCACCGCGATGCCTCGCAAACCGCCGAGGACGGCAAACGCCAATCCCACGCCAACCAGCACCCAAACCACAGGAGACGTTTTGCTCGATGCAGAAGGCGGCGGCAACGCGCCACGCGACACAAAGCGAGCGGGCCCTGGCACCGGCTTTGCCACCGACGCGTTCGGCGTCGCAGTCGCTGCGGTCGCTGGCGCAATCATGCTACGTGCCGCGTGAGGCGCCGAAAGCGCCACTTCAAGCTCCGCCACCGACAGATATCGCCGCTCAGGTTCCTTCTCGAGACACTTCAGAATCGAACGCTCGATCGAAACCGGAATCTGCGGCTCTACGATGTGCGGCGGCACCACCTCTTCGCTCATCTGCTTCAAAGCCACCGCAACGGAGTTCTCCGCCTTAAACGCCGGCGTCCCCGTAAACATTTCGTAGAACACCAGTCCGAGCGAATAAATATCCGTCCGGTAGTCGAGCGGCTTCCCACTCACCTGCTCCGGCGCCATGTAAGCAGGCGTCCCTGCCAGCGATCCAGTAAGCCGCGTCGCAGCGTCCATCGAGCGCGCAATGCCGAAATCCATGATCTTCACGTTGTCCGCGGAATCGACCATCACGTTCTCAGGTTTCAGGTCGCGGTGAACGATGCCCTGCGCGTGCGCTTCTTTCAGGCCGGAGCAAATTTGCAGCGCGATTTCCGTCCCACGTTCCAACGGAAGCTTCCCCACGCGATTCAGCAGCGCGCGCATGCTCTCGCCTTCAACGAACTCCATCGACGTGTACGCAACGCCGTTGACGCGGTTGAAGTCGTAAACGCGGCAGACATTCTTATGCGTGATCTTGCGCGCGAAAAGCAGCTCGCGCTTGAACCGGTCCATCATCTGCCGGTCCGACGCGATCTCCGGCTTCAACAGCTTCAGCGCAACGATTCCGCCCGTCTCCCGGTCGCAGGCCTTGTAGACGTTGCCCATGCTGCCGCTGCCCGCATCCGCCAGGATTTCGTAGCGAACGCCGAGCGCCGCAAGCGTGTCCGCGCTCAAATTGATGTGCTTCAGCGTGGGATTCGCAACGACCGTGCCGTTCGCATCGCCAGCACCAGCGCCAGATCCCGCGTGCGCCTCCGGCAGATCGCTCAGCAGCACCGTCTCCCGGCCAGCAGCCCCAGCCGGAGGGCGCCCCG
>Ga0210391_10001343_pt1 | contig 22666 bp, 22 predicted proteins | sample IncBWC12OmetaG_FD_160573 | JGI IMG/M metagenome (GOLD analysis project Ga0210391, IMG submission 160573) | Forest soil microbial communities from Barre Woods Harvard Forest LTER site, Petersham, Massachusetts, United States - Inc-BW-C-12-O ...
AAAATCCATCCCTGGTCGCCGAGGTGATCGCCGACTTCCTACTGGACGACAAGCTTGGCGAAGGATTTGTTGCGGGAAGTCGCGACGCGGTAGCAGGACACTGAACGGTCGGTCAGAGGTTATAACCACCGCTGCTTGACGAACGGCGCACGGGGCCGAGGTTCAGTTCGAGATAAGCCCGCGGTTGGTACGAATCTCCAGCCGCTGTTCTTCCCGGAGCGCCTGGCCCTTCTTGAGCTGCTTGAAGAACTCCTCGAGGACGCTGACAATGATTGCATTCACGCTGACCCTTTCGGCTTCGGCCCATTCCTTGAGTTTTAGTCGAGCTTCGCGGCTCAAAGCGTAAAGCACGATCCTGGCCAGATCGCCCTTGACCCGGAACTCTTCTGTGACTACTTCGCGCAGATCAATGGGGAGGCGCAGCGTCTTCCCGGACGGACGGCCGTCCAGCACATGACCGAACTGGGCGGCGCTCCGGAACGCGTCGCCGCCTTCTTCAGAGATTCCAGAGTCGCCTATGCCTGTTAACAGTATTTGAGGGCCGGATCGATATACGCCGAAAATAGCGACCGCCGAGGACGGAGGCGAGTGGCAGCCTCACCGGAACCACGCTGCAGGAACCGACCGGATGCCTTTACGCCTTTACCAAGCCCAGGAATTGGCGGGGGTCGTTGGCGAAGCCGGGGAACACTGTGCTCAGGTCTCGGTCGCCTAGGTGTTTGTTGATGATTTCGCCTAGGACGCTGCGATAGTCTGTGGTGAGTGCCAGGTCGCGGCCTTGATTTAGCTGGCCTTCGCTTAGGCCGGGCCAGCGCGTGTAGACTCTGCCGCCTTTGATGTCGCCGCCCATTACGAACATGCAGTTGGCATGGCCGTGGTCGGTGCCGCGGTTGCCATTTTCGTGCGCGGTGCGGCCAAATTCGGACATGCTGACGAAAATGACGTCGCCCATGCGATCGCCCATATCTTGATGGAACGCGGCGACTCCCTCTCCCAGATCGCGCAGCAGATTCGAGAGCTGGCCCTGCACGCCGCCTTCGTTGACGTGATGATCCCAGCCGCCGCTATCCAAGAACGCAACTTCGAGACCAACATCTGCTTTGAACAGCTCCGCGATTTCCTGCAGGCTTTGGCCGAAACGATTTTTGGGATACTCCGCGCCATTGTCCGGTTGGTACTTGTCGGGATTTATTTTCTTGAGCTGGTCAATTGCTTCGAAAGTTTCCGTGCCTACCCCGCGCAATGCGTGATCCACCGTTTGCGCGTACATCGCTTCGAAGCCGCCTTCGGTGGTTTGCTGCGGGCCGTTCATTTTGAATTGTTTGAGGTCGGGGATGGCGACGGCGGAAGCGCTGCCTTGCAATGTGCGTGGCAGATAGGGGCCGAAGGCTACGGCGCGAAATGGCGTCGGCTTTTCGTCGGGCATGGTTTGCAAGGCACGGTTGAGCCAGCCGTCATCGGTGGCTTTCCGGCCGGGAGTGCCGGATTCCATGAAATCTTGCGCGTCGAAGTGGGAGCGCGTGGGATCGGGCGACCCGACGGCCTGCACGATGGCGAGTTGGCCGTCGCGAAACAGTGGAAGCATGGGCGCGAGGCTGGGATGCAGGCCAAAAAAACCGTCGAGATCGAGCGCGGCATCGGTGCTGCCTTGGCGGGGTTGGGGAATCGCGATGGTGGGGCGCATGCGGTAGTAGTTTGGTTCGCCGAAGGGGACGACTACATTGAGGCCGTCCATGGCGCCACGTTGGAACAGGACCACCATTTTCTTTTTATTGGGCACGGGGGTGCCGACTACGGCGCGCTGCAGGAAGGATGGCAGTGCGGCCATGCCGAGCATGGCGACGCCGCCGTTTTTTAGAAAATATCGGCGTGAGATGTTCATTGCGGTGCTCCTGTATTGCCTGCCCGTTAGCGGCGCTGAAATTCTGGGGTGCCTAGCACCAGGCCCACTACCAGGCCTTCGTTTACTTGCCTGATTGGATCATCGAGTCGCGCTTGGAGAATTTGCGGATCTTTGAGGCGTGCTTCGAGCGTTGCTTGGGTGGATGGCGTGATCTGACCATCTAGAAAAATTTGGATCGAACGGGCCAGAGCTGCGCTGGGATCTTTGGAGGCCTCTTCGCCGAGCATCGGATTCAGATCTACGGTGGCGCCGCCCATCTTGTCTCCGGCGAAGGCGAGCGCGAAATTCAGGCGGTTCAGCAGCGCGCCGGTGTTCACCCAGGTTTCGGCTTTATCGGAATATCCGGTGGGGGGCTGGCAGAGATAGAGCGGCTCGCCCATGCGTCCAACCCATTGCGACAGAGGCAGAGTGATGGTGGATTCCGCGTTCAGCGCGCGGGAGGTGCTGGCGACGAGTTCGAAGGGCGTCTTAACTTTTGAGCGGTATGCATCTTTCGACCAGAATTCCGGCGAATAAATCATGGTGCGCAGCACGGTGCGGATGTCGCCGTTGCTTGCGCTGAAACTTTTCGCCATACGCGCAATGAGAGGCTCAGGCGGATTGTCTGAAACGAAGTGCCGCGCCAGTTCTGTGGAAATGAATCTGGCGGTTGCCGGCTGGCTCGCGAGCATTTTTAGGGCTTCTTCGCCGTCTTTTTCGCCGCCGTAATTAAAGGCGCGGCCCATCACGACTTTTTTGGCTTGATCGTGGATTTTCTCGTCGAAGAAGAATTGCGGATCTTTGCGCGGTTCGTGAATCGTCCAGCCAGTCAGGCACTCGGCCATTTGAATCACGTCCTGCTGAGTGTAGCCAGCGTCGACGCCGACGGTGTGAAGCTCCATCACTTCCCTGCCGTAATTTTCATTCAGTCCGCGGTCGGGTTTCTTGGGCGCGGCGTTCGGCGCGGGGACAGGGCCGCTCGTGGCCGGCCCCGGAAACGTACCGGGCGTGGGCATGGAGCCGCCCGCGAATGCGCCTTGGTAGCGGGCGCGGCGAAAATTTTTCAGCGCTTCCTGGCGCGCGACGGCAGCCGGGTCGGCGCTCAAATAATTGTCGAGGAAGTAGAGCATCGCAGGACTTTTCGCGGTGGCAAGCAGCAGCTCCGAGAATTTGCCCATGGCATGCGGACGAATCGTGTCGCGCTCGTAGGCGGTGAGGAACCACTTGTCGTCGCCCTTGTTCGCGAAAACATTGAAATGGTTGAACCAGAAATCTTCCAACACGGCCTCGAGCTGGCGATTGCTGTAAACGGCGCGGTCCACTTTGGCCATGGAAAGCTCGGCGATGATGCGATTGGGGCCTTGCAGCTTGGCTAATTGTTGCTGGGCTTTATCGAGATTGTCGTTGCCGGTGACGATGATTTGCGATTCGGCTTGCTGCTGCTTGGCTTTCTGTCGGTCTTCGTATAGTTGCTTGGCTTGTTCTTTGCTCAGGCCCTGTTGCTTGGCATTCTGATCCGGGTGCGGAAATTCTTCGAGCAGGCGCTTGGAGGACATTGCGAGCGTCGGATAGCGCTCCAACCGCAGATTCAGGTCCGCATCGTTGATTGTTTCTGGATGCAGTTGCTGCTCGATCCATTTTTCCAGGCCCATCCGCCGGACTTGCTCGACATCTCCAGGGCGAGGGCCATAGGCGAGGCGATTCATCGCGTGCAGGATGGCTTCGTCTTCGGTGAGTTCGCTGATGGGCAGTTTGCCTTTGAATTTCTTGTCGAGGATGATGTGTTCAGCGGCGGCACTGGAATTCACGGTGGACTCGGTGCCGGATTGATTATCGTTTGCGGCGCTGGCGTGCGCGACCGATATTGCAAAGCCGAGACCCAGAACGGTCGCGAGCAGCGCGACGCCGGGAGCATCCAGCCGGTTGCGTGTCTGAAGGATTTTAGCTTTTTGCACTGCAGCGGCCTCGGAGCGCACGATGCGCTGAGAACGACCCATGGGTTTCGTTGCTCGCAGTTAGTTTAACCCTGGCTGTGACTAAAAGTTGCAGGCGCGGCCTAGTGGTCAACAAGCGGCGGAGCATTGGTCGGGCGAAGTTGCCGCGGGAGCTTAGCCCAACAAGGTGTGGCTGAGGCGTTTAAGGGACTCCGCGGACTGATAGGATTCGGCGTTGTAGGCTGCGCCGATCAGGACGACCACGGCGGTCAAGTACATCCAGAGGAGTAAGCCGATTGCGGCTGCGAGGCCGCCGTAGACGACGTCGTAGGGCATTCTGCGCACGTAGAAGCCGAAGAGCACGTCAACGACCCACCACAGGACCGTCGAGACGATTGCGCCAGGAAGCAAACTCATGAATCCGCGACGGCCCGGGCAGCCGATACGATAGAGTAGCACCAGAGCGAACATTGACAGGACGAAGACGACGATTGCCTGGAATACAACCTCCACTTCGTGAATCAGAATAGGCTGGCCGAATTGGCGGACGAGCCAGGCGCGGGCTTGTTTGCCGAAGACCGTGAGAATCACGACGACGACGGTGGGAGCGATCGTCAGCAGCAGCAGCAGGAGCGCGCGCAGGTGGACACGCCAGTAGCCGCCACGCAGCGGATCACCTTCGATGACGCGGAAACCTTCGATGAAGCCGACCATGACCTGCGAGCCGGCGAGAAGAGTGCCACCCAAACCGAGCAGGAACCATTTCCAGGGGTGCGTACCCTTGCGCACGAAATATTGGGTGACGACGTCGTCACTGCCAGGCGGGAGGATGAGCTTCAGCCGTTCGGGGACCTCGCGCAACGCGCCGTGGAAGGACTCGGTACTGCTGATCACGCCCAGCGCCAGAAGTAGCATGGGAAAAAAGGCTAGGAACATGTTGAAGGCGATGGCTTGGCTGAGGGTAATGCAGTCTGGAAAGATGCGGCCGAGGCCACGGAATAAATTTTTCAGTAGTGGGTCCATTAGGTCGTCGGCGGGATTATACGGTTAGTGCGCGTGAATCGTGCGAGATTTTTGCAAGCCGTTACGGCGTCGGCCTCCGAGAACTACAAAAACGATCCCGGCAGGCATGGAAGGTAATGATCGCGCGTTGACAGTGGTGCGAGAGATTGGTGGATCCGAGGATATGGGAGTTACGCTTCTGGAAAAACGGTCCGACCCGCACACGGGCGACACAGAAACGCACCTGACGAACCTCGAACAGTCCGAACCTGATGCCGCGCTGTTTCAGGTGCCCGCAGACGATACTACCAAAGATCAATAACTCCCTGCCTGCTCGGGTTTACCGCCGTGCCCTACCGGCCTGGCATCCCGCTGTTGCGCTAATTGTAACGGTCAACGCGACCGGAAATTACTAGCCTCCTCCCGGTGCGGCTGGCTTGCCGCTTTTCGTGGCGCAGAGTAAACTTTGCAGACGATTGGCGCGAATTGCAGCGGGCGGGAGGAATTTGATGTCTCGTATCGTGCGTTGTGGACTGATTCAGGTTCATTGCGAGTGGTCGCCGGAGAAGTATTCAATTCGCGACATTTCCAAGAAGATGGTGGAAAAGCACGAGAAGCTGATTCACGAGGCGGCGAAGAAGAAAACGCAGATTTTGTGTTTGCAGGAACTTTTCAACGGGCCTTATTTCTGCGCGGAGCAGCAGGCGCGTTGGTACGAGATGACCGAGCCGGTTCCGGACGGGCCCACGGTGGAGCGGATGCAGAAGCTGGCCAAGAAATATGGGATGGCGATCGTGGTTCCCGTGTACGAGCGCGAAATGACGGGGCTTTTTTACAACACTGCCGCGGTGATTGATGCCGATGGAAAATATCTGGGGAAATATCGCAAGCATCATATTCCGCAGGTGGCGCCGGGATTTTGGGAGAAGTTCTACTTTACGCCGGGGAATACAGGCTATCTTACTTTTCAGACGAAGTTTGCGCGGATTGGTGTTTATATCTGCTACGATCGGCATTTTCCTGAAGGAGCGCGGGTGTTGGGCCTGAACGGGGCCGAGATTGTGTTTAATCCCTCGGCGACCGTGGCGGGGTTGAGCGAATATTTGTGGGAGCTGGAGCAGCCGGCGCATGCGGTCGCGAACGGTTACTTTGTGGGCGCAATCAATCGGGTGGGCAAGGAAGCGCCGTCGAATATCGGCGAGTTTTACGGCAAGAGTTATTTTTGCAACCCGCGGGGAAAGATAATTGCGCAGGCGAGCCGGGACAAGGACGAAGTGCTCGTTGCTGATTTGGATTTGGACGAGATGGATAAGACGCGCCAAACTTGGCAGTTTTATCGCGATCGTCGACCGGAGTCGTATGGGGAGATCACTCGGACGCATGCTGGCGCGAAAGCGGTTGACGCCGCAGATTAAGTGAGCGGGAATGCTCACGCAACCAAAGGAAAGGGCCAACTCAGATGACTACTACGCCGAAAGTGGTGCCGACGCGCAGTGAAGAGGTGGTGCGGAAGCATAAGGAGTTTATTTGGCCTTCGGTGACGAATTATTACCAGCATCCCTTGGTGGCGGACCACGCTTCGATGCAGTACCTGTGGGACATTGAGGGCAACAAGTACCTCGATTTCTTCGGCGGGATCGTGACCATCGGCGTGGGGCATTGCCATCCGAAGGTAACGGAGAAGATCAAGGCGCAGGTGGACAAGCTGCAGCACACTTCGACGCTTTTTCCGAACGAAGCGGTGGTGGCGCTGGCGGAAAAATTGGCAGAAATTACGCCGGGAAAACTGCAGAAGAGCTTTTTCACCAGTTCGGGCACTGAGGCGAATGAGGCGGCGATCATGCTTTCACGGATGGCTTCGCCCAGCTACGACATTGTGGCGCTGCGGCACGCTTATTCGGGCGGATCGGCTCTGGCCAAGTCGGTGACGGCGCAGTCGGCTTGGCGCAAGGGCGGAGTGATCAGCGTGGGGATTTCGCACGCGGTGAATCCGTATTGTTATCGCTGCCCTTTGCACCTGACGTATCCCTCGTGCAACGTGGCTTGCGCGAATGACGTGGAGAGCGTGATTCAGACCACTACCAGCGGATCGATTGCGGCGTTTATCGCAGAGCCGATACAGGGCGTGGGCGGATTTATTACTCCGCCGCCGGAATATTTCAAGATTGTGTACCGTATTGTGAAAAATTATGGTGGGCAATATATCTCGGACGAAGTGCAGACTGGCTGGGGGCGTACCGGAAAAAAATGGTGGGGGATCGAGCAGTGGGAGGTGACACCCGATATAATCACGTCGGCGAAGAGCATGGCCAATGGCGTGCCGGTTGGCTTGACGATCACTACCGCGGAACTGGCGGACAAGTTTCAGGGATTGAATATCGCAACGTTCGGCGGCAATCCCGTGACGTCGGTCGCGGCCCGGGCGGTGATTGAAGTGATCGAGGAAGAAAATCTGCGGGAGAATACTTTTGTGGTGGGCGGTTACTTCCGCAAGAAACTGGAAGAACTGCAGCAGAAGTATCCGTTGATTGGCGATGCGCGCGGGATGGGAATGATGCAGGCGTTGGAGCTGGTGAAGGACCGTCAGACGAAGGAGCCTGCGCCGCAAGAGACGAATCAGATTCTGGAACGCACGCGCGCGAATGGCTTGCTGGTGGGCAAGGGCGGGATGTATGGGAATGTGATTCGCATGGCTCCGCCGATGAATATTTCGAAGGCGGATGTGGACGAGGGGATCCGGCTGCTGGATAAATCGTTTGCTGAGGTTCGCCTATAGCGATGCAAGCTGCGGACAACGTCGAGGGGTGGGGGTTAAGTTCGGGCTGGCCCGCGTTGCTCCTGTTGGCTCTCGCCGTGCTTCAAGTTTTGGTTGTTGGGAGATTGGTCGAGGAGCTTTCTGCGACCGGATGCACGTTTGCTTGCCTCGCCGTTCTCCTTGCCGGCGTGTTACTTGCGGGGCTTATCTTTTGGATTCGGCGCCATCCGTTTGAGTTTGAAACAAAGACACCCAAGTCATTCCAGTTCACTGAGTCTGTTTTGCGAGATTAGGACGGAGAGCGTAATGGCGACGGCGATAACGACCGATCAGCTTTGTCGGAATTACATTAACGGACAGTGGGTGGAGTCGAAGTCCGCGAAGATTGTGGAGCGGCGGAACCCCGCTGATACGGAGGAGGTGGTGGCGCGCATACCGCTTTCGACGCGGCAGGAAATGAAAGAAGCGATCGTGGCGGCGAAGGCCGCTTTCCCCGCTTGGCGGGAGATGCCAGCTCCGAATCGCGGCAAGATACTTTTTGCGGCGACGCGGATTATGCAAGAACAGAAGGAAGCTTTGGCGCGGCTGCTCACGCGCGAGGAAGGTAAGGCGCTGAAGGATTCGTTGGGCGAAGTGCAGCGGGCTATCAATATTCTGGAATTCATGGCGGGCGAGGCGCGGCGCTTGAATGGCGAAACGCTGACAAGCGAACTGCCTAAGAATTTTTCTTACACGATACGGCAGCCGCTGGGAGTGGTGGGCGCGATCACTCCGTGGAATTTTCCCGTGGCGATTCCGGTGTGGAAAATCGCACCGGCTCTGGTGTGCGGGAACACGGTGGTGTTCAAGCCGGCGACGTTAACGCCGCTGACGGCGATGAAGATCGTGGAGATTTTCGAACAGGCGGGATTGCCGGCGGGCGTGCTGAACCTGGTGATGGGTTCGGGACGCGAAACCGGAGATGAGCTGGTGCAGAATCCGCATGTGCAGGGACTCTCGTTTACCGGATCGAACCAGGTGGGTTGCGCGCTGTACGCTTCGGGCGCGGCGCACTTGAAGAAAATTCAGTGCGAGATGGGCGGCAAGAATCCAGTCGTGGTGCTGGCGGACGCGGATTTGCAGTTGGCGATGGAATCGGTGCTGTCCGGCGCGTTTGCTTCGACGGGGCAGCGCTGCACGGCGACGAGCCGCGTGGTGATTGAGGAGAGCGTCGCGGACCAATTCGTCGAGATGCTGACGGCCCGCGCCAAGAAATATGTGGTGGGCGATGGGTTGGAGGCGGGGACGGACATGGGACCGTCGGTGGACGAGAGCCAGTTCAACACGGTGCTGCAATATATTGAGATTGGGAAGGGCGAAGGGAAACTTTTGTGCGGTGGCGGGCGGCTGACGGGGGCGCGTTACGATAAGGGTTGGTTTGTGGCACCTACTGTGTTCGATCATGTGCCGTGGGACAGCAAGCTAGCGCAGGAAGAAATTTTCGGGCCGGTGTTGAGCGTGATCCGCGTCAAAGGGTTTGACGAGGCCCTGCAGGTGGCGAATTCGGTGCGCTACGGGCTTTCCAGTTCGATTTATTCGACGGACTCGAACAAGATTTTTGAGTTTGTGGATAAGATTGAGACGGGGATGACGCACGTGAATTCTCCGACGGTCGGAGGCGAGGCGCACGTGCCGTTTGGCGGGGCGAAGGATAGCAGCGTGGGTCCGCGCGAGGTGGGTCATGCGGCCATTGATTTTTATACGGACCTCAAGATCGTTTACATTGATTACACCGGGCGCAAGCGCGAGTCGAGCCTTTATTAGCAGAGTAGAGGGGGCGGATTCTGCTGCGGGGACCAAGTCAAAGGCGCCAGTTGAAGCTCGCCGCTACAACTTCAAAACCTAGACGAGCGGAAACGCGAGGGCACTTACCTGGCTGGATTATTCGATCGCGAAATTTATTTGGACATTGAGTCGCTGCGGCTTTCGAGCGAGGTGGATGGGGGTTGGGCAAACATTCGCGCGTTCGGGCTGGCCGTGGCGATCACTTGGGATAAGGAGAACGCGTTCCGGCGGTGGTTTGAAGAGGATGCGCTCAAATTGATTACGGAGCTGGAACAGTTTACGCAGGTGATCACGTTTAATGGCAATCGCTTCGACATCGAGGTGTTGCGCGCGTACGCGCCGGTCGAAGGGTTGCGCAAGCGGTCGCTGGATATTCACGAATTGCTGCACAAGCAGCTGGGGCACCGCGTGAAGCTCGATCAATTAGCGAAAGACACACTGGGGACCGCCAAGAGTGGCGACGGGCTGGACGCGGTGAAGTGGTGGCGCGCGGGGCAGAAAGATCGCGTGGCGGAATACTGCGAGCAGGACGTGGCGATCTTGCGTGATGTGGTGGAGCACGGGCGGGCCAAGGGATTCGTGGTGATTTCTGCGAAACAAGTGCGCGTGAAATGGGGATGAATTTGCTGAAGGTGTCGACGCGAGGGGAATTTTCGCGGCGGTGCGATTTGTATGGGTTTAATCGCGCGGCGTTGCGGCTGGTGGCGATGATTTGCGCACTTGCGTTTGTCGCTAGCGCTGGGGCTAGCGACAACGAGCGCTTTCTGTGGAAATCGGTGGGGCGTGCCCAGTTGAAGCTCGAAGATAAGACGCCCCTCGCCTGGAACGTTTATCAAACGGAAAAGAAAAAACAGACGAACCTGGTTCTGGTGCAGCTGGGGCGGCGATATCTGGCGCTGGACATCAAGGGCAAGGTCGCTTACTACGTGTTTCCTTCGGATCTGCAGGCAAAGGGTTCGGATTTTGAAAGCGGGGATTTATTTGTTCCGTCGCGCGTGATGCCGACTACAGCTTGGACCGTGCGCGACGTGGGACCGGCGGAGATGATTAAGTTGACGCTGGGAGATTATGGCCGGGCCCTGGACGTGGAATTGCCGCACATGCCAGATTTGCGCGCGTTTTACTGATTGGCGCGTGTGGTCTTTTGTTTCCAGGACATCGGCGGCAGGCCGGTGTTGATTTCCTCCATCGTGATGCAGCCGTGCACGGGGCAGACGAGCGCGCACAGATTGCAGCCCACACATTCTTCTTCCACGATTCGCGGGACGTGAACTTCCATGCCGTTGGGGTTGTGTTTGCCGTTGGCGTTTTTCTGGGGGGCACGCTCGATGCATTGGTGCGCGCCGTCTTCGCAAGCGACGTAACAGAGTTGGCAGCCGATACAGAGGCCGGCGTCGATCTTCGCGATGATTTTATAATTCAGATCGAGATCGCCCCAATCCATCACGTTGGCGACAGCGAGGCCGCGGAAATTTTCGGTGGAGCGATAGGTGTGGTCGTCCATGTAGGCGGCTAGGCCGTCGGCCATGTCCTCGACGATGCGAAAACCGTAGTGCATGGCCGCGGTGCAGACTTGCACGCAGGAGGCGCCGAGCGCGATGTGTTCGGCGGCGTCCATCCAATTACCGATGCCGCCGATGCCGACGATGGGAATCTTCACTTTTTTCGCGACGCTGGAGAGCAGGTGCAAAGCGATGGGTTTGACGGCGGGGCCACAGTAGCCGCCGTGCGAAGACTTCCCCGCGACGTTCGGACGCGGTGCGAATGTTTCGAGATTAACGCCCATCAGGGAATTTATTGTGTTGATCAGGCTGACGGCGTCGGCGCCGCCACGCTCGGCTGCCAGCGCGATGTGCGTGATGTCTGTGACGTTCGGCGTGAGTTTCGAGATGACGGGCGTTTTCGCGACTTCTTTCGCCCACGACGTGATCATTTCGGTGTATTCGGGAACCTGGCCGACGGCGGCGCCCATGCCGCGTTCGCTCATGCCGTGCGGGCATCCGAAATTTAGTTCGAGCGCGTCGGAGCCGGCATCTTCGGCGCGACGGACGATATCATGCCAGGTCTCGCGTTTGGATTCGACCATGAGCGAGGCGATGACGAGATGTCTCGGGTAGCGTTTTTTTACTTCGGTGATTTCTGCCAGGTTGACGGCAATGGGGCGATCGCTGATTAGTTCGATGTTGTTGAGCCCCATCATTTTCACGCCGTTTAGATCGATGGCGCCGTAGCGTGACGAGGTGTTTTGAATGGGCTCGCCGATGGTTTTCCAGACTGCGCCGCCCCATCCGGCGTCGAAGGCGCGCATTACTTGGCCGCCGGTGTTGGTGGGCGGACCGGAGGCTAGCCAGAAAGGATTGGGAGAGCGCAGGCCGCAGAAATTGACGGATAGGTCGGACATGGATTACCTCCCCACTTCATTCTTGGGCGGCGCGACGTCGTTTACGCCGCGCCAGACTAGCCAGATTACTACGGCTAGCATTCCCAGCCAGCCGATTGCGCGAACTGCGCTGGCGATTTGGATGTCATGCTCGAGGACGCCAAGCCTTCCGAACAGATAATTCCAATCGTGGATTACGTATTCGGCGTCACCTACCGTGAGCAGCGGCAGATCTTGGGCGCGGGCATCGGCCATGTAGGTGGCGATTGGGATAAATTGTTCGAAGAAAAAGAACAGGCAGAAGGCTACGGCTTGCGATTGGCGGCGAAAGAAAAAATATGTGGCTAGCGCGACGGGCGCAAACAATTGCAGAAACGTGCCGCCGGCGACCATGATGAATTCGCCGCCGAGACGGAACAGAAGATGACCGCCTTCATGGATGGGAACGAAAACGCCGTCCATCAGCAGCAGCAGGCCGGTGCCGCGGGCGCGCTGGTACAGGAATAACGCGTAAAAAATAATCCAGGCGACCAGGGCCGCGCGCGGGACCGGCTCCCAGGGTTGTTCGAGCTCTTCCAGGACTGGCAGGCGCTCGATCCATGATTCGGGGAGGCGCACCGGCTATTAATTCTTTGCGCGCGGCGATTCGAGCCACGCGTCAATGCCGCGAGCGGCGGCCATGCCTTCGGCGACCGCGTCCACTACTTCTTTGCCGCCGTTCACGCAATCGCCTGCGGCAAAGTATTTGGCGTTGCCGGTTTGAAAGCGTTCGCTGACGACGATCGTATCGTTTTCTTGCAGGGTGATTCCCTGCACCGCGTGGAGGAAGTTTGTTACTGGCTCCTGGCCGATCGCGCGGACCACCATGTCTACTTCCAATTGGAATTCGCTGCCGGGGATCATGGCGACTTGACTGCGTTTGTTGGTTGCGACAGATTCTGTGCGCGTGCGGACGCATTCGATCGCGGCGACATTGCCCGCGGTGTCTGCAAGAATTCTGACGGGCTGTGCGTGCCAGTGAAAACGGACGCCATCAAGTTTTGCGAGATCGTATTCGTAACGGAACGCGGGCATGTCCTGCTCACTGCGGCGATAAATCAGGTGAACCGTTTCTGCGCCGAGGCGTTTGGCCGCGGTGACGACGTCAATGGCAGTGTTGCCGGCGCCGATGCAGGCGACGCGGCGGCCTATGGCGAGCTGCGCGAAGGGACGAACTTTTGTCGGTTCGATGAACTGCATTGCGCCGAAGACGCCTTGCAGATCTTCGCCGGGGATTTTGAGAGCGCCCGTCTCTCCGAGGCCGACGCCGATAAAAATCGCGTCGAAATCTTTTTCGAGTTGGGCGAAGGTGACGTCGCTGCCAACGATGGTCTTCTGGCGAAATTCCACGCCGAGGCCCCGAACCAGTTCGACTTCGCGCAGAGTATCTTGGGCGCGAAGTTTATAGGCGGCGATGCCGTAGGTGTCCAGGCCGCCGGGGAGTTCATTGCGATCGAAAATCGTGGTGCGATAGCCGAGTTTCGCGAGTTCGGCGGCGCAGGCGAGCGATGCGGGGCCGGAACCGATGAGGGCGACGCGTTTTCCATTGGGAGCGCCCGCGTGAAAAAGCTGAATATTGCGATCGAGGACGTGGTCCACGGCGTAGCGTTGCAGGCGGCCGATTTCGATGGGCTTCTCTTCCTTCTCGTGCATCACGCAGGCGCCTTCGCAGAGAACTTCGGTAGGGCAAACACGGCCGCAACTGTGACCGAGGATGTTGGCTTCCAGAATTACGCGGGCGGAGCCGCGCAAATTGTCGGTGGAGATTTTTTGGATAAAGGACGGGACGTCAATGTGAGTGGGGCAGGCAATGGTGCAGGGCGCGTCGAAGCAGAAAAGGCAGCGGGCGGCTTCGACGGCGGCCTGGCGCGAGGTCAAGCGCGGAGATATTTCCGCAAAATTCTTTTCGTATTGCTCGGGCGAAAGCTTGGGAGCCGTCTCGCGCAGTGTCATGGGGTTGCCGTCGTGCCTCAGGCTAGAAAAGAGACGCCATTCTAGCACTGGCGATTGGGGGGAGGGTCAAGGGATTCGCGGAAGAGTGCAAAACTACACATCCTGCCGCAGAGTCACAGCGGCAGGGGGATCGAGGGTCGTCAGTGGGGCGGCGCGGTTCCCGACATGCCGCGGGCTCTGAGTTGATCATCGCGCGCCAACCGACCGTTACCGCATTCGAGCCGTAAAGCCCCGGACTATAGGCTGGGAATATAAGGCTCGCTTAAAGCATTAAAGCGGTGTCGCCTGTTCCTCAATGTATCGATGGATGACTTCGAGCGGTGCTCCATCGCACGAAGCAGCAAAGTAGGACCGCGACAACAAGACATTCTTCCAATAGCATTTTGCGATTCGTGGTAGCTGGTTTACGGCAGCGTGGCGATGGGCCTTGCGATCGGACAACTTGTGGTTTATCGCATTTATCGGCGGCACCTCATCGACGCGTAGTCTCGAGGTTGCCTGCCAGCCCACAAGTTTTTGACGCAGGACCCCGGAGTACCGCTGGTTAGCGAAGGTCGGTGGCGGGTCGGTTTTCGATAAATGCCTTGAACAGGAGCTACGAAACCTGAATAGCCGCGGGCGGCTGGCCAATGATCGTGCTCTTTATCTCTTAGGATGAGATACCGCGAGACTTGAAAAAGAAACCAGATAGCGGGCTTCATCGCGATTGGTTTGCGCGAGATCGAGCTGCGGTACTCGGTACGACGACAAGAATCGAAGTCTGAAGTAATAGATCTCACCGGATTCCGCCGTGAAATTTGCAAGCGCGCTGAACGCCGAGTATTCGTCCCGTCGCGATTGCCAGTTCGAACAGAGATGATGCTCTCCCGGAGACACGGCGAAGGAAAAAAAGCTTCTCCCCTTGAGCGCACCGATCCACGCGCCGTCCAGTCCGATGCGGAACGTAGGGCTGGCTACGCCCGCGTAGTCGCCTTGCCCGAGGTCCTGGATAACATACAGGAGCGCTTTTCCCACTGCAGGCAACTGCACGGGCACCACGTCTGCCGGGGGCGTCGCCGCCACGTCAAATTTGGTGGCAGCTGGACCGCACGCCCACAACGGGTTGTTTGTGTCGGACGTCTCTTGCGCGAAAACGGGTGACGCAAGAAGCACCAACAGCAGCGCGACGGTCTTCATTATCCCCCCGAGACGAACCAGTCACGCGGCCGACGTCCACCAGCGAAGCCGCGGGAATTCAGTCCCGTTGATTCAGACGCACGAAGCTGCTATGAGGGTACGAAGCTCAACATATTCCCGTCGCAAGAAAATGCGACGGCCTTTTACAATGACCCTGCATGTGCACCCCCGGAGAAGCTCGGAACGGAAACTGACCCGCTACTCGATCGTTCCTAACCGGCAAAGAAATGGGGAACAGGTGTAAGCTACAACGCTTCGCGGGAATTTTGAGGAGGATGGCGGGTTATGCGCTTTGACACTTTGATTCGGGGTGGAACGATCGTTACGGCGACAGATACTTATGTTAGCGACGTGGGGATTACTGGCGGGAAGATTTCTGTGATTGGGTTGAATTTGCCGGCGGAGGGCGCAGGCAAGGTGATTGAGGCGCGGGCGATGCTGGTGATGCCGGGCGGGATTGATGTGCATACGCATCTGGATATGCCATTTGGCGGAACTACCAGCGCTGACGATTTCGAAACTGGGACGGTGGCGGCGGCTTACGGCGGGACTACGACCTTGATTGATTTCGCGATTCAGTACAAGGGGCAGACGTTGCGGCATGCTTTCGATACATGGATGAAGAAGGCGGACGGCAAGGCGGTGATTGATTATTCGTTTCACTGCATCATCACAGATATTGCGGGTGCACAGCTGGATGAGATGAAGGCTTTTGTGCGCGAGGGCGTGCCTACTTTTAAATTGTTCATGGCATATCCGGGCGTGTTCATGCTGGATGATGCTTCGATTTTCAAGGTAATGGGAGTGGCGGCGGACTGCGGCGGAATGATTTGCATGCACGCGGAAAATGGCGGCGCGATCGATGTGATCGTGCAGCGGGCGCTGGCGCAGGGAAAACGCTCGCCGAAATATCACGCGCTGACGCGTCCAGTGACGGCGGAGGCGGAAGCTACTTCGCGGGCGATCGCGCTCGCGGAGATGGCGGGGACGCCGGTGTACATCGTGCATTTGTCGTGCCACGAGGCGCTGGAGAAGGTGCGCGAGGCGCGCGACCGAGGGCTGCGCGTGTATGCCGAGACTTGCCCGCAGTATTTATATTTGTCACTGGAAAATATGGACGGACCTGGATTCGATGGCGCCAAATATGTGTTTACGCCGCCGCTGCGCGAGAAGTGGCATCAGGAAAAACTGTGGCAAGGGTTGGCGAAGGATGATCTACAGGTGGTTTCGACGGACCACTGTCCATTTTGCATGAAGGAGCAGAAGGAACTGGGGAAGGACGACTTCACGAAGATTCCCAACGGCGGGCCGGGGATCGAGCATCGTATGAGTTTGGTTTATAGCGGCGGAGTGCAGGGCGGGAAGTTTTCGGCGAACCGGTTTGTGCAGCTGGTTTCCACGGCTCCGGCGAAATTGTTTGGGCTTTATCCGCGCAAAGGGACTGTGGCGGTGGGGTCGGATGCGGATCTGATTGTATTTGATGCTGACGAAGAGCAGACGATCAGCGTGAAGACGCATCATATGCGCGTGGATTATTCGATGTTTGAGGGGACGCGGGTAAAGGGCGTGCCGAAGACGGTTTTGTCGCAAGGGCGCGTGATTGTGGAGAATGGAAAGTTTGTGGGCAAGGTTGGGGCGGGAGAATTTTTGAAGCGGGAGAACCCGGCGCGGGTGTAGATCCGGCTTCGTCGCGCGCTGCGATGTTAATCGCGAGAAACACCGGCTACCCACGCGATGCTTACCAGGCCGTCTTTCACCTGGACGTCTACCACATCCCCGGTGGTGAAGCGGTCGAAATCGCTGCGGTCAACCGGAATGCGCTCCAAGCGATGACCCGCACGCCAGGAATTTACGATGAGGCGGCGGCTGGGGACTGGACCGGTCATCGAGAATCGGCTGATCACCCGAGCTTTTTCGATGTGCGCAGGGGAACGATCGAACGCCCCGTTAGCGTAGAGCAGTGCGGCCAGCAGCCACGGCAGCGGGAGCAGGCCGTAATAGACACGCTTCAAAGATTCAACTTCCTGATGACGAAGCGCGCGGCGCTCGACGATGATGGCCAGACCGAGTGTGAGGAAAAACACCACGCCGATAAAAATTACGATGCCGTCGAGTTCCAGCGCCGGGTAGCGGCCGCTGGCGACGATGAAGGCGATCGCGCCGACGAGAAATAACGCGGTGCGATTGAGCAGCGAGCGGCGCAGGGAAAATTCTGCCGCGGAAGAACTGAGGCCGCAGGCGTCGCAGATATCGCCGAGCCGTTCAGCCCCGCAGTTCAAACAACGCGTCATCGTGAAGTCCGTCCTCCGTGGTGCAACGGATTGATGTTATGAGGTGGCTGGTTGAGTGTCAATTCATCCTCGGATCATCCTCGTGGGCGCCAGCGTGTGCCCAACCGGCTGGACGCATCTCCGCCGCGTCTATTAGACACCGCGGGACGATGAATTGACTCTACTTGACCTGGCGCTCGCTGCTGGGCGGTGTGTCCAGGCAGACGATGTTTTCGTCGCGGCCGTTGGCGAGCAGCTCGCAGTCAATTCCCTGGGCGCTGCGGATGGCTTCTTGGGAGGTGGCGCCGGAAGCGGTGGCGCAGTGAATCGCGCCTTTGAAAGTCACGCAGACTTCGTATTCGTTCTTGGTCTGCTGGAGCGAGGAGTAAAGAAGGACGGCGATGAAGCTGGCGGCGCCCAGGCTTACGATGATGCGGATTTGCGTTTTGCGCTTTGGCATGGGACCTCGTGGATTGCGAACAGCAATTTTGGCACTTCAGCTGCTCTATGCCATGCAAAAAAGGGTACACAGCCTTTGGAGCGGCGTACTTCAGACCGCCATCGGCGATTGCCGCGCCACCAGGGGCGCACCAAGGCGCGCCACTACCAAGTCAAAGGCTGCGCCACAACCCACAAACATTCTCGCATGTTCAACTTGCGCCCGGCCTCCGCGAAAGTTCCTTTTGAATATAACGCCGAACGTGCGGCGATACGCCTTCCAGCTCGGCGAGATCTTTCAGGTCGCGCAGCGTTAGATTTGGAAGAAACGCCAGCACGACTGGGATGGGGGTGTGCGGATTGCGAATCAGCGCGACGCGGACATTGTACTGGACCGCCCAGCGCGGATGTTGCGCAATGGCGGCGACGACGCGTCCGGGCACGCCGGATTTCGCCAGAACTTTCAGGACCTGGCTCTCGGTGAGAAATGCGTTGGCCAGTGCGAGCTTGATCGCTTGCGGATGACCTTCGGCGAGGAGGGCGCCGACAACACGGGCAGGACCGCGACGCGCCAGAGTTAATTTCTGGCCAATCGGCAGCTGCGGCACGCGCGTGACCATCAATTCTTCGGCGACACGGCGAATTTCGGCGGGCGTCGAGGGCAGCAGGCTCACGCGCACCAGGTCGAACAGGTAGAGCTGGCGTAGCAGAGCCATCGCGAAGCGGCGCGGTGTGCGCGGATGGCGCGCGAGGCGCAGCCGTACACCTTCGCTCGCGGTCCACTTCCCTTCTCGAGCGATGGCGGTGAGGACGGTTGCGGACAGATCGAGGCGCTCGAGCATTTGGGAAATGTGCGGTTCTTCGAGTAGCGGGTTTTCCAGCAGGGCGAGGAGGGTTTCCTCTTCGGTCTCGTGGATCAATGCTTGCAGATCTTCTTTAGGAGCGAAATGCGCGTGTTGCGCTCGCGCGGAACGTTCATCCGGCATGTGCCTTGCGCTTCCCCAGACCAATCGCCATTTTTGCCGCGGCTTCCGCGGGTTTCATCTGCAGCGCAACGACGCGTGCGTGCGGCGCGAGGTCCTGCAAGCGTGCGTCAATCGCGCTGTCGAAAAATTTGCTGCGCCCGTTAGTGCCGCCGGCCTTGGCGATGGAAATTTCGCGGTCTTGCATAGCCAGCTTTTCGATGACGCTGGCGGCGAGATCGCCGAGCGAGGCGGCGGCGGTGGTGAGGATTTCGCACGCGACGCCATCACCCTTGTCCCCCAGTTCGCCCACCAGTGGAAAAATCCGCGGGAATACGTCGTCCGGATTCTTCACCACCCAGTCGAGGACGCGACTCCATTCCTTGCAGCCGAGCCACTTCAACATTTTCGCGGATAGCTCGGTTTGCGGACCGCGATTTTCTTCGGCGCGAACGACAGCGGCGAGCGCGCGGCGACCGATGTCGAAGGCGCTGCCTTCATCGCTGAACCAGGGGCCGCGTCCGCCAGCGCGGCCGGTGCGACCTTGCGCGTCGCGTCCGTATGCGGCGGAACCAGTGCCGACGACCAGGATGATGCCTTCGCCTTCGCCAACGGCGGCGTTCAAAGTGATGGCGAGATCGGTGGTCACTGTGACCGCAGCCTCCGGGAAAGCGCGTTCGAGAAAGGTGGCGATTCGTTTTGCGACGGATTCGCGGCCGGCCCCGCCGATGCCCGCACAGATGCCGCGAATATCGCTGGCTTTTAGATGATGGCGCTCTAGTACGACATCGGCCGCGTCGCTGAGCGTGAACCATGCCTTCGCGTATCCGGCGCGCAGCGGATTCGATGGGCCGGCGGTGGCACGCGCCAGGACGTTGGCATCCGCGTCCATCAAAATGCAATCCGTTTTCGTGCCGCCGCCATCGAAACCAAGATAAAAAGAAGTTTCGGGTACGGAATCTTGCTCACTCATTCGTTTCACCATGCTTGACAGTGCCGAAAGCGTGCAGTTAGCATCGCCCGGCCTGCAGCCGCGAAGGAATCTAGATCAGCGCAATGCAAATCAGTCCAATTGACTTCGGCATCCTAGTGCTTTATCTCGCGGGCATCACGCTTTTTGGCGCGCGATTCCGGCGTGAACAGCAAAATCTGCGCGACTACTTTTTGGGCGGCCGCACGGCGCCGTGGTGGGCGCTGGCTTGCTCGATCGTCGCGACAGAGACCTCCACGCTCACCATCATCGGGACGCCGGCGATTGCCTTTGGCGGAAACCTCGGATTTCTGCAACTGGTGCTGGGCTACCTTGTGGCGCGAGTGATCCTGTGCGTCGTTCTTATACCACAATACTTCCAAGGAGAATTCTATACCGCTTATCAGCTTCTGGAAAAGCGATTCGGCGCGCGGATGAGGTCAGTGGCGGCGGTGGTTTTCATGGGGACGCGTGCGCTGGCGGAGGGCGTGCGGATTTCGGCGATCGGGAAAGTAGTGAGTGTGGCGTTTGGCACGGGCGATCGCGTTTCGATTTTGATTATCACCGTGCTGACGATGTTTTATACGTTTGAGGGTGGGATGCGGGCGGTGATTTGGACAGACGTGGTGCAATTCTTTTTGTATTTGGCTGGATCGGTGGCGGCATTTTGCTTGCTGCTTCGCGAGATTCCTGGTGGGTGGCCAGAAGTGACGCAAGTGGCTGCGGCGAGCGGTGGAAAACTACGTGTTTTCGATTTTGCGTTTAGTTTGACGCAGAGCTACACGTTTTGGTCCGGATTGCTGGGCGGAACTTTTCTGACGATGGCAAGTCATGGCACGGATCAGACGATGGTGCAGCGATTGTTGGCGGCGCGCAATGAGCGCGATAGCAAGAAGGCGCTGCTGGTGAGCGGTGTGATCATTTTGGTGCAGTTCACTCTGTTCCTGGTGATTGGCGTGATGCTTTTTGTGTACATGCGCAATGGAGGGCTGGTTGTTCCAGCGGGCGATCCTGATCGAATCTATCCGGCGTTCATTGTGCATCACATGCCTGTGGGGCTGGTGGGAATTGTGCTGGCTTCGATTTTTGCGATCGCGATGTCGAACGCCAGCGGCTCGTTGAACTCACTGGCTTCATCGAGCATGATGGACATGGGGACGCGTCGCGCGGAAGGGACGGGGCAATCGCTGGGGGCTTCGCGGCGGATGACGTTAGTGTGGGGCGTCGTGCTGGGCTTGCTGGCGCTCGTACCTTGGGGGCCGGTGCTGGTGGCGGGGTTGACGATTGCGTCCATCACTTATGGAGCTTTGCTGGGCGTGTTTTTGTTGGGGACTTGGAATGCACGCGCGAATGAAAATGGAGCACTGCTGGGATTTGCGGTGGGGCTTGCGACGATGATCGCGGTGAGTCGGTTCACGGCGCTGGCTTGGACTTGGTATGTGCTGGCCGGGACGATTGTGACTTTCGCCGTGGGCACGATCGCGAGCGAGTTGACGCAGCGCTCGACTGATGTTGCAAGCGGCATGCCGGATTGAGTGTTTGTTTTGCGCTGCGAGGGAGAAAGTTTATCGGGATTTCAACGCAGAAGAGCGAACGACTTGACCTGATACGCGCGCTGGGGCCCTGGGCTGCGGCGGCCATCGTGATTGGCACGATGGTGGGCACCGGAATTTTTTTGAAACCCGGCGAGATGGCAGCGGTGGGCGGGTCGGTGAGCGTCGTGTATGCCGCCTGGATCGTGGGCGGGCTACTTTCGCTTTTTGGGGCGCTCTCTTTTGCGGAATTGGGCGCGGCTTTGCCGGAAGCGGGCGGACAGTACGCTTATTTGCGCAAAGGGCTTGGCCCGGTTTGGGGATTTCTATTTGGGTGGATGCATTCGACGGTGGGCGAATCGAGTTCGGCGGCGTCCATCGCGGCGGGGTTCGCGCGATTTTCTAGTTTTCTGATTCCGGTGATTGCGGCGCCGATTTTTACCTGGCATCTTACGAGCCCCTTTTCGGGTAAACCTTACGCTTTCACCTTCACGTGGGCGCAGCCGCTGGCGGGGGCGGCGATTGCCCTCTTCACCTTCATCAATTATCTGGGCGTGCGATTGGGCGGGCGCGTGCAGATCGCGCTGACGATTTTGAAGATTGCTTCGGTTCTGGCGATTGTCGCCGCGGGATTTTGGTTTGGACATGGCAGCATGGAACATTTTCATCCGTTTTGGCCGGCTGGTCCGGGCGTTAGCACCATGGCAAGCTTTTTTGCGGCGCTGGCGGCTGCGCTGTGGGCTTATGACGGTTGGGAGGATTTGAATCGAGTCGGCTCCGAAGTGGAGCAACCGCAACGCAACATTCCTTTGGCGCTGATCGGCGGAACGATTTTGGTGGGCGGCATTTATTTGTTATTCAGCGCCGTGTGTTTTTACGCTTTGCCGTTCGCTAGCGTTGCGAGTTCGTCGCATGTGGCTTCGGACGTGGTTGCGAGCTTCGCGGGCCGCAGCGCAGCAGGGTGGATCACGATTGCGATGGTGATCGCGGCACTGGGGACGTTGAACTCGTCGCTATTGAGCGGGGCGCGTGTGCCTTATGCGATGGCGCGGGACGGACTATTTTTTCGCGTTACGGGGATCGTGCATCCTAAATTTCGCACGCCGGGTGGGGCGTTGATTTTTCAGGGGACGCTGGCGGGTTTGATGGCCTTGACGGGGACGTTCGAGGAGCTGACATCGCTTTTTGTATTTGCGGCTTGGATTTTTTATGCGTTATCGGTGGTGGCGATGTTCCGGCTGCGGCGCATTTCGCCCGGACTTGCGCGGCCGTATCACACGTGGGGCTATCCGGTTGTGCCAGCGCTCTTCGTGGCTGGGGCTTTGGCGCTTACGGTGAATATTTGGATTGAGAGGCCGGTCCGGTCTTCTATTGGGCTCGCATTGATACTTTCGGGGCTTTTGTTCTATCGCGCGTGGCGAGATCGGAGTATGGAAAGCCCGAGCTAATTGCCTCACTCAAAGTTTTACGTAGGCGTCGGCGGGCAAGGACGACTGAAACTGACTCGGATTGAATAGGTGAGCTAAGAGCTGCAGGCCATCGGCTAGAC
>Ga0210391_10001345_pt1 | contig 22647 bp, 14 predicted proteins | sample IncBWC12OmetaG_FD_160573 | JGI IMG/M metagenome (GOLD analysis project Ga0210391, IMG submission 160573) | Forest soil microbial communities from Barre Woods Harvard Forest LTER site, Petersham, Massachusetts, United States - Inc-BW-C-12-O ...
CGGGTGGAGTTATCGAAACCACGGTCGGCCGCGGTTTGTCTTTAGCCGCGGCGGCGCCGGTCGTTGCTGCAATTGCGACTAAGCCGATGATCGCGACCAAGGCCGCAGTTGAAAAACTACTGACTATATACTTCAGCAGGATCGCGATTTTGTTGATTGAAGACATGGCATTCATTTCCTTGCTTGCTGTCGTACGATGAAGCTCGAAGTATTTCGCGGCGTTGTGAATTGACTATTGACGGCGGTGCGTAAAGTTCGGCAGACCGGAGGCCCTGCGACGGCGGCGACGGCGAGCACCGTTATCAGCATCAGGCTGCATACGGCGGCGGTGTATCTTTCAATTTCCATTTCCGCTGGCCGGCGGTGACATTGAGTTGACGTCGTCGCTCGCGGCCGGCGGCGGTCGCTGGAAATATGGGAGCGAGAGTCAGCTTGAAGAGTTGTCAGAGTTCGCAGGTTCATTTGATTTTTCCTCCTCGGATGCGCACTCGGCGTGGGAGGAAACGCAGCTTCGGCGCGAGTCCGCCAACATGGTGAACGCAAGTTCCATACCCCTGAAAATTTCTGCGACTGCTGTCGAGGAGCGAGAGAGAGCAGGGCGGGGAGAGTGTTCAGAGACCGATGATCGGCTTCAAAGCAAAGCGCTGGCGATAGTCAGACTTTGATTCAGGCGCGCGATGAGCCGTCAAGGTATTGCCACTCAAGGACAGCGACGGCAAAAAAGTGGCTATTCGAAATGTGCCGCGCGGATCAAATCAGAGAAGGACTTCGAATACCCGCGCTGCGCAGCCGGCTGTACGTGCGACTGCCTGTCACACAGATTGCCAGCCAGCATCCGCCGAGCGCGAAGCCGCCGACGATCGCGCTCAGCGCGAGTCCTGAATAGATTGCGGCGAGCGCAATAAGCGCAATGATGTACACCGCAGCTATCACGCTCAGCGTTTGCAGGCGCCAGTTCCCCGTCTCGGCCGCGAGCATATAGCTGACCATCCCATAGCCCGCGGTTGACGCGGTTAGCGCGGCACTGGGGAAGCCGGCGAATCCGTTTACCAGCACCGCGCCGGGTTCATGAGCAGCGTGCTCCGCAAAAATCGCCTGCAACGCGTAGGCGAGAGCGTAAGCGCCGCCGAGAAAGATCAGCGACGCGATCGACAGGCTCGCGTCACGACGGCGCGCGAAAGAGAGAGCGCCGATTCCGACGACAAAGGTAAGCCATATCGGATTGGCGAGCAGGGCGACTAGGCTCACGGCGGAGTCCAGGTCGGTGGTGCGCTGATTGGCGACGAAGAGCGCGACGGTTCGGTCGATTCCGCCGAGTGGACCCTGCGCCGAGATAACTTTCACGATTCCGCCGAACATCCAGGCCAGCGCGGCGATCGCGATCAAGCCGACCGTGAGATGGAGGCCGAGGTAGTTGCGCGGCGACAGGCGGTCACGGACGAAATCGACGAAGGGATTGAGGTTGAAACCCCAGCGCCCGGTGAAATGCCGATTCCAGAAGGCGACGATCTCGGTCTGGTGGCGGGCAACCGATCGCCACAGCACGACCATGATGACGGTCAGGATAGCCAATACGATGATGCCGGTGCTGAGCGACCGGAGCAATTTGTGGATGAGCTGCCAGTTCGAGCCCACGGTATAGCCGAGCCCGACCGTGAACGAGCCCCAGACCAGTCCACCGACGACTGCGATCGGCACGAAATTTCGCGGTCGCATGCCGGACAAGCCCGCTGCGAAAGGAACGAAGGCGCGTCCCACTGCGACGAAGCGGCCGACGAACACCGTCGCGCCGCCGAAGTGCTCGAAGTAGTACTTGACGCGCTCGCGATGCTTTTCGTAATGGCGTCGCGCGAAGGCCCATCGCGCCAACACGGCCTGTCCCTTGGTGCGGCCGAGCGTGAACCCCGTCAGGTCGCCAAGCATCGCGGCGCCGACGACGGCTGCGAATGCGGTCCACAGCGAGAAGAATCCGTCGGCGGCCATCGCGCCCGCGATCACGGCGAGGGCCTCGCCGGGAAAGATCATGCCGAGGAAGGCCGCGGACTCAAGCGCGATCACGCTGGAGATTACGAGCAGCGACCACGGCCCGGCTTGTCCGAGGAAATTCTCAACCGCGGCGAGCATCTATTGTAGAGGTAACATGAAGCAGCCCCGCCGTCATAAGCACCGGCGGGGCCATTCGATCTGAGTATCGTGCGATGCGCCTGCTCAGGCCGTATCGCGCGTTTGATTACCGCTTAGCTTCGGTGTTCTCCACCCTCGTGTCCGCCGCTATGACCTGCACTCGAGTGCTGCTCGGAATGCTGGCCGCCGGACGATTGCTGCTGATGGGATTGCTGCTGATGGCTCGCCTGATGCTCATTTTGAGAAGAGTGTTGCGAATGCTCCTGCTGCTGATGGGCAGCCTGCTCGTGCGAAGCCTGCTGATGCGCGGCCTGCTGCTCGTGAGTCGCGTGCTGCTCGTTGCGCGTCGCTTGCTCCTGATTGTGAGTAGCCCGCTGCTGGTTGTGAGTGGCTTGTTCCTGATTGTGAGTGGCCTGCTCCTGATTACGGCTGGCCTGCTGCTCTTTGCTCTTTGCCTCATTCTGCTGCTGCTTGCGAGAGGCCTGCTCGCTGCGATTCGCCTCGTTCTGCTGCTGCTCGCGCGACGCCTGTGCGTCGCGAGCCGCCGCGTTGCGCTGTTCTTTAGATGCTTGCTCGGTGCGATTCGCCTCGTTGCGCTGATTAATCGCCGCCGCTTCATTCACATGGTTCGACTGAGTCGAAGCCTGCATCGCGTGGCTCTGCGCACTGCCCTCGTTCACGGTGCGCATCACGGCCCGATGATCATTTGGCTCCGAGTGAGTCGCCCAGTTGCTGTGCTGGTTCAACCAGTTGGGATGGTTGGACTGAACCCAGGCCGGGTTCTGGTTGTACCACCATTGGCCGTAGTGCCAATTGTGCTGCGCGTCGTAGGCGCCGTCGGTGTTGTACCAACTGGGCTGCCATGAAATCCAGTTAGGATGATTGGCGTAGAAGAAATCCGGGTTGTTCTGATGCCACCAATACGCGTCCTGCCAGGTACCGTCGTTGTCGTAGTCGCCATCCTGGCTGAGCCACATCGCGTCCATGAAGCGCCACTCCGGATGATGGGCGTAGAACCACATGATGTCGTGCTGATGCCACCAGCGGGCGCCGCGCCAGGTGTGATAACGATCGTAAGCGCCCCATCCGGCTTGTCCTGGTCCGCCGTAGTAACCCGGGCCGTCGTAACCGGGACCAGGGCCATACTGCGCGAATGACGGCGCCGCGATTGCGAGGGCGAGAACAGCGCCTGAGAGGGCGATCGTGTTGCGCAGTCTCTTTTTGAATTTCATTTTCATAAGCGGCAAATACCGCGAGACAGGGTCGTCCCGCGCGGACCTCCTCAAGCCTTATGTCGTCAATTTACGATGGTCTAGCGGAACGTGGTCGAAGGCGAGCGGAAAGACCACTGTCGGGCCGGATCAGAGCCGGACTCGAATCCTATATCGATTCCGACAAGTAGATAGTACACGATTAGTCATTCTGTTTGTCAAAATGACTAATGCCAGTAAGTGTAACGTGGTGCTATCGGGCACCAACTGAGTAAATATGTGTATTACTCAATTTACTATTCTTAATGATTATTTAGATTAGCCAAATATAATTCGTCTCTGGCCGACGAACGTGCCGCACATGAGTTGCGCCGGCCCTCGAAGAGATCGGCTATTGACAAAAGCGTAACCAATCGGTTACAGATATTTTCACGATGCCGCTGGACAAAACCATCGCCGCGCTCGGCGATCCGACTCGCCGCGAGATTCTCCGCCGACTGGCCGACGCGCCGCGACGCGCCGGTGAACTGGCGGCCGGGTTTGCGATAAGCCGCCCGGCTATCTGCAAGCATACGCGGCTGCTGACCGGGGCGGGTTTGATCCGGGCGCGAAAAAGCGGGCGCGAACGGATTTACGAGCTTGCTCCGTCCGGAGGCAGGCAAATGCGGAAAGTGATCGAGCAGATGCTGGAGATGGAGCATTTCTGGGACGTCGCGCTGGAGGCCTTCAAACGGTACGCGGAGAAAGAAAAATGACCATTCGCAAATCGATTCGGATCGAACGGCCGCCGGAGATCTCATTCAAGGTGTTTTGCGAGGACATCAGCGAATGGTGGCCGGCGGGGTTCGGCGGCAAGGACAGTAAGGTGTTCCTCGAGCGGGAAGTCGGAGGGCGCTTTTACGAGCAGCGCGGCGATGGGACCGAGTACGAAATCGGGCGGGTGACGGCCTATCAGCCGCCGTCGATTGTGGCTTTCAGCTGGCGCGCGCCCAGTTGGGACGCTGACACTATCACGCAAGTTGAAATTCGTTTCAGGGCCGAGGCCGGAGGCACCCGTATCGAGCTCGAGCATCGCGGATGGGAGCAGAGCGCCAAGACTCGCGAGGCCCAAAGTAGTTACGACTCCGGCTGGGGCACGATGCTGGGGCATTACCAGGCAGCGTTCGCTATGACCGATGACTCAATGAACGATGACTCGAAAGGAGAAGGCCGATGAAACTGTATTATTTTCCTTCGCCAAATCCGCAGAAGATTCGATTCGCGCTGAATGAGCTCGGGCTCGAATGCGAGACCGTTGCGGTCGATCTCACCAAGGGCGAACAGGGCTCGCCCGAGTTCGTCGAGCTAAACCCATGCGCGAGGGTGCCGGTGCTGGTCGACGGCGAGCTCAAGCTTTGGGAGTCTCACGCGATCCTTGCATACTTGGGCGAGAAGACCGGACGGCTGTGGCCAACCACCGCGGCTGGGCGCGCCGATGCGATCCGCTGGCTGTTCTATCTGAGCGGCACGATTTCTCCGCCCGCGACGGAGCTGGCGTTCAACCGGATCGCAGTGAAGTTCAGCGGCGGCACGCCCGACGAGGCCGCTATCGCGCGCGGTGAAAAGGGATTGGCGGCGCCGATGAGAATCGTCGATCAGCACCTGGCGAGCCGCGAGTGGATGCTGGGCGACCAATTCTCGCTGGTCGACTGCGACTACGGTCCCGTTTTCAACGTGATCGACAAGGCTGGATTCAGCTTCAGCGATTATCCGCGCGTGCGTTCCTATCTCGAGGCGATTCGCTCGCGCCGCGCATGGCAGGAAACACCGAAGCTGCCGGGGCTGTAATTAATTGGAGAGAAACTTGACAGCGACCAATACCGAGATGGCGAAAAACGAGAGGGGCAACAGCAGGCGCGTGCGGCGACGAATTTTGAGTACGGCGGTGTGGCCCGAGCGGCGGTGAACGGTGTGCGCGATCAGTACCTCGACGATTGTCAGCAGGATGAACAGGAAGCAAATCAGGAAGAAGGCGTCGTAGAATGTGAGATAGGGCACCGGCGGCAGGATGTTCGACAGCGCGACCGAGAATGCCACCAGCGTCAGCACGGTGGTGACTGAAATCAATAGCTGGCTATTGAGGTCGTCAGCCGGGATCCAGAACACACCCCATGAGACCGCGACCATCAGCGCCAGCGGAATAAATATCCGGAACGTATAGTACGCCGAGTTCCTGCTCACGTGGATTGAGAAAACCACGTGCGACCTCACCTTGGAACTCGGTTCTTCGCCAGGCATCGATCCACTCACGGTCCGATAGGTTATGCCGCCGGTTCTCCAGAGCGGCAGCGGTGTGTAGAGCGCGGTCGAGACCCCGGTGGTAGCAGGATCGACGCTCAGCACGATTCGACCGACCTGACCCGAGAAAGGGTGAACGTAGATTTCGAGATCCTGAGAGTCGAAAGGAAAAGCTCGCAAATGCATGATGGTCGAAAGCCGGACGGCGAACTTCTCAATGTATTGGACGGACCCGTCTGGCCTGCCGATCATCAGGTAGGAGCTCAACGTGCGCGGAGAGGCAGAATTGTCGAACTGAAGCATCGGGAACCACACGTCCTGCTTTCGATAGTACCGGGCAGGCGGTTGACCGGGGGCGGCGGAGAACGCGAGCCGGGGATCGTGCCAGGTTTCAGTGAGATAGCCGGTGCAGGTGAAGGTCTGCGAGGCCTCGTCCAGCGCCACCAGATCGAGGAGAAAGACGCCCACCGTGATCGGAATAGGTTGATCGGCAGCGGCCAGCGGCGGACCGACGGTCTGAGCCGCTTCGTCATCAGCCAACACCGAAGGCGCACCGACCGCCGCGCCTACCAGCAGAAGCAGGCAGCAGCAAAGAAGAGCTCTACGCATGGGCGCCAGTTTGGAAGACGAAACTGGAAAGTGCAAACTTCGAGCGCAGCCTACTACTGTAGTCAGCCGAGGATGATCTTTACGCGATGCGTCGCGCCGTCGTCGACGAGCGGGATTTCCGCGGGGCCTGCAGCGAGAGCCTTGCCGTCGAGCTCCGCGCTGGTCACTCCGCGGCTGACGCTGTGGGGATTTTCTACCGCGATCTCGTAGCGTGTCGCGCCGAATCGATAGCTGATCTCGAAGCCCGGCCACCTGGTTGGGATGCACGGATCGATCAGCAGCGTTTTGCCGCGCAGCCGGAAACCCAACATCCACTCGAGGCCCGCCCGATACATCCATCCCGCCGAGCCCGTGTACCAGGTCCATCCGCCGCGCCCGACGTGCGGCGCCGTCGAGTACAGATCGGCGCACATGACGTACGGTTCGACTTTGTAGCGCTGGATTCCGGCGCGAGAGTTGGCGTGATTGATCGGGTTGAGGATCGAGAACAGCTCGCACGCTTTGTCACCGTCGCCGAGCATCGCGAACGCGATCACCGACCAGATGGAGGCGTGGGTATATTGACCGCCGTTCTCGCGCAGCCCAGGCGGATAGCCCTTGATATAGCCGGGGTCGAGCGGCGTGTGATCGAAGGGCGGCGTGAAGAGCAATACGAGGCTATCCTCGCGGCGGACCAGATATTCGTCGACGGCGGCCATCGCGGCTGCCGCGCGGACCGGGCTCGCGGCGCCGGAGATTACGCTCCACGACTGCGCGATCGAGTCTATTCGGCACTCGAGATTGTCGGCCGAGCCGAGCGGCGTGCCGTCGTCGAAGTAACCGCGCCGATACCAGTTGCCGTCCCATCCTTGGCGCTCGAGCGACGCTTTAACTGCGTCTGCGTGATTTCTCCATGCCGACGCGCGCGCGTCGCCGCGAATATCTGCCAACGGCGCAAACGCCTCGATCGTCGCGCAGAGGAACCATCCCATCCAGGTGCTCTCGCCCTTGCCGGCTTCGCCCACGCGGTTCATCCCGTCGTTCCAGTCGCCCGACCCGAACAGCGGAATGCCGTGGATGCCGACGGCGAGGCTATTGTCGAGGGCGAGCGCGCAATGGTCGAAGACGGTGGCGCGTTGATTGGAAATCGTGGGCTGAAAAAACGATTCAACCTGATGGGCCTGCAGTTCGGCACCGTCAAGAAACGGCAGCGATTCGTCGAGGATGCCGGCGTCTCCCGTCACCTCTATATAATGAGCGACCGCGAACGGCAGCCAGACGCGATCGTCGGCGATGCGCGTGCGAACTCCCTGGCCCGCGGGCGGCAGCCACCAATGTTGCACGTCACCGGCAACGAACTGCCGCGATGCGGCACGGATCAGTTGCTCTCGCGTCAGCGCAGGCTGGGCGACCGTCAAAGCCAGCACGTCCTGAATCTGATCGCGAAAGCCATACGCTCCGCCCGCCTGGTAGAATGCCGTGCGTGCCCAGACGCGGCACGCGAGCGTCTGGTACAGCAGCCATCGGTTGAGCATGAGGTCCATCGAGCGGTCGGGCGTCCGGACCTGCACGGTGTCCAACAAGCCGTCCCAGTAACCCGTCACCGCGGACAGGACCGAATCGAGGTCGGCGGCGCGATATTTTCTTATCGAGGCGATCGCGTCGTCGCGGTTCCCTGCCTCGCCCAGCATAAAGACGACCTCGGTCGTGGCGTCAGGACGGAGCGCCACCGTGGTTTGCAGAGCAGCGCAGGGATCTATCGCAGCTCCCGCTTTAGCCGCCAGCGCCGCGCTCGACGCGAGCGCGGCGGGATTGTCGAGCGTGCCGTTGCGGCCGATAAACCCGGTGCGGTCTGCAGTCCATGAGATTTGAGCGCCGCGCAAATCGGCGAATGCGACTCGACTGCCGTATTCGACGCTAAAAGAGTTGCGCGCGAGTATCGCGTGAGTTTCGGGCTCGATCTCGGTCACGATGTACGGGGCGGACGCGCCGCGCGACGTGCCGAGCACCCACTCGACATATGCGGTGACCGACAAACGCCGGATGCGCGGCGAGAGATTGCGAATCTTCAGCCGCGACAGCTTGACCGAGTCGTCAAGCGGCACGTACTGCGTCAGCTCGAGTGAAATTCCATGCGATGTATGCTCGAAGACGGTGTAGCCGTGGCCGTGGCGAACGACGTAAGGCCCGCCGACGTCCTCGCGAATCGGCAGCGCGGTCGGTCCCCATAACTCGCCGGTGTCGAGGTCGCGGACGTAGAGCACCTCGCCGGGGCGGTCGCTCACCGGATCGTTCGACCATTGCGTAATCTGATGCTGCTGGCTGTTGACGGCCCAGGTGTAGCCGGCGCCTTCGACCGAAACCGTGAAGCCGAACGACGGATTTGCAATCACATTAATCCATGGTGCGGGCGTCCATTGCCCTTCGCCGAGAATCGTCACGTACTCGCGCCCGTTCGCAGCAAATCCGCCGAGCCCGTTGAAAGATTCAAGATCGCGCCGCGCCGTCGCCGATGCTGCCCGCTGTGTCGCGGGAGTTCGTCGCGGCGGCGGACCCTCAGCCGGCTCGAACACCTCCAGCCGTTTGACTTGCTCGGACAAGGTGCCGCGCCGGCTCAGCAGCACTGCTCGCGCCGCCGTCTGCAGGACGCTGCGCAGCTCAGGCGAGACCAGGTCGGCGCGGAGCACGAATACATTTCCGCAGGCACCCTGCCCGTCAGGCGAGCGCGCCGTGGTTCTGACGATGCCTTCGAGCGAGCCTTGAAGGTCTTGATTGTAGGAGGGCGGCCGCTCGTTGAGGATCACCAGATCGATGCACAGCCGCTTCATCCGCCAGTACTCGTGGGCGCGAATCAGCTCGCGCACGATCTCCAAATCCTCAACCTCGTCGATGCGAACCAGCACGATGGGCAGGTCGCCGGAAATGCCGGAGGGCCACAGCTTCGATTGGCCGCCCTCGCCGCGCCGCAGCAGGTCGGACGAAGGCCGCAGCGTCGGATCCGAATAGAGCACGCGATTGGCGATGCGCTGAAACAGATGCGCCTCGTCGGCGTTGACGCGCAGATGATGCAGTTGCACTTGCGCCTGGGTCCACGCCAGCGTCGCCGCGCGCTCGAAAGCCGTCGAGTCGTGATGCTTGTCGACCAGGTCGAGCGCTTCGGCCCGCGTCGGCGCAATGATGGTCCAGAAGGCGACCCGCGCCGTCGCTCCAGCCGGAATGCGCAGGCGTCGGCGCACGCTGAAGATTGGATCGAGCACGGTGCCGACGGTATCCGACAGCGGCCGCCCGTCGATCGCCGACACGGCGTCGCGCACGTCGCGACCGCGGCCGAGAAATCGCGCACGGTCCGTCTCGAACTGTATCTCACCGACTGACTCGCCTTCGGCCACCGCCAGATGCGCCGCCCAAATCGTCGCGTCAGTGGGCGAGCGCAGCCGTCGCGTTGCCAGCAGCGCGCCGACTTCCACGTCGAATTCCGTCTGCACGAACATCTTGGAGAACGCCGGATGGGCGGTGTCCGACGCCGCCGTTGCCAGTACGATTTCCGCGTACGAGGTCAGCTCGAGCTCGCGTACGCGGCTGCCCGAATTGGTAATCGACACGCGCCGTACTTCGGCGTCGTCCTCGGGTGACACTACGACCTCGAGTGTCGTCGTGAGGGTCCCGTCGCGGCGGACGATTGCCGCGCGGTCCTCCGAGAATTCGACTTCGTAGCTATCAGCCTCGACGCCCGCCGGCTGAAACCCCGCCGACCAGACCTTGGCGGTGTGCACGTCGCGGATGAAAATGTACGAGCCCCACGAATCGCGCGTCACGTCTTCGTGCCATCGCGTGACCGCCAGGTCGCGCCAGCGGCTGAAGCCGGAGCCGGCCGCCGTGATCATGACAGTGTAATTGCCGTTGGATAGCAGATGCGTTCGCGGAATCAGATCGTGCGGCGAACGGAACCGGCGAACCGTCGGCGGAACGATCTCGCGGACGTTGGCTTCGGCCTGGACCTCTTCGGCGCGCGGGCGCGCCACCCCGACGTCGCGCGGCGCCCGCTCCTGCAGCAGCAGCTCGGTCGCCTGGATGATCGGCTCAGCATGAAACCGCGCGCGCATCGCCGCATGATTCAACGCATCCGCAATCGCGACCAGCGTCATTCCCTGGTGATGCGCCATGTAGGCGCGCACCACTGCGACCTTCTCGGTTTCTGGCACCCGCGACGGCGTGTAGTCGAGCGCCTCGTACCAGCCGAAGTGACCGAGCCCGCCCGCGAGCAGCAGGCGCGAGAAGTTCTGCGCCGCCTCCTCCGGGTCGACCATCGCCGCGAGCGCGGTGGCATACGGCGCTATCACCGCATCCTCGCTCAACCCGCGCTTGAGCCCGAGTCCGGGCACGCCGAAATTTGAGTACTGATAGGTGAGCTCGAGGTCGCGCGCGTTGAACGCAGACTCCGAAATTCCCCACGGCACGCCGAGCTCGGCGCCGTACTTGATTTGCCGGCGCACTACCAGGTGATTGGTCTGCTCGAGTAGGCTCCCAGCGGGCGCGCGCATCACCAGCGACGGCATCAGGTACTCGAACATCGAGCCCGACCACGAGATCAGCGCCGATCCGCGATCGACCGGCGTCATCGCGCGTCCCAGCTTGAACCAATGCTTCGCCGGAACTTCCCCCTTCGCGATCGCGACAAAACTCGCCAGCCGCGCCTCGGAAGCAAGCATGTCGTAGCAGTTGATATCGAGGCTCCCGTCGGTAACCCGGTAACCGATCGAAAGCAGTTGGCGTGCGGGATCGAGCAGAAAGTCGAACTTCATCGCGTCGACCATTTTGCCCGCCGTCGTCGCAAGCTCCGCCAGGCGCCGCTCGAGCGCCTTGGCCGCGTCACTCGCGCGCAGAAGCTCACCATGATCGAGCGTCGAGTCCCGGCTCGCCGCCTCATTATATATGTCGGGCAAATCGCCCAGCGTCGGTATCGAATGGGTCGCCGCCGCGATGTTGCCGCAACTCGCCCACGGCTTCAGCAACTCGACATCGCGTTGATGACTGCGGATGCATGCTTGCAGAGCTTCCGCCCATGTCAGCACATCGCCAGCGGCCGCATCCGCGCGCTCCATCGTCAACGCGCGCGCCATGTCGACCACCGAATCGCTCTGGAGTTTGAGTTCCGCCAGCCTCGTGGTCAGTTCCGCCGGTCTCCGTGTATCCGGACGGATCAACGGCGCCATCGCGTCGAGCACCTCGACCAGTTGCGTCGGCGTGACGGTGTAGCTGCGTTTGTCGGTGACCAACGCGGCTAGAGACTCGCGAATGAGAACGATCGAGTCGTCGATTCCGTTGATCCACTGACTGCTCACAACCGGGCGCGCGAACATTTCGCGGCACGCGTTGCCGAGTACGATCAGATGCCCCGCCAGATTGCCGCTATCGACCGATGAGACATAGCGGGGATCGAGCGGCCGCAAGTCGCGCGTGTCGTACCAGTTGAATAGGTGTCCGCGGAAATGCTCCATCCGCTTGATCGTGTCGAGCGTCGCGCTCAACCGCTCGACAGTCTCATGCGTGCCGATCCAACCGAAGTCGTGCGCCGCGACGACCGATAAAAGGTACAGCCCGATGTTGGTCGGGGACGTGCGATGAGCGAGCGCGGGTTTTGGGTCTTCCTGGTAATTGTCCGGCGGCAGCTGGTTGTCTTCCGCCGTCACGAACCTTTCGAAAAAGTGCCAGGTGCGGCGCGCGACCAGCCGCATTGCCGTCGCGTCCTCCTGCGACAGCGGCTTCGCGCCCTCGACTGGTGGCGGCAGACTGGCCCATCGCGCGATATCCGGCGACAGCATCCATAAGATCAGAAACGGAGCCGCGATTATCGCATCACCGGGAGCCGCCCACGCGACAACGATTGCCGCAGCGATCGCGAGCGCCCAGCCGCCCGCCATCATCCCGTAAAATCCGCGCACGTCAGGACGCTTGGTCTGCTTGGCCTGCGCCGCGGTCTTCCACTCGAGCAGCAGGCGATGACTCACGTACAAGCGGTAGAGCGTTCGCGAAATCGCGTCTGCCATCAGCCACGCCTGATGCGCCAGCAATGTCAGCATCATCCCGAGCTGCGAGAGCCCGACGATCAGGTCGGTGGCGACCGCGCGGATATGGCTGCGCTTGGAGATGTCGCGTCGCCGCGGAATAATCCCCGTCACGAACGGCAGCAACGGCGCTGTCGCCATCGTCGCGACGATGAAGGCTGTCCATATCACTCCCGCGCGCATCGGCAACATCCAACCTGCAACCAGAGCCAGAATCGTCATCGGCGCCGACAGCGTGCGGCGCAGGTTGTCGATCATTTTCCAGCGCCCGATTGGCGGGATCGACGATCGTCCGTCGCGCGGCTGCGCGGTGTCCGGGTCGGAACCGTGCGCGCGGCCCAGGATCCACGGCAGCAATTGCCAGTCGCCGCGGGCCCATCGATGCTGCCGCGCGGCGGCGACGTCGTAGCGCGACGGAAACTCCTCGACCAGTTCGATGTCCGAGACGAGGCCCGCGCGAGCGAAAGTTCCCTCGAAAAGATCGTGACTCAGCAGCGTGTTGTCGGGTACGCGGCGCGCCAGCGCGGCCTCGAACACGTCCACATCGTAAATTCCTTTGCCGCTGTACGAGCCTTCATCGAGCAGGTCCTGGTAAACGTCGGAAACCGCGAACGCGTAAGGGTCGATGCCGGCGGCGCTCGAGAAGACGCGCTGGAAAACCGATCCGTCGCGGCCGGTTGGCAGTGACGCCGTGATTCGCGGCTGCAGAACTCCATGACCTTCGACCACGCGGCCCAGTTGCGCGTTGAAGAGGGGAGCATTCAACGGATGCGCCATTTTGCCGACCATCCGCTTGGCGGCGCCGCGCGGGAGCCGCGTGTCGGCGTCCAGCGTGATCACATAACGCACGCCGTCGGGAACCTCGGGCGCAGGTCCATCGGAGGCGACGAACGTCGTATCCGATCCGCCGCGCAGCAGCCGATTCAGCTCGTGCAGTTTGCCGCGCTTGCGCTCCCATCCCATCCATCGGCCTTCCGCTTCGTCCCACACGCGCTTGCGATGGAGCAGCAAAAATCTCGCGCCCGCCTGACCAGCTTCGTGACGTTGGTTCAGGCGCGCGATTCCCGCAGTCGCGGCTGCGAGCAGATCGGCGTCGCCGGGAGCAGTCTCGGTCTCCGCGTCGATCCAGTCGGACAGCAGCGCGAAATACAGCTCACCGTCCGGACTCGCCAGGTAGTGGACTTCGAGCCGCTCGATCTGCTCGTCGATTTCGGCGCGAGAGGCCAACAAAGTCGGCATGACCACGATAGAGCGCAGACTCGCCGGCACGCCATCGTGAAGCTCGAGCGCGGGAATCGTCGCGGGATCGACCACGGTCGTGACGGCGCGATTTACGATCGCAATTGCCGCGTCCATCGCCGGAATTATCGCCAGCATCCCAAGTACCAGGCGCGTCCATCCGTCGAGACGATGATCAACGGCCACCAGGCCGGCGGCCACGATGATCGCGCAGACCACCGCGATGGTGCCGACATATCCCGCGATTCCAGCTGCCTTGTTGGCGCGAGCTATCCAGTCGCGGACCGGCGCGCGAAATCCCAGCTGCTGTTCGAGTGTGTGACGTCCTTCAGAAATCAGGTAGTAACCCGGATGATGCTCGCGGCCTGCCTTTACGCCGTCGTCCGGCGCCTCAGCCGCGGCATCCTTGGCCGCGTCGATCGCGCGTTGTGCCACTTCGACTTCGGTGTGCCGCGAACCGCGCGCAAGTTTTTCGATCGCGTGCCGGTAGCGATCGCGCGTGGCAAAATCCATCGCCGCAAAATCGCTGTTGGCGCGCAGCACCGCATCGACCGCGCTCACGCTCTCGAAAAAATCCGCCCAATCAACCGCCGACATCAAGCGCATGCTCGTAATCACGTTGCGGACCGTGACGTTCATCGCGCCTTGCCCCTGATGTATTTCGCGGACGACATCGTCGGCCGTGGTTCCCTGCACCGCGAGGCGCGCATCGAGCCACTGCAGCGCGGGAGTCACCTTGGGATCCTGATCGCGCAGCCGTTGAACCAACTGCACGGCAAACGCCGCCGGCACCAGCGACGAGTCGAAATCCTTGAAGACTGCCTCAGCGGGTTCCGGTTCCTGGCCGTTGGTTCCCAGCAGCCGGTTCGCGATCAGATCGGCGCGGAACCGTTGCGCGCGGCCGCGGCCGATTTGTTCCGCCGCTCGACGCAGATTTTCGACCAGCACGATTCGAAGCGTGATCGCCACCGCCCACAACTCGCCTATCGTCAACGGTTGCACGCGCTGGTACGCCTGCACGAACTTCGACAGCGTCTGCGGATCGAAATAGCTGTCAGTGTGCGCGACGTAAGCCCACGCGATGCCGAAAACGCGCGGGTACCCTTCCAGCGGGCCGTCGGCGAGCTTGGGCAGCTGCCGGTAATATCCGCGCGGCAGGTCGTCGCGAATCTCGCGAATCTGCTCTTCGACGACGTGAAAATTGTCGACCAGCCACTCCGCCGCCGGCGTGATCGCGCGCTCCTCGCGGATAGCGCCGGCGATATCGCGATACGCCTCGAGCAGGGCCCGGCCGTTGTCGCTCACGCGCGCCGCAATCGGCCGGCCGCGCCCAGGGTAGCCGGTGACGCGCTGCGCGACGGCGAGAGTCTCGCCGTGCTGTTCAAGCCGCTCGACGCTGAATAGTTCGGAGCGGATCAGTTCGTCGGGATGCGCGAAGCCGGGGGCAGGTGCTTTGGGCGCGCGAAGAAATAACAGATTCAAACTTGCCTCTCGATCCGGATCGCCGGCAACGGGACGAACAGGCGCAGATTACGCAAAGTGAAAGAATGAAAAAGTGCGCCGCCGATGCGGCAGGATAGTCGCCTTCATACGCAGTCCTGTCTTTCAGCGTAGCAGAAAGCGAAAAATGAGACTCGGCAAAAACTCGCTACTATTGTTCTCCGTGGCCCAAGTTCATCCGAAACTCTGCGCGGTTGACGTAATCGGCGCGCTCGCTTAGCATCTTCGGTGCGACGCTTATGCACGAACGCATCTCCACCATCGCCATTATTATGATGATTACCCTGGCGGGTGGGGTGCGCGCCGAGCTGCGTTAGATAACAACTCGGAAACGCGACACGACCCCTCCCGCCAACCGGCCGGAGGGGTTTTTGTTTTTGCTCTCCCAGGCCAGTGGCCAAATAACGAGGGGTCGTCGAGGAGAGACGACGACGATGGATCATCACGACGTACTGACCGGGGCCCTCGATGCCCGCGTGGCGGAAGTTCTACCCGACCCGACTCCGCTCACGGCGGCGAGCCTCCTTTCGCGCAGGCTCGGACATCCCGTGATGCTCAAGCGCGAGGATCTCACGGCGATCTTCTCGTTCAAGCTGCGTGGCGCTTACAACCGAATCGCGCGTCTGGACGATGCCGCGAAGGCGCGCGGCGTGATCGCCGCATCTGCTGGCAATCATGCTCAAGGTGTTGCGTACGCGGCGGCGCGGCTCGGTCTCAGCGCGCGTCTCGTAATGCCGACGACGACGCCGGCGATCAAGATCGACGCCGCGCGCCGGCTCGGCGCGCAGATCGATCTGTTGGGCGAAGACTATTGCGATGCGGCGCGGCACGCGGAGAGAATCGCGGCCGAGACCGGGATGACGCCGATCCATCCTTACGACGATGCCGACGTGATTGCCGGCAACGCGACGATCGCGCTCGAACTGCTGCGTCAGGCCGACTGCGGATCGATTTTCGTTCCGGTCGGCGGCGGCGGTCTCGCCGGCGGAATCGCCGCGGTGATAAAGGCGGTGCGGCCACAGATCAAGGTTATCGGCGTTGAGCCCCACGATGCGGCCGCGATGACGCATTCGATCCGCGCCGGACGCCGCGTCGAGCTCGCTCACGTCGGACTCTTCGCCGACGGCGTCGCGGTCCGCGCAGTGGGCGAGCAGACCTTCGAGCTGTGCCGCCGCTATCTCGACGAATGCATAACGGTCGGCGTTGACGAAATCTGTGCGGCAATCAAGGACGTCTTCGAAGACACGCGCGCCGTGCTCGAACCCGCCGGAGCGCTCGCCGTCGCGGGCCTCAAGCGGTATGCGCGCGCGCATCGCTTACCCGCGGGCGCGGCAGTCGCGATAGCGTCGGGCGCAAACATCGACTTCAGTCGCTTGGGTTACGTCGCCGAGCGATCGGCAACCTGGTGCCAAGGTTGAGCGATTTACCTTTTCCTAAATTCTTCCCGCCGCGCGCAAAACGAAGAGCGCATCGGCCGTGACCCACTCGTTCACGCGCCGATTTCCGCTCCCGCCCCAGTCCACCTGCGAAATTGATCCGAACCGGGTGCCGACATCCATGCTCTGCGAGACCTTGTAGAACCGCCCCAGCGCGGCCCAACCTCCGCCCGGTAGCTCCGTTCGCTCGAGTACATCGAGCGCATCGGCGCATCGCGGATCCTTAATCAGATCCATTTCCGACATCGCCTTGAGCGCGCCCAGGAAATCGTAGTGTCAGTAGCGCGGAAACTTCGGCCTCAGCATATGCGGCGAAATCACCGTCCCGTCGGTGCGGCGCTTGAATAGACTACGGCACAGAAAAACCTCCGACGCCTTCATCGCGGCCGCGCGCGCCGCGTCGTCGCCACTTCGTTCGGCGTGAGCCGCAAGGCCGAGCATCGGGAGCAGCGATTCGTTGAACGACGAAATGTGCGCCGACGGCTTGCGATCGCAATTCCATCCGCCGTCGGGCCATTGCCAATGCATCAGCCTCTCCGCCAGCGCGTCGCTCTTTTTGTCGGCGAGTCCCAGCCTCGTGATCGAATAAAGCGCGTTGCCCTGCTGCGACGCGCACCGCCGATAGCGCCCCTGGATAATAGGCACGCCTTCGCCGCTTCGGTGTTTCGGAACGGCGCTCTTGCTCTCGAATTCCATGTAGAACGAGTCGTTGAGCCAGCAGTCGAGCACCTGATCGCGCATCGGGAGCAGCTCCGTGTCGCCGGCCGGATAGCCAATCTCCGCCAGCATCGCCAGCGACCAATGGGCGCCGCGCCAGTTCGCGTACACATATTTTTCCCGCACGGCCCGCTGATCGCGGCCGGCGATCAACGCTTTCGCCCGTGCCGATTTCCTGATCTCTTCCTGCAGCTCTTTGCTTTTCCGGGAATGCGGATCTTCCCCGAGGACGCCAACTATCGTCTTCCATCGAATCGAAGGCTCATCGCTATGCAGGAGCGCGTCGATGGTAGAACTTCGATTTCGTTTCACGATTGCTTTCCTCGCTTGCCGCATTCGTCGGCCAGCGCCGCGAGTTTCAGCACGGTGTTCCAGTTGCGCGCCGTTCCTCGGATGCCGAGTTTGCCTTCGAGGAACACGTTGCTCACGCGCGACCGCCCGATACCGTCCGGGTACACGATGTACATTTGCCGGCGGTCGGCGCGAATGGTCTCCCGCCCGGCTATCGCAGCCTGCGCGGCGTTCACGTTTTTCGGATCCACAGCGCTCTTCAAGAACATCACGACGAGATGACTCGGGTCTCGCTCGGCTTCCTTCGGAAATGGATTGCGCGCGACGACGTCTCTCCATTCATCCGCGGTGCGAACCAAAAAGTCCGCCTGAAGACCAAGACATTTCGCGGCTTCAGTTTCCAATAGCTGTTCGAGCGCGGCGCCGCCTCGCCCATCGCCTCGAAAAACCAGGTTGCCACTCTGCAGCAGCGTTCGCGCGTCGGAGAAACCCAGTTCGGTGACAAAGTCGCGCAGGTCCGACATCGCAACCGCTCGATGGCCGCCGACATTAACGCCGCGAAGAAGCGCTATATGGATCGTTGCGCGAGTCATCTTGCCGCTTCAAAGATAGTGGGCGACCATATTACCGCAATGGTTTCGCGTGAGCATAAGTTCAGCGTGGCGACGCAATGCGAGCTGCTGCCGTATCTGCTCACTCTTCCGCTCTCGTTGTCGCGCAAAGAGGCCAAGGATCTCCTGCGCTTCAAGGCGGTGCACGTCGAGCGGATGGCGAACGTCAAGCACGACACCCAGCTCAAGCCCGGCGACGTTGTAACTATTGCGGCGGGCAAACAAATCCCCGCTGTCTCGAGTGAGCATCAAGGGATTGTTTATCTCGACGATGCGATCGTGGTGGTCGAAAAGCGCGCGGGTCTGCTCTCGATGGGATCGGAAAGCGAGAAAGAAAGAACCGCGCATCGAATTCTCAACGAACAGCTGAAGGCGCTTACAAAATCGGCGTTGCAGCAAGCCTTCATCGTACATCGACTCGATCGCGAGACCTCGGGCCTGATGATGTTCGCAAGAAGTCGCGCGCTGCAGGCAACCCTGCAACAGAATTGGAAGAACGTCACGAAGAAGTATCTTGCCGTCGTCGAAGGGATGCCCTCAAAACCGGAAGGAACGCTGCGCGACAGTCTTGTCGAGAGCAAGTCGCTACGGATGCATCGCGTCGAGCGCGGCGGCGTGCTGGCGATCACTCACTATCGAGTCTTGCGATCAGGTCGCGACAACTCGCTGGTCGAGCTGACGCTCGAAACCGGCCGCAAGAACCAGATTCGCGTGCAGATGGCCGGCCTCGGCCATCCTGTAGTTGGCGATCGCAAGTACGGCGCGACGACAGATCCCGCGCGGCGCCTCGCGCTCCATTCGCACGAGCTCAAATTCATCCATCCAGTATCGGGCGCGCCGATGGAATTCCACAGCGCCTTGCCAGGCAGTCTAATGGCGCTAATCGAGCGCAAGCGGGATTGAGATTCAGGCTGGCTCAGGCTCAGTATAGAAATCATGGCGGCGATGTCGCTGGAACAGTTCCTCGAGAATTATTGCGACTCAATCGATCGCCTCTATTCAAACAGCAACGCGGCGGCATGGCATGTGTTGCGGAAGTCTTTCGCCGACGCGCTGTGGCAGAGCTTCGAACACCGCTTCGGCGCCAATGCGAGAACAATCACCCGCACAGAAGCCGCAACCTTTCTCGATTCGCTGCATAGCGCCGACCTTGCACTCGCAATCGGATGCCGCGATGGCGACGCCGACGCCTGGCGACATCTGGTCGCGACCTATCGCGCGCCGGTTGACGCGTTTGCGCGAGCAGTCCTCGGCAACTCCTCGCGCGCCGGCGAGATAGCTGATTCACTGTGGGCGGATCTCTATGGCTTGCGCGGCTCCGACGGCGATCGCCGCTCGCCGCTCGCGCATTACGGCGGACGCAGCTCGCTGATGTCGTGGCTTCGAGTGGTCGTCACTCGGCTCGAAGCGGATCAATGGCGCTCGACTCGCCGAATGGAGCCGCTGCATGAGGATCGCGACGGCAATTCGAGCGTCATTGCCGATGGAACCGCTCAAGTAGATCCCGATCGTCCGAGGCTGCTCGCGGCGCTGGAACGATCGCTCAATGAAGCTTTGAACGCGCTGTCGCCGGACGACCGGCTGCGGCTTTCGTATTACTATGTGCAGAATCTCACGCTCGCGCAGACCGCGGCTTTGATTGGCGAGCATGAGTCGAGCGCGTCGCGCAATCTCGCACGCGCAAGGACTGCGATTCGCGATCGCGTCACGCGCACGCTGCGCCGCGAGTATCATTTCAGTGACGATCAAATTGGCCAATGTTTCGAGTATGCGACCGGCGACTGGCCGTTCGACCTCGGCCGCATGCTCGCGCTGGGAAAGTGATGTCAGACGAAACCCGCAAGACCCCGGATGAACAGCTTGACGCGATGATTCGCACGACGCTGGCGTCCGGCCTCGATGCCTCGGGCGCGAGCTGTCCCGACTCCGATCTACTCGCGGCGTTTGCCGAGAATGCGCTCGCGCCGGACGAGCGCGCGAAGTGGAATGCTCACGTCGCAGGATGCGCCCTCTGTCAACGCCAGCTCGCCGCCCTCGCGCGAGCCGGTGCGATCGGCGCATCGGCGAGAGCGTCCGCGTCACGGCAGGATGTCGAGACTGTAGATGCCGACGAAGCTCGCGAAGAAGCGGGCGGCTTCTGGCCGGCGATTCGCAGCGCGATACGATTCATGATCGGTCCGTTCCCGCTCTCGTGTGCGCTTCATGTCGCGCTGTTGCTGCTTTTGATCATCACGGTGCACGAGCAGCGCGGGCGCGAGCTGATCATGGTGAACCTGGAGGCGGGCGGCGGCGGTGGTGGCGGCAACGAGATGCAGGATCTCGACATGCCCGAAGTGCCGATGCCCGACACAGCTCCGCAGCAGATGGAGCAGCCGACCGCGGTCGATACGTCACAGGCAGTCGGCCTCGCCAATGACTACGTGCGCGCTGCCGGCGGCGGAGGTATCGGCATCGGCCGTGGCGGCGGCATGGGCTCGGGCTACGGCCACGGTATCGGCTCAGGCTTCGGCGGGTTCATTGGCGAATTGCGGCGCAAAGGTCTCGACGTGGTGCTGGTAATCGATGGCACCGGCTCGATGCGACTGATCATCGACGACGTCAAAGCGAAGATGCAGCAGTTGGTGCAGTCGATTCACCGGCTCGTGCCGATCGCGCGAATCGGAATCATCGTGTTCGGCGGCAAGGGCGAGAAGATGAGTATCCAGCCGCTGACGCTATCACCGCAAAAGCTGAGTGACTTTTTGAATGGCATCCAGGCGATGGGCGGCGGTGAATGGGAAGAAGATACTCTCGGCGCCGTCGACACCGGCATCAACAAGATGGACTGGAAGCCGTACGCCAAGAAGGTCGTTGTGCTGGTTGGCGACTCGCCGCCGCGCACCGAGGACTTCGCGCCACTGCTCGCGCTGATACGGCAGTTCAAAGCGAACAACGGCACCTTCAATACGGTGGACGTGGCGGCCGAAGAGCACGAGCGTTTCGAGCGCGAGTTCTGGCTGAAGGTGCATCGCGAGGAACCGCCGAAGATTTCACCGCTGCCGGCGTTCTATCGGCAGACCCAAGCGGCGTACAAGGTGCTCGCGACGGCGGGTGGCGGCTCGATGAAGTCGCTGACCAAGGACGCGCACATCAACCAGCAGGTGCTGATCCTCGCGTTCGGCGATCAGTGGCAGTCGCAGGTTTCTGCGTTCGGCCGCGGGCTCGAAGTACCCGCAAAATAAATCGCAAGAAAACTCGAGCTCCTCCGATCTTAGTTTCAGGAGACGCCCGGCTGGCCGACGGCCGCGGCGCGAAGGAGGATGCCATGATTGCGATCCTGATTGCCTCCCTTGCTGTGTCCGGCTCGGTTCTTATTCTGGCTTTCGCGTGGGGAAGGATTCGCGGTTTTCCAACGGCCGCGTCGATGCCGGCAGGAGTTAGCAAGGTGGCGCACTTCGCCGGCGGTCCTTTCGCGATTTCGATCGCGATCCATCTCGCGATCATTCTCGCGCTGATCATCGCCGTGCACAAAAGCCGCGCCCGCGAACAAATATACGTCTCATTGCTGGCGGGGTCTTTGCGCCCACTGGAAGAGACCGAGCCGATCGATATTCCCGACGTGCCGATGCCTGAGCTCAACACCAGCTCGCCCGAAGATTCGCCGCCGGTGGTGGACACCAAGAAGGTGCTCGCCGCGAACTCCAACGAACTCGCCGCGACTCCGTCCGAGAACGGACTCGACATCGGCCCTCGTCCCTTCGGCGACCACCTGAATCTGCATCCGGGCCTCGGCGGCGACGGCGGCGCGAGCTTTCCATGGTTCATATATAAGTTGCGCAAGAATGGTCTCGATGTCGTGCTCGTAATCGACGGCACCAAGTCGATGGACTTCGTGATGGCCGACGTGAAGGCGCGGATGACGCAACTCGCGGTTAAAATTCGCCAACTGGTACCGATCGCTCGCGTGGGAGTCGTGGTGTTCGGTGGCAAGGGCGAGCCGCTCGACATGCAGCCGCTCACGCTCTCGACCGCCAAGCTGCAAGTCTTCCTCAGTTCGATCCAGGCAAAGGGCGGCGGCGAGTGGGAGGAGAACACGCTCGGCGCCGTCCAGACCGCGGTCGACAAGATGGATTGGAAGCCGAACGCGCGCAAGGTGATTGTGCTGATCGGCGACTCGCCGCCCGAAAAGGATGACTTTGCGCCGCTGGTCGCGCTCATCCGGAACTTCAGAAGCAACAACGGAACGCTGAGCGGCGTCGACGTCCAGGCAGAGGAGCATGAGCGCTTCGAGCGCGCATTCTGGATCAGAGTACATGGGACGGAGCCAACGCCAAGGGACATCGGACCGCTGCCCGAGTTCCAAAAGCAGGCTCAGGCTGCCTACAAAGTTCTCGCGGCGCAGGGCGGAGGCTCAATCCGAAGCTTGAGCCACGACGCGGAGGTTAATCAGCAGGTGATGATTCTGGTGTTTGGCGACAAGTGGCAGGAAGAGGTCAGTCGATTCGCGTCGAGGTAGAGCTTTGCGACGAGGATAACGAGCGCCAAACAAATGACGCTGCGATGCGATTGTGGCGCGGCTGGCGAGCGCGAGCGTCGACGTTCAAGACTA
>Ga0210391_10001346_pt1 | contig 22619 bp, 25 predicted proteins | sample IncBWC12OmetaG_FD_160573 | JGI IMG/M metagenome (GOLD analysis project Ga0210391, IMG submission 160573) | Forest soil microbial communities from Barre Woods Harvard Forest LTER site, Petersham, Massachusetts, United States - Inc-BW-C-12-O ...
TGCGACGAGTTTAAGGATTCGTTGAGCCTAGCGGGCTAGCCATTGAAGTACAGCCCAGCCCTACGGCGCGCGGCGTGAACTTCGAAGCTCCTGGGGCTTCGATTCACGCCGCGTTTCCTTCGAACCAATGTGCGGAAAAGACTATGCACGCGCTTTCTTGCCCGCCGGTGCGTCAGTAAAGGCGCTCGCGTAGTCCTTCGCAAAAGTCTCGAACGACCGCGGCTGCTTGCCTGTCGCGTCGAATACTCCGGTCGTAACTTCAGCTGCCTCGCCGCGCGAGTAGTGTGCGTAATCCTCGACGAGCCCCTCGGCCTGCCACGGCAGCAAACCTACGCTAAGCAGCGCTTGCCGCATTGCGTCGGGAGGAACATCGACGAACCGAATTTCGCGGCCTATCGCCGACGAGAGTTGTGATGCCATCTCCGCGTGCGTCAGCGCCTGCGGGCCGGTGAGGTTGTACGTTTTGCCTTCGTGCGAGTCGGCCGTGAGCGCCGCTGCCGCGGCCGCCGCGATGTCGCGCACATCCACCGCGCTGATCCGCGCGTCGCCAATCGCTGCGAAGAATTTTCCCTGGCTCGCAATCGTGTCCTTAAATGCGAGCAGGCCTTGCATGAAGAGGTTCGGCCGCAGAAACGTAAACGCGACGCCCGACTCGCGAATCCTGCGCTCAACGGTGCCGTGGTAGCGCAAAAAGCGCACCGGCGAATCCGACGACGCCGCCCACTGCGACAGCTTCACAATGTGCTTAACGCCCGCCTGCTTCGCGGCGCCCACGAACGCAGTCTGCTGCGCCTCGGCGCGATCGGACGAATTCGTCAGCAGAAACGCCCGCTCGACGCCACGGAGCGCGCGACCGAGGCTCCCAGGATCGTCGAAATCACCCGGCACCGTCTCCACACCCTTCAGTGCCACGGCCTTCTTGGAGCCCTTCTTCGAACGGATCATCGCGCGAAACTCTACGCCCGCCAATCTCAGCTGCTTCGCCAGTTCGCCTCCGACGGTGCCGGAAGCGCCCGTAATCAGAATCGTTGGAACGTCAGAATTGGTCATGAGCCTCGATTTCAAAGCGCATGCCAGTATAGATGATTGCCGGGACTGTCCTGGAATTTCGAGCTGCAGTGACGCGGCGCCGAACGCAGCGCGACGCGCGTCTAGTGGCTGGCGCCTTCGACGAAGTGGAACGCGTCTTCCACGGCTTTCTGGCTGCCGTGGCCGCCGAGCCCGTTCGACTCTTCCTTGGAGAATTGCGACGCGCGATGCGTCGAGAAGCTATTCGGGTCGAACGCGCCGTCGCCCACCTGGAATACCCACACATATTCGTGGCGCGCCTTGTTCGCTTCCGATTCGGACATCAGCGCGTTGTCCACCGTGGTCATGGGACGAAAGTCGGAGAAGCCGCCAGCGGAGTGAACGCGCGTCGGCATCGTCACGCTGTAGAAATCCACATCGTGGGTGAAGATTATCACGAAGTTCACGTGCGCTACGTCGGGCGAAGGGCACACCCCGGCAAATTCCTTCGAGCGGTTTTGTTCGATCCACTTCAGCTGATTGGTCGTCAGGCCGTAGGCCGAAAAGTAGCTGCGGCACGCGCCATCACCCGTCGCACGGACGCCGGTTACATTCGCGACAGTTTCCGTCGCGGCGGACTTGGATGTGTCGTCCACGGAAGCGGCAGTGGCGGCCTTCGGAGCTTCGTCGAGCGCAGCGGCCGGAGCCGGAGCAGGAGTCGCGGCTTCCGTAACCGTGATGCGCGGGGCCGCCGGCGCAACGATAGGTTTCGTCGCGGGCGACGAACTCACCGGGCGCGGCGCCATCTCCGCGAGTTGATACGACGCGACGCCAACGGGCGCACTCGATTTCGAATTCGGTTGCGACGCGGATGCGACGGCAGCTGTGGTCTTCGAAGCCGGAGGCGCTCCCGCGAATGAGTTCTTTGTTGCAGCGTACTGCGCCATCTCTTTCGCCTGCGCGGCCTTCGCCACGGTCGCAACGTCGGGCGCACTAGCGCTGGCGTCGCGCCGCGCAACAAAACTCGGCAGATTCGCGAAGTCACCCTCAGGGACGTAGCCCTCGATGCCGTTCGCCGCGTGAATCCGCGCGTAGCCGTTCGCGCGATCGACCACTTCGACGGACTGGCCGCAGCTCAACTTCGCCTCGACGTTCAACGAGTCGAGCGAGTCGTAGACCCACACCGTGTCCTTCTGCGCGTTACATTTCAGGGTGTACGAATCGGCAAACACCGGAGCTGCGAAGGCTACCAAAGAGGAAGAACCCAGAACGACCGCGGCGAAAAGTGAAGTACGCATCCCATGACCCCCAAGCAACAGTGCCGCCACCACTTATAGCGCAGTCTAGGTCCGGCGGTCAGGCGAACATACTGTCCGGAAGTACAGATAAGGTACAGGGCACAGTACCATCCCGGCACAAAGCCGCCACAGCCACAATTTAACTCCCCGTGGGCGATTTCGGCCGGGCTTGTATCGCCATAGCGACCAAAGCGCCAATCAGCACGGTGGGGAAGAGCTGGCCGATGATGGCTTCGGCGGTGGTGAGCGAGCGCGCCCATGCGTCGGTGCTGCTGATCGGGCTGCCAACGGTGGTGAGCACGGAAAAACTGTAGTACGTCATGCGCGAGGTGAGCTGATCGACGTCCATGGGCTGCGAGACGAACTGAAACGTTCCCGGCGTGCGCGTTTCAAGGAACTCATACGCCGAGGCGAACGCCATGCCCACAAGAAAATACGCGCTCACCGCGCCTTGAATGCGGCTCCACGTGATAGGCCCGCCGCGAAACATCACCACCAGTACGACGTGTACAAAGAGAAGCAGCGTGATCGACACAAGTACGCTGCCCCAAAGGTGAAGCGTGATCGATGGGTTCAGCCGGCTGGCGACCAGCACACCGCCTGTGACGAGGCACGCCGTGATGAGGATCGTTTTCCAGACCACGCTTTTGCTGCCTGCGATGGCCGCTGAAATCATCAGCGCGCCGACAATCAAATTGAAAAAGATGCGCCCCGGCACGCCCACTTCGCGCATCGGCGTGATCACGAAAATTTCCACCACGAATGAAATGGAAAGCAGCGTCAGGCCGAGGTCGCCCGACCAGAAGTCGCCGACGTAGAGTTTCAAACTCGTGCGGTGCGCTTCGGCGGCGGCGTGCGTGGCCGGAGGCGGTGCGGAGGCCTGCTTCGCGGCGCGGTCGAGCGCCTTTTCGGCGGCTCGTTCGGCCACGCTTTCGAGGTCGCCTTCGGACGCGCGGAGCGGTTCACCCGTCGGTGACACGACGACGTACTCGTGAGGCTGTTCGCCCGGACGACGGTCGGTCCGGCGCCGGCCGTGCGGCTCCTCACGCTCGTCATGCTCGTAGCGCGGCGCGATGGGATCGTCGCTCAAGAATGCGGCCTCTTCGCGATTTCAGGAACCACTTCGACTAGCACGTGGCCGACGATGGCCATGCTCTTCGGATCGATTTTCTCCAGGTTGTCGTCGGTGGTGTGCCAATAAGTGGGTCCGGGGCTGAAATCGATAATGTCGTAACCCGCGACGCCGCGGCGAATGAACGAAAAGTGATCGTCGCCAGTCATGGGCTCTGCATCATTGACGAACACATTTGCGTAGCCGAGCCGCACGGCCACCGACCAGATCAGCTTCTGTAGCCATTCGGTGGAGTTTGTCTCGCGCTTAATTTTCAGGTTCGGCGGGCCGACCATGTCGGTGAGGATCATCGCGCGAACATTTTTCAGGTCGCCCGACAGCGCCATGCTTGCGGCCATTTCGCGGCTGCCGAACGTGGCGTTGTTGTCGTCCCACTTCACGTCCTCCTTGCTCCCAAAATCCGCCTGAGTTTCCTCGCCGTCGAAAAATGTAACCCACACGTTGAGCGGCGGCTTCTCTTTGCGCGAGCAGAGAACGCGCGCGATTTCCATCATTGTGGCTGTGCCGGAGCCGCCGTCGTCGGCGCCGATGAAGCCGGGGATGCGGATCGTGTCGTAGTGCGTGGCGAGAATCACGATGCCGGGCGAGGTGCCCGGAATTTTCGCGACGATATTTTTCATCGCGATCTCGCCCAGAGCGGGGGAGTGCGCCGTGAAATCGTGCTCTTCCACTGGGCAGCCATAACTTTTGAGCTGGCTTGTAATGTAAGCCTGCGCCTGATGAATCGCGTCGGACGCGGGTGGGCGCGGGCCGAGTTCGACCAGATGCCGCACGTGTTCGAAGGCGCGCGTGCCGTCGAATCCATCTACAGTTGCTGGGTCGGGCGCGGTCTTCGGCGTGGGAATTTGCGCCGTCGAATACGGATTTTGTGTCGCGGCTGAAGGTGAAGCAGCTGACGCACTCGTCTCGGCCGGTTTGTTGCTGCACCCGGCCGCAACGAAAAGCAACAACGGGAACACCGAGAGCACAGAGAGCTTCGAGAGGGCACTGAGGCGCCGTGCTTGGTTAACTTGTCTCCGCGAACTCATTAATTTCTCCGTATCCTCTGTGGTAAAGGTAAATCGTTCCCAATCGCTTCGTGTCCGTAAGCTCATTGATTCGGCGGCGCCAGCGGCCCGGTCGCGACACCGTCCGACTTATCCACATTCACGTAATACAAATCCGTCGCCACGTCGAACTGGTTCTTCTTCAGCGGCGTCTTCATCACTTGCGAGTACGTGGTGGGATGAATGATCTCCCACTTGTCCTTCGTCCCGACGCGAATCGGCATCGCGAAATCCGGCACATCCGCTTTCCAACGATACTCGACCGTCCCGTCCGCGTCGTTGAATTTCAGCTCGAGCGTGGGAATGGCGGTGTGGCGCAGGTACTGGTCGAAAATTGGCGTGAGGAACATGCCGGTGTTGTCGTTGAAATATTTCACGACGTCTTCGGTGTCGATGTTCTTGTACTTAAAGTGCTGGTAGAGGTCGTGCAGCAGCGCCCACCACTTTTTGTCGTCGTTGATCACGTAGCGCAGCGTGTTCAGCATCAGCGCGCCTTTGAAATACATGTCCTGCGGCGGCGTGGCGTTGATGCCGCGCTCGGCGATGATAGGTTCCACGTTGTCGACGTGCGATTTGTAGCCGTTCGTGTATTTCAGTGCATCGTCGTAGCCGAACGTGTACTCGACGTAGAGGCATTCCAGATACGTCGTCCAGCCTTCGTGAATCCACATGTCGGCGCGATCGTTTGCCGTGATGCTGTTGCCGAACCACTCGTGGCCGCTCTCGTGAATGATGATGAAGTCGAACTTCAAGCTCACGCCGACGCCGGTCCAGTCGTGCTCGAGGTAGCCATTCTTGAAATGGTTCCCGTAGCTCACTGCGCTCTGGTGCTCCATGCCGGAGTAGGGAACTTCGACCAGCTTGTAGCCGTCCTTCTCGAACGGATACTCGCCGAAATAGTGGTTGTAGGCCTGGATCATTCCTTTTGCTTGCGCGAATTGCTTTTTCGCTTTGTCGAGATCTTCGGGTAGCACGTAGAAATCGAGTGATAGATCGCCGAGTTGGTCGGAGAAGTGTTCGTACTTGCCGATGTTCAGCGCGACGTCGTAATTGTTGATCGGGTAGTGGACCTGCCAGTCCCAGCGCGTGTAGCCGTCGCCGAGATCTTTCGAGCCCATGAACTTTCCGTTCGAGACGTCCATCAATCCGTTCGGCACGGCGATGTGCAGCGTCATGCCTTCCGGCTCGTCGCGCCACTGTTGCTTGTTCGGCCACCATACGCTGGCGCCGATGTCTTCATCCGCGGTGTAAATCCACGGCCGTCCCTGCGGATCTTTGCCGAATGTGAATCCGCCGAAGCGCGCTGCGGTGAGCGGGTGACCTGAGTAGTGAAAATCGATCGCGTAGGTCTCGCCACTCTTCAGCGTCTCGGGAAAGTCGATGAAGACGGCGCCGGAGTCGCGCGTGTACTTCAGCTCCGTCGTACCCAGCAGGATTTTATCGATGTTGAGCTGCGGGTGCAGGTCGATCTGGATGCGCGCGCCGTCCTGCAACATGCGGAACGTGACCGTGTTTTTGCCGGCGATGACTTGCTTGTCGGGATCGACGCGCAAATCGAGCGCGTACGAGACGAGCTTGTTGTTCGACCGGTACGGCCCGTAGGAGCCGAGGATCAAGTCCTCACGCGTCGGTTCCGTGTGCGGCCGCGGCGTCGCGGGAGGGCGCTTCCTCGGAGTCGCTGTAGCTTGTTGCTGAGGGGCGGCGGCTGTCGCCGGCGCTTGTTGCGTGGGGGGCGTCGATTGCTGCTGCGCTGGCGCTGAACCACTCGGAGGAGATGTGCTCTGGGCAAGAGCGCTCGAAGCTAACGCCACGCCAAAAATCACTGCGCCCACCGCGCGCAACATTTTCCCCAGGTTCGCCATCCGCCGCGTCTCCATCGCGCCGCCACTTCCAGCGCCCAGAAAAACTAACACGCCGCGCAATCGCGTACCAGCGCCGCTACAAAACTACAAAAATGCTGGCCGGTGTCACTGTGCCGAGCCTTCGGCTTGGATCGATTGGATGGTGTGGGCCTCTATGGAAAAGCGGCGTCAGGGGCCGCCGCACTCCCATAGTGTTGGTCTGCGGCGGTCAATTGGTGGCGCAATGTAGGTCGGTTTATCGAGCGTCGGTGCTCCTTACCGGCAAAGGCGCGGCGTAATATCGCGACATCGGCGATGATTTGCTTTTGCTGGTCACGGCACGCACTAACGACCTCCTCCGCGCGACACATCGTGCACGCCCGACGTCCGGCGCATACAACTATGGGAGTGCGGCGGACCCTGACGCCGCTTTTCCGAAACGCAACGCCCACGGAAGCGTACGCACGGCCGAAGGCCGGGCTACTCGCGCCCTTACGGCGCAACCCCGCTCGCGGGGAACGCGGTCTCTCCACCGCACGACATGGACAACGGGCAACACGCGGAAACAACCGATGTAGTTCAAGCGGTTTTCTTGCGGAGGATTACTAACGCTAGCGCTGCGACGATCAGGGCGGACTCGACCCAGTATTCCGTCGCGCCCCTGAGCAGGAACGCCGACGCGACGATGGCGGTCCCGAAAACAGCCGACCAGGCCAGCGTTGAAGTTTTCATGCAGGGATTGTCCATCGGAACGAACAGCGCAGACTGTCCACAACTGAACAGTTCCCGGATGGGTGCTCCGGTAGCATTTGGAAAAGGGCCCTGCACAAACGAGATGGTGCGTATCTCCCAGGCGCCCTCAGGAGCAATTGATGCCCCAGCAGTCCGAACCTGATCCAAATTCGTGGCAGAGCCTATGCGAGCTTGCGCGCAATGAAACGGATCCCGCAAAAGTTTCGCATTGGGTCGGTCAAGCCGAGATGGCGATATTCCGTCGCGCCCGGGAAATGGGCCACGACAGAAACGAAACTACCGAACGCCAAGCGATGAATCGCGCTACGCATGAGCTGCTAAAAATCCGGACCAAGGCCTTGGGCGGCCAACCCATCGCCGACGTGGCCAACGAACAAACGGCTCGAAATCCCGATGAAGAGCGGGAGGCAGGTATCAACCGCGAGATTCACAACGCCACAACCGAATCAACTGAAGTCAAATCCGCGAACGATCTTCAAAAGCCCATCCAAAAATAGATCCGAACGGTTTTCGGCGCAGTGAAACCGAGGCGCAACCGCGAGTTACCCCTCCGAGCTACTCTCGTGGAGAACGACGCTGAGCAGCGAACTATTGATCTCAAGCCCGCCTCCGCCGTAGCTGATAAGGCCGAGCTTGCGGAACTTGTTCATGAAGAAATTCACGCGCGAACGCGTGGTGCCGACCATCTCGGCCAGCATCTCCTGCGAAATCCTGGGCAGCACTTTTTCCGGCTTGTCTTCCTTACCGTATCGCGCCAGCAGCAGCAGCGCGCGCGCCAGGCGTTTCTCGCTCGAATTAAAAAGCTGATCGACTAGATCTTCTTCCACGCGAATATTGCGCGAAAGCATGTGAGCGATGAAGCGGTCGGAGAAGGCGTGCTCCTCGTGCAGCACGCGGCTCATTTCTTTTTTGTCGATCACCAATACCGTAGTGGAAATGACGGCCGTGGCGGTTCCGATGCGCAGCGCCTGGCCTGCAAGGCAGCCCTCTCCAAAAAAGTCGCCCGGCCCGAGCACCGCGACCACCGCTTCCTTGCCGCGCTGGTTCACCACGGAAAGCCGCACGCTGCCCTTTTGTATATAAAGGACGGTCTTGCCGGGATCGCCCTGCGAAAAAATTGTGTCTTTCTTTTTGAAGTCGGTTACCTTGCGAGCCGCGCCGGCCGACTGAAGGAACTTCTCCACGCTAAAGGATCCGTCGTCCGGAGAGAGCTTGCGCCGAGTTGCAGGTAAAGCCTTCATGGTGTTCGTGTGGTTCTGCCGGCGAAAACAAAATCAAAAACTAAATCTAAGATTGCTGAGGAAGGAGCATTGCGCGTTCGGTGATTCGAGGAGACAGACCCATTCTACGCTAGCGCACACAGGAAGGCAACGTGCCGGGACCGGCTTGAGCGGCGGGCGAAACGCTAGAGGGAGATCGCTTCGAAGATTGGTGGATCGCGCTGAAGCGCAACGCGTACGGCAAAACCGGAAAAAGCGGGCAGGGCTGGCGACCCGCCTTAACCGCGGAGCTTAAGCTTTTGCGGCTTTCGCTTTGTCGGTATCTGAGATGTGGGCTTTGGCGGCTTCGCCGGCGTGGTGGTTTGCGAACTGCTCGTGTCCGTGGGCCAGATGAGCGTGGTGCGCCGCCGTTTCTGTGTGTCCTGCTTCGTGTTGCTTCGCGGCGTCTTTATGGTGTCGTGCTGCATGTTCGTGGTGCTCTGCGGACTTCATGTGATGCTCCGCGGCTTGCTTTGACATAAGTCTCCTTTTCCTGTTCTACCCAGCTTTTCAGCAAAAACTTTGCGAAATGCCTTTCGCACTCGTTAGGACGTTTTCCCTTTGCAAGTCGAGTGGTTGCACGTGCAATCGATGTCCGGAGTCTTCTCCATCGCTTCGCAAACGGTGCTGCAATACTTTCCGGAGGTTACGGTGCAGGAACAGATCGGGTGAGCGCACTTTGTCGCGTGTGTATTTTCCATTTGTTTTCTCCTGTGGCGGGGATTGGCCGCCCCTACCTTGAAGCCAGGGCCGTATGACTAGACTTGATGCGTTGTCGTCGATCGGAGCGTTGGGTAGTTCGCCTCAGCCCACAGCTCTTCTTCGGCTCGGACCCAGTCGTCGACGTCTTTCCCGTTTTCGCGGCCGCGCTGTGCGTACAGCCCGTAGGCGCGCCTCGCGATGTCTTGCGTAGATATTCCTTTACCATCGGTCATGGCAACCTCCTAGGTTGTCAGGGCGGGGAAGGACCCCGCCCCGCGTGCGCAGCCTGACTACTTGCCGTTGGTTGCGGAGAGGCTGATCTTGATCTGCTTGGGCTTGGATTCTTCGCGCTTCGCCATGTGCAGGGTCAGGACGCCATTGCGATATTCGGCTCGGATGTTCTCGGAGCTGACGGTGTTCGGGAGTGAGAAGCTGCGCATGAAGGAGCCGTAGGCGCGTTCAATGCGGAGAAAATTCTCTTCTTTGACGTCTTTGTCGAAGCGGCGCTCGCCGCGAATGGTTAAGGTGTTGTTTGAGATACGGACGTCGATGTCCTTTTCCTGTACGTCCGGAAGTTCGGCCTTTACGACCAGTTCATTCTCGGTTTCGTAGATGTCCACGGACGGAGCCCACGCGGCCAGGTCGGCATGACCGGCGCGCTCGCGCGTGAAATTGTCTTCGAACAAACGATTGACCTCGTCCTGAAGTGCCAAACTGCGGGACTGGTCCCTGCGCGTAATAGTGTTCATGAATCTCCTTAAAAAGGCGTGCGATTAAATTGGCGAGGGGTGGTTCAGGTAACCTTGTTGCGTTAAGGCGAAGTGAAGAATCCCAGGTCCGCCTTCACAGTGTGCTTCTGCCGTTGTATTGTCAATGGAATTACGTCAACTTCTTTAAATACTTTAGCGTAGGCGGCCCTGTGCTTTCCAACCAACGCACACGATAGGCTTTAAGGCGCTCTCGCGAGCCGAGCGAATTGGCTGAAAAATGGAGATTGGGCGCGCTCGCGGACCAATTTCTTCACTCGCGACGATCTGCGGCCCAATCCCATCGCCGCTACTCGACGACGGTCAGGAAGTGCCGTCTAAAGTCAGGCCACTTCAGTCTGTGAGTCTTGATCGCCAGCAGCTCGTCCGTGGCGGCGCGAATCGCCTCGCGTTCTTCAATCGTGTCGGGGCTATCGCTCAACTCCTGGCAGCGCAGGAACAGTGCCATCTCCGCGGCATGAACCAGCGGGAGCAGCGTTGAAGGATCCGTAGCGCGCATGGCCTTCTCCATCTCTCGCTGCCAGGACGGTTTTCGAATCGGTTGTGGGTAGGAGTTCTTTCTGGAGGAGCGCGGGCGATTTGCGTAAATCAGCCGGCCTAAATTTGGAGTTGTTCCTGGTACTTCGTCGGCGGTCATAAATTCCTTTGGTGACTGCGAACCTTCACTTCCACTTCTGCTTAGAAAGCAAGCAGGTACATTCTGTAGTAAAGGCGGCGTGCACGCTGTGCACAATGGGACAGTTCGCAAATCTTCATACGATTACGATGGAGGCGAAATCCAGCGCACACGTCGTACCCACTCGCGAAAAGTGACGCAAGGGGAAAAATCATGGCTTCGGCCGTCGATCCACTTTGCAATTCCTGGCAACACCTCTATCAACAAACGTGTTCGGAAACCGATCAGGAGAAACTGCCCGAATTGTTGTCGCGGCTGGAATACGCGATACGCCTCCGCCAAATGGAACTCGTGACAAGCGCGGATCACCACGATGAACGGCTGGCGATGAAGCTTGCAACCAAGGCAGTGCTGCGCATCAAAAGGCACGAGCTGAAGGTTTCGGAAGTGGTGGAAGCGGGAACGAGCCAGGGCTAACGCCGAGACGAGCAGAACAGTTCTGTGGTGCGGAGATTCGAGGTAGCGTCGCGCAGCGGTCGAGCTATTTCGAAGTTTTTACGACGCGCTGGAAGATTTCGTTGGCCGCTTCGAGAGCTTCTTCGAGACTTTCTTTTCCGCGACACGCGAAAATGATGGCTGCGGCGATTGTCACCGTCTGAATTCGTTGGGCGTCGGATACCACCGTTTGGTCTGACACATTCCCTCCGCTTACATCGATTCCGTCAATTGGATTGTAGCTGAGTAGGGCGTTCGATTCGCCTACTGCGGGTCCGGCTCAGCATCCGGGTCTGGCGATTCCACTCGGTTCGCCGCCGTTGGATGGACGTTCTTCAGCTGTTGAGTCACGCGATAGGAGCAGAGAGCGAGCGAAATGAGGCAGAGCACGACGACGGCAGAGTCCAGCCATCGGACGCGATTCCGTGCTGCAATCCACAGCGCGAGGATGAACAGCAGCGAGCCGATCATGAGCACAAACGTTGTGAGAATTGGATGGCCGAACCGCAAGCCGCTGGCAACCGCCGCCACGATCAAGCCGGCGACAGACAGCCCCCGTGCGATCCATTGGTCCGAGGAGAGCGTTTCGAGGTTGATTTTCGTAGGCCAGGGCACCCGTTTTTATCACCGTTGAGCTGATGTTCGTTTGCCGGACCGACGCGCCGTCACGATTCCGATGCGAAGCCTCGCGCCGATGCCGCTCGCTAATTCTGGTAGGGCTTCGACGGGTTGCTCTCTTGCGATTTCTCCCGCTTCACCACCGCCAGCGCCGCCAGCGCATCACAGAGTGCGCTCTTTTCGTCCTTCGAAACCTGTCCATTCAATTTGCAGCGCTCGCGAATAGCGAGTTCGGCTTCAATAATGACTTTGTCCAGCTTGGCCCCGTCGGTTCCCAGAATCGCGTTCTTATACAACTCCCACCAGACTTCCTTGAACATTGTGCACCTCCGGGGACGCGTGCGCCCCGGCACCATAGACGTCGTTAAGAGGGCCGGGGTTAATAGGGCCGGCCTGCAAAGGACCACGAAAGAAACCGCTTCGAGCAAACATCGCAACGGAAGGGCAGTAAGAAAAGGAGACTCAAGATGCTTCGTTCAAGAATGCCGCTTCTTCTGGATCGATGCAGCTGTTCGCTGTGGCATACCGGACATCGTTTCATAGGATGAGCCTAAAGACAGACCATTGTCTCCGCGAACGCCCTGGAACAACTGTGCAAAAGTGGACAGTCCCCGGCGCCGGTCTTCGAGCCGCTTCGGGCGTATGTGTGCACTAATGAACAGACTGGCGCCTAAATTCTCTCTACGATGTTGTCCTGTGCGTGAAGCGCAGGAACCCACGCAGATTCCTCCCGGTCGAAGCCGCTCTTCAGAGTTCGTAATCAGGCGTAGCAACGGAAAGCGACACCACCGGCGGCCCGAGTGTTGGCGTGTGGTTCAAGGAGAGATTCAGATGCCATTGCTAAATGTAGTGATCGTGCTGATCGTGGTCGGCCTGCTGTTGTGGCTGGTTAACCGGTTCATCCCGATGGAGGGCACGATCAAGTCGATCCTCAACGCCGTGGTGGTGATCGCCACGATTCTTTGGCTGCTCAATATTTTCGGAGTTTTCCACTCGATGTCACATTATCGCGTCGGCACCTAGTCGTGGCGCCCAACCGGGCCGCCCGCTCGCAGACGCATAAGGTTCTGCAGTTCGCAATGATTCGGAATGGAGGCAACACGCATGAAAGTATTCGCAACGGTCGGCGCGACAGCGCTGCTCGTGATTTTGGGATCAGCGCAGCCGGCGTTCGCGCAGGATCGTCCGGAAGCGGAAAAACCCGCCCAGCATGAAGAGCAGGCCAAACCGGCTCAACACGAAGAACAAGCCAAACCGGAACAGCAAGAAGAGAAAGCTAAACCCGCACAACACCAGGAAGAGGCGAAGCCGACCCAACAGGAAGAGAAGGCCAAGCCGGCGCAACGCGAAGAGCAGCCGAAACAGGCCAAGCAGCAGCAACCGAAACCCGAAAAACAAGCCGCAGCCAAGCCGGCTCAGCACGCTCAAGAAGCCAAGCCCGCCAAGCAGCAGCAGGCCAAAACGGAAAAGTCAGAGCAAGCCGCAAAACCGGCGGAGCACGCGGCAAAGGAAAATCCGAATAACGCCAAGTCCGCCCAAGAAACTCAACTGGCCAAACAGCAGTCCGGGCGGACAAACAAGGCGACGGCCGTAAAGCAGGAAGACTCAAAACAGGTAGCGCAGACGCAAAATAACCACAACGCGTCGGAGCAACGCAATGGAGCTCCGCAACGCACTGCGGAAGAAACCCAGCGCCAGCATTCCGAGCCCGCATTGCGACTCAGTTCGCGCGGTGAAGGCCGCATTCCCGATGACCGCTTCCACTCCAACTTCGGGCGCGAGCACGTATTTCGCATCGGCAATCCACAAATGGAAGGCGGATACTCGCGCTTCCAGTACGGCGGCTATTGGTTCGGATTCGTGCAGCCGTGGCCGGGCGAGTGGTATTACACCGACAACGTCTACGTCGATTACATCGACGGTGGCTACTATCTCTATAACCCCTACTATCCGGGATCGCGCGTGATGATCAGTGTGGTGATCTAAGCGAACTTCGATTTCCATGGCCGGGCGCCGTCTTTGCGGTTTGTTACAGTCCGCGGCGGCGCTACTGGCCTTGGTAATTGTTTTGATTTTGGTGGGGCGGATTTAAACGGCGAGGTGCCGGCAATCGCGAGGTGATGTATGGATGAATCAAAACGAATGGCCGTCGACTTTCTCGAAAAAGAGATCAAGACGTATATGGCGCTCGCGCTATTTCTTTCGAAAGAGGGAATCAAGGGGCGACTGACGGTCGGGACGAAGAAAGTGACGATCAACGCCAGCTACTATCAGGATCGAATGCGCGAAGCGCGCAAACTCGTCAACGAACTCAGGAAGCCCGCGTGATCCAGGCCACGTCCGTCAGGTCGAGCGCGGCGTCGATGGTTACGATGTACTGGACGCAAGGGATGGAAATGAAGTTCTGGATCGCTTTCCTCACACTGATGTCGATTTGGTTCGTCGGCATCGTTACCTCGAACACTTACAACGGATACATTCACATATTGGCTGTCTTCGGCATCGTAAGCCTGTCGATTTGGCTTTTCCAGCGGCACCGCGCCGCCCGAATCCAACGCGCGAATTGGAATCGGTGAGATTTGCCGGCGTGCGCGCGTTAGCGAACAAAATCACTGCCGAACAATCGGCGCCGCTGACGCCTGTGAGGACCACGACCGCTCGCCGCCACAGCGCATACTGCGCCTCCCATCGACCGCCGCCGACCAAGTCTATGTGAGTGCGGTCGCTTGCTACCGCTTTCACGCACGGAAACAGCATTCGAGCCCGATCACGCGCCAAGCGGGCGAACGCCCCAGTCCCACGCGCGGAGCATCGCCTGGCCTTCGGCCATTCCGCAGTGTGTAGCACCGCTTCATTTTGGAAAAGCGGTAGCAAGCGACCGCACTCCCATAGTCGTTTGCGCCGGACATCGAGCGTGCACGATGGTGTCGTACCGCGGAGGCCTTCACGCCGCGCCGTGACTGGCAAGATCAAAACATCGACGCCGCCGTCAGCGGGAGCGCAGTGCGCCGTTGCCGGCAAGGAGCACCAGCGCCCGACAAGGCGACGCACATTGCGCCACTAGTCGAGCGCCGCCGACCAAGCCTATGGGAGTGCGTCGGACCTCGACGCCGCTTTTCCGAAACACAACTCCAACGGAAGCGCCCGCACGGGCGAAGGCCGGGCACACGCAAACCGCCGCGCAGCATTTCGCGCTATGTTCATTCTTTGTGGTGGCGTTCGAGCGCGCGAGCGGCAGCCGAGTCTGAATTCTTCAGCAGTCCGAGCAAGACATGAATCGTGTCGACTTCCGAGTGCTTCATGCGATCAGCGGCGCCGTTTGCAAACTGCAGAATGCGACGGCTCGACGCGCTCAGCTATTTCGACCGCGGCTCCGACTCGCTCGCCGGTAGGCAGGCCACTTTCGACCTCATTCTTGATCAGATCCGGGCCGGCGGGATTTTCTAGCACGTGCTCCAGAAGCGTTGGGTCGGCGATGATCAGCCCGAGCAGAAGATGTTCGGGCTCGATTCGCTCAGCCCCAAAAGCGCCCGCGCGTACGCGAGCGAATAAGATCGTTCGCCTCGCGGCCTCTGTGTAGCGTTCGAACACGCTTTACGAACTCCGTTTCGGAAAGTTGGGCACCGCCGCGGGCTTGCCGGTGTCCAACACCGTAAGCGCGATTGTAAGGCGGAAACGCGCGGAGGGTACATCCGTGGCGAAGAAGCTCGCGGGAGAGAAGCGCGTTTTGGCGGCGGTGCGGCGGGCGTGTGATTGGTCGGAGCGCCAGGTCCACGCCGATTCGAAGCGCCATCTGGCGGCGCTTGCAACGATTGCTGCGACTGCGCCTTTCGTCGGCCTATTCGGCACCGTCATCGGCATAACCGGCGCGATGCATGTATCCGCGATTGGATCGAAAGCGATGATCTTGGCCGCGATACAGGCGCACATCGCCGAGGCGTTGCTGACGACTGCGCTCGGCCTCGTCACGGCGGTTCCCGCTGTGTGGGGCTACAACTATTTCTCGCGCCGTGTAGCCGCGCTCGACCTGGAAACCGCCACCGTCTCGCGCATTCTCGTCAACGATGTAGCGCTCTCGCTCGCCGCCGAACGCAACTCCCACCGCACGTAGCGCGATTGCGCAGTTCCTCTCGTTTCGCTCGTCGTGTCCTCAGTTGGCTCTGTTCTACTTCCTGCTCACAGTGATCATCACCGTGCCAATAAAACCTAAAACTCCAAATTGAACGCGCTTGGTCCTCCCGATTGCGATGTATTAGATTGCTGCCTTCACTTGGTGGCGCCCGGGCACGACTCGTCCTGGCGTCGACGTGTAACGAAACACGCAGGAGGCCGGTCCATGACTCCATCCCCAGGCACAAATCAGATGAAAGCGTTGCGATTTTCTGTGTTTGGACCGCCGTCGGTCTTGCGAATCGAAGAAATCGCGATACCGGAGCCGGGCGCGGGCGAGGTGCTGGTTCACGTGAAAGCCGCGGGGATCAATCCCAGTGATATCGGGAACATCGCGGGACGATTCAAGAATACAACTCTGCCGCGGACTCCGGGCCGAGACTTCGCCGGCGTCGTCGTGAAGGGAGCGCTCCACGAAGGACAAGAGGTGTGGGGAAGCGGGCCGAACCTCGGAATCTTTCACGACGGCTCGCATGCGGAATACGTGGTGGTGCCGGCGGCGACAGTGTGGCCGAAAGCCAAGTCACTGAGCATGGCGCTGGCGTCATCGATCGGCGTCCCGTGGGTTACGGCGTGGGCATCGGTTGTGAGCACAGCTCAAATCCAAGCCGGGGAAACCATTTTGATCGTTGGCGCTGGCGGCGCGGTGGGACATGCAGCGACCCAGATCGCGAACTGGAAAAAGGTGCGCGTGATTGGCGCGTCGATCACATCCGATCCGCTTCCCGGTACCGTCGCGGTGATTAGCACAAAGACCGAGGATCTTCCCGCGAGAGTGAAGGAACTCACGGGCGGCAAAGGAGCCGACGCTGTGCTCGACACCGTCGGCGGCCCGGTGTTCGAGCCGGCGTTGCGATCGCTCAGAGCGGGCGGACGGCAGGTGGCCATCTCCAGCGCCGAACCGCAGGTTAGCTTCAACCTGCGGGACTTCTACCACAACTCCTCTCGACTGTTCGGCGTGGATAGTTATGCGCTGACGCCGCGCCAACTCGCCGAAATCGCCGACGAACTGAACGTTGGTTTTGAGTCAGGGAGCCTGAAGCCTCCGCCGGTAGAAGTCGTTCCGTTTGCAAACGCGGTGGATGCGTACAGCCGCGTGGCCGCGGGGCGGGCCAACGAAAAGTTGGTGTTGGGTTTCGATTAGCGCGAGGGGCAGTGGGGAATTCTGAACGAGCGCGCGAGCGAGACTAAAGGAGAGCGGAAATGAAACCACTGCTCATTTCGTTTGTGGTGGATCTGCTGGTGGGCATTCGTTCCGAAGTACTACAGGATGGTGGACATATGCGCTACGCCGCTCAACTACCCTCGCACCGAGTGCGCTGAAAACTCAACGCCCTATTGAAAAATTAACGGCGCGCAAGTTTATTTGAAACGGACACGGGGTTCGTCATCCCGTCGCGTTGGATTTGTCGCCCTGGAAGAACCAGTGGACGCCGTACTTATCGGCGAGGTAGCCGTATACGCCGAACGGCAAATCTTTCAAATCATCGAGCAGGTCTTTTGGCGCGCCGACGGCGAGCTTGTCGAAAATCGTCCTCAGCTCCGCGTAATTCCCGCGGCAAACGAACAGAGCGACTGTATTTCCCTGCGTCGGAGTTCGCGTGGGATGCAGCCAGTCCGTGCCTGATATTTCGAGGACGCCGCTTTTCAGGTTGGCGAAAGCCACCTTGTGATGCTGCTCCGGCGGCATTTGAAACTTCATCGGCGTGTCGCTGACTTTCGTGATGGTCAGGTCTCCGCCCAAACAGTCCTGGTAAAACGCCATCGTCTCGGCGCAGTTGCCCTCAAAAAGTAGAAACGGTACGAGATTCATCGGGATCGCTCCTCTCAATCCTTCAAGTGACCTACACGGTTCGAACGATTGACCATCGTCGGACGCGTTCTTCGCCCATTCTAACCACGCTGGCGATCAGTGAACGCCTTCGACGATGAAGAGGTCGGACTGTTCGCGGCCATAGGAGTACACGTAGGTTTGCCCATTGGCCGTCATGCGGACGGCTTGCATGGAAGTGACACCGGCAGGGTCGGCAACGGTGATCGTGGTGACAAGTTCGCGCTTGCCCGTAGCAAGATCAAGGCGATACACCGGCGCGGAAGACTTTTCGTCATGATAGACGTACGCGGATTTTCCATCCGCGGTCCACGTGATCCAAATATCTTCAGGTTGCCAACCGAGCGCAGCGCGGGCTTCGCCGCCGTCGACCGGGTAGAGCATTCCCTTGTTGCCGGCATCGCGCGCGAACACCAGCTTGCCATCGGGCGAGACCAAATGCGTTTCGCTGTAGCCTTGTCTCGGGGTGACCGCCGGAGTAATGCTTCGCGGTGCGCCGCCCGCGATATCCTGCAGCCAGACATGCCAGCCGTCCCCCAAATTCGCGAGAGCGTAAACATTCTTGCCGTCGGGCATCCAGCCGAGCGCCGCAAGCTGCGCGAAATTCGCACTTCCCACAGAGCGCGTCTCGCCCGCACCGACGGGCATCAAATAGAATTTACCGTCGCTGTTGACCCCCGCGCCGTTATCGGCGAGTACCCATTGCCCGTCCGGCGAGAGCACTGGCAGCCACCACGCACCCAGTTTTACGGCGGGCGATCCGTCCGTCTTGCGCACGTAAGCGAGCGATGAGCTTCCTGCCGCCGCTCCCCAGTCGTCGAGCGCCACAAGCGATCCGTCCGCCGAAATATCGCGCGCGACGGCATAGTCGAGCCAGGAAAGATCGCGCTCCATTGCAACATGTGGCCGGCCGGCGAACGTCCCGGTGCGCCACGATTCACGCGAAAACAAAATGCGGCCGTCGCGCGTCACGTCGTGCAGTCGAAGCATGCCGGGAATGCGGTACACCTCGCGCTGTTTGCCGCTCAGACTTATGCCGACGACGGTGTCGGCCCATCCGGCTTGCGTGTCCGTGACTCCAACCCACACTTCGTCTCCCGAAGGAGACCACGCGAGTCCCTCGAAGCTCACGAAATTCCGCGTCTGCAGGACAACCTTGCCCGATCGATCGACCACCGTCACCTTGCCGGCGTCACCATCAATCGAGACCATCTCCGCGACGGCGACGTGTTTGCCGTCGGGCGAGATGCGCATGTAGTCGAGCCAGTGTTCGCTTTCGAGGATCACGGTGCCACGCGGATATTCCACGCGGTATTTTCCGTTTGTCTGGCGGACCAACGCCATTTCGCTGCCATCAGCTGCCCAATCGGCGGCCAACGCGTCTTCCGCGAGCGCTCGCGGCGCGCCGCCCGCGAGAGGCACCGTGGCGAGTGTGCCCTGGCACGCGCCGATGAAACGGTCATGGCATCCCTGTGATATCGCCATTTCCGAACGCGACACAGCAAGCAGCGACGAGTTCAGCAGGTTCAGCGGACGCGATTCCGGACTATCCGGATCGGTGGAATAGATTTGCAGCGGCTCGCCGTTCCAACTGGCGCTGTAATAAATGGTGCGGCCATCGGTGCCAAAGCGCGCGCTGTACAGCAGGCCACGATCAAAGGTGAGCTGTCGGAACGTTGGAACCGCGCCCGACCCGCCGCGGTGCAGCAGCCATCCCACAGCGCCGCCGGCGAGGAGTAGGAGTAGACCGAGTGCGGCTGCCGGAACGAGCCATCTGCGCGATTTTTCTGTTTTGGTTTCGGGTGCGGCCGCTGTGATGGCTGCCGATGCTGCCGACATGCTCGTCGAACCGGAGAGACCTTCGAGGTTGAACGCAAGATCGCGCGCGGATTGGAAACGCTGCAGCGGTTTTTTCTCGAGACATCGCCTCACGATCCGCTCGAGCGCCGGCACGATCGGTTTTCCCGCCGTGGTGATCTCCGGCGGATCCTCTTTCAGAATCGCCGTCATCGTTTCGGCGGACGTATCCCGCCGGAACGCGCGCTGGCCGGAAAACATTTCGTAGAGAATAGTGCCGAGCGCAAAAATATCGGAGCGCGCATCGGCAGGCTCGCCGCGCACCTGCTCCGGCGACATGTGGCCGACGGTGCCGAGCACGATGCCGGGTGTCGTCTCGTGCATCGACGGGCCTTGCGTTACGCCTTCGTCCGCGCTGATCGGTGCGCGCGTAAGTTTCGCGAGGCCGAAGTCGAGAATCTTGATGCGGCCGTCCGTGCAAAGGAAAACGTTCTCGGGCTTCAGGTCGCGATGGACGATGCCCTTGTCGTGTGCGGCGGCGAGGCCGTGGGCGAGTTGGGTGCCGTAGTCGACGGCGCGGCGTGTGGGAATGGAGCCGGAGTCGAGTTCTTTGCGGAGCGAGTGGCCTTCCAGAAGTTCGGAAACGAGGAACGGCGCGCCGCCGGATTCGCCGATGTCGTGAATGGCGAGAATGTTCGGGTGATTCAGCGCGGCGACGGCGCGGGCTTCCTGTTCGAAACGGCGCAGGCGCTCAGCGTCGCGCGAGAAAGATTCAGGAAGGACCTTCAGCGCCACTTCGCGGCCGAGACACGTGTCGCGCGCGCGATACACTTCGCCCATGCCGCCGGCGCCGATCAGCGCAACGATTTCGTAAGGTCCAACTTTGCTGCCAATAGGGAGGGGCATCAGGTGAGCGCATTATACCGACTCGCTCGACTTACAATCCGAAACTATGTACGCGAGCGCCGCGGGAGCTAACTTATGCGAAACTGCGCGCCCTTCCGATCTTTCTGAGCTGGGTATATCGAGGCACAATCTACAAGTAGTTATCGCGCCGCTTGGTTGACGGCTTGCGTGGGACGATTAAACAATGAAAAGTTCACCGCGATCGAGAAACAAACTCACCGCCGGTGCCGCGCTCGCTGCCGCGATGGTGTACCTACTCGTCGGCGCGGGGCGACTCTTGTCCGGACAGTCGCAATCGGTGGCGGACCAATTCAAGTTGCCCGCAGAACTCGCTAAGTACAAGGGCTGGAAAACCGAAGTCCAGTCTCCAACACCCGTACCCCTCGATCTCTGGACTCGATGCACCACGACGACTCCGGACGACTGGGCACAAGCTCGGATAAGATATGGTCCTCACAACCAGCGCTATATTCAGGTGTATGCCAATCCGATCGCTGCTCAATCCTTGGGTCAAGGAAAGTCGGGGCCATTCCAGACCGGCGCGGTGATTGCCAAAGAGAAAATCCTCGACTTACCCGAGGGAACCGTCGCGGGCGTGGCTTTTATGATCAAAAGAGCTACGCCGCAGTTCGCCAGCACCGGAGGCTGGGAGTTTGCCTATTACCCGCGATCCGGCGACTCAGCAAGCACCCAGGGCTGCTCGGGTTGCCATCAAGGGGCTGCGTCGACAGACTACGTCTTCGGGCACTATCCGTCCTCGGGCGATTCGTTGCATCCAATTCAAACCCACTCGAAATAGACCGACGAACGCCATACTGAGGAATGGGCGCTAATATTTCGGCGCGGCGTGCCGATTCAACGCGGTTAGTTCTTCACGTCTTGCACGGTGAGCCGCGTGCCGGAGCGGATCGCGATGCGTTTGCCGTCGTCGGTGCACGCGATCGATACTGACGAGTCCGCCGGCGCCTTCGCGTCGCGCCACGTCGCGGGGGCAAAGCTCGCGAGTTTCATCCCAGTCGGAATCTGGAAAACGTACACAGTATCGTCGACCGCGGTGACGAAGCTTCCCGACGTCCCGCAGAACGTGCCCGGCCACACTCGCTCCCGCTGATCTTCGGTCAACGGAAGGTCCAACTTACCGGCGGGGCGGCCGTCTTCACCGTGCGTGATCTTCACGTCGACCCCCGGATCTGTCACTGGCTCGTACGGAAAATCCACCACCCACGCTCCATCCGGCGAACGAACGGAATCGACGCCCTCGTGCGTGAGAACGCGGCCCGTCTGCGGATCGACGATCTCACTTCCGGACCGGATGTAATCAAATTCAATTTTGCCGTCGACGGTCACGCCGCCGGACGCGGCGCCACCCGCCGGAAAACCCTCCATCTGTTTTGCGACCGGCTTCTTCGTCTTCCAGTCATAGAGCGTGACGACCATCGGCGACTCCTGCGGGCCATTCTCCGAGTACGCAGAAACCAATCGCCCGTCTCCGGACAGGGCCGCAGTGGGCCGTTCGTCATCCGCGTCGAACCACTCGCGAGGAATCGGCTGCGTCACGCCGGTGTCCGCATCGAGCAGAAATAATTTGGCAGGCGCGTTCCCGGCGGCGTCGGCCTGCGAAATCAGGAGCGTGCGGCCGTCGGAGGTTTGCGACTCGACTCGCGTGTACAGCGCCAGTGTGCGCTCGCGGATCACGGCGCCTGTCACAGTGTCATACGCGGCGATGCGGACGGGACCAGAGTTGTTGTCCGAGTTGAGAGACGCATTTTCGCGCAGCACGCGCCCATTGTGGCTGAACGCGAGTTGTGGCCAGGTCACGTCCGCCGAATCGGGCGACGTCTTCATTGTCACAGTTTGCGCGGAGCAGCCGCTCGCGAGCGCCGCGAAAATAAATACGCCGCAAGTCCCGGGTATCAGAGATCGAAGCATCGTGGAATTGTCATCCTTTCGCGCGGCGGTGCTACACGCAAGACCCTCGCGAGTGGCACGTGCGCCGTTTCAATCGCACTTGGGCTGCCAACGTCTCCGACTCTCGCCGAGCCAGTAAACTCAATCCCTACACCACGGTGCGGCTACCTCGTGCCACTGTACGCTCAAAGCCGTGCCGGTCGGCACACGGCGAGTGTCGCAACGGCGACACTTGTTCGCGTGGGATAGCCGAACCGGCCGTCATCCGACGAACTCCATAGCAGTGAACGAACAACATCGCTGCCGGACCACTCACCCATGACCCGTGTTGTTGTATTTAGTGTGTCCGAGATCAAAAGCCTGATCACGGAGGGCCGAGGTCGTAGGATGACAGCCGGTTCGGCTATCCCACGTTCAGTGATTTGAGGGAGGGAGGGAAGTGGAACCGCCCTGCGTTTTGGGGCGAGCGGTT
>Ga0210391_10001350_pt1 | contig 22595 bp, 11 predicted proteins | sample IncBWC12OmetaG_FD_160573 | JGI IMG/M metagenome (GOLD analysis project Ga0210391, IMG submission 160573) | Forest soil microbial communities from Barre Woods Harvard Forest LTER site, Petersham, Massachusetts, United States - Inc-BW-C-12-O ...
CGAGACCGGCGTCACGGCTCCCGATATACACGCCTACACGCGGGACACGCACAGCTTCGAGGCTCTTGGTGGGTATCAACGGATGGGTTACGAACTTTCCGGCATTGGAGAGCCAGCGCAGGTGAATGCGGCTCGGATGTCAGACGGGGTGTTTCGAGCCCTTGGGATCGCGCCACTGATGGGCCGATTCTATACGCAACAGGAGGATGACCGATACGACCCGGTAACAGTCATCAGTTATTCGCTCTGGCGAGGTCGGCTGCACGGCGATGCGCACGTATTGGGAACTAAGATCTTACTCGATCGCAAGCCCTACATTGTGATCGGCGTAATGCCGCGAGATTTCGAATTCCCCCTGGTGCCGGGACAACTGAACAATAGTGAGCTGTGGGTTCCCATGAGCTTCACTGAACAGGAATTCACGAACGGGGCGGCATCCTGGAACTTCGCCATGGTGGGACGGCTTAAGGCAGGAATCACTGCATCGGAGGCGCAGAGCGATGCGGAGCGCGTTGCCCGGGAGACGATGCGCAGCTACCCCGCGTTCATGTCGAGTATGCGCATCCAGGCAGTGGTGCGCTCTCTCCATGAACAGACCGTTGAAAAGGCTCGCCGACTCGTACGGACGCTGTTTCTGGCCACAATGGTTGTGTTGCTTATCGCCTGCGCCAACCTTGCCGGACTGCTGCTGGTCCGCAGCATCCGTCGCCGGCGCCAGGTCACGCTGCAGATGGCCCTGGGAGCACCGGCAGGTACGCTGGTGCGCGAGGCGGTACTCGAAAGCCTCTTGCTGAGTATTGCCGGAGGTGTGTTCGGTGTGGGTCTGGCGGCTATCGCGCTGCGAGTGGGTGTGAGCCTGCTGCCTGAAACGCTGCCTCGTATTCAGGAAATCAGACTCGACGGGCAGGTGGTACTGTTCGCACTCGTGCTCTCGGTGCTGACCGGCATTGTTTGCGGACTGGCTCCGGCATTCACCGCCTTGCGGACGAACGTCAACGAGACCCTCAAGGAAGGGGGGCGCACGGTGGGCGGAGGGCATGCGTGGCTTCGCACCGGGTTGGTCGCTGGGGAAATCGCCATCGCGCTGATGCTGTTGGCGGCTTCCGGATTGTTGCTGCGGAGCTTTGAGAAGATGCTTGCCGTCGATCTCGGCTTCCGCCCGGACCATGTCCTCACGGCTTCCTACTCGCTGCCGCAAAAACAATACTCAACCCAGCCAGCAGTGGATGGGTTCAATCACGAACTGATTCGCCGTCTTCGGCAGCTTCCCGGCGTGAAGTTTGCAGGGCTGACGTCGTTTCTGCCGGCTTCGGGCGGCGACAGCAATACTGTAATCGACGCGGAAGGCTATGTCGCACCCAAGGGCGCCGGCATGAATCTCGCCACGCAGGTGACGGTGGATGGTGACTATCTGCAGGCGATCGGTGTTCCGCTCCTGTCCGGGCGTTATTTCACCCCAGCGGACACAGCGGACACGCAACTGGTCGCGATCGTAAACCACAAGCTCGCCGAGCACTGCTGGCCGAAATCAAACCCGGTCGGCAAGCGTCTACGCCTGGGGTTGCAAGAAACGAAGATACCGTGGGCGACGGTTGTGGGTGAAGTTGCGGACGTAAAGGAGGCGTCGCCCGACGTAGCTGGCAAACAACAGTATTACCTGACGGTCGCACAGTATAAGAAGTCCATAGGACCTTTCGCCTCTGCTACAGACCTGAACGGAAATGGAGGCTCTGTCGTCGTGCGCACGGCGATGGAGCCCGAGCAGATGACGAATGTTCTGCGTGCGACGGTCCGCTCGATTGACCCTCAGTTACCCCTCACGCAAGTCCAAAGCATGGAACGCGCGGTTTCCAATAGCGAAGCACCACGCCGCTTCAACACTGTGGTCATTTCTGCCTTTACCATAGCGGCGGTCCTACTGGCGTCGCTCGGCATGTACAGCGTCATCGCCTTCTCGACTGCTCTGCGCACACAAGAGATGGCCATCCGCATGGCTTTAGGGTCGCAACGAGCCGGCATTCTGCGCCTCGTCTTTGCATCTGCGGCGAAAATGGCCATGCTCGGGTGCGCGATAGGACTGTTGGGCGTGGTTGCGGCTTCCCGGCTGCTGGGCTCTTTCCTGTTTGGAGTCAGTCCGTTCGATCCGCTGGTGCTGAGCGTGGCCGCAGTTTTCGTACTGCTCCTGGCGTGGCTGGCTTCATTGCTGCCCGCGCGGCGCGCAGCTTCCATAGACCCGATGAGCGTTCTGCGCGCGGAGTGACGTTTGCAATGGAAGTGCGCAAGCGTGAAACTCGCCGAACCACTCGGCATTTCGGACACGTGGCGTTGTCACCCGAAAAGAACCGGGCTTGGTGCTGATGAAGCGGTACTGCAATCATGCGCTCGGCGGGGGAAACACGCCGAGCTGCATCATCAGTCCAAGCGTATCCATAATGATGCGTGTGTCTTTGATTCTGCCGCTCTGAAGCCGGTCAATGACCATGCCCCAGACCTTCACGGATCGTCCCGTAGCGGGCACGCCGAGAAACTCTCCTCGATGCGTACCGGTCCACTCGAAGCGGGTCAGCATCTTGTCCCCCTCGGCAATCTGCTCCTCAACGGAGAAGTACAAGTCAGGAAATCCAGCCCGCATACCACGCAGAATATCTTTCAGACCTTCCAGGCCTGGACCCTGGCCGGGAAACGGAACCTGCTCCACCACATCCTCCCAGACGAACTGAATGGCGGAGTCGATTTGACCTTGATTGATGGTTTGTTCAATGAAGTGCCGGACGATGGTGCTGTTGTCTTGCATCGCTGGAATTTCCTTTTCAGGGCTGATTTCGATCGAATTGTACAGTCCGGGAGCAATGTGACTTCTTGCGGTACCTCAACGTAGAGCAACCCCGAGGCCCCGACCAGCTACTAGTCTGTTCGCAGCGCCTGCATGGGCTCGACAGCGGCGGCACGTCGGGCAGGCAGGTAGGTGGCAACCATCGCCACGACCATCAGGATCCCTGCCGCAATTAAATAGACTGCACCATTCATGCTCCCATCTCCCAGCAGTCTCGCCTGTGTGCCCATGCCGGAGTTGGTGAACGATACCCCCGCGATGATCTTCACCGCGGCGATGCAAAGCGCGCCGCCTGCGGCAAGCCCAAATCCGGTGAGCGCAAGCCCGCGCCCGATCACCATCCGCAGCACCTGGCTACGCTGCGCGCCAAGCGCCATGCGCACCCCGATCTCCTGCGTGCGTTGAGCAACCGAGTAGGCCATGACGCTATAAAGTCCGACAGCTGCCAGTACCAGTGCGATGACTCCCATGATGCTCAGCAAGCTGGCAGCGACCTTCTGAGGATAGAGCGAAGCTCCGATGAACTCCTTGAGGGGTGCGGCGTCAAAGACTGTCACATTCGGATCGATCGCCCGGGTCTGCGCGCGCAGCGTGGAGAGGACTGCGTCTGGATCGCCTTGTGTTCGCACATAGAAAGCCAGGTTCATGTCTTCGCGAAAAACCTGCCGAAATGGCACGTAAAAATAGGCTGGCGCTGATTCGCCAAGGTAGTGATACTTCGAATCCTTGGCTACGCCGACGATGCGAAACCAGTCTCCCCACCCATGCACCCTTACGCCGATCGGATTACGGCCGGGAAGGAAGCGCTGGACAAATGCCTGATTGACGATCATGACAGCCGGCGTATTCTCGTTGTCCTGATCGGTGAAGTTTCTGCCCTCAACCATGGGTATGTGCAGTAGCGGCAGATATCCAGGAGAGATCACATTGCGGAAGATGTTCATGTTTTCGTTGGGCCTGGGCGCATAGCCTTCGATCTGCAACTCTTCCCACCAACTCGGTTCGAACCCCAAGGGAACACCGTCTGAATACGCCACGTCCGTTACGCCAGGAGTGCTCGTCATTCGTTCCTCCAGGCGACGGCAGAACTCTCTCCTCTGGGCAAGGTTATATCCATTCGTTGACAGGTAGAACTGATTGAGAAGGACGTGGTTCGGGTCGAAGCCCGGATCGACGTGCAGCGTCTGCTGAAAGCTGCGGGCGAACAGGCCGGCGCCTACCATGGCCACCAGCGCCAGAGCGACCTCGGAGGCAACCAGCACCGAACGCAGCCGATTCCGTTTTCGTCCAGCCGTCGCGCTGCGGCCGCCATCATTGAGCCGAGGGCCCGTCTCCATGCGCCTCACTTGCAGCGCGGGAGAAATCCCCGCGACCAGTCCCACGACCAGGCAGATACCTGCTGTAAACGCCAACACGGAGAAGTGCGGCGGCCGGATATCCGTCGAGACCAGCGACTGCATCGGTCCGGGAGGCGTAACGTAGCGCAATGCATGACTCAGCCACGGAGTTGCAGCCACTCCAAGCAGAGCTCCCGCCCCCGTCAGCAGCAGGCTCTCGGTCATCACCTGACGAACGACGCGCGCACGGCCCGCGCCCAGCGCGATACGGGCGCCAAACTCCCGCTCGCGTACCGTTGCCCGCGCCAACAGCAGGTTGGTGATATTGGCGCACACAATAAACAGCACCAGCACGCACACGCCCATCAGAATGCGAAGCGGGCCAAGCAACAGACCCTGCGGTCCATGTGGCGACTTCCACTGCGGCATCAGGGTTGCGCTCATGCCTTCACTCACATCGGCGTTCGCAACCGCCATGCGATCGGCAAGGGCTTTCAGCTCGCCCCGCGCCTGCTCCTCGGTCACGCCCGGCTTGAGTCTCCCGATTCCGAGCATGTTGCGGTCATGGCGATCGCGCAGCATCCACAGCTGCACGCCGTTGAGTACGGACTGCTCCATATAGGGTATCCATAGGTCGAACGAAGTAACCGCGATCGAGCCATGGAAGGCCGGTGCGGCAACACCCACAATCGTGAGTTCATGCTGATTGATGCGCATGGTTTTGCCGATCACCCCTGGATCGGCAGCGTAATGGGAACGCCAGTACCGGTCACTGATCACCGCGACTGGATAGGCGCCAGGCGTGTCGCCATACTCGGTACGCAAGAACAGCCGCCCCGCTTCGGGTTTCACTCCCAGCACAGCGAAAAAATTGCCGGAAACCAATTCGCCCCAGACGCGTTCGGCATGGTCATCCTTGCCTACGCTGAATGCCGCCATATGGGTGACAGCAATGCCATCGAAGAGCTTCAAATGATCACGAAAATCAATGAAATCCGGATAGGAATTCGGAACCCATTCGCCATTCGAGGTCACTGTTTCCACGGTGACCAGGCGGTTCGGCGCGGTCACGCCACCCAGTGGTTCCAACAACACGGCGTTGATCCACGTGAAAACCGTTGCGCTGGCGGCGATGCCGATCGCCAGAGTGAGTACCGCAACCACGGTGAACGCCGGGTTGCGCCGCATCATGCGAATTCCGAAGCGTACATCCTGCCGTAGGTTGTCCAGCCACAGCAGCCGATGCCTCAGCGCAAATCGCTCGCGCGCCACCGCTGAACTGCCAAAGGCAACCTTGGCCTGTCGCTGCGCTTCGCTTCTTGGAATTCCTTCCGACTCGAGTTCATCGGCTTCCATTTCCAGATGCGAGCGGATCTCATCCGCAAAGTCATCGGCGCTTCGGTGGTCGCGCGGCATTTATGCCTCCTTGTTGCTGGGCGAAAGGACGAGGTTCATCGCTCTTGTGAGCCGGTTCCATTGATCGGCCTTCGCGGTCAGTTCCGATCTGCCCCTGGCCGTCAGCGTATAGAACCTTGCCTTTCGGTTGTTGTCCGAAACGCCCCATTTCGCCGTAATCAGGCCTCCCTCTTCCAGTCGCTGCAGGGCGAGGTAGAGCGATCCGTGATCGACGAAGAATGCTTCCTCGGATTGTCTTTGAATGCTGCGGGCAATGCCCTGGCCGTGGCAGGCGCCAAAAAGCAGGGTCTTCAGAATGAGCAGGTCCAGGGTGCCCTGCAGCAGGGCGATGCGATCGTTTTCTTCCTTATGGGTCGGCATACGACATGAGTATCACGCTCTTCGGGTCGGATGTCAACACGTCTTTTGCCAAAGAAGGATGGTCGAGGTCGCGCCTGAAATCCTTAAGCGAGTTTTCTGTTCCGTTGCTCCCCCAATACTGGAATTGTATGGTGCATGGGCCGTTCCACTCGACCATACAGCCTCGATGGCCGGTAACACAGCGATTTCGGGCAGACGGTGCAACCATCACGGGAAAAGTAAATGAGGCCGCCGGGCACGCGCGAAGGCATGAAGAACCAGATAGGGAAATGTGTAGTACCACACGGTGGGTTGTGTAGTAGCCTCCATTGTTTTCCGGGTCTGCCTATTCTAATGTTTAGTTACAAAGTCCTGATGCTCGCTCCAGATGACATGTGCAGTTTTGTTAGCGAACTAAACATATCCTGGCGACCCGCATCTATCCTGCTCAATCGAAATGCCTGGAGTAGCTTCCGCTGAGCGTTTGTAACGGCAGCATCTTCTGGAGAGGAATGTCATGGTAAATGATTCAGTCGGAGCCCTGCATATCGCATTAGCGGCCGCGGTCGTCGGTTGGTTGGTCTTTTGTATCTCTCACTCCCTGGCAGTTTGGAAAAAACGGAATGCCAACGGAAATCCTCAAAGTTCTCGTAGTCTCCTGTACGCCGGACTGTTGTTATGTATCGCTGCGCTCGCCGGGGGCTGGTTGAACCGCGAGTTGACGAGACGGGCCGGCGTCATTCTGGGTACCGACTTCTTCGTGGTGCGTGCCCATGCGAGGACGACTCCCCATCTCGTCCAAGGTGACTCTGTCGATCAGGGCGCCAGGCTGGCCACCTTTGATGACCTTAAAGTCGACCGGGAAGAACAGCATCTTCGAGGCGATATTGCGGTGCTGGAGCAAGAGATCGCTGACACTCGACTGAAGCCATTGGTGCTTGACCCAGAACTCCTGCGCTTGTCGCAGGATGCGAACGACGCGCAACGTGGCCGCCTGTCTCAGCTCGGTTATGGAGTATTGCACCGCGCTCAAGCCAGTTCCCTCTCAACGCAGGATCTGAAGAACGATGAACTCGTCAGCGGTCAACGAGCTCAGAGCACAGCGGCCGAGTTGCAGTACGAACGAACTGCTTCTCTGGTGAAAGATGGCATTGTCGCCCGGAGCAAGTTGGACGCGGCGGCTGCCGCAGCAAAGACGGCCGCACAGAAGCTACGCGAACGGGAGAATCTCATTCAAGAGACCAAGGCGGGGTCCGATTCTATAGAACAAGCCAAGTCGGCGATCGCTCGCGACTACGAGCGCGCGAAGGCCGAACGGACGGCGGAGTTAGCGGAACTTGAAGCGAGGCGTTCTGAGCTGCGGACAAGTTTGCTCCAACTCCATCTTGAGCGCAGCGTCACGGCGCCGTTCGGCGGCACGGTTGTTTACCGTCACCCATCCCCTGCCCTCGCCGAAGATGACCAGGTCATACTCGCTTTGGCAAAAGGGTCAGGCTTCCTGGCAACGGTGCAGGTTCCCGCACGGGAAGCGGCCATGTTGACGCCCGGCCAGGAACTGAGGATGAAGCTCAACCACTCGCTGGTGAGCGAGGAGATTATCGGCCGGCTGCAGTCAGTCCAGCCGGTTTCCGGGTACCCGGACCGCCGTGACTTACTGATCGCGTGCGATCTTCCTCCGGAGCAGTTTGCAGGCCTCTCTAAAGGAACCATACCTGTTACTTTGCAATGGCGGCCAGCGCTCTACACCGACCGATTCGCTCAAGCGGGATTGCTGTTTCTGATGCTGTCGGTGGTTGCGTGGGTCTTCACGCGAGTACGGGCGTGGATGCGCCAGACCGAAGGATCCAATGCCCGCGAATCGGAAGAGGTTGACCAGGTTCTCGCACGCCTATCTGCTCAGGAGTCCGTGACTCGATGAGGACCGATACGCAGGGCCTTCCACTCATGCCAACAAGTCCAGACACCTCATGGCTTTTCTGGATGACACTCTCTTTTGGGTTCTTCCTGGCCATCTACGCCCCCTATAGATTTTGCTCCGGAGCCGTTCAACTGATCGACAAGGATGGTCTGACTCTCACCCCGGTAAGCCTTTACTTCATGGCCGGCCTATCAGGCCTGATGGGTCTCCGCTGGTGCGTTCTGTTCATTTTGTCCTATGCGAAGATGTCGCGGCACGATCGGGAGCTTGAGACACCGCGCGACGCGTCCCTGCCGTACGTATCTATTCTGGCACCCGCGTATTGCGAGGCCGCCTGCGTCAAGGACGCGATGAGCGCTCTCGTGCGTTTGGATTATCCGGCATACGAGGTGATCTTCGTTGACGACGGCTCGAAAGACGACACTTACCAGCTTGCGCTTGCCTTCGCCGGTAGGCATTACTCGGAGCATGGTGTGTGTGATGTGCGAGTATTCACCAAGCCCAATCAGGGAAAGTGGAGCGCTCACAACTACGGCCTGAGGCACGCAAAAGGAGAATTGATCCTTTGTATCGACGCCGATTCACGAATTGAAACGGGCGCACTCAGGTTGATGGAGCGCCACATGCGCGATCCCCGCGTAGGCGCTGTTTCGGGTCAAATAAGGGTGCGTAACAGAAGATCGTTGGCCGGGCTGTTTCAAGCATTCGAGTATGTCCTTGCAAACGGCGCTCTCCGGCTCGCGCAAGGCGCCACGGGTTCGGTGATGATTGTTCCGGGACCGATCGGGCTCTTCCGACGCGAGGCCCTGGAACACGTGCAAGCAGAAAATGAACGGGCGCACGGCTGCGAGGATGGTGACGTTCGAGGGCCATTCTCTCCCCTCACTTTTGCCGAGGATTTTCACCTTTCACTTTCGATGCTTTCCCTGGGATATCGAGTGGAGTACGAGCCCCATGCAATCGCGCATACAAAGGCGCCCTCGACGCTGACGGCGCTGATCAGCCAGCGATATCGTTGGAACCGCGGAACCATGCAAGTTGTCTTGTGGTACCTGCGCAGAACTCTGCATGGTGGTAAGTCGCCGCTGAAGGTGAAAACATGGATTGCTGCTGCATTCATACCGGATTTTTTCTTTTTTCCTGCACTATACTTTATCGTCCTCGCGAGCATGCTTCTGTACTTCATCCACGGGGGCAGTCTTTCCAATTTGGCTCCGTGGGCTGCGGCTGCAGTTCTGATCAATGTGATGACGGGAAGCTTGTATGCCGTCGCCCATCGGGATCATATCTTTCTTTCATTGCTCTCGCCGTTCTTCGATTTCTACCAGGGTATTCTGCTGAACTGCGCGTGGCTCATCGCCATGTTCGACGAGGCAAGAGGCTCGGGAATGCGATGGTAAGGAGCGGGCGATGAGGTCACGGGCCGACCGAAGGCTCTAGACAGAGGAGGCGCGTCTCCAACCTTTTCGCCGCAGCTCGTACCCCAGAAGACGGAAGGTCAAGCAGGCAGGAGCCTCCCTGCCTGTGGTCCTGCCATCGCCAAATCGGTAAAACGATGAGCTGCTGGTGGCGGGGATTAGACTGTTACAGATAATCTTGCCAGAGAACGTTCGCGCGCACGGCGGTGAAGAGCATTTATGCGGATTCTGAGTTTGCGATTGATCGTCGCATTGATTTTCGGAGTCACTCTGGTCTCCCTGGCCTCGTCCTGGTATCAGGTACAGGCCGAAAAAGACGCTCTGCTTCGCGACCTGGAACGGAGAGCCGAGACCTTCGGCGAGAGCGTGGCCGGAAATGCGGAGTCTTACCTGCAGGCCGGAGACAAGCCCGGACTCGAACAGATGGTCAGCCGTTTCGGCAACCGCGATCACTTGTTGGGCATCGGCGTGTACGACCGGGATTTGCTTCCGTTGGTTGTGACGCGCGACCTCAGTGCTGTTCTACGAGGAATACCCCCCGCCTTAACTCAGGCACTGGACCGCAAGCAACCTGTAAGCAGCTACATGCGGTTGCATTTCAAAAGGGTGTACATGCTCGCTGCGCCTTTGCGCGCGGTGGATAGGAGCGTCACCGGCGGGATCATCATCGTCTATGACACCGGCTACATTCGCGCAGAAATTTTCCGCGTTTGGAGCCGCGTCTTTGTTCACATCGCCGGTTTGGTACTGGTGATTGTCGCCATCACTTTGTTGATTGTGCGTTGGAGCCTTGCCGGACCGATCGCGCGGGCAGCCGAGTGGATGAATGCACTCCGCACCGCGCGCCACTCTGTACAAGTGCCTGCCAGGGATCTCGAGTTTTTCCAGCCGCTGGCACGGGAGATGGCGCCTCTCGCGGAAAGCATGCGCCAGGCACGCGCGGCCGCGGAGATCGAAGCCAGACTGCGGAACACCAACGAATCTCTCTGGACCGCCGAGCGGCTAGCCGATCATGTCCGCACCAAGCTGGATGGCAGCATCCTCATTGTGGTCTCCAATCGGGAGCCCTACGTTCACAACCGCCAGGGCAACACGGTAACGGTAACGGTACCGGCCAGTGGCCTGGTAACCGCCATCGAGCCGATACTTTGCGCTTGCAACGGGACCTGGGTCGCCCAGGGAAGCGGGACTGCCGACAGAGAAACCGTTGATGGGCATGACCGGTTGAAGGTTCCGCCGGATGATCCTCGATATACGCTGCGTCGCGTTTGGCTTAGCCCGGAAGAAGAGGAAGGTTACTACTACGGTTTTGCCAATGAGGGTTTGTGGCCGCTCTGCCACATGGCGCATACGCGTCCCACCTTCCGTGCTTCGGACTGGGAATACTACAACAAAGTGAATGCGCGATTCGCCGACGCGCTGGCGGAAGAAATGGCGGGCGAAGAACATCCAGTCATCCTGATTCAGGACTATCATTTTGCCCTGTTGCCGCGCATGATGAAAGACCGGATGCCTCACGCCAGAGTTGCGATTTTCTGGCATATTCCGTGGCCCAATCCCGAAGCCTTTAGTATCTGCCCGTGGCAGCAGGAACTTTTGGATGGCCTGCTCGGTGCAGACCTCATCGGGTTTCATGTTCAAGCACACTGCAACAACTTTCTGAGTACGATCGATCGCGTGCTCGAAGCACGCGTAGATTGGGAGCACTTCTCGGTCAAGCGCAAGGATCACTGGTCCTCAGTGTTGCCCTTCCCTATCAGCGTGGAATTTCTTGAGCCGGCAGAAGCTCCTCAAAAGAACGTTGCGGCTGAGGAACGCAGTGCGTTGATTGCGGAACTGGGGATCGAGGCGTCATTCCTCGGTGTGGGGGTCGATCGCGTGGACTATACCAAGGGGATCATCGAGCGCTTCCAGGCGGTCGAGGCGTTCCTCGAGAGTCATCCACGTTATCAGGATAAATTCACCTTTATCCAGATCGGCGCACCCTCACGCACTCACATTCAACGCTATGCCGATTTTCAACGCGAGGTCGAGGCGGAGGCCAACCGTATCAACCAGCGCTTCCAACACGGCAAATGGAGGCCGATTGTCTTTTTGAACCGCCAGCACAACCGTCATGAGGTGCAGCGCTATTACCGTGCGGCCCATCTGTGCATGGTGACTTCCCTGCATGATGGAATGAACCTGGTGGCCAAGGAGTATGTCGCAGCACGCGAGGATGAGCGAGGCGTGCTGATCCTGAGCCAGTTCACCGGCGCGGCGCGGGACTTGCAGGACGCCATCCTCGTCAATCCATACGATATCCGGTCGACAGGCGAGGCGATTGCGCAGGCGTTGGAGATGGATATCAACGACATACGTGTCCGGATGCGTCGCATGCGAAGATCGGTGAGGGACCACAACATCTACTGGTGGGCCGGCACGCTGATAGGAGAGCTTTGCGACCTTCGTCTGAGCCGATAATGAGCACACGAAACAGTTGCACTTCCCTCGATAAGCGTAAAGTGACGTGGCCCAGCGTGCCCCTATAGCGCGCTCGCCATTGCTGTTTTGTCTTCCTTCCACAATTGATGAGCAAAAATCAGGTAGACACTGGAAGTCCAGGTGTATGCAGGATCCCGCAAGGGCGCGCCGGTTTTGGCATCGAAGTTTTCAGCCATTCCGCTTTGCTGCGCCATCTTGCAGAAATCTACGCGCAGATCGTGTGCGAGACGGCGTTGACCGACAGAATCCAAACCTTCGGCCAGGAGCATAGTCGTAGGAGCCCAGATGGGCCCGAGCCAGTAGCCATCCGGCGTGTAGTACTTACTAGTAAGCGCTTCACTCGAAAACCCGTGGGAAGTTCGAAATCTTCCTTGACGCGTGAGTCCCTCAACCAACTTTTGCTGTACTCCAGTAGGAAGCTTGTTCCCCAGGATGAGAGGCATGTAGAGTAAAAGGCTATCTGATTCAACCTGTTGTCCGTTGTCTGCCCGAATCGCCACAAAGTGATCTTCTTTCCAAAGCGTGGCCAGCATCTTCTTCATCAATTGATCGGAGCGAGATTGCCACTGTTGAGCGTCCTGTTCCTTCCCCAGCTTTCGCGCCATGATAGACAGGGCGTCCATCTGCAGGACCAGGAAACTGTCCAGATCGGGTGTTTCTACCGGTACCCCCGACAGCATGACTGTGGAGTTGTCCCATCCGGAATCATTGCCGTGATTGTACTCAGGAAGGCCGTCACCGTTGGTGTCGCGATAGCGGAAATACCACTCAGTCCAGCGGGAGATTGGCTCATAAGCCTCTGCCAAATGTTCCACATCGTTATAGCCGCCGTGCTCCATCATCCATTGCAGCGCCCAACCATGAATGGGCGGCTTCGAGTAGTTATAAGCTTTGAACGAATCCCGAACCTCATCCGGTAGAGCGCCATGACGATCCTGGTTGTCGAAAGGCACCATAAATTGCTGCCACGCAAGGTCGGGGTCTCTGAAGGACAAGGCCATTGCGGTGAAGCAGTGATCCCAGGACCATACATTGGCCATCCAGTTCTTGGACATGAGCATCGCCGGCCGGTCGAGAAATCCCATTGGGGCGACCACGCTGGCCCAGTTAACATACGCGGCCAACTCCGCCCCCGGGCCAAACTCAGAGGGAACCGTCGGCATTCGTTCCAGCCACTTCTGGTAGTCGCGATTCACGGTTTGCACACTGGCAGCAAAGTCGTCTCCGCCCGCATGAGGGGTCCAGACGCTGTCGTAGGTGTCGATCTCTCCTTCGAGCGAGTGGGAAGCTGGATCGGGAGTAAAGGTCGCAGACGCGTGCTCGCTCTCTGTGCCTGTCCACAATCCAAAGACACGCAGATTGCCCTCCACAGGCCACAGCATGTATTTTTCGTTACCCCGATACGTATCATGAACCTCCCAGTGGCTGTTGCCGTTTGGGACGACAATCGCGGTTACCGAAGGAATAAGCCGGAGTGAAACTCCTCGACCGCGGAAACGAACCTGGTCGGTCTCGGAGAAACAAATATCCACGTTCCCCGCTGCCGCCTCCAAATGGAGGCGAGCAGGGCTGGCTGTAGCCTCAAATGGGACCGTGGAATCTCCCGCTAGTAACTCAACGCGAAAAACAGGATGCTGCTCAGCTTCGCTGCCATGCATGTTCCGCAGATAAACCCCGGAATGGGCATCGGGAGCCCGTTCACCCGAGAGCTTCGAGAACGCCAGATATGAGCCATACCGGCTGAATGGCACCTTGGCGATGTCGACGGTGATGTCGCCCGTGTAATGGTACTGGGCCGGTGTCTCCTCGGCTAGAGCCAAGCCGGAAAGGATGAGGATGAAGGAGAGTCCCATGAAACAACGCATTTTGTACCGAAGATGTCCTTGTGCCAAAGTCGATCACTCGCGCGGCTTAGCGAACAACCTAGCCCAGCGGGCCTAGATCATTCTGCTGCACTCATGAGGGGAACATGTAAGTGCATTGGTGACAACGCACTGTACGGTACGTTGCTCAAGAACCCCAGTAAATCCAGGGTGTTCGCGTGCTTGTCGCCGGGAGGTGCAGTACGTAACTCACCGCTAAGACTTTCAAGTCCGGGGGGTGAATTGGCCTAACCCACTAGGCCCGACCGTGAAACTCTGTGATTTCCCTGATCCGACGAGGCTACCAATAGCGTGCGGCAACTATAGTAGCGGCACCGGGATCGCTCTTGAGGACTACGGTACGCACCACCAGCTCTAAATTCCTGCTTGCCCAGTCCTTCGGTGCTGTTGCCGTAAGCGCTTTGAGGCTTTCTGCATTGGTAATGAATTGCCCTGCTGCGCGAGTGCCAAAGGAGGTAACTCCGGCCACAATGATCACAGGATTGCCGGTCTCTGAATTAAGTATCCTGGCGACGATAGCATAGTCTTCTCCATTGGCTCGATTGGCGTCGAGCCTGGAGGACCAGCCCTTTTTCGCTCCGCCTGACTCCTGGATCGGTTGCCGCCCATCCTGGCTGCCGTCAAGTGCAAAAGGCAGATTGTGGGACAGCTGCAACGTCAGGAAATTGTTGTAACCGCCAACCAGAACTGATGGCGACTCACGCAGGTCGCCAATGGATATATTTTCTCCCGCCCGCATATCGAAACTATGATGTTGGGCCGTCAGGAAAGAAGCAAGCCTGACGTTTACCGACATGTCTCCAACACTAGTGAATTCATAGTTGATCGGGAACACGTCTGCCGACGTCAATGTCTCCCCAGGGGCAAGCGCGGACAAAAAAAGCAGCATCCCATCGCTCTGCTCATGTTCCTGCGGATGTCGCCGTTTCGCTGCGAAGCTTTCTGTCGGCATGTAGATCGCATTCGTACCGGTATAGATCAAGACAGGCTTCGAACTCTGAAGCACGGGCACCCAGAATTGATCCAACGCATTTTGAGGACCGGCCCGTCTAATAACGAAAATCAGAAAAGCGATCAAGCAAGCAAACATTATCCCGGCCAAGCACACCCGCGTGGCCGTCAGCGCGTTGGGTAGTTTGGGAATTGGGATCGCGGAGGCCGGAGATATTTGGGTGGCCGCCTCTTTCTGAAATGGGCTCTGTGGAAGACCAGAGGGTTGAATCTTGTCGACGGGCGCTTCTTCAGGGAGAAATTCAAAAGTCGCTCGATACGACCCAGAAGGAATGGTGATCTTGATCCTGCTGTGGCTGGATTCTTCGCTCAGGTAATACTGCGCCAACCTTTTGCGCACTTCTCCCACTCTGGCACGGACGATCGGATCATCGCCCGTGTTGTAGTCGGGACTTCTGCCGAAGACCTCTACTCCGATCACTCGTTCCTTCAGCGACTCCTCCCCTCCCTTACCGGATTTTTCAACCAGATATCGAAGTAAGGTTTGGCACTGTCTGCTGGAACTAAAGGGAGCGCTCCGTAGGATCTCATCCAACACGACATCGAGCCGGACCGAAGAAACGTGGGTTTCTAATGGTTGGTGGTTTGTATCTTTTTCGCTGACGGTCATAAGGACTAACAGTTCATAAGCGGGGTCTCACGGGGCTATGTGACGTCAACTGTACGCCCAGTTTTCGCCCTGCGCAAGCCTGCTATGTCTTTTAGAATGTTTGATTTCGTGGGAACCATGACGATCCCTGGTGCTGCGGCAAATCAATTGTTCCTCGAACAGCAGGTCACTGGATTCACGGCGCAATGAGGCATGTTTGATGGAATGCTTCATCCCAAAGCGGTCCTTTAAATTCCAGTTTTCATAGATCCGGCCACAGAACGACGTTGGGTGCTGAAGTCACCGATTCGGCGGGTCAGGCTCTGCCATTCTCCCAACCAGGCGTCGGGGCTCAGTACAGTACCGAATTCAGCACATTGAGATTCAACGCGGTCTTGAGCGACCGTACCGTACAAGACGTTGCCAACACTCTCTTCCGATGTGTTGTCTTGCCATCGATCAGAAGAACGAGGGGGAACGGTCAGGCAAGCTCCCACCCCGAGAGATCTGAACTCGGCTCATCGGACCGTTAATACAGAATTCAGAGATTTCTACCTTTAGGAGGAGCACATGACACAGCTTTATAAGACATCTCTTTTGCCGCATCTTTACTGGCGCTTGCGTGTTCAGGGCATAGTGCCCAGCAGTCATACAAAGAGATTTGTTAGCTCGATAAACCTTTCGGGTTGGTGTGCGCAATCGCACTCGATGCGACTCTTAGCCGTCCCCCTGTTGGTTGTATTTCTCTTGCTCATTTCAGGCGGCAGCGTGTCTGGTCAGGTCGTTACCGGTACTCTCACGGGCACCGTCACAGATTCGACCGGGGCGACCATTCCAAATGCGAAGGTCACAATAACGGAACTATCCACCAATTCTGAGCGGACCACTGCCAGCTCTACAGATGGTCGTTACGACATTCCGTACCTGGCGCCCGGCGAATATCGGGTGGAGGTGACCGCAGCCGGGTTTAAGACTCTCACCCAGGCAGACATCAATATTTCTGTCTCGACGGTCGCCAGGTTCGACGCTGTTCTTACGCCCGGGAGCGCCTCCGAGACCGTCACAGTAACCGCGGCACCGCCGCCGCTCGAAACCGAAAGTGCTGAGGTGGCAGTCAACTTTGGCGTACGAACGGTCACCGACGTCCCGTTGGAAGCCCGCAACGTTCAGGCTCTTGCCGGCCTTGCCGCAGGTGTCACTCCACCCGCACAAAGCTTCACCACAGTCGAAGATGGGCAGCGCACAACGTTCTTCAATGCCAATGGTCAATCGAATTCAGCCAACAACACAATTGTCGATGGGGTTGACAATACGGATCCGATACTGGGGCTCAGCATCTACCTGCCCCCTCCCGAACAAGTCCAGGAGGTCCACGTCTCCACCAGCAACTATAGCGCGGAATTTGGCCGAGTTGCCGGAGCGGTAGTCAACGAAACGACGCGCCAGGGCACAAACCAATTTCATGGAACCCTGTGGGAATATAACCGGGTTGCGGCTCTCGCGGCGAAGGACTATTTCGGTGGGAACCTGGCCAAGCCGCCGCTAACCCTGAACGATTTCGGCGCTGCTGTGGGTGGACCAATTGTGAAGAACAACACGTTCTTTTTCGGTGCATATCACGGTGTACGCCAGCGTTCGTCGAGCACCTCGACAGGCACGGTACCCCTGCCCGCCTTTCTTACCGGCGACTTCAGCTCGGTTCCAGGGGCGGCTATCTTCAATCCATTTACTGGTAATCCGGACGGTACCGGGCGCACGCAATTTGCCAACAACATCATTCCTCAAACTCTTATCAGCGGGCCGGCTGCGGCGATCGATAAGTTTTTTCCCGCGCCGAATCTGCCAGGCCTGCAAAATAACTGGGTAACCAATATTCCATTTAGCTATAACGCCGACAACTATACAGCGCGGCTGGACCACAACTTTACCGAGCTCACAAAAGTGTTTGGAGAAACAAATATCTCCAGATACGCTACTCAAAACCCCACCTATTATCCCGAGCCAATCGGCGCCGGACTAAGCGCCAACGACGATAACTATACGGGGATCATCAATTTCACGCACGGCTTTGGCCCCGGCCTGCTCACCGAGCTGCGGCTGGGCTACAACCTGTACGCGACAAACGTGGTCGATACAGATGCAACCTTGAGCAATGCACAGGCCGGGATAGCGGATCCCGACCCATACCCGATATCCGAGGAGGGATTGGCCTTCATGAATATTGGCTCAAGCCCAACCATAGCCATCGGCGGCAGTCCCTACTACCCGCTCAAGAATCGTGACAACTTATTTCAAGTCGTGAACACATGGACCAAAGACCTTCCGAACCAATCGCTCAAGTTTGGTGGGGAAGCTCACAGAAATCGCCTGGACCGCAGGCAGCCACAGGGACTCAACGGAGGTCCCCGCGGTGGATTTTCTTTTGAGCCGGGAACGACTCAGCTCAATGGCGGACCTGGGTTGGGGCAGGACGGGGCATATGTCAATGGCTTTGCGGCCTACCTACTTGGCGCGCCGCAGGAGTTGAGCCGCACTTTCATGACCCAGACACCGACCAATCGGCAGACGCAGTTCGCGCTTTTCTTCCAGGATACTTACCACGCAACGCCAAAACTAGTACTCGATCTGGGCATCCGATACGAGTTTTACTCTCCGATCAAACCGAAAGGTAAAGGGGGAGCATCGAACTATGACCCGACAACCAACGATCTTCTCGTGGCCGGTTATGGGAGCGGAAACGTCGATCTGGCAAACGGAGTGTCGTCGCAGTCGTTAGCCGAGCCGCGCGTCGGTTTTGCCTACAGCATTGACAATCAATCGGTCGTTCGCGGGGGGTTTGCCCTTAGCGGCTGGATTGGGAGATTCGGGTTCACAGGTGGAACTCTTTCCACTCAATTCCCCGTCATCTACAACGTGCAGGTGGGTAACACTGGAGGGTACGGCATCTCAGGATCCATCGATAGTCTGCCCGCTGTTCCTTTCATTACCATACCCGCAAACGGCATCATTACGCCCGCGCCAAATCAGGCCTTTTTCGTCATTCCCACTCGAAATCCGGTGCCCTATGTCGAAGCTTACAACCTGACGTACCAACGCAGTCTGGGGCATGGGTTTGTTACTAACATCGGCTACGTTGGAAATGTAGGGCGGCATTTACCTGCCTCCGTAGAGCTCAATGCCGCCGCCCCTGGTACTGGGACCGCCGGCCTCCGTTTTGCATCCTACGGGCGCACCGCCAGTACACAGCTGCGCGGCGATTTAACCAGCAGCAACTACAACGCGCTGCAAGTGAATATGACGCGCAGTTTCTCGAGTGGGTTCTCGATGACGCTGGGGTATGCGTATTCGAGATCCCTGGATCTGGGAAGCAATCAACCCGGATTCATTGACAACCTTAACCTCGCGCGGCAGTATGGGCCTTCCGATTTCGATTCTACGCACAACCTTGTTGTCAGCCACGTCTATGAACTTCCCTTTGGGAAGGGAAAACAATTCATGAATCAAGGAGGGATTGGGTCGCTTCTGCTGTCAGGATGGCAGCTCAATGGGATCTTGCGCCTGCTATCGGGTACTCCTTTCACTATCACCTCAGATGCAACATCGTGCAATTGCCCTGGTAATAGCCAGTTCGGCGAGCAGGTAGCGCCGGTACACTACCCACACAGTCTTGGACAATGGTTTTCGACCTCTTCGTTCGCCCCGCCTCCTGCGAACCAATTCGGAAATGCAGGCAGGAACTCAGTTCGCGGCCCGACTTTGAAGCAATATGATTTCTCGTTGTTCCGCGGGTTTCACATCTGGGAAAGCATTGAACTTCAGGCACGGGGTGAATTCTACAATCTGACAAATACACCGAATTTTTCCAACCCGGATAGTGCGGTCACTGACTCTACTTTTGGGACGATTACGTCTACAACCGGCAATGCACGGGCGGGGCAAATTGCATTGAAACTTCTGTTTTAGCATTCTCCTTGCACGAGATAGGCCACCGAACTATCGTGGCCTATCCCGCTACACTGCGTTCTCAAACCATTTGGAGGTTGGTCGCTGGCAGTATCGTGACTGCCACAACGGCTGTGCGTCTGACAAGCCAAGGATATCTTTAGGCCTGCTCTTGATTCCTCGGGATTTCTTGCGGCGCAACTCGGAACATGAATTTTTCTCCTAAACTTCCCCCCCCATCCCGTGACCTGCTGGCAGTACAACGTCATGCGGCAGCCTGTTCGCCGTGCCCGGAACCAGCCACCTTCGGCACATGTTGAGTAAATATATTGCGAGTACGTGTGGTCGCTGTGAGGAGAACTTTCGTGAAAACGTTTAGCAAAAGCGCCGTAATTCCCGTTGTTTATACACTCTCGGCCATGTTTGCTCTCAGCTGTGCGATTTTCGCAGAAGCGCAGTCCGACGGTCGCGCTGGTCTGAAGATGCCGATTGCGGATTCCAGCTCAGCGGAGGAAAACAATAGCGGAGACCCGGTCTCCGCCCAGTATCGGCAGGTACAACGGCATCTTGCGCAGGGTTGGAATACATGGGATGTTCACAGCGTTACAACGCATGTATTGTTGCCCGAGGGCTTGGCAATACGCATTGGCCTCATGCACAACTCGACTGAAGGAGGGGACACATTTCTTGCCGATACCCTCATTGGCAGACTTACCCCGGGTGCGGAACAGGTGTTTCCAGGAGAACACTCATGGGATGGCAGCTACACGGACCTACGCGTTTCCTGGAAGGGACATAGTTGGCGAATTCAGGGTGCCCGCGACGGAGACGACCTGGTTCTTCTTGCAACCCCGCTGCCGTCCAAGCCAATCTCTGCACTTCCGCCCACGATCACTTTTTCTGTGAATTTTCTCTGGAACCGGTCCGGCACCGCACTTAAGCATCCTGACTTCATTGAGACCCGCGGATCGTCCGGCGCGGTGTCGATCTACTGCACCTGCACAAAATCACAAGACGTCGCGGGACCCAACGGTAACGGTCGTAGTGAGGACAACGGGAAAGTGAATTTGCCGATAGATGGCCCCTACTTCTCTACCGACCTTACCCAGTCCGTCGGTATCAGCACCGGTAAACCTCGCACGCTTGCAAACATCGAGTCGGTCGTCGAGCGGCAACATCACTTGTATCAGCAGTCCATCACAGCAGCCGGAAAAGCCGGTCCGATTGTAGATGCGATCGAAACTACTCTTGGCTGGGACACGATTTTCGAGCCGAAGGGCCGCCGAGTCGTTTCTCCCGTCAGCAGAGTGTGGAGCGTTGGATGGGGTGGTTACGTCATCTTCGACTGGGATACCTTCTTCGCCGCAACGATGGCGTCCATCGGAGACCGGGATCTAGCGTATGCCGATGCTATTGAAACCCTCCACGAGTCTACGGAACAGGGATTTGTGCCAAATTATGCGCGGACGGGCGATTGGAAAAGCTCTGACCGATCGGAGCCTCCGGTCGGATCGATTACAGTGCTTGGCTTATATCGAAAGTTCCACGATCGCTGGTTTCTGGAGGAGACATTCCAACCGCTTCTTCAATGGAATCGCTGGTGGACTGCGCATCGCGATGTCCAGGGATACCTGACCTGGGGCAGTGATGGACAAAACAAGCCTGTGAACCTGGACGACGGTAGTCGAGGAGCCCGGGCCGGAGCAATCCTTGAGTCAGGCCTCGACAATAGTCCGATGTACGACAGCACAACCTACAACTCACAGTCGCACCTTCTCGATTTCGCCGATGTCGGTTTGATGAGCATGTACATCGCCGATTGCGACGCCCTGGCTACGATGGCCGATACCTTGGACAAGTCGCAAGAGGCCAGGGAGTTACGCGAGCGGAGCGCACGTTACCGGGCGAAACTTGGTACGTTGTGGAGCGCAGAAGATGGCATCTTTCTGAATCGAGATCTCAGTACGGGCAAGTTCAGCCTTCGACTGTCTCCTACCAATTTCTATCCGTTGCTCGCAAAGGCTGCGACCCCCGCCCAAGCGGCCCTTATGACTCAAAAGCACCTCTTGAACCCGGATGAATTCTGGGGCCAGTATGTGATGCCATCGATCGCGCGTAACGATCCTGCATTCACTGACCAGAACTACTGGCGAGGCCGCATTTGGGGTCCGATGAACTATCTCGTCTACCTGGGACTGCGCAACTACGACGATCCCAAGACTCGCCAGGAATTCGCACAAAAGTCATTTGAGCTCTTCCTAAAAGAGTGGACGGAAAAGGGACATGTTCATGAAAACTACAACGCCGTCACTGGTACCGGAGATGATGTGACCAACAGCGACCGGTTTTATCATTGGGGAGCACTGCTCGGATACATCGAATATATGGAGCAAACGCAACCACACGATACAAGCGAAAGATGAGCAGCCGGCACAAACTCAAAGGGAACGGGAATCTTCGGTTGACATGACAACCACAAACACTTAGTATGGTTGACGTGTCAACCATCACCACCGACGTTCCGCGTGACCATGAAATCGAGTGCCACAACGATCCGCACGCTTTCCTGTCCGCCCTGGAGGCCGATCCTTCTCTCTTTCTTCTCGGCCAACTGCGAAAGCGTCTGATCGCACTGGACGACCTGGATGCTGGATTTGGAGGCTTCGATTCTCAGAATTCCACGAGATGTGTGTCTTCACGAATGTATCAGCGTGCGAAGGCGCTCCGGACACGGCTCGAAGCCGCAAACTCAGAGCTCTACCAATCTGTGCGCGCTGATATTGTTCGCGGGGGCCAACCACGTGCGCTTCTTCCGTGGCTCGAGAATTCCGCGGGCCAGAGCGAATCAAAAGGTCCATCGCGTGGCTTGGGTTTCGAGTTTAGAGACGAGTTATTGAGCGGCATTCTTCAACTCCGCGAACCGGGTGAACCAAACCGTCTGCAATCAACGGAGATGGTGCCCTATCAACCGACGCCTGTCCGCCATATTCTCCATCTGATTGCCGCCACGGCGCTTGCGGAAGATGACTTTTTTGTCGATGTTGGATCGGGATTGGGGCATGTGTCCCTTCTGGTATCCATGGTGACAGGAGCCAAGAGCCTTGGTATTGAAGCGCAGGCGCCCTATGTCGTCAGCGCGCGGGAGTGCGCTCAAAGCCTTCACCTCAGCCGCGTCCGGTTTATCCCTCAGGACGCGCGCGAGGCAGATCTGTCCAGCGGCACCGTGTTCTATCTGTATTCGCCTTTCAACGGCTCGATATTGACCGACGTACTGAGCGCCCTGCGAATGGAGAGTACGCGCAGGTCCATCAAAATTTGTTCACTCGGGCCCTGCACCCATACAGTTGCGAACGAGACATGGCTGAAGGCGAGCGCACCGCCCGATGCGGGGCGCATTACCGTGTTCGCCTCTCAATGACAGCATT
>Ga0210391_10001354_pt1 | contig 22565 bp, 21 predicted proteins | sample IncBWC12OmetaG_FD_160573 | JGI IMG/M metagenome (GOLD analysis project Ga0210391, IMG submission 160573) | Forest soil microbial communities from Barre Woods Harvard Forest LTER site, Petersham, Massachusetts, United States - Inc-BW-C-12-O ...
CGCTCGGCCCATTTTGTTTCTACGCGTTGCGCGTCGTAACGCTCGTCCGGACGATCGCTCTGGCTCACGGTTGTCATTTCCGACTTTTCTTGCGAGGGCATGATGATAATGTCGAATTCTAGATTCTACAACGGACGCCTGGGAAAGACGTTTTCTGATCCTCCTCGAAGCGCTGTCATCCTGAGCGGAGCCGCTTTTCAGGCGAAGCAAAGGACCTCAGGCTCAACCGGCCACTCGTGTAAGCCAACGCGCATCAAGCCACGTAGCTCACGATCTTCCACAACCCCCACAGCGCGATAACAGGCCCTCCCCAAATGTAGAGCAGCGACCTCCACTGCAGCTTCGCCACCAAATCACGTTCGCTGTCTGTGGAGATGACAAACGGTCCTTCGCCCTTCATCAAAATCACGGAAGGATGCAAATCGAACCCGCCGTCCGAAGCAACGGCCCTTGCCGGAAGTATCGCGTCCAGCGCAGGAAATGCTGCCCGCCGCAACAATTCCGCCTCGTCGGCGCTGACAAATCCAGGCCCGATGCGAGATAACTCGCTGCTTTCGGCAACCGGATTTTTCTTCGCCCAGGGATTTTCCCGCAGCGTCCCACGAACAAAAATCTGGTCTCTCGGCCGGATGCAATATTCCTGTGAAAATTCCGGAGTCTCCGCTGATCGCGCCACCACAGCTGCGGCCATCTTGCCGTATTCCGATCGATCCGACGAGGCTGGCACCTGGAGTTCGCATCCTTCGGGATAAATCATCAACCGGCCGGTGCCATCGTCCAGAAAAAACGGCGCGCACAACTCGCGCATCTTTTCCTGCAGATCGCCGCTCGGGTTCGACTCGACCACCATCCGATAGTAAAGGCAATCGCATTGGCTAAGCGGCGCCACCAGCGTATACGGGCCAACGACCTTGCCGCTCACTTCCACCGGACCTAACGCGGCGGCGCGAATCGTGGATCGTGGAGTGTCCATGATGAGCCGTCTTCGCTGCAGCAAACCAAAACCACGAAAGAAAAGATATGGGCCAAAGACAACTCCGGCAACCGCCCAAAGCATGGGCTGACCCAGCGTCCAGATGAGGATTCGAATCACGGTTCGGGAGTCAAGAATACAACAGGAAACTCCAGCCCACTCCTGTTGTTGCACTTCGCCAGTTGGTTCACCGATACACGTCTTTACGGTGTCCTAATTCAAGCACCAGGATGGTGATCTTCTGGTCTTGAATATCGCAGATCAGCCGGTAATCGCCGACACGATAACGCCACAGTCCACGCTTTTCCCCCTGCAAAGCCCTTCCCCACTGTCGGGGATTTTCGGCGCCAGCCAGCCGCTCGCGCAGAAAACGCAGAATGGATTTTTGCGGCTGTTGATCTAGCTTCGTGATCTGTTTCGTCGCGGTGCGGGTGATTTCAATCCGCCAGGCCAAGCCGCCGCTCCAACTCTTCGAGCGAGATCGTAGGCTCACGCCGCTCCAGCGCCGCGATGCCCTTCAGGTAGTCTTCGCGGTCTTCCAGATATTGGCGGATGGCTTCGCGAGCATAGTAACTCTTGCTGCGTCCGGTTTCTCTGGCAAGAGACTCCAGCTTTTCTTCTAGTTCGGGTTCCAGGCGAATCCCTAGCATTTGTTTAACAAGTTTAACACATTCACGCTACCAGCTTCTTCAGCCCCTCCACGTTCCTGCGATCATCTCCCGGCCTTTCAATCGGCGTCTCGGCGATGAAAGCCGCATGCGCCAGCCGGAGGTCATTCAGCAAGATTCGAAACGGTTCTTTCCCGATCGTTCCCTTCCCAATCTGCTGGTGCCGGTCGAGCCTCGATCCGCGCGCAGCTTTCGCGTCGTTGCAATGCACCACTCTCACGTTATTCAGTCCGATGGTCGTGTCCAGCTGCCGCAGCGTTTCGTAGATGCCTGCTTCGCTGACGATGTCGTATCCGGCAACGTGAGTGTGGCAGGTATCGATGCACGCGCCGACCGGCACGGCGCCACGCAGGCAATCCAAAATTTCGGCCACTTGCTCGAAACTCCCGCCCAAGGAAAATTCCGACCCCGCTGTATTTTCAATCAGGATCGTCAAACCACCTTTCGCCAGGTCGAGCCCTTGCGTCGCCGCAGCGATCGCCGCCACGGTGCGCAACAATCCTTGCTCGCGGTCGGCCCCGCGAAACGACCCTGGATGGAGCACCAGATATTCGGCACAGAGCGCCAGCGCCCGCTCGATCTCCCCGCGAAACGCCTCAACCGATTTCTGCAGAAACAATTCGGTCGAACTTGCGAGGTTCACCAGGTAATTCGTATGAATCACCAGCGGCTTCAGATCGTATTGACTTCGCAAGCGGCTCATCTCCTCGCACTGCAGTTCACCCAACTCGTAGGGAGCCCACTGCCGCGGACTCGACGAAAAAATCTGCAGCGTGTTGCAGCCCAGGGTACCACTGCTGCTTTCATGAGAACCTCAAAGCGAATTTTTGAAAACCTCCTGCTTGGATGCGGACTGGTGTTTCGAGATTCAAAGGCGCAAAACCTAGCGCGAGGGAAAATCCAATCACTCGATTTCACGGGCCGGCAATTTGAGATGACTTTGCCGCCAACGCCTCCGAACGATACACTTAGAGGCCGTGAGGTAAGACCATGTTAGTAGTCATGAAGGCGCAGGCCACAGACGAGCAGATTCGCTCCGTCTGCCAGAAAATCGAGGCGCTCGGCTATCGTCCGCATGCCATGCCGGGCGCGCAGCGCACCGCTATCGGCATCACCGGAAACAAGGGCGAAGTCGAGCAGGGCACCCTGGAAGAAATGCCCGGCGTGCAGGAAGTAATCAAAGTCTCGAAGCCCTACAAGCTGGTAAGCCGCGACGTCAAGGACGAAAGCACGGTCATCCGTTTCGCCGGAACGGCGGCCACGATTGGCGGACCCGGCCTCGCCATTGTCGCCGGACCCTGCGCCATCGAAAGCCGCGAACAGGCATTTGCCGTCGCCGAGCGCGTTCATCGCGCCGGAGCCCAGTTCTTTCGCGGCGGCGCCTACAAGCCCCGCACCTCGCCCTATTCCTTCCAAGGACTCGGCGAAGAGGGTCTGCGTATTATGGCTGAGATTCGTCACCAGTATGGGATGAAGATTATTACTGAAGCCATTGATAACGAATCGCTTGACTTGGTCGAGGAATATGCCGACATGATCCAGATCGGCGCCCGCAACATGCAGAACTTTTCGCTGCTAAAGCGCGCCGGACGGGCCAGTAAACCCGTGCTGCTGAAGCGCGGCATGTCGGCCACACTGGAAGAATTCCTGATGGCCGCCGAATACATTCTGAGCGAAGGCAATTACAACGTCGCCCTGTGCGAACGCGGCGTCCGCACCTTTGCCGACCACACGCGCAACACTCTCGACCTTAGCCTCATCCCCGCCGTTCAGCGCCTCAGCCACCTTCCGATTTTCGTCGATCCCAGCCACGGCACCGGTAAGCGCAATAAAGTTACCCCACTGTCCCGCGCTGCAGTCGCCGTCGGCGCCGACGGATTAATGGTGGAAGTGCACAACAAGCCAGACGAGGCCATGTCAGACGGTCCGCAGTCCTTGTTCCCCGATCAGTTCGACGAACTCATGAAACAGGTACGGCAGATTGCCGCGGTAGTCGGGAGAACTGTCCCCGAGATTGGAGTGCGGGAACCTGTAGCGGTTAGCAAGTAGTTAACCCAAACCCGCGTCGAAAGAATCCGCCGATACCGGGCCGTTACAAGCTCGAGACCATCTCCCCCGGCCCGCCGCCACTCGGGGGCTGGGGCAAACTCGGAGGAGGTTGAGGCGGCATCGGCGACGCTCCGGTTGCCGGACGCGGAACGTCTTGGGAATCCTCGCCGGGACGCCGCAGACTCGGCGCATTCGCTGGACGTTCCTGCGGCGCCTCTTTTTTTGCCTCTTTGTCTTTGTCCGGCTGATCCAGCACGAGTTCTTTGTCAGTACGAACGATCTTCACTCCGCCCACCTTCATCGTCTCGACGCGAACTACTTCATCTCCTACGATGCGGACGAAATCGACGTCCTCTGGAGGTTCGCCGTAAATCCATTCTTCGTAATCCGTCTCCCCATCGCGCTCACGTACTTTCTTCGGAGGCTTCCCCTTGGCGTGTAGCACCATCTCCTGATTCATTCCCACCAGAACGTGATGCGCGAGGATAGCCTCCTTAGCCTTGGGAGGCACAGTGTCGAGATAGGCCTGCTCCTTGTTCCGGGCGTTGAAGTCCAATACCGGGTACAACAACGCGCGCAATTGCGGCGCCGTCATCTCCGGAACATATTTGCTGAAATAAAGATTGACGCAGGATCCATGCGGATTGGGTTGCGACTCGTTTGGAGAGCCGGCCACAGGTGTTCCCCCCGTGCCCGAGACCTGGATGCGTTGATACCACTTTTTCCGGCGCACTGGTCCGCCATTAACTTCGAAATGAATGTGGTCTTCTTTTATTTGCACGAATGAAATCTGCGCCGGATCTCCCGGCTTCACTGCTGGACCGAACAAAGCGAGGTCCTGCCGCAGCTCTTCCCCGTTTGGCGTGACGATGCCTTCTCGCAGCTGAAGCCCCTTCATTCCCATGGGAAAGGCTGTGCGCGCGTAGACCACCTGCATTTCGAAATCGCGGATGACTTCCAGGCGAGTCTGCCTCGTGATGTGCGGCGCATTGGAAGGAATTGGAGGCGGTGGAGGCGGGACATTCGGGTCGGCCGCCGGTGCAGATGGTGAACTCGAGGGCGAAGACAAAGACCGCCGCAATCCCGAATCGCTAGCCTGACCGCGCACCAACACTGCAGCGAATATGGGAAGGAAAAAAACGAGAAGGGCCGTGCTCAGGAAACGCGACATGCAACACCCCAGGGCCTGCCGACTATTATATGCGATGGAGTATAGCGACGGCGGGTTGCCGCAGATTCAAAAAGGAATCACACGCTTTCGGGTCCGCGTTTCTTATGCTGCTGGCATTTGGTCATAATCGCCGCGCGTAAACGGGAACGGAGGTCGTCGGGCAGTTCGTAGAGCTGGGCGTCGCGATAGATCTCGATGGTTTTCTTGGTGGTGTCGCAGACCACATAGCAGTTGTGGCACCAGGAAAGATGGTTCTCCAACTCGACTTTTGTAGTTTCGTCGAGGACGCCGTCCAAATAGCTGGTCAGCTCATTCAAAAACTCAGAACATTTCACTGGTCGCCATCTCCACTCTCACGTTTCTGAAAGAAGCGTCCCAACCGTTCGCGCAGCTGCAGGCGGGCCCGCAGAAGCCTCGACTTCACCGCCGGCACGCTCAACTCCAACGCCGCCGCCGTTTCCTCGGTGGAAAGTCCTTCCACATCCCTCAGTACGAACACGGTCCGGAACCCCGGGGGAAGTCCCTGGATCGTTTTACTCAAAATCTCTCGCAGCTCCGCCTGGTTATACTGCTGCTCCGGATTCGGACTCCAATCCGCGATTTCTCGCGGAAGCGAATCGTCTTCCGTCTTGATGTCTTCGTCCAGCGAGACCGTGCGCTCAGGCTTCCTGCGGCGCAACTTCATCAACGCTTCGTTGACGGCGATTCGAACCAGCCAGGTATAAAACTTCGACTGCTCCTGGAATTTCGCCAGATTGCCGTACGCCTTCAGAAACGCTTCCTGCACCACATCTTCCGCATCCTCGCGGTTTTGCGTGATGTGTTGCGCGATCCGGAAAACGTTGCGGTCATAGCGGCGAACCAACTCTTCAAAAGCCGAGTCGTCGCCTTGCTTGGCTGCCCGAACCAGTGTCAGCTCATCACTGACAGGCCCCTCTAGTTTGTTTTGGATGGCTTCCATTCTCTCGGCGATGCAGTATTTTGCGGAACAACCGCGACACTGAAGTGCAAGCTGTTATTCTACTTGGTAACCATCAAGTTTGCCCAACCGCTTTCCATTTCGCTCGCGGCAGGATTTGAGATAGAGTCGAGGCTGAGGATGGTAACGCGGTCGAACACGTCCTGAAGTACTCTGGGACGCTCCCACAAGTGCCGTATAATCAGCAGTTAGGGGCGTTGTTTGTACGGGCAGTAACTGGCAAGGATTCGCGCCGATAAGTTTCGAGCAATCTTTCAAAGAGATCGATACTCTTCCAATCATGGCGGAACAGAACGCAGAACGCAACCACGAGCAGCCGGATGAAATTCGTCCGATGATTGAACGTGCCGTCGCGGAAGCCTTACGGCAGCAGCTTCCACAGCTGCAGGCGCAGGTTGTGCAGCGCGTGCTTGAGGCGTTGCCGATTCAAGAAAGCGAGGCTGCGGCTCCTCGGGAAACTTCGAGTGCTCTGGTTCAAGCTGTTGCCAGCATTCATTCGGGCTCGACCCAAAAAGAAATCCTGCGCGCACTGCTGCAGGCGGGCAGTGCACATTGCTCACGAATCGCGTTGTTTGTCGTGAAGGCGGGAGTTGCTTCGGGCTGGCAGTCCCGCGGATTCGGCGACGACGAAAGCACTTCGAATTTCACGCTCGACCTGAACTCCGGTCCCGCCGCGCACGCCTACCAGAACAGAGTGGCAACACCCGGCAACGTCGCTGAGATGGACGCTCGATTCGTGGAGCAGTTCGGCAGTCCAGCCAACGAACAAGTTTTGATTTTGCCGCTCACGCTGAAAGATAAAGTAGCGGCGCTCATCTACGCCGACGGCGGCGACAGCAATAGGCTGGACTCCGCTGCTTTGGAATTGCTGGTCATTGCAACCAGCGCGTGGTTGGAAGTAACTTCGCTGCGCAAGCAGGCAGCAGCCAAGCCGGATCGAGAAGCGGCACCTGGTGTGGAACGGCCTGCTCCTCCTTCATCGGTTCAGACGGTCTCATCATTTTCGGATCCATTCGCCTCGCACGCGCCCAAGCACGTACCCGCAAGCCCCGAACCTCAGCCACAACCAGCCGAGGTCGTAGAGGTAGATGCTCCGGTACATGCGGCCGCCGCCGCTGCCCCCGCTGCAGCCACCGATCCATGGGCAGGACTCTCAGCCGAAGATGCGGACGTGCACCGCAAAGCGCAACGGTTCGCGCGTCTGCTGGTGGATGAAATCAAGCTCTACAACCAAGCCAAAGTTGCCGAAGGGCGGCGCAATAAAGACTTGTACGATCGTTTGAAGGAAGACATCGACAAGAGTCGCGGCACGTTTCAGAAGCGCTACGGAAGCACCGTAGCCGCCAGCGCGGATTACTTCCAGCACGAACTGTTGCGCAGTCTGGCCGAAGATGACGTTGCCGTCATGGGCGCAAATTTCCGCCACTAGAAAGTGGCGAGTTTTCTGCAGTAGCGTCTGCGATAAAACGCGAAAAGTACAAAGTGGTTCGATCAGTTTCCAGGTGGTGGGTACTCGCAGCTGCAATTCTTTGCGGCGCCTTTGGCGCTACGCTGCCATCGGCAGAGGCTGCGCCCAGCTCCTCGTTCTGCTCCACTCAAAATCAAGCCGATTCTCCTGCCAGTCCCGACCGAAGTTCCGCGAACTCAGCAAAATCCGGGGCTGCAAAATATAAAACCAGCACCAAAACTTCTCTCAAGAAACCTGCTGCAACCACCAAGCCTCGCTCGACCAGCGCTCGCAAGTCGCACACGATTTCCCCGCGAGTGCGGCGCATGCGGCAGGCCTTTGTAGCCTCGGCAAGCCTGCGTCCCATGGCGCAACAGCTTCTGCAGGATCGCTCGCTGCCGGCCTATGCGGGAGTTCAGGCCTACGCGCGAGCGCACTCAAAAGAAGATGCGGGAGCGCTCGCATGGTTGGTACTGGGCTATGCACATGTGCTTGATCGAGATTATGCAAAGGCAATCGATCCCCTGAACCGCGCCAAGGTTCACGCCGGGGACCTAGGCGATTATACCGACTACTATCTCGGCACTTCGTACCTGCAGACTGGACACAATGCGGAAGCCCTCGCAACCCTGGCCGACTTCGCCAAAGCGCATCCAGATTCCCTGTTGGTCCGCGACGCACGCGTGAGCTATGCCGACGCGCTTCTGCTCGAGAGGCAAGCGGCGGAAGCCGTCACGTTATTGGAACAAATTCGTGTGCCCGCGCGGTCTGATGTGGAATTTGCGCTGGGACGCGCTTACGCAGCGGCAGGCCAGAACGCGAAAGCCGCCGAAACGTTTTCGAATATTTATTTCACGATGCCAACTGCCACCGAAGCGGACGCGGCATACTCCGAGTTGAAAAAGCTCGCATCCGTACCTCCGCCCACCCTCACTCAGCACAAGACCCGGGCGGACGCCTTGATGAGCCGTCACCGCTATGCTGAAGCGGCCGACGAATATCGCAGCCTGGTCAATCAGGCCGGCTCGAATGGAAGCGATCTGCCTGTTCTGCAACTGGCTCTGGCGGACGCACTCCATCGCAGCGGAAAAAACCGTGATGCCAAACTTGTCCTCGCCTTGTTGGGCAATTCCACCGGCGAAGTCAACGCGCAGCGCCTCTATCTGGTCGGTCAGATTGCCTTCGCCTCCAGCGACAACGACACCTTCTACCGCTCAGTCGATGAGCTGCGGCACGCAGCGCCCACCAGTCCATGGCTTGAACAGGCGCTGCTCTCCGCCGCCAACCTGCATCTTGTGCATCACGAATATGATCAGGCGCTCGACGCATTCCGCGAAGCTCAGCAACGTTTTCCGACCGGGCCCCGCGCTTCCTACGTCCACTGGAAAGCGGCCTGGCTCACCCTCCGGTCCGGTCGCAACGACGATGCCAAGAAGGCATTCGAAGAGCAGATCGCCGTCTATCCGTCCGGCCCAGAAACACCGGCGGCTCTGTATTGGCGCGCCCGTCTGGCTGAGGAAGACAATCAACCCATCATGGCGCGGGCGTTTTATCAAAAACTTTCCGACCGTTACCGCAACTTTTATTATGCAGAGTTGGCACGGCAAAGGCTGAAAAGTCTGCCGGCGACGACAGATACAACGACACAATATGCTTTGCTCGATCGCGTGCCGCCCCTCGACAGCAACATCAAGATAACGGACTCCGAACCGCCTTCGGATGAGTTGCACGTGCAAAAAGCCGAACTGTTGGGCAATGGAGGCTTGGTCGATTTCGCGGTGCGCGAGCTGCAAGCTGCCACTGCGGCTGATGGCGGTAGCTGGGGTCCGGCGGAAACGGCGCAGTTATATCTCGAAACCGGCCACTACAACCAGGCCATCGAATTCATGAAGCACTCCGCTCCCAATTATTTCGCGCTCGATATACCCGACATGCCGCGAAAATATTGGGAGGCCCTTTTTCCGAAAGCTTATTGGAGCGATCTGAAACGTTCTTCGGCGGTCAATGGATTGGATCCCTACCTCGTCGCATCGTTAATCCGCCAGGAATCGGAATTCAATCCCAACGCAGTTTCCCGCGCCAACGCCGTCGGCTTGATGCAGTTGCTGCCGAAGACCGGCAAGGCCGTTGCCAAAGAAGTAAAGATGAAGCGCTACAACCCCAGCCAGTTGTACACTCCGGCGGTGAACATGCAACTGGGCACTCGCTACTTCAAGGGTATGGTCGACAAGTTCGGCGGATCATTCGAATACGCCCTCGCCGCCTACAACGCCGGTTCGGAGCGCGTCGATGAATGGCTATGCCAGGGCAAGTATCGAGACCCGCAAGAGTTCGTCGAATCGATTCCCTTCACCGAGACCCGAGAATACGTGCAAGCCATCATGCGGAACGCCAGCGTATATAAGCAGCTGTACGGGACGCCGTGACGCTAGGCCCGGCATACCAACCTAAGTTAGAACGCCGCTGATTCTTGGGGCTGCCTCATATGTGCTCACTTAAGACGCACTTGTTCCGAGCCGTCAGACTTCCAAGAAGCTGACTTCTGGCCCACTTCCTGGAAGTTATCCCACAGTTCGGGATTTGTATGGTCAACTTAGCGCCAAGTGAAACCTCCTTCCCACCGTGATCGACGTCCGAACACCTTCTCCCCAGGAGAGCCGGCAGTTTGGGGAAGAGCGAGAAATCTTTTTTGCCGGAGCGGCCATAGAACACCCGCGACATTCCTCCCAACAACCAGTGGATAGTCCAGCTATCCGAAAAGATAGTCGCAAACCTCCAATTCTGTGGATATCGCCGCGACACCTCCTCTCTTCCTTACCCAAGTGATTGCTAATTCATTGATTTGCCTTCGATCAACCAACCGGCCGCGACTAGGCCGTATGGCACATTGATTGCAGCATGGCAGTTCGTTGCTCTAAGCGGAGCCAGCCCAGCGGAATCCGGGAAAATTCAATTACTGCTTCGCGCCTAAGTGAAATTTGAATCAGGCGGCTCCGCAGGAGAACCTTGGCGTACTAGCAGGGATCCGAAATTGCCCTCTGGCACGAGGGATTCGGCGCGCCCAAGACGAAATGCCAACTGGCAGGAGGGAATATGCCACAACCTGAGAAGAACAAATCCCGCGAAATTCCACCAAAGTACACCAGACTCAATGGAAGCGAGCGGCGCCCGGCGCCCAACGCAACTCTCGTCGGACCGACAGATGCGAATCAGAAACTCGAGGTGAGCATCGTCCTCCGGCGCCGTCCCGATGGACCACCCGTACCCGACTTCGAGTATTTCGCGAACACCCAACCGAAAGATCGTCCTCAGCTCTCCGAAGAGGACTTCGCCGCTAAGTACGGCGCAGCCCCGGACGATATCAACCGAGTCGCTGAGTTCGCTAGGTCTCACGGTCTGACGATCGTCGAATCCAACGCCGCGCGACGCAGCGTGATTGTGTCGGGCACAGTCGCCCAGATGCAAGAAGCCTTCGCTGTGACTCTCAGCGACTACAAGCGCGAATACACTGAGGGACGCAATCGCGAATCGAAATCCGAAACCTATCGAGGTCGCAACGGTTTCATTAACGTTCCGGCCGAACTTTCCGAAATCATCATCGGTGTTTTTGGCCTGGACAATCGCAGGGTCGCCAAGCGTGCGGCAGCCGACGATCCTCCGGGTACAGTTCCCCTCACAGTCCCCGAGTTGACTGACCTTTACGACTTCCCGACAAATTCCGCTGGCGGACAAACCATCGCCATCCTTTCCGAGGGGGGCTACAAGCTATCCGATCTGAACACGTATTACGCCAGCCTGCCCCCTTCCTACACTGGCCTCTATCCGATGCCCACTATAAAGCCGATCCCCGTCACCGCTCCGAACGGATTTCCCGATGGGGAAACCACGCAGGACATTTGCATCGCTTTTTCTGCGGCGCCCGGGGCCAATGTCTCCGTGTATTTCACGTTGTTCAGCCAGTTCGGATGGCATAAAACGCTCAACCGCATCATCCATCCGCATCCCGGCGATGCGCATTGTTCGGTCGTCTCTACCAGTTTCTACATGTCGAACGGCGACGACCCAGCCACGCTTGCGGCTGAAGGCATCAGCTTGGCTTGGCTTCAAGCGGTTCACATGACGCTTCAGGACGCAGCGATTCGAAACGTCACTTTCTGCGTGTGCTCCGGAGACTTCGGAGTGAACATGTCTGCGTACTTCGGGGTTTTTGATGGCAAGCAGCACGTCACGTATCCGGCCAGCGATCCCTGGGCACTCGGCGTCGGTGGGACAACGGTCGGAAATGTTGTGGGCGCCACATTTGACGAATACGTTTGGAACGACCCCTCAGGCCTGTCCGATTGGGGAACCACCGGAGGTGGCGTGAGTGACCATTTCCGCTGGTTGCCACCGTATCAGGTTGGAGCTGGGGTGCCTGCATCGCTCATCGATGGGCACGTTGGACGCGGGGTTCCCGACGTTGCTGGGAATGCGAGTCTGCATAGCGGCATAAAAGGCATCGTAGTCAACGGATTCCCGACGCTCGGCAACGGTACGAGTGCCTCCACTCCCCTTTGGGCGGGACTGATCGCCGTGCTCAACGCGGCGTTGGGCACAAGACTCGGCTTCGTAAATCCCACATTTTATGCGCTGGGGGAGACGGTGTTCAGGGATATCGATCCCCCGCCAGGCCCACTCGACAATGGAAATGGCGGCGTTCGCGGATATCCCGCAGGTCCGGGGTGGGATGCGTGTACCGGATGGGGCAGCCCGAGAGGCACCAGGCTCCTCGCAGCGCTGGGTCACGAGCCAGTGGTAGCAACCGCTATCGCAAGTGGAGGTAATTTCGGCAGCGTCTGCCGCGGCTCTTTTAGCGATGAGTTGCTGACGATCAACAACGCGGTTCTTCCCTCCACAAGTAACGTCCCTAGCCTCGCAAACCTGGGTCTACTTTCCATATCGAAGATCACCTCATCGTCTCCGGATTTCCTGGTACCCGACGTGAGTTCCTATCCGCTGCTTGTTCGAGCCGCCGAATCCATCGACGTGGTTCTCCGCTTCCAGCCCATCGGCTACGGCTCAAAGGCTGGGACGATCTCGATTTTCAGTAATTCTTCTTCGAGTCCACACACCATCTCAGTTAGCGGCAACGCGCCTTCCGGTAGTCTCGCTGTCACCGGCTCGACATGCTTTGGAGGAGTGAAAGCCTGCTGCTGCGCGGAGCGCACTATATCGATCTGCAATGTGGGCGACTGCACCCTGCACGTGACCAGCGTCGCGTTCAAGCGCCAGAACCCACATTGGAAGTTGCTCAATAATCCCTTCCCTGCAGCGTTGCACCCCGGTTCCTGCCTCGGCATCGTCATTCGATACAAGGCCACCGAGCGGATATCACGATCGTGTGAACTAGTCATCACGAGCGACGACCCAACGAGTCCTGTCAAAACCCTGGACGTGATGGCTTATACGGTTTGGAACGAGTGCGGCTGCAAACACGTCTGTGAGGATTGCAAGAAAGGGTGCTGTGAGCGACATCACAACGAGTGCTCGTGTGACGAACTGCTAGCAGGCTGTTGTGATGAAGGTGAAGCAGATGGAAGCTGAGCGCACACAGAATCTGATAGACCTCCAGCGCTGCGACTCATGGTCCAGAAACGGGCTTCTTGGAAGTTAGCACACCCTAATACAGATAAAGCTTTAAGTTAGCGCTTATCTGGCCACCGTGGCGGGCCTCTGCGGTTCGCTCCGCCGCAGCACGCCAAATAGAAGGCTCCTCTAGTTGAGTTCGTGGCCGTGGTGGGAGCGGGAGAACAATATCTCAAGGATGAGCAGCCCCGCGCCCACCACAATCGCACTGTCCGCGAGGTTAAATACAGGCCACTCATATCGCTTCACATAGAACAAGAGAAAATCCACTACCCGCCCGCTCCTCAGACGATCCCACAGATTTCCTATCGCCCCGCCCATAATCAGCGACAAGCCAATCCCCGTGACGACATGGGTGGGACTATTTTTCCAGAGCAGCACCGAGACCACGACTAACGCAATTACCGAAAACGTCACCAGCATGGCCGTCTTCCATGGGGAGGGCGAGTCGGCAAACATGCTGAAGGCCGCGCCGGTGTTTTCCGTGTGGGTAAGGCGAAAAAAACCCGGGATCACCTGGATGTGAGCGTAGAGAGAAATACGTCGAGCGATCACGTGCTTCGTCCAGCGATCGAGCACGACGACGATCATGGCAATCAGGAGGTAGAGAGTCCGTGCGGAGTTCTTGCTCATTCGTATAAATTCAGACCCGGAACCATCTTAAACTGCGGGAGGCTTGGACGCTCGTCTGGCTGTCGATCTTTCATTTTTCACTCGTTGATTTTCACTCTTCCTCACCATTGTCCCTTCCCACAATTATCCCCATAACTCAATTTTCTCTTGATTCAATGCTTTTTCGTTTGTCCAGACTCCCGGAATGCATTTATGCTGTGGCGTCGCTCGCATTTGTAATCGCTCCATTTATATGTTCGCGAAATGCGCTCATGAAGCTTCTGAAACGCTCGAAAGGCCGTATTCTGCTGTTCCTGGCGGTAGTTGGGCCGGGGATTATCACGGCGAACGTCGACAACGACGCCGGCGGCATCCTCACCTATTCGCAAGCCGGGGCGCAATACGGATTTCTTCTGCTGTGGACCATGATCCCCGTCACGCTGGCCCTGATCGTAGTGCAGGAGATGAGCGCCCGCATGGGTGCCGTAACCGGCAAGGGTTTGAGCGATTTGATCCGCGAAGAATTCGGCTTCCGCATCACTTTTCTGATGATGCTCGGGATTCTGATCACCAACTTCGGAAACGTGATTACGGAATTTATCGGAATCGCCACCAGCCTGGAGCTATTCGGTCTTTCGCGCTATGTCACTGTGCCAGTGTGCGCCGTCATTGTGTGGCTGATCGTGGTAAAGGGCCAGTATAAGAGCGTCGAAAAGGTCTTCCTGGCCGCGTCCTTCTTCTACATCACTTATATCTTTGCCGGTGTGCTCGCCCATCCCCTTTGGAAGGATGCGACTCTCGCCACGTTTAAGCCGCCGGCGCTGCCCGCCTTTCGTCGGCAGGCTTATCTCTTCATGGTAATCGGAGTGGTCGGAACCACCATCGCGCCATGGATGCAGTTTTATCTTCAGGCCTCGATTGTCGAGAAGGGAGTAACCCGGCGAGGACTGAAAGATTCACGCCTGGACGTGATCGCAGGCTGCATTTTTACCGACGTTGTGGCCTGGTTCATTATCGTGGCCTGCGCCGCAACGTTATATGTGCACGGCTACCGCGACATCAAATACGCCGCCGACGCGGCTCAGGCGCTCAAACCGCTGGCCGGCCAGTACGCTTATATTCTTTTTGCCGTTGGGCTGTTCAATGCTTCGTTATTTGCAGCATCGATCCTGCCACTCTCCACGGCATACACCGTATGCGAAGGGCTGGGGTTTGAATCAGGCGTAGATAAAAAGTTCGGCGAGGCTCCATTCTTCTATTGGCTTTACACGCTGCTGATTGTCACGGGCGGAGCGGTACTCCTCATCCCCGGCCTGCCGTTAGTGAAGATCGCCGTAACCTCACAAGTGGTGAATGGTGTGGTGTTGCCTTTCGTGCTGATCTTCATGCTGCTGCTGATTAATAAGAAAGACTTGATGGGCGAGTACGTAAACACGCGTCTGTTCAACGTCGTGGCCTGGCTCACGACAATTGTAATGATTGGGTTAACCATCGCATGGTTCTGGACGCTGTGGGCCGGTGGTGGCTAGTGTGCCGTCCCGCAGAGAACCTATTTCCCTTAGGCATGTGCAACTTCTTGCATCTTGACGTCTCTCTCGTCTCGTACCAAAATGTCACCGCTGTTTTGCCGTGACCCTGCCGTTTGTGGTCCTCTCCGTTGCTGATTATGCATCTAGATGGCCCGCCGGTCCGCGTGGGACGGAACTTCGCTCAATATAACTCTACAAGGGAGAAAATCCTCATGATGTTCGAACAATTTCCCCGGGTTCCCAGCAAGATCGGCTTTCTGCTTCTGTGCCTGCTTTTTTCAGGATTCACTCAGGCTGCAACTCCACCCACGGCTTACAAAGTGGTGCAGGTAGCAGTGAAGAATGCAACCGCGACCTTTGGCCAAGGCCTCAACACGAGCGGCGCTGTGGTGGGACTTTATACCACTGCGAGCACTACGGAAGGCTATATGTACGCCAGTGGAAAATATTCGCTGATCAAGGTTCCGAAGTCCAACAACGTAACCCGGGCCTTCGGAATCAACGACTCAAATCTCATCGTTGGAGACTTCCTCGGAACCGACGGCTTCTATCATGGTTTTATGTTGAACGGAACCAAGTACACGCAATACGATGTAGATAAGGGCGTGGTTTCAACTTCAATTTTCGGAGTCAACAACGCAGGGGATTTCGTGGGAATCGCCGGCGCCGAGGGATACATCAACATCGGTAGCACGGTCACCGAATTCTATGCCAGCGGCACCGACGCCACGTACGCATACGGCGTCAACACCGCGGACCAGATCGTCGGGCAGTATTTCGATTCGAGCAATAACTCGCACGGTTTCTATCGGGATTCATCGGGTACGATCACAGAGGTCGCCTATCCCGGCGCTCTGCAGACGGCATGCCTCGGCATCAACGATTCCGGAGAAATCGTCGGCTACTACGAGAACACCGCCAACCAGTTCTACGGTTTCACTGACATCGCTGGAGTGTTTACGACTTTAGACTTCCTCAATATCAACGGCGTCAACAATAACGGGGTTCTTTCCGGAAGCTATATTGGACCCGGCCCGAACGGCGGCGTGGAATACGGCATCATCGCCACGCCAACCGCGCTCAAAAGCTTGTCCAGCATCGCCGTGCCCAAAGCCGTCAGCACCAGTATTATTGGCGTGAACAATGCCGGATCGTTGGTCGGCTTTTATGAGACATCCGCGTCGGTATTCCATGGTTTGCTTTTGGTCGGCAAGACCATAACCAATCTCGACGACCCGAAAGCTCTGGCAGGAACGACATCCGCTCAAGGGGTAAATACTGCGAACGAGGTTGTTGGATATTACCAGCCCACATCCACGACGTGGACAGGATTTCTTTATTCCGCTGGAACTTTCACCGACATCGCAGTGCCCGGTGCGACCAGCACATTCGCTGAGAACATTACCGACGCCGGCGTAGTTGCCGGCGCTTACATCGATTCCAGTAACGTTGAGCACGCCTTCACCTACAACGGCTCCACTTACACCACCCTCGACGTACCAGGATCAACTTCCGGTTACGGCTGGGGTATCAACGCGGCGGGCGAGGTAACCGTTACTTGGATCGACGCCAACGGACTCTCGGAGGGAGCACTCTACAACGGAACCACTTTCAAAACACTCAATGTTCCAGGCGCGTATGAGACGTTTATCCATTCGATCAACAAGTCGGGTGCCATTGCGTACACTTGGTACGACCTCTATTTCAATTACCACGCCGCTTTTTCGAGCGGTGGCAACTACTACATTTTTGACGACCCCAGCGGCACCGCAGCACATGCGGACGGCATCAACGATAGCGGTCTGATTGTCGGCCGTTTTCTGCAAGGCAGCAGTACAACAGACTACGATGGGTTTAAAGCAACTCCGTAATCCTAATTTAGCCGCGGGCCGACCGTCGTTGGCCTTTACGGCGGTCGGTTGCGCCTTCTGTATCGAACGCCAATACCGCTAGGTTCCGCGCAATGTCCAGTCTTCCGTCCGTCGATATAGGGATTCTGCCGTAATTGTATTTCGCGCATACGGGTGCTACCATCCGACTATCGGTACGGAGAGGCGGGAGGTAGCGAAAATGTCGGAAAATAACGGAAGCAATAGTTTTGTGTGGTTTTTGGCGGGTTTAGGTTTAGGCGCGTTAGCGGGTGTTTTATATGCGCCGCGCTCGGGCGATGAGACGCGAGACGTGCTGCGGGCACGAGCGGAAGAAGGACGCGATTACGTGCGCACTCGCGCCCGTGAAGCCCGCGATCAGGCTTCGCAATGGGTGGATCGCGGCAAAGATGTCGTGAATCAGCAAAAGGATCAATTCCGCGCCGCCTACGAAGCCGGTCGGCAAGCGTATCAGGAAGCTACAACCGAAACCGGCGCGCCGAAAAACCTCTAACCCTGTTGCGTCGTAGCGTCGGTTTCAAGGACCCATTTGTGCTGGAGCGAGCGAGAATTGTCTATGGAAAATCTAATTCCGCTGTTCATCGCGCTGACCGGCATCGCAGTACTTATGCAGGCGGTCGTACTCCTCTGCCTTTATTTAGGAGTTCGCAAAAGCAGCGCCCGCATGGAAGCTCTGGCCGATGAGGTGAAAACCAAAGCTCTGCCTGCGTTGGAAACGGCGCAAACCCTATTGAAAGAGCTCACTCCCAAGCTGCATATCATCGCCGAAAACCTTACGGAGACGACTCACTCCGTGCGCGCTCAAGTGGAGCGAGTCGATGCCACAGTGAGTGACGCGGTGGATCGCTCCCGCTTGCAGATTATTCGCGCCGATGAATTGCTCACACGCACGCTCGACCGGGTCGAAGAAACTTCCGAAATGGTTCACAAGACCGTGGTCTCCCCGGTACGCCAGGTCTCGGGTCTGATTCAGGGACTCACCGCTGGTATTGAGTTTCTAGTGGGTGGTCGCGGTCGCCGCAATGGCGGAAGCCGCGAGGCACGCCGCCCCGTCCCGCAGGACGAGATGTTCATCTGAAGATTCCAGCGGTCGTCAACTTGGTCTGACGCTTGGCGGAATTTTCCATCGTGATGTAAGCTGACTTTTATGTCAGTTGACTCCTCCCGATCACGTTTCTTCCCTCTTCTTCTTACTATCGCTGGCATTCTTGCCGCCTGCGCCCTCGTCCTTCCAATCCACGGCGCCGAAGAAAAAATTGTCTGGAGCGATCAGGAAAAACCAATCTACGACCAGATACGCGGACTTCGCAAACTTCCCGATGACGTGCGCGCCCACACCACGCAGCAGCTTGCGATTCAGATTCGGCAACTTCCAGTCACCGCGAACAAGCTCAGATTGGCAGGGGGCCTTGCCGGTCTTGCGACGGAAGGTGACTTCGGGCATGACACGCTGCAGGAGGTCGCCAATACTCTGGCTTTAACTTTGCGCGAGCATCCTCAGCCGGCGAGCGAACCAAACTCTCTCTACTTGGAGCTGGCCTCGTTGGTGCGCTATGAACACGTGCAGGCCTCGCTCGATGCTCCGCAATTTGCCGCAGCAATGGCCAAGCTGGAAGCCAACGATGCCAAACGCCAGCAGGCTGACTTCACACTTGACGATCTGTATGGCAAGAGTTGGAGACTTAAGGATCTGCACGGCAACGTCGTGCTGGTAAATTTTTGGGCTACCTGGTGCCCACCCTGCCGGAAAGAAATGCCTGACCTTCAGTCGCTCTATCTCAGATTCAAAGATCAAGATTTTGTGGTGCTCGCCATTTCCGATGAAGACGCAGCCAAGATAAACCCGTTTCTCGCAGGACGAAATATCACATATCCAGTATTGCTTGATCCGGAACGAAAGGTAAACGATCTCTTCCAGGTTCAGGGAATCCCCAAGAGCTTCGTTTACGACCGCGATGGCAAACTGGTGGCGCAATCCATCGACATGCGCACTCAAAAACAGTTTCTCGATATGTTGGCAAAAGCAGGGTTGCAGTAGCACGCTGGAGAATCACGATGCGCTATTTAGTTCGAGCTCACGTTAAGCCTGGTCGCGAAGGCGATCTGCTTCAGGCGATCAAAGATGAAACTCTCGGCCAGGGTTCGGTTGCAGAAGGCGAATATTCGCGCAATATGAGTGAAGCGCGGCTTTGTGCCGACCAGACGGTGCGCTGGGTGGAAGTCTGCTATTGTCCCACTCCGCTGCAGGAAGAACGGCCTTACTGGGAAGAATACTTTGACCTGACGAAAGTGCAGGACGCGCACGACCGCCGCAAATGCCGCGATGAAAACGGCTCCGAGCCCTGGGCCTGCGGCGACTGCGATTGCACCGCGAGACTGGAGCAGAAACTGAAGAAGGCCGGTGCTCCTTTTCTTGACTCACTTCGACGCGAACAAAAATAGCGGCAGTCTTCTCTGACTCATCCCAATCCCTTAGAACATGGCAAATACTTATAAGCTGACATTCAACACGCTCATGGACGCAGCACGAACCACGGTTGCAGCGGTAGTGTCTCTGCTCCTGGCCCGCATTTTCAAGCTTCCGGAGTTTTACTGGGCGCCGATTTCGGCAATCGTGATCATTGAATCCACGATCGATCCAAAAACCTTGGCGTGGCAGCGCTTTGCCGGGACGGCTTTGGGAGCCGCGATGGGAGCGTTGATCGCAACATTTTTCCCGCCCAATGCAGTGGTGTACGGCGCGGGAATTTTCCTGAGTGGAGCGCTCTGCGCACTTTTTGGAATAAGCGGCGCTTTCCGGTTTGCCGCCATTACACTCAGCATTATTTTATTGATCGCGCACCAGCGTGCGGCATGGATTGTGGCCTTGCATCGCTTTGTGGAAGTGTCGGTAGGTATCGCTGTAGCGCTGGCGGTGGCTCAATTTTGGCCCCGTCGCAGTTGACTTCTACACGATCCAGCCCCCACCGACCACGATATCGCCATCGTAGAAGACCGCAGCCTGCCCAGGTGTAATCGCCCGCTGTGCCTCGTCAAAGGTAACAAGAATCTCGTCTTCCCCAACTCTCACCAGCAATGCAGGCGCCGGCTCATGCCGATGCCGAATCTTCACCGACACACGCATTGGCTCGTTTAGATCGTCAACTGAGATCAGATTCACCCGACGTGCGCGCAACGTCCGTGAATAAAGATGCTCATCGCTGCCCACCACAACTTGCTTATCAGCTCCGTTAATCTGGATAACGTAGAGCGGCGACCCAGTCGCCACGCCCAATCCCTTTCGCTGGCCCACAGTAAAGTTGTGAATGCCACTATGCGCGCCGATCACTTCCCCGCTCGCAGTCACCAGCTCACCCGCAGTATCCGGCACCACTTCGCCGCTCTCTGCAAGATAAGCATCGATAAACCGCTTGTAGTCGCCGCCCGGCACAAAACATATCTCCTGCGAATCGGGCTTCTCGGCCAAGGCCAACCCGTGCTCACGTGCCAGCTCGCGAACTTCAGGCTTGATCATTCCGCCGAGGGGAAAGAGCGTGCGGCTTAATTGCTCCTGCGTGAGGCCAAAAAGAAAATAAGTCTGATCCTTACTGCGGTCGGCTGGACGCTTGAGCAGCCAGCGGCCACGCGCATCGTCATACTCCACGCGAGCGTAGTGCCCGGTAGCGACAGAGTCGGCGCCAATCTGTTGAGCAACGACGAGCAACTGGTCGAACTTCAAATGGTTGTTACAAAGACTGCAAGGAATTGGTGTGTGCCCCGAAAGATACTCCGCCACGAAAGGACGCACTACATCACGCTCGAATCGCTCCTCATGATTCACCACATAGTAAGGAATCCCAATGTGCTCCGCCACGCGTCGCGCATCGTAAACATCGTCCAGCGAGCAACAGCGTCCCGTCACCTGCTCGGGCATTCCTTCGTGACCGGCCAGCCGGCGTTGGTTCCAGAGCTGCATGGTCAGCCCGATGACGTTGTACCCCTCCGCGCGCAGCATCGCCGCAACGGTGGAAGAATCCACACCGCCCGACATAGCTACGGCGATGGTCTTTGGGTCTGGCATGTCTTGTTTGGAGCAATTGGCAGTTGGCAATTAGCCTTTAACCAATTGCTAACTGCCAATTGCTAACTGCTAATCGCTGCCCTCTTGTACACCGGCGAAATCTCCCGCAACCGCGCCACCGTCTCCGGCACCAGAGCCAAAGCCAGATCGATCTCTTCCGCGGTATTCTGCTTGCCCAGGCTGAAGCGAATGCTGGCTCGCGCCCGATCTGCCCGTAGTCCCATGGCAGTGAGCACGTGCGAAGGCTCAATCGCTCCCGACGAACATGCAGCACCGGTCGAAACCGCCAGCCCCTTGAGATCGAGAGCGATCACCATCGCCTCTCCCTCGATGTGGTCGAAATAAATGCCAGCCGTGTTCGGAACGCGAGGTGCGCCTTCTCCATTCACGCCGGCCTCATCGACTTGGGCCAGAATCCCCTGTTCCAGCCGGTCGCGCAACCCGGACACCTTCTTATCGTCACCGCGCTCGAAACCCTGGATCGCCAATTCGGCTGCCTTGCCAAGACCCACGATCCCCGGAACATTCTCGGTTCCGGCGCGGCGCGAGCGTTCATGGCGTCCACCGTAAAACAGAGGCTGCAGGTGCGTCCCCCGGCGCACGTAAAGCGCACCAACTCCTTGCGGCCCATGCATTTTGTGACCGGATATGGAAAGCGCGTCGCATCCAATCTGCTTTACATCGATCAGAACTTTGCTGGCAGCCTGCACCGCATCGGTATGGAAATAAACATCAGCCTCCGCGGCAATTTTTCCGATCTCATCGACAGGCTGAAGCACGCCGGTTTCGTTGTTGGCCATCATGATCGAAATCAGCTTCGTGTCGGGCCTCAAAGCCCGCCTCACATCCTCGGGATCGACCAAGCCACGGCCATCCACTGGCAGAAACGTCACCTCGCAGCCAGTTTCCTCCAGATGCTTGCACGCATGCAGCACGGCGTGATGTTCGACGCTCGAGGTAATAATATGATCGCCCGCGCCGGCCAATCCCGCGATCGCCAAATTGTCGCCTTCGGTGCCTCCGCTGGTAAAGACAATCTCCGCGGGACGGCAACCCAGCAGCAACGCCACGGAATCCCGCGATCGCTCAACCGCGGCTCGCGTTTCCTGTCCATGATGGTGAATCGACGAAGCATTGCCAAAGCTCTCGCCAAAATACGGACGCATCGCCTCCAGCACCTCCGGCTGGACAGGCGTTGTTGCGTTGTTGTCGAGATAAATCCGCCGCATCATCTCTACCATTCTACTCTACCATTCTACCCGCTTCTTTAGATGCCCCGGCTGGATCATTCGTGGCGAAGGGAAACTAGACCTGAAAGCGCGCCATGAGATGCGGAATAAGGCCTGTTTAGGCAGGCCAAATGCTTAGCGCGGTCTCGCTCAAAATCTGCTGCTGCACTTCTTCGCTTAGCGGCAAAGCACGAAAGTCAACCAGATTCTTCTTAATATCGGGCACGCCCGGTCCTGGCCAATCCGTGCCGAACAAAGTTTTATGGGCAATCTCGTCGATGCGCGGGAAATAACTAAGCAGCGTCTTTGGCGGAGTGCCGCTGATGTCGAGATA